>ERZ1370068.1604-contig-11509_pt1 | contig 81965 bp, 117 predicted proteins | sample MGYA00561227_ERZ1370068 | MGnify/ENA primary metagenome ERZ1370068 (study PRJEB38410, sample SAMEA6850437) | metagenome | study: Metagenomic assessment of the ecological functions of the soil: analysis of the soil microbiota associated with the...
AGTGTACTTCGTTCAGTTACGTATTGCTCGAAAAAGGCGTGGTTCGGCGAGCAACATCTGCCGATATCCCTGTCGGATCTGGGATGCCCGCCGACGCGAGCGGATCGGCGGCGTCGGGCCGACCCATCTTGAGTACACTGCGGCCAGCTGATCGAGCGCCATGGCGGTGCCTGCACTGTCGGGACCGTACACCTTCTCGCGGATGGGGATGGCGGCGCGGTAGTACCTCTCACGGCGACCGCCAGATTTCCGGCCGCCTCGGCCACAGGCCGAGCGAGTGGTAGTGGATCGCCCGTCTGTTCATGCTGGCACCAAATCGCGGATCACGAGCGGTGTGGCGCGCTCATAGAAACGTAGGGACTGAGCGAAGTCGCCGCTTTGTAAAGGTCGCTGGCCGTCTCTCGCGCAAGGTCGCTCTGACTCCTTGGAGGCCTGTTGCGCGTCGGCGGGCCCGACGACCGCCAAGGTCAACAGCGACACGGCAACGAAGCGCCAGCGGCGCCAAGGTGACACGAGCCTCATGGCCATCCCCGACGCGCCAAACCTTTTATGTTCCCACGCATCCGTGGTGAGGTCGCCAGCGCGGGCCGCCGGTTTACCATTGATGAAAACGTTGCCCGCCCCACCGATGGTGATGCCGCCGCAGTTGGTCTTGTCACCCAGCACCGCGGCGGCTTACCGTCGATGAACACGACGCTGAGCCCCTTCGATGATGGCGCCGCCAGCGCATCGGTGGTGTCACTGCTTTGCGCGCAGCGGCTTGACCGCCGATCGACGTCGACGCGCTTGCCGCCCGTTACGACGCCCAGCACGCCACGGCGGGGGCCTGCTGTGCCTCTACCTCACTGCTGGGTTCACCACGTGCAGGAGAGCCAATAGTGAGGCCTAAAAGCCAGTGCGGCCGTGTCAACATCCGTCCCTCCGCAAGTTTGTCGGATCGATCTTGGCCTTAGGCCGTCCTGCTCCCGAGCGCCTAAATGGAGGGGTCGCGCGGATTGCCGCTGCGCGCAGGGTGCTTCCTCGTCCTAGGCGCCGAGAGAGGTTGCACGCAATTGTGGAACGGAGCGCGACCGGGCATCCAGCGCCTCGCCCCACATCTCGGGTTTGGCTCGCCAATCCGGTACCCCTTGAACGGTGCGGCATGCCGCGGCGGGCCACCCGCGTTAACGCCGACGCCAGGCCGGGTAGCGGGTTTTTGCCGCCGCTTCCCGCGTGCCGGGCCGGGCCAGGCCGCGTGCCGGGCCGGGCGCCGGGCGCGCGTCAGCCGGCGGCAACGGCTGCTATCGTCGCCTGCCAGGTCGCGGCGGGCGTTGCGCCAGTGAACTGTTGTCATAGCGCGGCTGACCCGTCACCTCGACGCCGAGCCGGGGCGGCCGCTCGAGAAGGTCTCGCGTTCATCACGCGTAACTCGATTTCCGCAAGGATCAGACCGGCGCGTTGTCTCCGCTGAAGAGCATCGATTTCCCAAGTGTGGTGGTGCCAGGGGACCTGGTGGCGAATTTTCGATCTCTCTCTCGCACGACCGCTGGGGCAGCCACCACATCTGCATCTGGGCACCCTCGACGGGCTTCACCATTCTCCCGGCTGCGAGCCAGCCCCACTATGGCTTGAAGCAAACCGGTTGCGTCGAGCACGTGCTCAATCCGGATGGCAGTCATTTTGAGACTTGTCAAGGTTCGCGGGCTCGCCTCGCCCAGCATCACCGATTTCCCCGACGCCTACGCCCAATACGCCGCGCCCGCCAAGCCTCAATCTGAGGGACGCAGCAGCAGAGGTTGGCCCATCCTGATCAGGCGGCCGTCGGCGACGTTGTCACAAAGCCGATAGCCGGGCGGGGCCAGGACGAGATGGTTGAGCCGTGCTCAAACCAGCCCAACTCATCGCCCTTTTGAAAGCGCGCCGTGCAGGGCATCAGCGTTGCACGATCGCTGTTGCGTTCGAAGGGAAGATCGAAAACGCAGCCGGATTACCTGCGACCAGCACCGCAGCAACGGCAGCCAGCGTCACCGGGCGCTGGTCGCAGTCGAGAGTTGCAGGCCTAACACCGCACGTTCGTTCCTGCAGTAGAGCCGGTCAATGCGCTTGAGGGCTGGGGGATTGACGTTCCAGGCATCGCCGGGGATGTGCATGACCCGCTCCACCCGGCCGTCGTGGGGCGCATGAAAGCGATGATACATGCCAGCGGTTAGGCGCAGCGTAACATAAGTGCCGTGACGGTAGTGAGCCACCAACTCCGGGGCGCGCACGAGCTCGTGCGGTGCCATGGGGCGACCCCTTCACCTGCAGCAGCGTGTTGTCGCGAACGGACCAGTTGCACCGACGATGCCGTCGCGACGGGCTCACCAGCACATTGCCCGTGCGAGTCGTCGCGCGCTTCCATCCCTGAGTTCGCGGATGAAGCAATCGTGTAGGCTGCAGGCTGGGTTTTTCGCTTCGGTGAGGTCGGGAGCGCAAATGAGTTTGAAGATCGCCAGCAGAGCCGTCGCGGATCAACGGCCGTTCGATTTTGCTGAACCAACCCATAAAGCGCGTAAGCGCGCGGCGCGGGATGCGATTGGTGAGAGAAGAAATTCAGCCGTTCGTTTTCGCTCAAGGCCCGTAATCACGGCACGTATTGTCATAGTCCTGTAGTGTTCCCTCAGCATCCTGTTGCGGCATGGATCTTCGCAAGCTCTCGGCCTATCGTCGTCGCCGGCCTCGGTACGGTGGTTGCTGCCAGGCGCTGGCCAAGGTCGGCCGGCGGCTGCAACTCTCCCGGGCCAAGCATGCCTCGCTCGCCGGTCATCGCGCTGGGCCGAAAGGATCGCCGGCCTGATCCCGCTTCTGATGAATTCGATGCGGCAAGCGTTTTTCAGTTCCGATGGCGCCCCCGGCGATGTCGCCGCGCGGCGGCGCAGTCCGGCTTCGAGGCGCTGGCGCGCCAATTACCAGGATCGATTTGCCCGCACCATTGCCCTCAATGCCAGCATTAGGGGTGCGCTCTCCGATCTGCAGTTCACCGACGCCTACCGCGTGCCCTTCCAGTACAGCCGCGTCGGGTGCGGCGAGCATCTGCCGGCGGCAGTCCTGCTGCAATCCTCCAGCGGCGTCGACGCGTCACCGATCTCGACGGCAACCGCTTCTACGACCTCACCGGCTCCTACGGCGTCAACCTGTTCGGCTACGACTTCTACAAGCGAGTGCATCGAGCGCGGCGCAGCCGCGCGTCGCCGAGCTCGGCCCGGTGCTCGGCGCCTACCATCCGGTGATCGCCTACAACGTGCGGCGACTGCGCGAGATCTCCGGGCCTCGACGAGGTGTCGTTCCACATGTCGGGCACCGAGGCGGTGATGCAGGCGGTGCGGCTGGCGCGCTACCACACCGGCGGCGCACGCACCTGGTGCGCTTCTGCGGCGCCTATCATGGCTGGTGGGGCGACGTGCAGCCGGGCATCGGGCAACCCGCGTGCCGGCGCGCGAGACCTACACGCTGCAAGGACATGTACCGAGGCATCGCTGCAGGTGCTGCGCAGCGCGCGCGACATCGCCTGCGTGCTGGTCAATCCGCTGCAGGCGCTGCATCCGAACGCCAGCGCGCCGCGCGATTCCGCGCTGGTCGACAGCGCGCCGCGCGCGCCGACTTCGACCGCGCCGCCTACGCCGAGTGGCTGCAGCGCCTTGCGCGATGTCTGCACCGAGCGCGGCATCGTGCTGATTTTTGACGAGGTGTTCGTCGGCTTCCGCCTCGCGCCCGGGCGGCGCGCAGGAGTACTTCGGCGTGCACGGCGGATATGGTGACCTACGGCAAGACCCTGGGCGGCGGGCTTCCCGGTCGGCGCGGTCTGCGGGCGCAGCGAGCTGATGCGAGCGCTTTCGCGAGGACCGGCCGGCCGACGTCTGCTTCGCGCGCGGGACGTTCAACTCCCATCCCTACGTCATGGGCGCGATGCAGCGAGTTTCTCGAACGGCTCGACACCGCGCAGGTGCAGGCGCTCTACGCCAGATCTCGAGCAAACCTGGAACGGCGCGTGTCGGCGCGCTCAACCAGCGGCTGCGCGGACGACAGCCTGCCGGTGCGCGATCGCCAACCTGTCGAGCATCTGGACGGTCTACTACACGCAGCCATCGCCGCTATCAACTGGATGCTGCAGTACTACCTGCGCAGCCAGGGGCTGGCGCTGAGCTGGGTCGGCACCGGGCGGCTTGATCTTCAGCCTCAACTATTCCGACAGCGGACTTTGCGGCCGTTGCCGACCGGTTCGTTGCCGCCGCCGAAGCCATGCGAGCCGACGGCTGGTGGTGGCAAGGCAACGCAGCGCTGGCGCCGCACGCCGCCATCAGGCGGCAAATCCTGCGGGAAATGCTGCAGCATCGATTTGCAGGCCTGGTCGGCGCGCGCAGGGTACAAGGCCGATAAGCGATGCCCCCTCGTGCCTCAGCGCGCGCTGTTCCGAGGCAATGGTCGGATCGATCAGCTCGCCGCGCAGCAAAGACAGCGGCGCCTTGTAATAAAGTTTAACGTCGTGGAACGGGTCGGTCAGGATCTTGGTGACCCATACCAGGCCCGCCTGCATGTCCTTGATGACGAACAGCTGCTGCGCATACGGAAGAGCACACCGATCACGCCGAGCCCCAACCAGATCTTGCCCAGATTGCCGCGCGAAGCCGGTCCAGTCGCTGTGGGGCGTGATGAGGCCGAACAGGGCGGGCTCGGGAGCAGGAGTAGAGCCGGAAATAACGCCCAAATCGCCATCAGTACCACCTTGCGCCGCAGGTTGTAGCCAACCTTGACATCCTCCTTGTATTCGTGCGTGGCCTGGTTCACATGGTCGTAGCCCTTCGGCTCGAAAAGAAGTGACCGGCCTGCCGCGTGGTCATGCGCGACCAGCCAGGCAGAGCAGCGGCCGCCATCGGCGGATCGATGAGACAGTAGGCCGTAGGCAACAAGAAAGCTGATCGCGCTTACGAGATGCAGGCTCTGATTGATGCGGCTGTGATGATAGTAGCGATGGTCGTCCCAACGCTGCGTCGCCAGTTCCTTGAAGAAGGTCTGCATTTTCTGGTCCTCGTTGGTATCCGCCGATTTCTGGAAACCCGACCAAGTCGTTGTTTGCCAGCGCGCAACACCGCCGCGCTTTTGCCGAAGCGGAATCAGGGAAAAGTGTCCGAGCGGCGGCACCGGCCGGCGTTCGACCAGGTAGGCCGAGACCGTGTGCTCGGCCCAGTTTTCAAAGCGCTCCCACTCGAACTTTGAGCGCCAACCGAGCCGTTGTGCGAAAGGCTGAAATAGAACTTCGAAGGCGCGACGTGGCCCCTTCTCCGCGCCGACCCGGTTGACGATAACAAGCTCGCCGCCGGGCCGCAGCACGCGCAAGAACTCGTCGAGCGCGGCTTCCGGGTTGGGAATCGTGTGTGACGACGTACTGCGCGACGACGACGTCGAAAGATCCGTCGGCAAAGGCGAGGTGCTCTGCGTCCATCAGCTCCAGGCGCTCGACGTGCTGCAAGCCATCGTCCGCCACGCGCTGGCGCGCGACCTCCAGCATCTCTTCGGAAATGTCGATGCCCGTGACGTGGCAGTTCGACGAGTAGTAAGGCAGCGAAATGCCGGTGCCGACGCCGACTTCCAGCACACGACCGCCGATCTGCTCGCAGGCTGCGACTGCGGCTCGGCGCGCCTCCTCGAAAACGGATCCGAACACCTTGTCGTAGATGGGTGCCCAACGCGCGTAGGTCTTGATGACTGTATCGCGGTTCAGATGTTCCGATCCCGTCGTCAGCTGCATGTCTTTAGCCTCCACGAAGCCAGTTTGCAAAAAATGGCCCCGACGCCTGCGCCTACTTCGCCTGGCGCGGCGCGGCTGCCTGGAAACGCCAGTTTGATCGGCTATGACCATCGGACGTCGGATTTCAGAGGCCGAGCGCCTTGTCTTCCCAGCTGGCTTGCGGGTCAGCCGCCGGTTCGAAGGCGCCGACCGCGATCTGGCTCAGATGGCTGAGGAACTGGGCCGCGCTCGCTTCCCAGGAAAATCGCAGCGCATGCGCACGGCATGCCGCACGCGGCAATGCCAGCGCGTGCTGGCACGCCCGCTCGAGATCGTCATCGAGTATTCCGACCGGGCTGTCGCCGATGACGTCGAGGGGGCCGGTCACGGGGTAGGCGGCGACAGGCACGCCGCAGGACAAGGCTTCGAGCTGGACAATACCAAAGGTGTCCGTCTTGCTCGGAAATACGAACACATCGGCCGCCGCCATATGGGCGGCGAGCCGCTCTCCGCCCATGCTGCCGAGAAAATACGCGTGCGGGAAGCGCGCGCGCAGGTCCGCCTCCTGCGGCCCTTCCCCGATCACGACCTTGCTGCCGGGCAGCGGCAAGGTCAGGAACGCCTCCAGGTTTTTCCGGCGCGATCCGGCCGACACTCATGAAGATCGGCCGCGGCAATTCCAGTTGCACCTTTCGATCCGGGCGGAACAGCTCATTGTCGACGCCACGGCTCCACATCTTCAGGCGTTGAAAGCCACGACCGGTCAATTCTGCCGCCAACGTCGGCGTCGAGACCATGGTGGCAACCGCAGGGCGTGAAAACGGCGCAGCGCCGCGTAGCTCCACGCCAGCGGGAACGGTACGCGCGCGGCGATATACTCGGGGAAGCGGGTGGTGAAGCTTGTCGTGAACGGCAGGGCACGCTGTAGGCAGAAGCGCCGCACGAAGAAACCGATTGGACCCTCGGTGGCAACGTGAATCGCGTCGGGTCGAACGCGTTCGATGCGCCTGGCGATTTCGCCCGGTCTCGGCAAGGCGCAACGCAGCCCCGGATAGGTCGGCAAGGGTAGGGAGGCAAAGCCATCCGGCGTGAGAAAATCGAGCGTCGAGCCCGAGGCGTGCACGGCGGTGGCCAAGGCCTCCAGTGTCCGCACCACGCCGCTGATTTGCGGGCGCCAGGCATCGGTTGCAACCAAAATTCTCATCTGCTGCCTCACCCTCAATCGGCAACCGCGTGTCTGTCGCGATTTCGTGCAAGCCCAAATGTCGTGATGCGACTCGACCTCAATGCAAGCGGCAGCATCGCTGCTTCACATTTCACTCGTGTGACATCGCAGGCAGGATTTTACCGAGCCTTGCTGCCACCCACCGGTCGAGGCCATGGCGTGGCGGCAGTTGCGAAGCGCGGCCGGCCGCGCGGGGGTGTTAGGATCAAAACGCTGCAGGCGCGCGGGCCGCTAGGCCGTGCCGGGGCTCAGGGCGGCAGTGCCGGCGCCGGCAATGGAAATTCTATTTCCGCGCCATTCATAGCCGCCCGCCGTATAGGCGCGTACCCAAATCAGCGGGATCAAGGCATCGCGAACCAACCAAGCAAACGGCGATCGCCAACTCAGCGGCCAGCCCGCCGCCCGCGCCAGCAATGCTTCGAGGCCGAACCAGACGCTGACAAATGCCAAGGCGACGAGCACGCCTGGGCCGTCGAGCAGCTCGCTTGCAAATGCGCCGGCAAGTGTCGGCAGCAAACTTCCGGTCAAGATCTCGGGGAGGAAATAGCGGGGAAACGTCATACGGCGCAGCTGCGCCCACCGCGTCTGACGGTTGATGACGCGGGCGGCGCAACGCTCGCCAATGGGCTGTTGGAAGGATGGCCCGGCGAGGCGCACCTTGCGGCCGCCAGCGCGCACGAGCTTCGTTGCCGCTGCATCCTCGGCCAACTCGCTGCCGAGCGCGGCGATGCCGCCCAGTCGATCAAGGTCGGCGCGGCGCCAGAGCATCGATTTGCCCTGCGCGAAGCCGAAGCCGAGGGCATCGGCGGCGTATTGCCAGCGCCCCTGATAGGTATTGAGAAAGCCGCATTCGACCTCTGCCCAGAAGCCTTGCGGTGCAGAGGCAATCGGTGGGGCACACACCAGGCCGGCATCCGGCGTAAAACGCGCCAACAGTTGTTCGACATAGTCAGGCGGCAGCAGCAGATTGCTGTCCGCCAGAATGATCCACTCGCCCTTGGCCGCCTGCCAGCCTTTGAGCAGATTGTTGAGCTTGGGGTTCGCGGTCTCGCAATTGTCTCCGATCAAGATGCGGGCGTTTGAGCCCGCGTGCACAGCGATCAGGCGCTGCAAGAATGGCACTGCCGGGTCCGCCGCCGATGCCACGCAGAACAACAGCTCGGTCTCGGGCCAGGTCAGACGGAAGCTCGATCTCAGGGTTAGCTGCTCGAGGTCTTCCAGTCCGCAAACCGGCCGAATAACGCTGACGGCGTGCCCGCGGCCGCAAAATAGCAACAACCGGCGCGGGACGTCGGCAGCGGGCCCAAACCGCGGCGATGCTGGCGACGTGCAAAATAAGGGCGATTAGGCAATAGCCGATCAACAGCCAAACCGTCACGGTCATTGCTACGCCTCTCGTGTCTGGTGATGCCGTGCGGCTCGGCGCCTGCTGGGGTCGCCGGGGGCGGGCCAAAATACGTTCACGTGCCGAGATCCGAGGCCATCACCTCAAACAGGACATGGGTCCGAAGCGGCCGGCCATATTCGTCGTCCGCCTGTACCGAGGCGCAGTAAGCGCCCGGCCGCAGGCCGGTCGGTAACGCTGCCCTCCAGATGTGCGAGGACGCCAGCGCGCGCGCATCCACGGCTTTTGCAGGTCGCGATGGTCCGCAAACACGCGAGCCACATGCGGGTCGGGACTGGCAACGCGCTGCATGGGGCGAAGCTCGTTCGTGACACCGGCAATGCTGTAGTGAACGCGCGTGACGGGCCCGCCGTCGAACACGTTGACGACAAGCTCGCTGTGCTGGACCTCCGCGGCACTGAGAGGGGCCGTGCGCGACGTGCCGGGGGATGGCCTTTCGATGCTGGCACGCAGTCGTGCCCCAGGCTTGCCGGCGGCCGGAACAAAGCGCGTGTCGTATTTCGCGCCCTCGACGGTGAGCATGTGATAGCCGTTCGGGCTGCCGTCCTCCGCATCGGCCGCGGGAATACCGCGGGCATCCTTGGCGCCACTCCACCAGCCGCCCGAGGCCGCGGTCAGCACGTGGTGGTGATGCGGCACCGCACCATAAAAGCCCTCCCGCGCCCCAAAATAGTGGTGTTCGGTGAGATGCATGTGTCCGGCGAAACTGACCGTGTGCGGTCGCCCCGACAAGAGGGCGAGCAGCGCCTGGCGATCGACCGTGGTGTCGGCAGCCGTCGCATTCTGGTAGTTCATGAGCGGGATGTGCATGGCAAAGGACCAGCAGGCGATCCCGTGGAACGTGAGCCAGCACGTTGTGCACGAACAGGAGTTGCTCCGCACCGATCAGCCCGTGATAGCCGCCGCTGTTCGGATCGCCCGGGTTGTGCCCATGATAGTAAACATTGTCGAGAATAATGAAGGTCGCCTCGGCATACTGAAAGGCATAGTGGCGGGGGCCGAAGGTTCGCCGCCAGGTGTCACGGGAGGCCTGGTCGCTCGCCGCCCCCTTGTCGATGTCATGGTTGCCCGGGCAGTGATGCCAGGGGATGCCGCCCGCACCGAGGATTTTGAGATAGCGCGGATAGAGGGATAGGTCGTCGAAAACCACATCGCCGTGATTGATGCCGAAGGCCGCGCCCCTGCCGACAACGCTGCTGATGATATCGTCGCAAAGGTAGCCGAGCTCGGCGGCATTGGCAGGCTGGGTATCGGCCATCAGCACGGCCTCGAAGCGAGCGTTCTCGCGCGTGCGGCTGAGAGCAAAGTCGATCGTCGGCGGTAGGCCGTCGCCGGCGCCGTCAGCAACGTGCCGCGCACTGATGCACGGCACGCCGCCCGAGCCGATCGGCGTCGCCCAGTGAGGCGGCTTGATCAGGAAGACGTCGCCGCCAGCGGCCGCCGGCAGGCGCCAGCGCCCCTCCAGATCGGTCAGCACGACATCGCGGCCATTGGAAACCATGACGCCGGCTATGCCGGGATCGCCGGGCATGCGTGTTCCCGTGCCCCGCCGATCATGGAACACGGTTCCGGCGGCCACCACCGGTGCGGCAACGCCCAAGCCGCCGCTCAGGGTCAGCACCGATGCGGCTCCCGCGGCGATGATCTCGCGGCGGCTTGGCTGGCGCTCAACACCTCGTCGCATCGTGCCTCCGGGCCAATTTGAGCTCGGCGATTCTGTGCGGCAGGCTAGGTGGGCCCGATGACGCGCGAGTCACAGGCGCATGTGTATTCAATGACAATGCTGCAGGAGCGCTCGCGCCACCCCTGTCACATCGAATTCACACTTCTGGAGTAGAGCGATGGCACATGGAGTAGAGCGCTTACGCGACCGGCGCGTGCGCACGTGCTGCCGTTCGCAACCGATCGCATTGCCCTTGTCGGGTGGAATTTTCTGTGCGCCCGAGCGCCCTCCCCGGGGAGTGCCGGCGGGCTTGTGCGTAGAGTTTCGAGGCCAAAGGAGTCTTTGTCAGATAGAGAGGCATCCTAGCCAGCAGCAAGCGTCCGCCTGGGACCGCCAGCAACGAAAAGAGCAATCATGGCGCCGCACATCCTGATCGTCGAAGACGAAGATTGCCTGTTGGAGGTGCTTCGCTACAACTTCGAAAAGGCGGGCTATGTGGTGGAAAGCCTCAGCAACGGCGATCGCGCCGATGCGCGGCTGAAGGAAGCCATCCCCGACCTGGTGCTGCTGGATTGGGTATTGCCCGGGCTGTCGGGCATCGAGCTTTGCCGACGCCTGCGCCGTGCGCCGGTCACCAAGACCTTGCCCGTCATCATGCTCACCGCGCGTAGCGACAGAGATGGATAAGGTCTGCGGTCTGGAGATGGGCGCCGATGACTATGTTACCAAGCCATTCTCGGTCAATGAATTGCTGGCACGCGCGGCCGCGCTCTTGCGGCGGCAAGACGCGCGATTGATCGCCGACAAGCTGAAAGTGGGAGACATTGAACTCAATCGTGATGCCATGCTGGTGTTGCGGCAGGGCACTTCGGTACATCTCGGTCCAACCGACTACCGCTTGCTCGAGTTTTTATGCTGTCGCCCGGCCGCGTGTTTACGCGTCGGCAGCTGCTCAATGGCGTATGGGGCGGCGAGGTCTACATCGACGAGCGATCCGTGGACGTACACATCGGCAGACTGCGCAAGGCGCTGCTGCAAGGTTGGCAATCTGACCCCATCCGAACCGTGCGGGGTGCGGGCTACAGTTTCGAAGCCTCGCTGACGCTGCTGAGCCCTGGCGTGTCACGCTTTTTGTAGTGCGTCTGTGGCAATCTTCAGGTGGATGGTGATGTCCATCCGATCGTGAGCTCGGCTAAAGCTGCTCGGCTCAGCTCTCACTCCCGCTTGAATGGGCGTAGGGCCGCGGCAGCCGGTTGGTTGCAGACCCGCGATATGCCGCTGCGCGGACGTCTTGCGCCAATTGTGGGTCCGGCAGCTTGTGTCAATCTGGCCCTCTCAGATGCAAGCTGCCGGGCCTGCACTGCAATCTGAGGATGGCGCTGTCATAACCGTGCAACGCAGATCCTCTCCTTTAGCTCTCTCATGAATACTCCGTGGGGATCCGCCTTGGGCTTTCGCCGGCACGTGCGGGCACTCTTCATTTCCGATGTGCATCTGGGCACTCGCGCCGCACAGGCCACCGACTTGCTCGATTTTCTCAAGCACTTCGAGCCGGAAGTCATTTATCTCGTCGGCGATATCATCGATTTCTGGAAAGTCCGGCGCGGACCGCACTGGCCGCAAACACACAACGACGTCGTACAGAAACTACTGCGACAGGTGCGCAAGGGCGTCCGCCTGGTGCTGATCCCGGGCAATCACGACGAGGGTTTGCGTGACTACATTGGCTTGCGCTTCGGCGGCATCGAAATCTGCCGGGACACCGTGCATACCACCACCGCCAAGGGACGGCGCTATGGCGTATTGCACGGCGACGAATTCGACGTCGTGGTCCGCACCGCGCGGTGGCTCGCCATCTTGGGTGACCGCGGCTATGAGCTCGCCCTTTGGCTCAATCATCCGCTGAATTGGTGTCGCCGTCACCTTGGTCTCGGTTATTGGTCGCTGTCCGCCTATTTGAAGTATCGCGTCAAGCGGGCAGTGGCCTTTATCGGCGCCTTTGAAGAAGCCGTTGCCAACGAGACGCGGCGCCGTGGCCTCGATGGGGTGATCTGTGGACACATCCACCACGCCGCCGATCGGGCTTTTTGGCGGCATCCACTATCTCAATTGCGGCGATTGGGTGGAAAGTTGTACGGCGATCATCGAAACGCGGGAAGGCGATCTGCAAATCGTGCGCTGGAGCGGCGCGCGCGATCTGTGGCCGATCACAACGTCTGGGCTGCACCGGACAGCGGGCCATTGCCAGGAATGCCGCAAGCCTAGCCGGCCTCACCCACGGCCGTCGGCAAAGGAAGACCCTTGTCACGCAGCTGTCACAGCGCCTTACTATTGACGGCGCGCAACACACTGGAGAGCGAACGATGCTAGGCGTGCGCAGTCTGCTGCTCCGGATGGGGATTGGCGGCGCTGGCGGCGGCGACCGGCGACGGCACAATCGATCTATCCGCTCGATCGGGCCGGATTCTCCTCGGCTCGAAGTTCGACTTCAAAGTCGAGCTGGAGGGCAAGGTCGCGGCCGATGCGATCAAGGTCACGATCAACGGTCGCGATGCCGCAGCCGCGCTTGGCAAGCCGCCGGCGATCGAGGTCGATGAGGAGGGGCTTGGCCACACGGCCCCTATTGGATACGCGATGTTTTTCTAGCCGCGCCGGGCTCCATGGAGGTGACGGTCGCGCGGCCGGCAGCGCTGACGAGGACCGTTCGCTGGGAGGCCTTTGCCGCGCCCGAGCGCCGCGCGCGCAACGTTATCCTCTTTATTGGCGACGGCTTGTCGATGGCCCACCGCACCGCCGCCCGCATGCTCGCCAAAGGGCTCGTCGAGGGCCGCTACGGCGGCGAGCTTGCGATCGATGACATGCCGCACATGGCGCTGGTATCGACCTCGGGCACCGACGCGATCGTCACCGATCTCTGCCAATTCGATGAGCGCCTACACACCGGGCACAGTCCTGCGTCAATGCCATGGGGGTCTACTGCGCGCGCAACAAGAGCGGGCTTGCACACCCAAAGGTCGAAACCATCGCCGAGCTGGCGAAGCGGCGCAACGGCGGCATGGCGGTGGGGGTGGTGACCAACACCGAAATCGAGGATGCGACGCCCGCGGGCATGGTTGCGCACGTACGGCGGCGCAGCGACTACGACGATATCGTGCGCATGTTCTACGAGCTCAGCCCCGACGTCATGATTGGGCGGCGGCCGCGGCTACTTCTTACCCAAATCCGACAAGGCGGGTCGGCGTAAGGACGAAGCCAACTTCCTCGAGAAATTTCAGGCTAATGGCTACGCGCTTGGTGACCACCGCGACAGAGATGAAGACCGCTGCGGCCGACAGACGACCACGGCACGCCTGCTTGGTCTGTTCCATCCCGGCAACCTCGACGGGGCACTCGATCGCCACATCCTCAAGAAGGGTACCGTCACCGCCTATCCCGATCAGCCTGACCTGGTGGAGCAGACGCAAGCCGCGATCGACATTCTATCCAAACAGGCAAACGGCTTCCTATTGATGGTCGAGATCGGGACTGATCGACAAATTTAGCCACGTGTTGGATTGGGAGCGTGCGGTCTATGACACGATTATGCTCGACAACGCGGTAGCGGTAGCCAAACGCTTCTGCTGCAGAACGCCAAGGACACGCTGATCATCGTCGTCGCCGATCATGCCCACCCCGTCAGTATCATCGGCACCTACGATGACGAGCGACCTGGCGAGCGCTTGCGCGATAAGCTTGGCGTCTACAACGAGGCAAAATTCCCAACTATCCCAAACCCGACAGCGACGGCTATCTACGGCCTCGGTCGACGTTTCGCGGCCGGCTGGCTTTCGTTTTCGCCGGCTTTCCCGACCACTGTGCACTCCGGCAAGCCCTGCGCTCGGCGGACCGTTCAAGCCGACGGAGAAAACGACGACAAGGCGGTTGCCAACGAGAGCCTACTGCACGCCGCAGGCCGCGCGCATGGAGGGCAATCTGCCGTTCACTCAGCGCCAAGGCGTGCACGCCGCCGGACGATGTCGTGCTCACGGCCATGGGACCAGGAGCGGAGCTGTTCAAGGGCCGTGTCGACAACACCTACCGTCTTCAGGGTGATGGCAACGGCGCTCGGTTTGGGAAACTGGGCCAGGCCGGGGAGCAAGCGGCACGAACCCCAGGCAGATAACCCCAGGCGAGATAACCCCAGGCAGACAACCCCAGGCAGATAAAACGGGTGGCGCCCCTTTGCGCAGCAGCCGCATCGGCCACCTTCGCGAGAACTTCGCGCAGCCGCCGATCATTTATCCGTGACGCTGCTGGCCTGAGGCTCGTGCGGGCGAATACCCTCGCGTCCCTCGGGGCACACCATCGCCCCTTGGCACGCTTGGCACCGATAGGCCCCCTTCGCTGTGCTGCTGGAGCAGCTGCTGCCAATGGGGCACAAGTGCCAGATTAGGGGTTGCGGCGCCGTGGCCGGCAGCCTGCACCACTGCAAAATGAGGCGGCGTGGACGCAGGGGCCACGCCGGTGGCGCTGCGATCTTGGCGCCGAGGCAAGCCATAAATCCGCCGCTGCCTGGCGCCGCCCCGCGATATAGGCCTCGCCAAGGCCCATGGCGTGGTGCCTAAACATTAGGCGGCGCTGCGGCTGCGACCGGGGGTGATCCAATCCGAGGACGTGCCCGCACCGTGGCGGCCCATCTCTTGCTTCGGCGCTGAGCGGCGCGATGGGGGATGCCACGCCAATCTGGGCGGATGGTTTGGAGGTTCAGATGATCTCGATGAGGGGCGCAAGCGGCCTTTGGCTGGCCTTGGCGCCGTGCTGGCGTTGCTGACGGCAGGCGGGGCGCTGGCGGGGGGACGTTGCGCATTGCCATGACGGCCTCGGACGTACCAACGACGACGGGCGCTCCGGATAATGGCTATGAGGGTGTGCGCTTTCTTGGCTACCCCGTCTTCGAGGGGCTGGTGCTGTGGGACCTGAAGAGGGCGGACAAGCTGGCCGATATTCGGCCCGGCCTGGCCGAGCGCTGGGAGCAGGATGCCAACGACAAGGCGAAATGGGTTTTCCATCTGCGCAAGGGCGTGAAGTTCCACGACGGCAGCGATTTCAACGCCGACGCCGCGATCTGGAATCTCGACCGCTACTACAAGAAGGACGCCAAGCAGTTCGATCCGCCTGGCGGCGCCGTGGCGCAGGCGCGCAACCCCTTCGTCGCCAGCTATCGCAAGATCGACGACTACACGATCGAGATCACCAATCCGCGGCCTGCTCAGCTACTTCCCCAACATGCTGCCCTATATGCTCTACTCGAGCCCGGCGCAGTTCGAGAAGAGCGGGTCTTGGGCCGAGTTTGCAAAGTCGCCCTCTGGTACGGGGCCCTTCAAGATCACCGAATTCAAGCCGCGGGTCAGCGTCACGCTCAGTCGCAATGACGGCTATTGGGAAAAGAGCAAAGTTCCGAAGCTCGACAAGATGATCCTGTTCCCGATGCCGGAGGCGACGACGCGCTTGGCGGCGCTGCGCTCGGGTCAGGTCGACTGGATCGAGGTGCCGCCACCGGACGCCGTGCCAAGCCTGAAGGCGGCCGGTTTCGAGATCGTCACCGGCAGCTATCCGCACATGTGGCCGTGGGTGCTCAACCTCGCCAAGGAGGACGCGCCCTGGAAGGACGTGCGCGTGCGCCGGGCGATCAACTACTGCCTCAATCGCGAGGGCCTGGTCACGCTTCTGAATGGTCTGGCCGAGCCGTCCGTTGGCGCCTTCAAGCCGACCGACCCACAATTCGGCAGCCCGCAAAGAGCATTACAAGTACGATCCGGACGAAGGCGCAAGGCGCTTGCTGCAGGAGGCGGGCTACGGTCCCGACAAGCCCGTCAAGGCCAAGGTCATGATCTCCACCAGCGGCTCGGGCCAGATGCTGCCGCTGCCGATGAACGAATTCCTGCAGCAGAACCTCAAGGAGTGCGGCTTCGATATCTCCTTCGAAGTGGTCGAATGGGGCACCATGCTGGTGGCGCTTGCGCAACGCGCCGACGGCGCAGCAGGCGCTGGGCTCGGACGCCATGAACATCAGCCTGCCGCCCTCGACGGACATCTCGCAGATCGCCCTCTACTTCCTGTCCAGCAACGCGGCGCCAAAGGGCCGCAACTGGGCGAACTGGAAGAACGAGGAGTTCGACAAGCTGATCGACCGGATCGAGAAGGCCACCGACAAGGCGCGAGATCCTCAAGGACACGCAGCGCGCCCATGAGATTATCGTCGACGAGGCGCCCTGGGCGCTTCATCGTGCACGACCGCAATCCGCGCGCCATGACCAAGAAGGTCAAAGGCTTCGTCAGCGCGCAGAGCTGGTTCCAAGACTTCACCGAGCGTGGAGATGGAGTGATCTTGAGGTCGGCGCTCCGCCTCACGGCACGCTCGCCGCCAGCCGCGAGCGAACCGCCACGCGGTTGGTGCGTCCCCAGCCGTGAATTCTGGTCCGATGTGGGCCTATACACTCCGCCGCCTGCTCTACGCCGTGCCGGTGCTGCTCGGCGTGTCGATGCTGGTCTTCGTGCCCTGATTCATCTGGCGCCCGGCGACGTCGTCGACATCCTGGTGCCGCCGGAGGTGCCGAAGGAGATCGCCGACGGCTTGCGCCGCCGCTTCCGGCCTCGATGAGCCGATCTACATTCAGTATCTGGCGTGGCTCGGCCGCCTGCTGGTCGGCGACTTCGGCATCTCCTTCTTCACCAACCGGCCGGTCGCGGAGGAGCTGTTTGGGGCGCTCGGCAACACGCTCGTGCTCGCCCTGCCGGCGGCGCTGCTGGGCTTCTCTGCTCGGTGTGCGTGCTCGGCGCGCTGGCCGCCTATAATCACGACACCTGGCTCGACAAGGCTGTTCTCCGCCACCGGCGATCATCGGCGTCAGCCTGCCGCATTACTGGGTCGGCATCGTGCTGGTCGCGATCTTCGCCGTCGTTCTCAACGTGCTGCCGGCGCAGGGCATGGGCTTTGAGGGTGTGCCCGACCAGCTGGGAGCAAGTCAAGCATCTGATCCTGCCGGTCGTCACCTTGTCGCTGATCCCGATGGGAGTGATCGAGCCGCCTGGTGCGCGCCAACGTGCTGGAGATCCTCAGTCAGGAGTTCGTCGGCACGCTTGCACGCGAAGGGCCTGCAGCAACCGTCGCGTGCTCTACCACACGCTCAAGAATGCGGCCCCCTCGGCCCTGGCGCTGATGGGCTTGCAGTTCGGCTATCTTGCTGGGTGGATCGATCCTGGTCGAGACCGTGTTCAACTGGCCTGGATCCGGTGGGCTGATGAATCTCGCAATCTTCCGCCGCGATGTGCCGGTGCTATCCGCGACCATCCTGGTGCTGGCGGCAATCTTCGTCGTCATCAATATTCTGGTCGACGTACTGCAGGCGCTGATCGACCCGCGCATGCGGCGTTAGAGGAGAGTGCGCAATGGCCGATGCTGCCGTGTCTGCCCGCCGATGCCAATCTGGCGCTCGAGCGCGCGCAGCAGGGCAAGAGCTACTGGCGGCGTGTGTGGGAGCGGCTGCGCGACGACAAGGTGACGCTTGCCGTGATCGGCGGTACTTGCTGCTGCTGCTGGTCATGGTCGTGTTCTGCGCCCTGGTTCACCGTGCATGACCCCTACACGGGTTCGGTGCTGCGCCGCCTGAAGCCGGTCGGCACGCCGGGCCATTGGCTCGGCACCGACGAGGTCGGCCGCGACCTGTGGTCCCGCATGGTCTACGGTGGCCGCATTGTCGCTGCTGGCGGGTGTAGTGCCGGTGTTCCTGGCCCTCGCTGATCGGCGGGTTCCTTGGGCATCCTCGCCAGGCTATATGGGCGGCTTCGTCAACAGCGCCATCATGCGTCTGACCGACGTGCTCTACGCCTTTCCGTCGATCCTGCTGGCGATCGCCATCACCGGCATCCTCGGCGCCGGCCTGCAGAACACGATCCTGGCGCTGACGATCAGCTTCATCCCGCCGGTCATCCGCATCTCGGAGAGCGTCACGACGCAGGTGCGGCATCTCGACTTCGTCGAGGCGGCGCGCGCCAGCGGTGCGCGGCCGCTGACGATCATGCGCTACCACATCCTCAATAACGTGCTCGGACCGATCCTGGTCTACGCCACCAGCCTGATCAGCATCTGCATCATCCTGGCGGCCGGGCTGAGCTTCCTCGGCCTCGGCGTCACGCCGCCGAGCGCCGAATGGGGGCTGATGCTCAACAATCTGCGCCAGGCGCTATGGGTGTCGCCCTTCGTCGCTGCGCTGCCGGGGGTCATGATCTTCATCACCTCGATGTGCTTCAACCTGATGAGCGACGGTCTGCGCCAAGCCATGGACGTGCGCCTGTGAGCGGGCTCAGGCGGCAGCGCGCGGGGCGGCGCGGCAGGCGCGGGCCGGCGAAGATGCCTGGCGATGCCGCTCTTAACGCGTTGAGAACCTGACCAAACATTTCGCCATCAGGGGTGGCTTGGCTGAACCGGACCAAGGCGTCGTGCAGGCCGTGGACGACGTTTCCTTCGCGGTGAGGAATGGTGAGACCCTAGGTATTGTCGGGGAGTCCGGCTGCGGCAAGTCGACGACGGCGCGGCTACTGATGCATCTTATCGCCGCGCGATAGCGGCCGCATCAGTCTTCGACGGGCGGATGGTCGGCGCGGCGCATGGCCTCAGCCACCGCGATCTGCACCGGCAGATGCAGATGGTGTTTCAGGACTCCTACGCCTCGCTTGAACCCGCGGCTGCCGGTGGCGATGTCGATCGCCTTTGGTCCATTCGTGCACGGGCTGGCGAAGGCCGGCCGCGCTCAAGCGGGCGATGGAGCTGCTGGACGCGGTTGGGCTTGACCCGCTGCAGTTTGCCAATCGCTACCCGCACGAGCTGTCAGCGGCGGCCAGCGGCAACGGATCAACATCGCGCGCGCGCTGGCGCTGGAGCCGCGCATCGTGATCCTCGACGAGGCCGTCTCCGGCACTTGACAAGTCGGTCGAGGCACAGGTACTGCAACCTGCTTGCCGACCTGAAGGCCGACTTCGACTTGACCTACATCTTCATCAGTCACGACCTTAACGTGGTCCGTTACATCAGCGATCGCGTGATGGTCATGTATCTCGGTAAGGTGGTGGAGATCGGACCCGTACGATCGGATCTACCGCAGCCCCGCAACACCCCTACACGCAGGCGCTGCTCTCGGCCATGCCATCGATGGATCCGCGCCGCCGCACCCTGCGTGCGCCGCTGAGCGGCGATCCACCCAACCCCATCCGTCCCCCGTCGGGATGCCGCTTCCGTACGCGCTGTCCGTTTGCGGAAAAAGTCTGCGAAGTCGTGCCGCCCAGCGCTGCTTGGCGCGTTGAAAAGTCTGGCGCGGTCGCATGTCACATGCGCGTGCGCCGGCTCGGGCCACAGCCGTGCCGACAAGGCGGTGAGCGCATGACTGAGTGCCGGCAAGGAACCCGTCGTCAGCGGTCGAGCATCTCAGCGTGCGCTTCGTCAGGCGCGATGCGTCGGTGGCCGCCGTCAACGACGTCAGCTTCGGCGTGGAAGCCGGTAAGGTGCTCGCCATCCTGGGTGAGTCGGGCTCGGGCAAGAGCGTCACATTGCGCGCCCTGTTGCGCCTGTTGCCGCCGCGCGCACCCGCATCGAAGGACGCATCCGCGTAGCCGGCCACGACATGACGAGCGCTGGACGAGGCCGGCCCTGCGCCAGGTGCGCGGCACGCAAGGTCGCCATGATCTTCCAGGAGCCGATGATCGCGCTCGATCCGGTGTTCACGCATCGGCGTGCAGATTGCCGAAACCATCGTGCGACATGAGGGCGTATCCTACCATGTTGCCAACCGGCGGGCGCTGGAGCTTCTGGATATGGTGCAGATCCCTCGGCGGCGCGGCGCCTCAAGTCCTACCCGCACGAGCTGTCCGGGCGGCATGCGGCAGCGGGCCATGATTGCGCTTGCGCTTGTCGTGCCGTCCTTCGCTGCTGTTGGCCGACGAGCCGACCACGGCACTCGACGTCACCGTGCAAATACAAATCATCCTTCTGCTGCGGCAATTGCAGCAAGATCTCGATATGGCCGTCATCTTCGTGACGCATGACGTGGGTGTTGCGGTGGAGGTCGCCGACCAGATCGCGGTGATGTACGCCGGCCGCTTTGTCGAACTCGGACCCGACCGAAGCGGTGATCGGCTCGCCGGCGCATCCCTATACGGCAGCCCTGCTCACCCCTACCGTACTCGGTTCCGCCTTTGGCAAGCGGCTCGAGGCCATCCCGGGCATGCCCCTGACTTGCGGGCGTTACCGGACGGATGCAGCTTCCAGCCACGCTGCCGCTTCGCCGATGATCGGTGTCGCAACGCCGTGCCGCCGGAGTTTGCCCTCGCCGGCGCGCACATGACGCGGTGCCTGCGCGTGGCCGCCCATGAGATCGCGCTGCCAGGACCCAATCTCGGTGAGCGCAGCGCGGTGCCCGACGTCCCCCAGCCAATGGCGGAGGCCATCCATGACGCCGGCCAATGCGCTCGAGGTCAATGCCGAGCGATTGTGGGCCGCCGCTCGAGCGGGCGGGTGAAATCGGCCGCTTCCGCGGGACCGGCGTGCGCCGTCTGGCCCTGACGCAGGAGGACAAAGAGGTGCGCGATCTCTTCGTCGCCTGGGTGCGCGAGGCGGGTTGTACGGTTGAAGTCGATCCCGTCGGCAATATCTTCGCGCGTCGGCCGGGGACGGACAATTCGCTGCCGGCGGTCGCGATCGGCAGCCATCTCGACACGCAGATCTGTGGCGGCAAGTACGACGGCGCGCTCGGTGTGCTGTGCGGACTTGAGGTGGTTCGGAGCCTGAACGATCGCGGCATTGCAACGCGTCGAGCAATCGAGCTGATCATGTGGAGCAACGAGGAAGGCGCCCGTTTCAGTCCGCCGCTGATGGGTTCGCTTGCCTTCGCGGGCAAGCTGAGCAGCACGCAGGTGCACGACAGCAAAGACGATGCCGGGCTTCGCTTCGCTGATGAACTGAAAGCGATCGGCTATCTCGGCAAGACACCGCTCGGCGGCCGACGGCTCGATTGTTATCTCGAACTGCACATCGAGCAAGCACCGCAGCTCGACCGCGAGGGTTGCGATATTGGCATCGTCGTTGGTGGCTACAAGACCCTGGCGCTGCGCATCGATATTGCGGGTGAAACCGGTCATAGCGGCGGCACGCCCATGCTCGAGCGGCGCAATGCTCTGGTGGGCGCCGGCTATCTGATCGCGGCCGTGAACGACATCGGCCTCGCCTTCGCAGCGCAGGAAGGACGCACCACGACGCCGCGCATCGAATGCTTTCCCAACTTGCCCGGCATCGTTCCCGAGCAGGTCCGCGCTGATCGTTGACTTCCGGCATCCCGAGCCGGCTGGCTTCGAACGCATGCACACCGACATAAAGGCGGCGATCGCCGCGGTCGAGGCCAAGGCCCGCGTCATCATCACGGTGGCCGAAGGCTGGAGCTGGGGCACTTCCTTGTTTGACCCGCAATGCATTGAGTTGCTGAAAGATACCGCGGCCGATCTTGGATTGCCGTTCCGCGAAATGCTCAGTCAGGCCGGCCATGATGCCTATGCGGTCGCCGACCTGATCCCGACTGCCATGATTTTCACACCCTGCCGTAATGGTATCAGTCACAACACCAATGAAGACATAGAGCTCACGCGCACGCTGCCTGGGGCAAATCTGCTGCTCAATGCCGCGCTCCGGCGCGCGAACCGCTAACCGTCACCTAGGAACCGCTCATGGATACGGATCTTGCACAGCTTCCGTTGCACGCCCTTGCCGCAAGGCTGAAGGCGCGCAGTATCTCGCCCGTCGATATCGTCGATACCTGCCTTGCGCGCATCCAAAGCTGGATGCAAAGCTGCATGCCTTCGTCGACGTTTTCGCCGCGGAGGCGCGCGCCGCCGCCGAAGCGGCCGACAAGGCCATCCGCTCGGGTCACGCCGTCGGGCCGTTGCACGGCATTCCGGTCGCCCTCAAGGATCTGATTGAGCTCGAAGGGCGCGTGACCACCGGCGGCAGCGCGGTGTGGCGCGAACGCCGTTCCAGCCGCACCGCGACGCTGGCACGGAAGCTGATCGGTGCCGGCATGATCGTGATTGGCAAGACGCACACGGTCGAGTTCGCCTTCGGGGGCTGGGGTACCAACCAGCATTTGGGGACGCCCTGGAACCCATGGGATGACAAAACCCAGCATACGCCCGGTGGCTCTAGCAGTGGCTCGGGGGTGGCGGTTGCGGCGCGTATGGTGCCGTGCGCCATCGGCACCGATACGGGCGGCTCGGTACGCGTGCCGGCCGCTTGGTGCGGTATCACCGGTCTTAAGACCACCATCGGTCGCATCAGCACCTACGGCGTGCTTCCGCTTACGCCGACGCTCGACACGCCGGGGCCCATGACGCGCAGCGTCGAGGATGCTGCCCTGCTGCTGCAGGTGATGCAGGGTGCCGATACCCGCGACCCGCGCACGCTGTCCCTGCGCGATGCCGATCCCATGCCAACGCTGCGCCGGGGCGTGAAAGGTCTGCGACTGGCGCGCATGCCCTCCTCGGAGCGGGCTGGCGTCGATGCCGAAGTGCTCGCCGCCTATGATCGTTCGCTCGACACCTTTGCCGGCCTGGGTGCCCAAATTGTCGATCTGTCTCTGCCGCGTAGCTTCCGCGACTATGGTGCGAGCTCGGGACGCATCATGGCTGCCGAGGCCTATGCACTGCTCAGCGACCTCGTCGATAACAACGCCTTGTCTCTCGATGCGGCGGTGCGGCCGCGCGTTCGGGCGGGAGCGGCGATCTCAGCGCGGGAATATTTGCAGACCCTTGCCGAGCGCGAGCGCTTGAAGGCCGAGTTTGGCGAGGCCGTGGCGCAGGTGGATGCGGTGCTTGCGCCCGTCACCCTGACGCCAGCGCTGCCGCTCACGGCGGTCGATCAGAACACGACACCCGCCGTTTTCACGCGCTGGGGCAACTTCCTGGATCTGTGTGCGCTGGCCGTGCCCAGCGGTTTCAGTGGGCCGGGGTTGCCGCTTTCCTTGCAGATCGTCTGCCGTGGCGGGGACGAGGCGACGGCGCTACGCGTCGGCTGGGCCTGGCAGGAGGTAACGGATTGGCACCAGCGCGTTCCGCCGCTTGCCCAATGAGGCGCAGTAGGGAGGCGCAAGTAGGGGAGGCGCAAGTAAGGCTCCAGCGAGGAGGCCTCGAGCAAGCTCCCCGCGGCGCTCAGGAGGACCCGGTGCCGAGATGAGGGCCGGTGCTGAGCGGCCTCGTCCTTGCGAGATCTGCTAGAGCCGCCAGCGCCGGGGTAGCTCGTTTGGCAGCTCGGAAAGGCGCGATAGCAGCCCATCGAGACGCGACTGCTGGCGGGGGCGCCCGATTTTCCAAAGCGCCCCGATCGCAAAGGCTAAACCGGCGATGACGGCAACGGTGGCGATCGGGTGCTCCTGGCGCTGTCCCGCGCGGCCTCGCCGGCCGTCGCTGCCCGTTCCCAAACGCGCTCCCCAAGGTCCATGGTGTCGGCAACGGGTTGGGAGCGATGCTGCGGGTCGGCATAGGGCGAGGTGTGGGCCACTGCGGAAATCTCCAGGCAAAGCTGCTGACGTTGAAGATTAAACGTCGGCCTTGATTGCCGGTTCCACCCAGGGCATTGCGCCATGGTCGTCCTTGAGGCCATTGGCCGCGCCCGACGGTCCCGTTAGCCACCTCGCGTCGACGCCGGTGTGCCGCCCGCAGCCCTACGGCAAGGGCAACGCCGGCCGCTTTTTTGCTTTCGGCCATCATTGGGGCGCAGACGGCGACTGGCGGCGGCTGCCGCTGACGCGCCAAATGGTATTGCCCGTGTCGTCGGCGATGAGGAGGGCGCCTTGGGCGTCGACGGCCACGCCGACTGGACGGCCATGCGCCACGCCACTTCCGTCGCTCTTGAGAAAGCCGGTCAGAACATCGACCGGATTGCCGGCGGGTCGCCCGTCCCTGAATGGCACGAAGATTACCTTGTAGCCGCTGTATTCGCTTCGGTTCCACGAACCGTGCTGGCCGATGAACATGCCGTCCCGAAAGGGTGCCGGCAACGCGGTGCCGGCGTAGTAGGCGAGGCCGAGCGATGCCGTGTGGGCGCCAAGTGCATAGTCGGGGGTGATTGCCGTCGCCACCAGGTCGGGCCTTGCCGGTTTGACGCGCTTGTCGACGTTCTTGCCCCAGTAGCTATAGGGCCAGCCGTAAAAGCCACCCTCCTTGACCGACGTGAGATAGTCGGGCGGAACATCGTCGCCAATCTCATCGCGCTCGTTGACGACCGTCCACAATTCCCCGGTCGTCGGCTCGAACGCCATGCCATTGGCATTGCGCAGGCCCGAGGCGAAGGTGCGTGAGCGTCCGCTGGCGATATCGAGCTCGAGGATCGTGGCACGACCCTCCTCGATCGCCAAACCGTTCTCGCCGATATTGCTGCCGGAACCGACGGTCACATACAGCTTCGACCCGTCCCGGCTCGCCAGCAGGGCGCGCGTCCAGTGGTGGCCGACCGGGAGGTCGAGCAGCTTCGTCCCCTTGTCGCTAATGCGGGTATCGCCGGTGCGATAGGGGAAGCGCAGGACGCTGTCGGTGTTGGCGACGTAGAGCGCACCACCGATCAGGGCCATGCCGAACGGTTGTCGCAAGCCTTCCAGGAGCACGAAGTGTTCCTCGGCGGCACCGTCGCCGTCCTTGTCGCGCAAGAGTGAAATGCGGTTGGCATTTTCCACGATCGCCCCGGATCGCCGTTGCACCATGTTTTGGATGATGGCGCGTGGCGACCAGGAGGGCGCAGGCTCGGTGGCGGCCTCCGCGACCAGCACGTCGCCATTGGGCAAAACCTGCAACCAACGCGGATGTTTGAGCCCGCGCGCAAAGGCACCCACCTCGAGGGACGCGGCGGCCTGGGGCGCTTGGCCATCCCGCCAGGGTTCGCTTGCCACCGACCAATTGACGGTCGGCAACCAACTGTGTTTCGGCGGCGGGATCGCCGGCTGTTCGCCGTATCCCGTGGGCACTTGCTGCGCTTTCACCTGCATGGCCAAGCTTGCTGCGAATACGCCGAGCGCGGCTGCCGACACGGTGGCCCACGACATTGCACAACCCTCCATCCGAGCAGGCCTCCATCCGAGCAGGAACGCGCCGCCTCGGCGCGATGTTCCGCGAACCCCGTGACTGTTTCCCCCATCGCTGGTCGGAGGACGTTTTGCCCAGTCTTGGCTCAGTCTTGAGCGCTCCGAGGCTAGGGCGAAGCCACGCTGCCAAAACCCACAAGCCAATGGCTCGGTGGCAGCCGGGCAGCGAGCCTGGCGGCACGGCGCGAGGCGGCGAATGCGATGCGACCGCCAAGCAGCCCGTGTGCGGATCCTACTGTTTGGGTGCAAATGTCACTTGCGCCAGCCGTTCGTGCAGATGAATAAGGCAATTGACGTCCGCGTCGGCGCCTTGTTCGTTCAAAGCGATTTGGAAGATCTCGCGCACCAGATTGCAAACCGGCATCGGGACTGCGCTGGCGACGCCGAGCTCCGTCGCCAAACGCACGTCCTTGTGCATGAGACCGAGCGTGAAGTTGGTTTTGAGCTCGCCCTTCACGAACTTGGGCAATGTTATCTCGGTCGTATAGCTGCGTGCCGATCCCTTCGCCAATACGCGCGAACAGGTCTCCAGCGATAGGCCGGCCTTGATGCCCATGGTCACGGCTTCGAAGGTCGCCACCCGCACACTCGCCGCCACGACGTTGTTGACGAGCTTCATGGTATGGCCGGTGCCAATATCGCCACAGTGAAAAATGTTGGGGCTAATGCTCTCGAAAACCGGTTGCAGGCGCGCGTAAACATCGACGGGCGCCCCCACCATGATGGCAATTGTTCCCGCATCCGCTCCGTGTGGTCCACCGCTGACGGGGGCGTCGATCAGCGTAATGCCTGCGCTTTTAAGGTCATCGGCCATGGCACGCGTGGCATTGGGATCACCCGTGGTCATATCGGCGATGATACTGCCCTTCTTGAGACCGGCGGCGAGGCCATCGGCGGAAAAATGGCTTCCCGGACGTCCGCAGAGGTCGGCAGGCAGGTCATGACCAGGTCGCTCTCTGCCGCGAGGGCCTTGGGGCTTTGGCAGGCGATGCCCCCAGATCGGCGAGCCTCGCCATTGCCTGTGGGCGCAGGTCGTAAAGGCGCATTTTATGCCGGCGCAGGAGCCGGCGGGCGAGCGCTGCACCCATATTGCCAAGACCGACATACCCAAGCTGCATGGCCTTACCCTCCACCTTGTTAAACGTAGGGCAGCACGCGTTCGGCCGCGAGCCGCATGCCAGCCTCGACATGCGCCTTGTCGATGCCGCCGATATTGAACCAGAGCACGAACTCGGTGATACCGAAGCGCCGTTTCATCTCTTTCAACTTGGCAATGGCGGTCTCGGGATCATCGGCGATGCAGGCGCCATACTGGTGCAGCTTGTCGAACGAGAGATAGCCCATCTCGCGCGTCTTCTTGCCTTCGCGCATCGTCAGCTCGTAGCCCTTGACCTCGCCCGCCTGCGGCGCGCCGGCGAGTTGATTTGCCGTGACCTTGGCATAGAACCACTCGACGTGCGCCTTGTAGATCTCCCGCGCCTTGCTGGCGCTCTCATGCACAAAGAAGGGCAGCAGCAGCATGCGCTCGGCGGCCGATGGATCGCGATCGAGGCTGCGGCAAACCTCTTCGTAGTAGCGGCAATTGCTCTCCAGTTCATCCATCCACCGTTCGCGATAGGTGCGGTAGGTGAACGGCGAGGCCATCTGCAGGTGGATACCGGCCCGCGCCGCTTGCTCGAAGCTCTCGGGGCTAATGGTTGCCTGATAGACGGGCGGATGCGGCTTCTGCACGGGCTTGGGCAACAGCTCGACCGGCTCCGGTATGGTCCAAAACTTGCCGTGATAGGAAATTTGCTGCTGCGTCCAGGACTTCAGCACGATGTCGAGGCCTTCGGCGAGCATTTCGCGGCTTTTGTCCATCGGCACCCCGAGACCGACAAACTCGTGCGGCTGATAGGCGCGCCCGACGCCGAAATCCAGCCGACCATGGGAGAGGATGTCGACGAGCGCGAAATCCGACGCGGTACGCAGCGGGTGATTGAAGGGGATCGCGCACACCGCCATGCCGATGCGGATCTTCTTGGTTCGCTGCGCGATGGCAGCAGCGTAGACTTGTGTGGATGTGACAAGGCCGTAAGTTGAGAAGAGATGCTCGGCAATCCACACCTTGTCGTAGCCCAGCTGCTCGGCCAACTCGAAGAAGCCCAGATCGTCGTCGAAGCATTCGACCACCTTCGACAGATCCGGAAACTGGCTCAGACTGAAGACCCCGAACCGTGTTTTGCCCATGTTGTCCTCGCAAAGATTTGCCGAGCGCATGGTGATGAGTGCGGCCGGCCGCGTCAAACGCGATTTCATTGCGGCAGCTTGGCGTCGGCGCCCATGCCAACGCGTTCCCGCCTTGCGCCAGCAAGCGCCAGACTACACCTTGCTCGCGATCTCGGTGATGAAACGGTCAATCTGATGCATCTGCTCGGCGGCCTTGTCGCCGCGATGGCGCACGATAATTGTCGCAAAACCGAGGTCGAAGAGGCGCTTGAAATCATCACGCACCTCGGTGAGCGAACCAGTGCCGGGCTCGCGCGCGCCGAATGCTCCGCCCTTGGCCTCACCGATACTCAGGAAGATTTTGTAAGCAAGAGAAAAGTCCTGGCGCTGTCGGCCGACCTCCGCGGCCAGCCGGTCGAGCATCGCCAGCCGCTCGCGGAGCTGCTCGGCGGTTGCCGAGACGGCGAGCCAGCCATTTCCGTGCCTTATCACGCGCCGCAAGGCGGCGTTGGACAACCCCGCGATCAGGATCGGTGGGTGCGGACGCTGCATGGAGCCGGGCGACGAGAAGATGGGATCGAAGGTGTAGGTCTCGCCGCGATAGGCGACCTCGCCGCCCGCACAAATGGCCTTGAAGATCTCCAGGTATTCGTCGGTGACGCGGCCGCGCTGTTTGAAATCGTGGCTGTTGAGGGCGGCGAATTCCTCGGCAAGCCAGCCGACGCCGGCGCCGAGAATGATGCGCCCGCCGGAAAAGCGGTCGAGCGTCACCAGCATGCGCGATAGCAAGACCGGGTTGCGGTAGGGCATGATCAGCGCCGCGGTACCGATCCGCACCCGGCTCGTGTTGCCGATGAGAACCCCCATCGTGGCGACGGGCTCCAGCAGTGGGTCTGCCAAGCGCGTTGGAAAGTTCCCGTTGGGGCTGTAAGGATATTGGGATTTGAAGGAGACCGGAAACGCCACATGGTCGGCGAGCCAAATCGAGCCGAAGCCCGCCCGCTCGGCGAATTGAGCAAGTCTCAGGATCGTGTCGGCATCGGCCAGCGGTCCGTAGACGCCAACGTCCAGCCCGAAGCTGTGCAAGCTCGCCATCTTTTGTCCCCCAGGTTTTCTGCGACATGCCGTCATTGTCTCGACTTTTGCGCCGAGCCAAGCGCCCTCCCAAGTACGGGATGGGCGTGCTGGGCCGCTGCCAGCCATGTTGGCGACGCCCAAGGTCTCGGCCAGCGCCGGCGGCGGCCGCGATACTGCCTCGACAGCGACATAGGTTAAGGAGGGTGGGATGCACATTGGCTTGATTGGCGGCATCGGGCCGGCCGCGACCGAGTTCTACTATCGCGGCCTGATCGATCGGTACGCCAAATCAATGCCACCCTGGATTTGACCATCGCCCACGCCGAGGTGCGCGAGATGGCGCGCAACTTGGCCAACGGCGACGCCAAGCGGCAGGCCGATGTGTTTGCGGCATTGTTGCGGCGCCTGGCGGCGGCCGGGGCCGAGTTGGCCGTCGTCAGCTCGATGGGAGGCCATTTCTGTATCCGCGAACTTGAAGCCATCTCGCCGATACCGATCCTGAACGCGATCCCGGAAGTTGCGGCGGAAGTAGAGCGCAGGAAATTCAAACGCGTCGGCATCTTGGGGACGCGCATGGTCATGGAGACGCGACTTTATGGGGCCATCGCCTCGGCGGCCGTGGTCGTGCCGCAGGCCGAAGCATTTGAGGAGTGCATAAAAACTATGCCGAGATGGCGAGCGTGGGCCGCGTCACGGATGCGCAACGACGGGCATTCGTCCGCGCCGGTCAGGCGCTCAGCCGGGAGCAAGGTGCGGAGGTGGTTCTGCTCGGCGGCACCGACCTTTTCTGGCGTTCCAGAGCGGCGAGTGCGGCTTCCCGGTTCTCGATTGCGCCGAGGTCCACGTCGAGGCGATCTATCGGCGATCGCTGGCTGCCGCTTAGCTGGGAAGGCAAACCGTGGCGGCCCTGGCCAGGCGCCCGACCTCGCCGCCACGCCCGATCTAGTGAGACAAGACGGCGGCCGGCGTGCCGCCGAACGGTTGCTCGCTTTTCCAGGGTGTTTATTGGCCTTCGCCGCCGGCTGTCCCTGTGGCCGCCGGCGCAGGTTGCCGCCCTAGCGCGGGTCGCGACAGCCTGAACAGGGCCGTGTCGTGCGGCGTCGTCCCGCGCATGGAAAGGTCAGCCAGGATCTCGCCGATGGCGGCGCAGAACTTGTAGCCGTGACCGGAGAAACCCGCCGCAACGACGACGTTGCGGTGTTCCGGCAGCGCATCGACGATGAAGTGCTCGTCTGGAGAATTCACGAACATGCAGGTCTTGAAGCCAACCGCGGCGCCCATCGGCCTTGCGAGGTAGCGCCCGATTGCGGCGAGCACGGCGACGTCGTCCGGTCCGATGCGGCGGTCGATGCTGTCGGCATCCACCGCTTGGTGGCGATGGTGGAACTTGCCGATCTTGAAGCCTTCCCCGCCTGCTCCGGAATGCCATAAAAGTTGCCGTTCTCCGGGCAATCCAGGATGAAGACCGGAAAGTTGTGGCACTGAAACGGCTGGCCATCCGACCTGAACCAACCGACCACCTGTCGCTCGGGGACGGCCAAGGTCTTGAGCGGCCCCAATAGCTTTCCTGTCCAGGCTCCGGCCGCCAGGATCAGTGAGCCGGCCTCATAGCGCGCCCGCTCGGTTTCGACTTCGACGCGGTCGCCGATCACCTTCCAGCGCTTTACCGCTTCGTTTTCGTTCACCTCGGCGCCAAGCCGGCGGGCCACGGCCAGCGTGCGCGAGGATGGCGCGGTCCGCGAGCAGAAAACCAGCTTCGGGCTGCAGTACTGCCTCGAATTCGCTTGGCAAGCGCCACGCCGGAAAGCGACGGTTGAGCTCGCTCGCGCGCAGCACCTCATGCGTCAGCCCGTGCGCCTGGCAAGCTAGCTTGGCCCCGCTCACGACCCGGCCCGAGGCGGGCCCGAGGTCGAGGCCGCCGGTCGTCGTCACAAAGTTTTCGCCGAAATCGCGTTGGAGCCTTTGCCAGCGGGCAAATGCCAGCCGCATCAATGGCACGTAGCTCGGGTCCTCAAAGTAGGCGAAACGAAAGATGCGCGTCGAGGCGGCCGACGAGCCAAATTCGTGGGGTACGGCGAACTGCTCTAATCCCAGAACGCGTTGGCCCCGCCGCGCGAGTTCGCAAACGGCTGCCGACCCCATGCCGCCGACGCCGATGACGATCTGATCGAAGACGCGCGTATGCATGTTCTCTTTGTCCGTCGGCGCGCCGTCTCAGTCAACCTGGCAACGCGCCCTGATGCTCATGGCGCGCATTTTTGCCCAGCTATCGCCAAAGATCATGACGGGCCGATGCCATGGGTTCGGCGCCAGGCGCGGTGTTTTGCCCAGCCGGTTTGCCGGCCGCCCCGGAGCCGCGGCATCGTCCGCCTGAAAATTGACCTCAGGTTGTTGGGCAAGTGGCGGCCAACGACCAACGGGTTGACCGGCGAGGCCATTTTCATTTTGTCAGATCCTGGCTTGGGTTCACGGCCGATAGTCGCGGCCACCGGCGCGACCGCTGCCAGCGATCACCCGGCGCCGAGGTCCTGTCGCGATGGGCGGCGGGTTGCGCTGGGCTCGGCGCGAGCTTTCTGCCCTTCACGACAGCTGGACGTTGGACGACAGCGGCAAGCGGAACACGAAGGCCACGCCCGTTGGCAGGAATTCGAGTTTTGCCTCGCCCTCCGCCTCGTAGGCCAGTACTTTCTCGATCAGCATGGTGCCGAAGCCTTTGCGCGAGGGGGCGTCGACGACGGGGCCGCCGCCCTCACGCCATTGCAGAAGGATCTCTTGCGGCTTCCCGACGGGCTGAGCCTCCCAGAAAATATTGACGCGGCCCTTATTGGTCGATAGCGCGCCGTACTTTGCCGCGTTGGTCGCTAGCTCGTGGAACGCCAACGTCATCGTCACGGCGGTATTGGAGTTGAGCCAGACCTGAGGTCCCTTCACCTCCACGCGCGCTTGCGAGCTACCGTAGACCGAGAACGGAGCCAGCGCCGTTTCGATCACCTGATGCAGGACGTGCCCTTCCAGTGGGTCTGCGTCAAAGATCGTGGGCGTGCCCCAGTGCATGCAAGCGCGAGGTGAAGGCTTGCTCGAAATCGGTCGGCGAAACCGCCGCGTGGCGCGTGTGCGGCGAGCGCCTGCACGAGCGCCAGGTGTTCTTGACCCGATGATTGAGTTCGCCAATCAGCAGTTCACGTTGTTGCTCAGCGCGTTTGGCCTCGGTGACATCGCGGGCGAGCCCGGCAACGCGCGGACCGTGATTTGTCTCGGCCGGGAGGAGGAAGGCCTTGTCTCGGACCCATATTTGCGTCCGTCGCGTACGATCCGGTATTCCACCGGCTCCTGCGCGTCGTCCCTGGTTTCGCACAGCATCTTCTCCACCGCCTGGCGATCCGCTTCGTGGATCTTGCTCAACCAGATTTCCGGATTGGCCTCTACCTCCTTCGGCGGGTGGTCTATCAGCTCCTTGATGGACGGACTGACGTACTCGAACCGCTGCGTATCGACGTCGTAGATCCACAAAACATCCGGCGAAGCTTGGGCAAATTGAGCAAACCGGAGCTCGGTCGAATGCTGTGCCGCTTCCGCCAGTCGAACGCGCAGCAGGGCGCGTACGATGGCGATCAGTTCGGTTTCCTCCATTGGCTCGACGAGATAGGCGTCGGCACCAAACTCGAGACCGGCAACCCGGTCCTCGGCAGAGGTAAAAGTGGCCGACGTCTGCAGCACACCAATGCTGGGAAAACGTCCTTTGATGATGCGGCAAAGCTCAAACCCGTGCATGTCGGGCAATTTCACGTCGAGCACCGCCACGTGGGTCGTATGCTTTTCGACATGCTCGAGTGCCGCCGCTGCGGTTGCCACCTCGGTAACCTCGAAGCCGGCGTTGCGCAAAGCGCGGACCTTCAGGTAGCGCCCGGGACTCGCTGTCATCCACGACCAGGACGGAATTGGTGGTCACACGGCTGCTCCGGCTCTACGGCCCCCGGCCACGTCCGTCATAACCGTGCGTAACCGTCCCGGCGAGATTTCGCTTTTCGGCACGATTGCTGCGGCTTTGGCCAAGCGTTGGCGTTCCTGCGGCCCCAATAGCATACCGCTGACGACCACGACGGGCGGCAGTTCTTGCCTGTCGCGCCCCATGCGGGCGAAGCACCTCGTAACCTGAAATATCCGGGAGATCGAGGTCGAGCAACACCAGATCGAAGCGCTCTTGGCCGACCCGTTCCAGGCCGTGTGAACCCGTGGCAGCCTCCAGGACGCGGATGTTATCCGTGGTCAGCTCCTGGCGCACGACGTAGCGAAACACCTCATCATCGTCAATTACCAGGACGCGCGTGCGCTCCTCGCCCTTTACCAGCCGATCCAGGCTTTCCAGCAGCCATCCGCGCTCGACGGGCTTGGCGGAAAAAGTCGTCGGCACCGAGCGCCGCTGCCTTTGCCGCGTCCTCCAGCGCCGAAATCACGAGGATCGGCATCCCCGCAAGTTCGGGGTCTTTTTGATTTCCGCCAGCAGGCCCCAGCTGAAGTCATCGCCAACCATCACATCCAGGATGAGGGCGCGCGGCCGATGCTGCATCGCCGCCCGTCTTGCCTCCCCAATCGAGCGCGTTGCAACGAGCTGATAGGACGATCCGCGCAGCATGGTTTGCAGCACGGCCAGGTCCGCCGCATTGTCGTCGAGGGCGACGATCGTCATGCGGTTCGGCTCGAGGCGCTCGGCAATCAGCGCATCCTGCTGGCTGGCCGGCGCCTGGTAGAGCCGGGGAACGACCAGCGAAAACGTTGAACCTGCTCAATCTCGCTTGCAAGCCTGATGCCGCCTGCCAAGAGCTCGGCCAGCCGCTTCGAGAGCGGCAGCCCTAGGCCGGTGCCTTTGTATTTGTGCTGCAGCCGGTTTTCGACCTGCGTGAACTCCTGGAAGATGGCGTCATGGTTGTGGGGAGCAATCCCGATGCCGGTGTCGTTGACGCTGAAGGTGATCGTATCGGTGGCGGCCGCGTAGGCGGCGGCGACCCTCACTTCGCCTTGTTCGGTGAACTTGAGGGCGTTGGAGATGAAGTTGCGCAGGATCTGCGATACCTTGCCTCGTCGGTGGTGAGCAGCAGGCATGTCCGGTCGCTTCTTCGAAGACAAGCGACGACGGCGTCACCGGCCAGCAACGGCCGCAGCATGCCGCGCAGGGCGCCGAACAGGCTTTGCGACCGAGAACTCGCTTGGCCGCACTACGGTCTTGCCCGCCTCGACCTTGGCCAGGATCCAGCAGATCGTTCGACCAGCTCGGTCAGGTTCTCCGCCGACTTGCGCGATGAACCCTACCTGCTTGATTCTGCTCGTCACCGAGCTTGCCGTCGGTGCCATCCAGCAGAAGCGCGGTTAGGGCCAGGATCGGAGTTGAGGGGCGTGCGGAACTCGTGGCTCATGTTGGAGAGAAAACGGGTCTTCAATCTCGTCGGCCCGTCGCAGATGTTCGGCGCGCTCATCGAGCTCGGCATAAAGCGCAACCACGCCGCGGTTGGTATCCTGCAGCTTCCTGATTGAGATGTGCCGAGCTCCTCGCTGGCGACGCAGATCCTGCAGGCTCAACAGCAGCTCGCTGTTTTGTTGGCGCAATTACCACCGGCGGTATCGCCCGGCTGCTCGCGCATCAACTCGGCGGCGATCTTGTTGAGCGCCTGCGTGCGTGATCAGCTCTTTCTTGCGCGGCAAAAATCTTGAGCAGCTCGACGACGGTACCCAGTCCCGGTTTGAGCGGATATGGAACTGATCCATTAGGCGTTGCGCGCCCATGATGCCGATACCCATTCCCGTCTGCGACTTGAAGCTCGCCGGCGAGAACCGAGAGGCAGGTTGGCGATGCCCTTGCCCTGGTGCGCTGACCCGATCTAGGACCTGCGGCGCGGTCTTGCCGGTCAGGGCGTACTCGACGAGCCCGCCGCCCGTATATTCGTGGCGTTGCGCGCGATCTCGGAGACCGCCGTTGCGATCTGGGTCTGTTCCAGCGCGGCAAAGCCCAGTTGCGCCGCATCTGACGGGCGCGCTGCCGCGCCAGGACGACGTCGGATCCCGCCGGTGCCGACGCTTAAGATGCGAGGTGGACATTCGGACTGCTCCTCACCACGACAATGCCTAGTCATCGCGGCCGCGCCCTGAAGTCGCGATGAGGATCCCGGCAATCAGGCCTCGGGTGGGCGGCAATTAGACCGGATAATCGCTGAGATCCCAGCGCGGTATCAGGCCATCGCTATGCATGATGACCGTGGTTTCATGGCGGAAAGCGGTATTGAAACGGCCCGGATGCGCGGGGCGATGTGTCCTGCCGTGCCACTGTTCGAATCATCCGCCGCACTGGAGCCCTGGTCGATCAAGGCTCGCCGAGATATTGCCGATCCCCACAAAGCTGACTTGCCCCGACGCCGGGATCGATCTCGGCCACCGCCACGGCCGCTCCAGCGCGTGACTGCGAGGGCCCGATCGATCGCTTGCGCAACGGGTTCGACGCCGCGATCGGTCTGCGCCCGGAAGATCTCGATGGCGCGCAGGGCGGCCTTGTGCGCCTCCGGCCCGTGGCCTGACCCATCGGCCATCAGCACGGCGATCCTGCGGGCCGATGCGCCGATGGCCCAGCCGTCGCCGCACACGGTTTCTCCTGGATAAGGCGCAACATAGGCCGGCGATCGATAGCCACCCTCGACGGCAGCAGGGCCCTCGGTTTCAGGCGCGCCAGGACGGCGGTGCCGCGCCCGCCCCGGGAGCTGACGGCAAAAACGTCGGCGCTTCGACGAATGGCGCCCAGCCCCGATGCCGGCCGTTCCGCTGGTCGAGCGGACCGTCGGCGAGTGCCTTCGTTAAGATCGACGATGCCGGGTCCCTCGATCGAGCGCCAGCAACCCGAGACCTTGCCCTCGGCGTCGTCAGAGGATCGAGATCAGCGACCTCGCCGCTGCCTGCGTGTTTGACGAGGTTGGTTGCGAGCCTCGGTGCGCAACGATGGCGACCCGTCCTGCATCTTTTTCGTTGAAGCCTTGCGCTGTCGACACCTGCAGCCGCCCAGCGTCGCGCCTCGGCCACACGCGAGCGCTCTGCGATCTGCAAAAACATTCTAGGCCCCTGCAAAAACATCTGAGGCCCCGGCATTTAGCCCGGATTTCAACGCACTAGCGTGACCTTGGCCCCTTCCGGGCGTCGACTCGACGTAAAACTCGTTGCTCAAGCGCTTCGAACCGGGCATGCCCGATGCCGAGGCCGCCGCCGGTCGAATAGCCGTCCTGCATCGGCGAGTTTGATATCGGCGATGCCCGGTCCCTGATCCTCGAATATCAGCCTGACCCCCGTCTACGCCGTGGAGCAGAATAGCTTCGATGTGCGCTCGTCCACCGCCGCCGTGGTCAATCGTGTTGCGGAGCGATCTCGCTGGCCGCGCGTGACGAATCTTGGTCTGATCGACGAGGCTGAAGCCTACCGCGGCCGTGCGGTTGCGCACCGTCTTGACGGACTTTGACTACGTCTTCGGGTGTGCCGCACCTCGAGGCGGTACTAGTGCGCTCCACCGGCACCGGACTCTCCCTCGGCATCAATCAGCCGATTGATGAGGGCCAGTCCCCGGTCGACATCGAGCGCCGTCTGGATGCCCGTGAGCGTGAGGCCGAGCTCGACCAGCGTGATGGCGACCGTGGCCGCATTCCAACCACGACGGTCTGCGCGTCGAGAACGCGCGCCATGGCGGCGATGTTCGACAGCATGCGACCGATGAAGCGTATCGACCATGTCCAGTGCCGAGATGTCGATCAGAACGCCGCGCGCGCGGTCGTGTCGACCATGCTTCGGCGTCAGGTCGTCCTGCAGCGCCATGGCCAATCTGTCGTGCATGTCGATCTGAATGCTGACCAGCAGGCAGCGCCCGACCTTCAGGATCGGTATTTGTTCCATCGCCCGGCCTCAGGCGCGGCCTGGTCGCGGCGCGACTGACGAGCTTGGCCCGTGCGCTTCAGCGGCCAGCGCGAAGGCGTCCGCCATGGTGGCCTTTGATACGACATCGAGCTGCAACGCCGAGATGCACGATGGTCTGCGCGATCTGCGGCCGGATGCCGCTGATAATGCAATCGGCACCCATCAATCGGGCGGCCGAAACGGTCTTGATCAGGATGCTGGGCCACCAGTGTGTCAACCGTTGGCACCCCAGTGATGTCGATGATGGCAATTTCAGCACCCGACTTCACTATGTGATTGAGCAGATTTTCCATCACCGATTTGGGTGCGTTCGCTGTCGAGCGTGCCGATTAGCGGCAGGGCGAGGATCCTGTGCCAGAGCTCTACCACCGGAGTGGAAAGCTCCAGCAGCTCCTGCTGCTTGGCGTCTGATCATCGTCGTCGCGGCTCTGCTGATAGATCTCGGCAGTGTAAAGACCAAGCTTGTCGATCAGTTTTGTTGCGGTCCAAATTTCATCGCCCAGTGCTTGCGCGTTGCCCTGATTTCCTCGCGCGAGCAGGGTGAACAGGGGCTCCTTGGTGAAAAGATGAAGGTTGCCGTTTCCGATGGCGTAAATCCTGTAAGGCGCGCGAGCGGAGAATTCGCCATGCAGCTCGCGCACCGTGCTCCAACCTGGTCCCATGACGTGTCGTCGCCGTGCGCGGAATTGAGGCCGCCGAGGAACTCGCGTAAAATTTTTGCGACTGCTCCTTGAGCTCGTCTTCCTTGATTTGACCCGAACGCAAGCTACCGGACCCGAGCTGTCGCTCCAACCAGGCGGCGAGCAGCTTGGACTGATGCTTCCGAGCAAATCGGGTATGCGGCTGGGAGTACTAGCGGCCATGCGGATATCCAAACTCGGGGCAGGGCGTTTGGTTACCACCCAAGTGATGGGCGAGCAACCATCCTGCCCCGGACCGTAAACGGAAAACAGCGACGCGCGTTTGTTGCGCGCAGGCAAAGCGTATGGGCTCAGCGATAGGGAGCTGACCTCAAAGCCATGGCACTCCAAGCAGGAGGGGAAGGCAGAAAGGGCAGGGCAGGGAGGCAAGGGAGAAAGGGAGCGAGACTGCCGCCGGCCCGAGGTGAGCCACCGTCAGGCGCCGCTGCGTGCTGCCCCTAGGTGGGCGTTCCTGCACACCTCAATTGGCGCGCCAGGCGCGCGACGACGACACAATAAGGTGTCGCACGGGTTAGGCTGCGCACCATGTTCCTGGGCGACGGCCGCCCCGGCCAGCCCCACTCTGAGCCGCAACGGTGCGCCGTGGGGCGAGCTCGCGAGCGCGGCCGGCCGCTCTCAATCTGGGTGCTCGTCGCCTATCGGCCCTCGCCATGCCGCGGCCGCTTAGGAGTTAGGGCTTTGCGGGTGCAGGGGCATGCTGCGTCTCGGTGATCTCACCCACGTGTCCCCCAGTCGCGTTGGCCTTTGCGGGGCGTCGGTAAGCAGCACGAACAATGTCCATCCGATCACCAATGATCCGCTGACGGCAAAGGCGGAGAAGATGATCTTCCACGCCTCCGTTTCTGGGGTGCGCTCATGCTCATTGCGCAACGGCTCTCGTTTCATCGCGCGTTTCATCGCGGGCCTCCCGCGGGAAACCCCGAACTAGGCCTGTCCGTTCCGGGCCAAAGGTGCGGCGGCGGCATGGCCGGATCAATCAATCCCCTGCCCCGGCGAAGCTCGCGAGCTCATATCCTAGGGCTGCGCAGGGCCCATCTTCGCCGATCTTGCCGCAAGCCCTCGACGACCACAGGCGGCAGCGTTGCCGGCCGGCGCCGACCCAAGGCGTGGGGCGCATGCGTGCGCGGCTTGCGCGGGCCCTTTAGCTTTCGCCCCCGGTTTCGCCGAGGCTGCCACTTGTAGTTTTCTGCCAACTCGCCGACCATCAAGGGTGAGCCTGGCAGTAGGGAGGAGAGGGTGAGCGTAACGGTGCCTGACATGTGGGCGGACTACGCCGTAATTGGCGCCGGTTCGGCCGGCTGCGTCCTCGCCAGCCGTCTCAGTGAAGAGGGGGCCAGCGTCGTGCTGCTCGAGGCCGGCCCGCGCGATTGGCATCCGATGATCCACGTTCCGGCCGGCGTCCTGAAACTGCTCTACAACCCGCTCGTCAACTGGAACTACGCGACCGATCCCGAGCCAGGCGCCGCCGGCCGCCGGATCCATTGGCCCCGCGGACGTGTGCTCGGTGGCTCAAGCTCGATCAACGGCATGCTCTGGATCCGAGGTAATCCGGCGGACTACGACGGCTGGGCGCAGATGGGCTGTAAGGGCTGGTCGTTTGACGAGGTGCTGCCCCATTTCAAGTCGATCGAGCGCTACGCACCCGGCGCCGCCGAACAGCGCGGCAAGAGCGGACCGATCCTGGTCGAGGACTATCGCACCACCTTGCCGTTGACGCATCGGTTCGTCGATGCGGCCCAGCAGGCTGGGATTGCCCTCACCAAGGACCTCAACGGCTGCCAGCAGGAGGGGGTCGGCTACTCGCAGATGTCGCGCAACGGGCGCTTCCGCGGCTCGACGGCCCGCACCTTCCTGGCGCAGGCGAAAGGCCGGCCCAACCTGCGCATCGAGACCAAGGCGTTCGCGACCCGGCTGCTGTTGCGAAGGCGGGCGCTGCGTGGGCGTCGTCTTCCGTCAGGACCAACGCGAGCGACGCATCAGGGTCGGCCGCGCGAGGTGATCCTGTCCGGCGGCACCGTCAACTCGCCGCATTTGCTGCAGGTTTCGGGCGTCGGCCCGGCCGCTCATCTGCAGTCGATCGGCGTTCCGGTCGTGCACGATCTGCCGGGGTCGGCGCCAACCTGTCCGATCACTATGCAATCCGCATCTCGCACCGCGTCAAGAACGCCGTGTCGATCAACGAGATGTCGCGTGGGCTCGCGGCTCGCCGCGAGATCGCGCGCTGGCTGACGACCGGACGTGGCGCCCTGACCTTCGGCGTCTCCAGCGCGCAGGCGTTCGCGCGCAGCCGGGAGGGGCTGGCAGCCCCGGACATCCAGCTGCTGTTCTCGCCCGCAAGCTACGATCAGAACAAGTTCGGTGCCCTCGAGCGCGAGCCGGGCATGACCATTGCGGTCAGCATTGCCAGGCCGGAGAGCCGAGGCACCATCATGGCCAAGTCGCCCGATCCCGTTCGAGCGCCCGTCGCTGCAGCCTGAACTATCTGTCGGTCGCCCGGCGACCTGCGCGTCTGCGCTTGCCGGCATCGCCATGGCGCGGCGTATCTTCGCCGCTCCGGCGCTCGGCCCAGCACAGCGTCAGGAGATCACGCCCGGACCTGAGCGTCGCCACGCAAGATGCAGATCGCCGACTATGTCCGGCAGCAGGGACACGACGATCTATCACATCGTCGGCACCTGCAAGATGGGCGAGGACCCGATGGCGGTGGTCGATTCTCGACTGAAGGTACGAGGGCTCGCCGGCTCTGCGTGTGCATAGACGCTTCCGTCATGCCGACGGTGACCACCGGCCAACACCAATGCACCAACCATCATGATCGCCGAAAAGGGTGCCGCGATGATCCGTGAGGATGCCGCTCTTGGCTGAACAGCAGCGAACCGGGGCCGAGGAATGGGTAAGGTCGAGGACCTGCAGCGAATGATCGCCGATGCGGCGTGCCTGGTCGCCTTTACGGGGGCCGGCATTTCCACCGAATCGGGCATCCCCGACTATCAGGTCTCCCGGCGGCATCTGGACAAAATTTAGGCCGATCGAATTCGGCGATTTTCTCGCTTCGGCGGAAGCCTCGCCGGGAAACTTGGCGTCGCAAATTTGCCAGCCACGAGGTGATCGCAACAGGCAACGCCCAGCGCCGGCCACCGTGCGCTTGCGCGTCTTGTCGAGCAGGGCAGAATGCTTGGCCATTATCACGCAGAACATTGACGGGACTGCACCAGGCCTCCGGCGTGCCCGACGACAAGGTCATCGAGCTGCACGGCAACTCCACCTATGCAGCCTGTCTTGATTGTCGCCGGCGTTACGAGCTCGATTGGGTGCGGGAGATTTTCGCTGTCGATGAGCGCGCTTCCCCTCTTGCACGAGCCTGTGGCGGCATCGATCAAGACCGCCGACCGATCTCGTTTTGGGCAGGCGATGCCGGAGGCTGAGATGGAGCGCGCGCACGAGGCCACCGCTCGCGGCCGACCTCTTCATCGTGCTCGGCAGCTCATGCTGGTGGTCTACTCCCGCAGCCGGGTTCCCGATCCTGGCCAAGCGCAACGGCTCGCGTCTGGTGATCATCAATCGTGAAGTCGACCGGAGCAGGACGATTTGGCCGACCTCGTGATCAATCGCCGAGATCGGCTCAACGATGAGCCGGGCCGGTCGGCGTCAATTGACATTTGACCACTCCGCGTTGTGGCCCAGGCTTGCCCGTCGGGAGGATATCCGGCCATGCTGGAACAGACCTTGGATATCGCCGGCAAAGACGGCGCTATGGAAACCTTCATCTGCCGGCCGGAGCGCGGCACGCATCCCGCCGTAGCTCTGCTGATGGATGCGCCGGGCATCCGCGAGGAGCTGCGCGACATGGCGCGGCGGCTCGCCAGCGTCGGCTACTGTGTGCTGCTGCCCAACCTCTATTACCGCGCCGGGCGCGACACGATCTACGGGCCGGAGGTGCTGGAGCATGGCAGCGCCGAGCATCAGCGCATGCGCGCGGTCAGGACCAAGATGACCATTCCGCCGGTGATGGATGACGTTGCCGCCATGCTGGCGTTCATCGACGCGCAGGCGACTGCGCAAACGCGGGCCGGTCGGCGTCCATGGCTACTGCATGAGCGGGCCCTACGCGCTCGCCGCCGCCGCGCGCTATCCCGATCGCGTCGCGCGCTGCGGCCTCGTTCTACGGCACATGGCTGGTCAGCGACGCGGTGGAGAGCCCGCATCGTCGCTCGGCAAGGTCAAGGGCGAGCTTTACATCGCCTGCGCCGAGATCGACGAGTTGGCACCGCTTGCGATGGCTGGCCGAACTGCGCACGTTGTTTGAGCAGGCCGGCAGTCCCGGCGAGGCTTGAGATTTACCCGGGGCGTGCATCACGGCTTCGCCTTTCCCCCAGCGCAAGGCTCTACGACAAGGCGGCAGCGGAACGGCACTGGGGAGCGATCGATCGGCCTCTATCGGCGTCGGCTTGGCTGAGGTCGCATGAGCGGAATCGTCCTCAATTACCTCCGATGAAATCGTAGCGGAAGTGTTCGCCGTCGACGCTGACGCGGCCGACGGTTGGATTGGGAAAGTGGATGGGCAGCAGCGAGCGTTGAGGTATCAGCAACCTTTGCCAGAAAGCTGGCGGCGCGACTGTGCGGCCTGTTCCTTGTCGGTATCGAAGATGGTCGACCAAGCCAGGCTCACGGCATTGCAAGGCATGATGCATCATGTCACCCAGTGACCACCGCCTGCTGTCCGCGTGAGCGGATCTCGACGCAGCAATGATGCGGCGAATGGCCCGGCGTCGGCGTCAGCGAGAACGTGTCGTCGAGCTGGTAGGCATCGTCGACCAGCAGCGCCTGACCGGCCTCGACAATCGGCCGGCAATTGTAGCTCCAAACGTTGCCCGGAGGATTGGCGCCGCGTTGCGTGGCGGCCTCCCAATAGGCGTATTCGCCCTTGTGGAAGATGTACTTCGCGTTTGGGAAGGTCGGCACCCAGCGCCCGTTGCGCAGCATCGGTGTTCCAGCCGGTGTGATCGATGTGCAGGTGCGTGCAGAAGACGTGCGTGATGTCCTCGAAAGCACAGGCCCGCGGCCCGGAAAGTTGTCGAGCCACGGCTGCTTGGGAAAATCGAACGGCGGCGGATGCCCTTGTCCTCGCCGGTGCAGGTATCGATCAGGACGGTGTGCTTGGGCGTGCGCACAACGAAGGTCTGATAGGTAATGACCATCCTGCCGCAGACCGGATCGAACACCACGGGCTCCATGCTCGGCGAGGTGCCGGCGGCCGAGTCTCCGGGTCGTAGGCCGGGAAACATGTCCTCCGGCTTCCGCCATGGACCATCGCGCTCGATAATGCTGGTGATGGTCACGTCGCCGATGCTGAGCGTTCGCATTTGCTGTAGTCTCCCCGGTCTTGCAGGTTAACCCTGCCGGCACGACTGTAATGCGGATCGGCCGGCGCGCTGAAAATAGGGTGCTGCCGACGCGCCAGACATCTGCCCGCGATGGTTGGCGCTGCGCCGATCCTACCCCAGCACTATACGCGACGGAGATGGCAAACTCGGCCAATGCGCACCAACGGCAGGTGCAAAACGGAAGGACAACACCGATGAGTGGGCTTCTCGACTGGACGCGATAGCTGTCATCACCGGCGCCGGTTCTGGCGCATCGGGCGGGCGATCGCGCTCGGCCTAGCGCGCCAGGCCAGGTCGGCAGGTCGTGGTCCTCGATCGTCAACGCCGAAACGGCCGGGCAGACGGCAACGTCGATCAAGAGTGCCGGCGGCACCGCCTGGAGTTTCCGGCTCGATGTCAGCGGCGGCCGAGGCTTGCCGCAGCGTGGCGGCGGAGGTCGCCAAGACCGTTGGCCGAGTCTCGATCCTCGTCAACAACGCCGGCATCAACCGCCGCAACGCCTTTACGGCGGAGCCGGCGGCGGTGTTCAGGATTGGCAAGACATCATGGCTATCAACCTCAATGGCGTTTTCAACGTCACGCACGCTTTTCTCGAGCAACTGCGCCGAGGCCAGAGGACGGATCATCAACATCGCCTCGATCCAGTCCTTCGTGCACGTGCGCACGCCAAACTCCCCGGCCTACACCACCTCCAAGCACGGTGTGTTGGGCCTAACCCGGGCGCTCGCAGCCGAAGCTGGAGTAAGGATGGTGTGCGCGTCAACGCGATCGGTCCAGGACTAATCGAAACCCCCTAACGCACAAGCGCGCGCCAACCAATCCCGATCTCGTGAAGATTTTCCTCGACACCACCCCGCTGGGTCGCCCGGGTCAGCCTGAGGATATCGTCGGCCCCGCAATCTTTTTAGCCTCCGACCTGTCGGCCTATGTCACGGGGGCGACTCATCATGGTCGACGGGGCTATCGCGCGATTTAGCCGCACTATTGGCGCGCAAAATGCGACTTGAGTCCCAGATCGGCGTCAAAGCCACAGTCTCACCACAATCGGAACGGGCAATAGGCCGGGGCGGGAACCTAAGCCGCGTCGATCCTGTTTGCTGGGATGGCGCAAAGCGGGCGCCAAGCCGCTAACGACGGACCAAGCCGCTAACGACGGACACTCTCGTCCGGCATGAACGCTCGGCCAATCATCGATCGCCCCTGACCGCCTTTCTCGTGGCGTTTTTTGCGCTGTTTTCTGGTCCCGTGTCGGCGCAACAGCTGTTTTGGGATTGGGGCGGCGGCGATGCCGTCGGCGCCAGCGGTCGAGAGATCGTCCGCTTCAGCGAGCGCTTCGCGCCCGGCCAGATCGTCGTCGGTTTTGGCGACCGCCGGCTCTAGTTTCGTCGCGCAGGTCGGCGAGGCCATCAGCTATCCCATCGCCATTCCGCGAGATGAGGACCGCTGGGAAGGCGCCACCACCGTGACGAACAAGCGCGTCAATCCCTCCTGGACGCCAACGCCGGCCATGACGACGGAAGAATCCGCGCCTACCGCGCTGGGTGCCGGGTGGCCATCCGATGAATCCGCTCGGTGTCCGCGCGCTCTATCTCGGCGCAAGTGCCTACCGCATCCATGGAACTGACGCGCCGTGGACGATCGGCACGGCAAGTGTCGAAGGCGTTGCATTTGCATGTACAATCAGGACGTGCTGGATCTCTATCCACGCGTTTCGCTTGGCGCGAGGTGACGGTGACTGGAACGCTTCCAGTCATCTGGCGATTACGCCTCAACCCCCAGAGCGGCGGGCCACGCGCTCGCGGAGATGCGCCAGTCGGATCTACCCGCAGCTTTTAGCGGGCGGGCCGCGCGGCGGAACGGCCTGCCAGGGCCGAGGGCCGAGGCGCGGGACTGTGGAGACCAGCGATGCACGGCGTGCGCGAGGGGCTCGATACAGGGCTAGCGATCTTTCTTCAATTTGTGGACCGCGGCTCGGTCGCCATTTTGCGCTTCAAATTGTTTTGCCGAACTGGTCGCGCTCTATGATCGAGCCGCTTGTCGCTGCACGAGGCTTCGCTTCTCAGCACATCTCGCTATAGAGCCGCAAGCGCTCGAGGCCTCTTTCCATTTGTGCAATTTTGTCGGTCAGCTTTCGAGATTTCGCTGCCGTCCGGCGACAGCCTTCACGAGCTGGGGCGCGGTGCTGCGTCTGAGCGCTGCCTGCAGCCGCTCGATGGCTACTGAGCGGTCTCTTCGACGAGGAGATTAGGGGAAGCAACCATGGCGACGCCTTCTGGTTTCTTCCGCCCGTGGATCGCCTAACAAGCGTACTTGGTTGCTTCTCGAGCCGAGAACTCCAAAGTCTTGAGGATTTCCGGCTGCTGTCTGTCTGTAGTCGTCCGCATGCCGGTTGCCCCTGGGCACCGAGCTGTCGATGGCTTGTGCGGCAAGCGCCGCAAGCTCGCAGGATTAGCCAGCGAGAGTCTCTCACGCCGTGCTGGATCACTCGGTGCGCCCACGCTGGATGGCGCGCGACCGCGCAACGCGCGGCCGAGTGGTGCACGCCGAGGCGCGGCCCATCTGTGCGCCGCAGCAGGCATCGCTGACTCATGTGCGCCGAAGCGGCGCGTGAAGAGAGTGCGTTGGGAGCAGGGCCTTCCACCCTTGCAAAACGGGCGAGCGGCGCGCTGGCCCGAGGCTAATTCCGCGAAGGAGCAAGGTCCCGCGTGCAAGCCGCGTGGCGCCGCCTGCGACACCCAGGTCCACCGTTGGGCTCAGGTTTGTTCAGCATTTCATGCGTGCGGCATGCCCCTCGACCAGGCGCACCCGGTTGGCGAGGAAACACCGGGCGCGGAGGAGCCCTGCGGTTACGACCCGGATAAAGCTCCGGGCGCAGACGCGCTGCAGCAGCGATCGCGGCGGCGTCCTCGAGTGGGCCTCGAGGCGACCGCGGGCCGCCGCCGATCGGCGCCACTGCGCGCGAACCTCAGATCTGCCGACGTTTTTCGACCAGGCGGGCGAATCTCTCGTATTCGGCCTCGTTGACCGTGTAGCTGTGGTCATCATCGGGTAACGAGCCCTCTTTCACTTCCTTCACATACTGCTTGATGCCGGCGACCGCGACCACGGTCAGTTTCGCGAAGCGCTTAGTGAACTTAGGCTTGAAAGTCCGTGAATACACCGAGCAAGTCGTGGCAAAGCAGAATTTGTCCATCCGTGCCAACGCCGGCACCGATGCCTGATGGTAGGGATGGTCAGCTGCTCGAGAGATAAGCCTGGCGATCTTGGCCAGTACGGCCTCGAATTCGAGCATGAAGCAGCCAGCGTCCTCGATGGCAAGTGCGTCCTCCAGGATCTTCATGGCCGCCTCGGCCGTGCGGCCTTGAATTTTGAAACCGCCGAACATGGCGATGGTAGTGCGGCGTCAAACCGATGTGGGAAGCGGTGGGAATGCCGGCATCGACGATGGCCTTCGAGTATGTGCGCCTCGACTCTTGCCGCCTTGCGGTTTGACCGCGTCGCTGCCCGCCTCCTGCATGAAGCGCGTCGCATTCATGAGTGCCCGGTCAATGCTGTGGTAGCTCTGGTAGGGCATGCAGCCCAGCACGAAGGTAGTTGGGTGCGCCGCGGCGGATCGCCTGCGCATGCAGCACCATCATGTCCATCGTGGCCGGCACGGTTGAGGCGTGCCGTGCGCGATCATGGCAGAGGCTGTCACCCACGACCGCCACATCCACACCCTGCACATCTCGGCCCACTTGGCGCTGGTGCTAGTCCGGCACCGACATATAGACCATTTTCTCGCCGGTCTTTTTGGATTGGCGATCTCGCTCAATGTTGCGCTTCTCGCGCTTTTTCTCTTGGTTCTGGCATCCCCGTCATGGCGCGATCCTCCTCAAGCAACCAGCGTTTCAGCGATCAGGACCAGGCAAAGCGCAAGGCCCGCAAAAACCAACAAGCCGCGGCGACCGTTGACGAAAGCTATCCGGCAGCGGGCGCAGAGCAGCAGGGCGGCCAGCAGCAGCATGGCGCCGCCTCCGATCGCAGCCGCATAGAGTGGGACGCCGCCAGGCAAACTGAATGAGCAAAACCGCCAGCACGGCGCACAGCACAAGCGTGCCCGACAGCAGCAGCCTCCGCCGACCGGCGTCGTTAGCGATGACGCCCGGTGTTCGGCGGGAAATGCCCGCTGACCGTCAAGGCGTAGAGCGAGAGCACCAACACGAGCGCGCATGAATACGGTCAACTCGGGGAGCGGAGGCAACGCCATTGCGGTCCGACCTAGCGGGCTGTGCCCAGCTATTGTTTGGGTTTGTCCCCGTCACCCGGCCGCGGTTTGCCACCCTGCGCCTCGGGGAAGACCCACATCGCTACCACCGCAAACACCCTGAATCCGATCACGAGCCAGAACAGCTCGGGCTTACCGTTCCTCTCTCCCAGAAGGCAAAGCCGATGGCGACCAGCAGCGTCAGCGCGGAGACGATGGCTTTTACGTCACTGGGCACGGGCGCGCTCGGCGATGGCTGTGGAGGGCTGATGCCAATAGTTGCCCAGGGCGGCGGCGGCGGCCTGGTCCGGGCGTTTCGGCTGGCCGCGGAGGGTCTTTTCAAATACCGCGTGTCGTAACCGTTAAACAGATGTCCGAGCAGTCCGCGCTCGAGATCCGAAGTGCCGAAGAACCAATCGGCAATGGGGAAGGTGAGGTTCATATTGGTCTCCATCATCAGCCGCGCGTTGTGGTGGGCGGTGTGATGGCGCCGCAGCGTGTTGACGAACGGGACAGTTGCGCACGAACCAGTTCTCGTCGACGTGGCAGCAGAAGTGCATGAACTCGTAGATCAGATACATGCCCGTGGTCGTGCCCATGAACAGCCAGCCGACGTTGGGCGGAGAAGAGCTCGCCCAGGATGATGCCTGCCCGGCATCGACATCAGGATGAACACGACGAGCGCATACGGCGGGAACACGGTCACGCGCCAGTCCTTGTGGTCGCGGAAGCGCATCTCCTCGTCGGTGAAGAACTGGTGATGATTGAGCGTGTGGCGCTCGTAGATCGCCCGCAAACCCTTGATGTTCACCGGCCGGTGCATGACGAAGCTGTGCACGGCCCATTCGAACACGTTGGTGAACAGGAACGTGATGGGGATGGTGAGCCACTCCAGCGCCGTCACGCCATGGATGTGCTGCAGGTAGATGTAGAAGGCCGCCGCGCCCATCGCATAGATGATGGCGATGTGCAGATAGCCGTCATACAAACCCATAATGCGCGAGCGGTATTCGGCGCGATAGGCCTTTTGGCGATCGGAGATCATTGTCGGTCTTTCTACGCTTCTGTTGCGAAGACGATAGACGTTGACGTTGCTGGTTTGACAGTGGCCCCACGGCCGTGTGATATATCACGGATACCGCCGCGGCCCGGCACTTCGTCAATGCTCTCCTTTTCTTGGGGTGCCTTGGCCGGCTCCGGTCACGGTGGGATTGCTGCGCGCCTCGCTTACCGTGCCGGAAAAATGATCTCGCCGCGCTCGATCACGTACAAGCGGTCGGCGAAGTCGGGGACGTGGTTGAAGTTCGACTCCGCGATCAGCACCGCGTGTCCCAGCTGGCGGATCGAGGCGATGCCGTCGACAATCGAGGGCACGATGGTCGGGTGAAAGGCCCTCGGTCGGCTCGTCGAGCAGCAGCAGCTTGGGGTCGAGCGCCAAGGCGCGGGCAATCGATACCATCTTGCGCTCGCCGCCCGACAGCTGCTGGCCGCCACGCGCGCGATAGCGCTCGAGGTTTGGGAATACGCGGTAGGCCAGGGCCTCGCGCCTCGGCCGCGGCGCGCTCGGTTTCTCGCGTCCACGATCGGCAGCAGGATGTTCTCGGCCACCGTGAGATCGCCGAACACCTCGCTTTCCTCGGGCGCGAAAGCCGACGCCCAGCCTGCGCGACCTCGAAGGGCCGCAAGGCCCTCCGATGTCGCGTCCCGGCAAATGGATCGATCCGAGATCGCGCTTGACGTTGTCCCATGATGGTGCGGAACGTGGTCGACTTGCCGGCGCCGTTGCGACCGACCAGGCAGACGAGCTCGCCCGCGCTCGACGTCGATCGACACGCGGCGCAGGATCTCGCTGCCTTCGATGTCGACGACCAAGATCTTTGACGGCGAGCATCTGGTGCTCCTGACGTTTGCCGACCACGGTCGTGGCGATGATGCGCCGGATCGGCGAAGAACGGGCCCGGCGGCAGGTCGGCCAGCACCTTGCCCTCCGCCAGCGCGACGATGCGCTGCGAGTAGGCGGCCACCAGGTCCATGTCGTGCTCGACCAGAATGATGGCTTTCACGCCGGCGGCCTTGGCGGCGCCGATCAGCGTTTTCATCAAGGCCGTGCTTCTCGGCGGTGGAGACGCCCGACGTCGGCTCGTCGAGCAGGATCACCTCGGGGCTCAGCGCGAAGGCGGAAGCAACGTCGAGCAGCTTCTTCTCGCCCTGCGAGAGCATGCGCGAGGTGCTCGCAGCCGCGTCTCGATAGGCCGAAGATGCCGGCGATCTCGGCGCACGCGGTGCGAACACTGCGGCATCGCCGGAGAGGGCCGAGCAAACAGCCGCCACTGCTTGTGCTGCTGGGACACGACCGCGGCGGCGATGGTCTCGGCAACGGTCAGCTGCGGAAAGATCTGCACCAGCTGAAACGTGCGCGCCATGCCGCGCTTGGCCAGTGCGACCGGCCCGACGCCGGCGATGCTTTGTCCCTTGAAGTAGACCTGCGCCCGCTGGTCGGCACCAGCAGGCCCGTCAGCAGGTTGACGAGCGTGGTCTTGCCGGCGCCGTTCGGGCCGACCACGCTCACGAACTCGCCTTCGCCGACGGCGAGCGACACGTCCTGCAAGCGCGCTGAAACTCGCCGTAGTGTCTTGACACACCCCTGGTTTCGATGAGCGAGCGTCATGCGCGGCCACCTGCGTTTGCTTGGCGCCGGATCAAGAGTTCGCCGGCGTCGGCGGCGATGCCCGCCAGTCCACGCGGGAAGAAGATGACGATGGCGGCCAGCATGGCGCCGCAGCACGAAGCGCCAATATTGCGTGATCGACTGCAGCTGGTCCTGCAGCAGCGTGAGCGCGAGGGCGCCGACGACGGGGCCGAAGAAGCTGGAGAAGCCGCCGAGCACGGTCATGAACACGAGATGGCCCGAGTGCGTCCAATGCACGAGCTCCGGGTCGGCGAGGCCGATGCGAAAGCCCAGAATGGCGCCGCCGATGGCGCCGTAGACGGCGGAGATGACGAAGGCCGCGCAGCCGGAGCTGGCGCACGCGCACGCCCAGATATTCGGCCTTCTGTGCGATTGTCGCGCAGCGACCGCAGGTGCAAGCCGAACGGCGAGTGCACGATGCGCCACATGAGCGAGAGCCGGCGAGCACCATCAGCGCCAGGCAGTAGTAGTAGAAGGGCCCGGCCAGAAGCTCGATCTTGTTGTAGGCGTCGAACTCCAGCCCGAGGATGCGCATGCGCGGAACCCGCATGCCGCTGTCGCCGCCGGTCAGAGTGGTAGAACTTGAACAAGAACGGAGTGCGCCAGCATGCCGAAGGCGAGCGTCAGCATGCCGAAGAAGATGCCGGTGTAGCGCACGCACAGGAAGCCGATCGGCAGCGCCACGTAGCCACGGCGCCGAAGGCGGCGCGCGAGCAGCACGAGCTCGAATTGTCGCGATGCCGAGAACGCCGGCGACGATGGCGGCGCTATAGGCGCCGAGCCCCAGATAACATGGCATGGCCGAAGGACAGAGGCCGGCGTAGCCAAACAGCAGATTGAAGCCGAGCAGGGCGATGGCGTAGCCGAAGAACGGGATCAACAGGTTGGCGTAGAATGGCGGTGCCAGCGATCGGCACGAGACCAAGCGCACGACGACGGCTGCGACCAGCAGGAGGAGCGCTGGGCGCCCGCATCACGTCGCCGGCTTTCCGAACAGGCCCGGACGGCCTGAGCGAGCAGGACGCCGATGACGATCAGGTAGATGGCCAAGATCTCGAACTCGGATAGACGACGAGCGAGAACCGCGCGGATGAGGCCGACCAGCAGGGCGCCGATCAGCGCGCCGGCCATGGAGCCCAGGCCCGCCGATCACCACCACGGCAAACGCCTCGATGCACGAACTCGATCGCCATGTCGAGGGAGGCGGCCGAGGTCGGGCACCACGAGCGCTCCGCCGATGGTGCCGAGCAGCGTGCCGAGCGTGAACACCACGGCGTAGACCGCTGCGCACGTTGACGCCGAGCGCCTCCGCCATGGCTGCGGTTCTCGGCCGTGGCGCGCAGCAGCCGGCCGTAGTTGGTGCGCTCGCAGGAACAGGCCGATGAGGCAGGCCGGCAGCAATGGCCGCCGCGATCACCAGCAGGTTGTAGACCGGCATCGTGAAATCGTCCGGCGGATCACCTTGCCGTAGGCCAGGATTGTACGTTGCCCAGCGACTGCGGATTGGCGCCCCAGATGAAGCGCAAGACGTCCTGGAACATCAGGACCAGCGCGAAGGTTAGCAGCAGCTGGAAGCTTCTCATCGCGACCGTAGACCGTGCGCAGCAGACGCTCGATCGGCGGGCCGACTACGGCCATCAGCAGTCCGGCGACAATCAGAATCGGCAGCAGCGATCCACGCGCGGCAGGCCGGCGCTTGAGGCCGCAGTTGACCAACGTGATGCCGAAGTAGGCGCCGCAGCGCATAGAACGATCCGCAAGCCAGGTTGACGATCTTCTGCACGCCGAAAACGAGCTGCAGCCCGGCCGCCACCAGAAACAGCACGGCGGCATGGAAGATGCCGCCGAGCACGGACGTTGCCGAACGCCGACATGAATGCCATTGCAGCCGGTGCGCGTCAGAGTCTTGAACTGCGCGCTCTTCAGCCAGTCCCAGAAATTGGCGCCGGGCGGCTTCTGCAGGTCGGCAGAGTACATCGGTCTCGATCCTGGACGGATCGAGCGTGACAAAATCGTACTTGTTGTTGTGGGTCGGAGAAGCCCTGCACGAAGGTCTGGTCGGCGATGTGATCCTTGCGCCAGGTGCCCTTGCCGCCGAGGCTTTCGATGCTGACAGGCCCATCATGGCGTCGATGACGTCGTCGATGCCGGGCCACTGCGGCGCCCTTGGCCTTCGGCTGCAGCTTCAACGGCGGCTTTGTAGGAGGCGATGGCAAAGTAGGCGCGGTCGGCCTCCCAGTTCGGGTAGTCCTTCTGTTTGTCGGCGTACCAGGCGACAAATTCCTTGGCCATCGGCGTGGCGTTGGGATTGTCGAAGTAGAGCGTGTTGTGTCCGAACAGCATGCCCTCGGGCGTGAAGTCCTTCTTCATCAAGGTGTGCTGAAAGCCGGCGGCCGGGAACACCAGCTTGGTGCCCTGGGTCAGCTCGGCCGCCGTTGCCTGCTTCATGAACACCGGCAGATCCGCAAACAACAGCGATGAGAAGATCAGGTCGGGCTTGGCCGCCTTGCAGCGCTGCGACGTTGCTGGTGAGCTCCATCGATGCCAACCTTCGGCCACTGCTCGGTGACCACTTCGTGTTCGATGTTGAAGCGTTTCAGCAGCGCGATGAACGCCGCCATGTTGTTGCGGCCGTAAGAGTAGTCGGGATTGATGCCGGCGATACGTTTGAACTGGCCCTTCCAATGCTTGACGGCGAGCAGCGAGGACATCACCGCCTCGCATTCGTTGTCAGTGCTGCTTGAAGAGGTATTCGGGCATTGGGCAGCTTCTCCTCGACGCCGTCCTGCGTGGTGCCGTCCCAGAAGATGGTCAGCGCGCGTGCCTCCTCCACCACCGGGCCCAGGCGAGGGCCACGCCGGTCGAGACGACGCCCAGCACGCAATCGACCTTCTCTTGCTGGACCAGCTTCTGGAAGCGCTCGATGGTATCGCTTGGGAGACGTCTCTTCCTCAACCTAGGAGCTCGATCGGGCGTCCGGCGACACCGCCGGAGGCATGAATTTTTCCACCGCCCACTCGGTGGCCCTGAGGCCGCTGATGCCGGGGCTGGCCGCGATGCCCGTGCGCGGGGCGAGAAATACCGAGCTTGCAGGGGTTTGGCCTGGGCCATGGCAGGGTGCCGAGGCGTGATGCCGCTGCCGGGGCGCTCGTTGCGGTCATGGACTTCAGGACAGCCCGGCGCGTTATCGTCATGTGACCTCCCCGTGCTGCTCGGCTTCCGTCGCAGCCCGACGCCAAGGATGATATATCAGTGGTACACGAGCAACAACCGGCATGGTCGGGCGGGCCGGGGGTGAGCGTCCCGATTTTGGCCGCCGCCGTGCGCGCAGCTCGCCAGGATCCGGGCGCGCCAAGGCATCGGTCCGGCGAACGGAAGTGGAGGCCTACCGTTGCCGGGTGAGCCTCAGCGCGCGCTGACAACCGCGGCGGGCGAAGGCTGCCCGAACACGAATGCCGCCAAGCAGGCGCGCGCGAAAGGGCAGACGCAAGCGTAAGCGCTCGAGCCAACCGGTGGGCCGGCGGGTCGAATTGCAATGCCCGAGCCGGCGACGTAGCCTTTCCTGCCATCAAAGCCGCGAGGAGCTTTGCCCATCGCCCTGCGCAGTGAACAGCGGTTGGCGACGTCGATGGCGTCGGCGATCAGCGGTCTTGATCTCAATGCGCCGCTCGATCAGGCGACGCGGACGATGCTAGGCGCAGCCTTGCACGACAACGGTGCTGTGCCATCCGCGACCAGTACCTTTGACCGGTTGCCTTCCGCGATGCCATGACGATCTTTGGCACGCCCGTCGTGCGTATGCCAGCTCGCGCAGCATCACTGACTGCCGTGAGGTGAATATCATATCCAGCGAAGATCGCGATGAACTCGGCGACGGCAAGCGGCTTGTCAACCGGGCCCATTGGCATACCGATGACAGCTTCATGCGCGAGCCCTGTTCGCTGACCATGCTCTATGGCCTCGAGGTGCCAAGTACGGGAGGTGACACCCAATTCACCAACATGTACCTGGCCTATGCCGATCTGCCGCCGGCCGATCTCAAGCGGGTGATCGACGGAGCTCAAGGTCGTGCTACAAATATAACTCGAGACGGAAGGGCACGCGCGTTGCCAAGCTGTCCGCGGTCCGCCATGGCAGCGATGCCCGGATGCCGTACACCCGCTTGGTTCGCACGCATCCGGAAACCGGCCGCCAGGCCCTCTATCTAAACCCCAATCGCATGCAACAGGTTGTTGGGCTCGAGGCGCAAGAAAGCGACGCGTTGCTCGATGAGCTAACGGCGCATGCCACAGGACAAAAGTACCAGTATCGCCACCGCTGGCGGCGAGAGGCGATGTGGTGATCTGGGACAATCGCTGCACCATGCACAAGGCGAGACGCCGATTATCCCGATGGTGAGCGGCGCTTGATGCACCGGATCGTGGTCGCCGGCAGCGTCCCCGTTTGAACCATGGCGCGCCGGCGACGCCGATTGGGCCGCTCACCCTTCGAGTAGGACACAATGCTCGGGCGAAAAGGATGAGGTTGACCCCTTCGCCTTCGGGCACGAGGTTGGTCGGCGGATGGCGCACGATCATTTGCCCCAACGGGCGATCGACGACGTATTGCACGAAGTCACCATGAAACATGCGCCGCCGCACCGGTACCGGGCATTTGGTTGACACTATTGGCTTTGCCGATCTCGATATAGGCCGTGCGCACGGCCACCTCGGTCTCGTTGCCGCGCAAGGTATGAGCCGCCGTCGCTTGCAGCACGTGCCCGCCTTCGGCGACGAATTCCAGTGTCGCTCGGCGCGGCTGAGGGCGCGCGGACGCGACCTCGTATCAGGTTGGCGGAGCCGACAAAGTCGGCAACAAAGCGGTTGCGCGGCCGATTATAGATCTGCTCCGGCGTGCCGATTTGTTCGATAACTCCCACATTCATGACGATGACGCGATCGGAAATGGCCAGGGCCTCCTCCTGGTCGTGCGTGACATAAACGGACGTAATCCCGAGTTGCCGTTGCAGCTCGCGCAGCTCGGAGGACGCATTTCGGCCCGCAGCTTGGCATCGAGGTTGCTCAGGGTTCGTCGAACAGCACCACCGTCGGCGTAAAAAGCGATGGCGCGGGCGAGGGCCACGCGCTGTTGCTGGCCGCCGGAGAGCTTGGAGGCGGGCCGGTCGGCGAGATGGCGCATCTGCACCAGATCGAGTGCACGCTCGACCTTGGCACGGATATCAGGCACTGCTCTTCTTGCGCACTTTCAGCCCGTAGGCGACGTTACCCAGCACGGTCATGTGCGGCCACACCGCGTAGGATTGGAACACCATTGAGACGCCGCGCTGCTCGGTCGGAACGTTGCGGCGCTTGACGGCGTCGTACATGACCTCAGCATCGATCGAGATCGTGCCGGCGACGGGCTGCTCCAGTCCGGCGATCGCCCGCAAGGTCGTGGTTTTGCCGCAACCCGAAGGCCCGAGCAGGGTGACGTGTTCGCCGCGACCGACCTCGAAACTCACGCCATTGACGGCCACCACCTCGCCGTAGCGGATGACGAGATCGCGCAGATCGATGCAAAGGGCGCCAGCGCTCACGTCAACTCCCTCGTCATGCCGCGGGTTAGCCGGAAAAGGATGAGCAACGCCACGACCACCGTAAAGGTCTGGATCAGCGCCATGGCCGCGGTCAGCTCGATGCCGCTGCTGGCGAAGGCACTGACGATCGAGGGCGCGATCACCTCGGCATTCGGGCCCATCAGGAAAACCGAGACACCGAGCTCGCGCACACAGGCCATGAAGATGAGCAGCCAAGCCGCGATGATCCCGGGCTTGAGCAACGGCAGAGTAATGGTGCGCAGCTGATAGACCCAGCCTGCACCACAGACGCGCGCGCATTCTTTCCAGGCTTTTGTCGACCTGCAGCACGACGCCGGCCAAAGTTCGCACACCAATCGGCAGCATGACCGTGAAATAAGCGAGCGCCAGCAGCCAGAGCGTGCCGTAGATCGGGATCGGCATGTTGAGCCAGGCCCAGAGCAAGGCGAGGCCGAACACCAAGCGTGGCACGGCCTGTGGAAACATCACGAGGTATTCGATGCTGCCGCGTCCGACCAGCTGCGAGCGATAGATGATCCAAACTACCAGCGCCATAACGATGACCCCCACGCTGGCCACGCCTGAGGCCCAGCAGCAAGCTATTGGCCAGGGCGGTGCGCACCGGCCCGAGCGCCAGTGCCATTTCGTAATTGGCAAGCGTGAATTGCGCCTGATGCAGCAGCGCCGTAGCAAAGCGCTGGAGCGAGGTCAGCAGCAGTGCCGCGATCGGCAACACCACGGCGAGAAAGACATAGAGTGCGCAGACGCCGAACAACAGCCAGGCCAGTCGGCCCATATCCATCACGCGAGGCCGGAAGGCCTTGCCGGTGATGGTGGCGAAGCTGCCACGACCTACCATCCTGCGATAGAAGGTCAGCATGGCGAACATGACGACGAATAGCGCCAGCCCCATGGCCGAGCGCGCGACCATAGGCTGGCGGGTAGCTGAGCGCTGGAATCCCAGATCGCCGTGGTGATGACGTAGACGCGGGCCGGAATGCCGATCACCAGGGCTGCGGCGAACGAGCCCAGCATCTCGGCAAAGACGAACAAAGTTGCGCCCAGCACACCCGGCATGACCAGGGGCAAGGTGACCGTCAACGCCGTGCGCAGCTTGGAGGCGCCGATCACGCGTGCCGATTCCTCGAGCGGCGGGATCCATCGACTTCATTGCGGCCGAGATCATGACGAAGGCGACCGTGCCTTCGAACAGGGCCATGATCCAGGCGATGCCGAACATCGAGTAGATGTTGAACAGGTCGCCCGTGCCCACCGGCCCAGCGCCAGATTTGGTTGAAGAAATCCGCTCCGGGGCTGGCCGAGCACTGCCCAGGCGAGCGCGCCGACCAGCGGGCGTCAGCGTAGTAGGGCAGTTCCATCAGCCGCTCGAGTTTCTCGCGGCCCGGCACGTTGGTGCGCGTGAGAATCCAAGCCAGCGTGAAGCCGATCAGCACGGCCATCACCGTTGCCGCCACGGCAATGACGACCGTGTTGATGATGACCTGGAGGTCCTCCTCGAACATCGCAACGTAGTTGGCCGAGGCCGTACTCCTGGGGCGGAAACGCCATCGGATCGCCGATGTTGAGCGATTCCTCCACCAGAAACACCACCGGCAACAGGACGAGAAAGCTCACGACCAGCTAGGACCGCAAGCGTGATCAAGCCCTGCCAGTAGAAGCGTGGCCGCAACGCGCCAGTGAGAACCGGAAACCAAGGTCGCCGTCAGCGTCGTGCGCCGACGATGCGATCCCACTCCTCGGCGAATTCTGGCCGATCTCTTCTCGAAATGCATTCCAGTCGGCCGGAGCCAGCAGCTTCATGTCCTTCAGCGGCACGCTGCCGGCGGCGCGCGGAACGTCGGCTCGCGGCGAATGGAGCAGCAGGCTTCGCTCAGGGCTTGTTGGCCGACCGGCGACAAGAACCAGTCCATGAACAGCTGCGGCGGCGTTGGGGTGGGGGCCGTCGGCAACGATGCCGTAGGTCTCCGGACACGGCCGGAACGCCGGTCTCCGGGAAGACGAATGCCAACGGTGCGCCCCTTGGCCTTGAACTCGATATAGCCCGAGTACTGGGCACCCATGATGATCTTGTCCTGGCCGTCGACCAGCCGACCATACTGTTGCACGTAGGAATCGAAGGCGCGCGGTTTGATCGCGGCGAACTTCTTGAAGTACTCCTCGCCCAGGATCGGCTTCAGCATGTAACCAGACGCCGTGCTGCAGCCCGGAGTTGGAGACCTTGACGTTGACGGCGTCGGTCCATTTCGGATCGAGCAGATCTTCCCATTTCTTGGGAGCCTCGGCGGCCGACACATTGTTGGGGTTGTAGGCGATGCCGCCCCATAATGATCGATCCCCAGGTCCAGTAGCCCTCCGGCTGGCTCTTGTACTCGGTTTTGAAGGCCGCCATCTCCGGTGAGACGTACTGGCGGAAGCCGCCACGCTTCTGGAAGTCGAGGATCATGCCCATATCGGAGATTTGGATGACGTCGACCAGATACGACTTGGCTTGCACGTTCCGACAGGACCTTGGCGTAGAGCGCACCCCGCCTGCAGGCGCACGTAGCTGGTCTTGATCTTGGGGAACACCTTGTTGAACGAGGCCAACAGCTTGACCTGGCCCGCCTCCGGGTCGGTGGAGTAGAGCACGAACGCCCCTTCCGCCTCGGCCTTCTCGACATTCGCGCAGGTCTTGAAGCCCGGCATCGGGCGGGGATTATCGCACACCTTGCCTGGGCCTGAGCCCAGCTCGGTAGGCCGACCAAGAGCAGGAGCCATCCCAGCAGCTACAGCAACCCTCATTGCGTCCTCCGCCCATTTTTGTCTGCAACCGGTTTGTCGCGCCTGTGGCATGATGCCAACGGAACTTAGTTTTACATAGCACGCCGGCACTGGGGTAGTGCCTGAACGCATCTTGCGCCCGTGCGCCAGGCGCGCCCATGCGCCCGGTTTGAGATCGCACCAGGGTCGGCGGCTCGCCGTTGCAGACGTCGGCGGGACGACTGGTCGGGCGAGCGCGACAAGACGCGTGCCTTGCAGGCAGCCGGTGAGGCCTGTCGGCGGTCGAGGCCCTGGCCAAAGTGCCCATCGTCACCATGGCGCTCAGCCTCGGCGCGCAAGCCTGCCGTTGCCGTCATTCGGGCGTGGGCTGTAGAGTTCGATTCTGTTGCCGAGGGATCGTCGATGAAGACGCGCGTGTAACCTGGCAGGGTTCGTCCTGCCTGGCCGGGTAGCCGGCCTGGGCCAACCGGGCGACCAGGCTCGTCAGGTCTTCAACGATGAAGGCCGGATGCGCCTTTCTGGCCGGTCGGAAATCGGTTTCCACGCCTAGGTGAACCTTGATGGTCCCAAGTTCAAACCAACAACCGCCGCGCCGGGCGAGGGTTGGCCGGTTTGGGCATTTCGAGGATGCCAAGCAGGTCCGCATAGAAGGTCCGCGCCTCGGCCTCGCGGCCCGCGGGCATCGCCAAGCTGAATATGATCGAGCGACTTGACTGGCATGCTGGCGTTCCCGAAAGGTCAACAGGATCGCGCGGTAGTCACAATAGCATCGCCAATTGCTAACGACACCGGCAATCGACAAGCCCATCTTTCCATGGCTTGGGGCAGCGGTGCCACGCGGCGGGAAGATGCCGCCGTCGCCACCGCCTGGTCCCAGGAGGCAATGGCGAAGAAAAATCCGCGTGTCAGATCGAAGCAAGGCTCAATTCGGCGGCAACGATCGTCAGGTCGCGAGCGCGGCGATCGCTGAGTAAGGTTGGCCACCGCCGACCCACTCGGCCGGGATCTCGAGCTTGCACCGGACCCCGTCGGCAGCAAACGCCAGATCAACCTTGCCACCCAGCTCGTAGGGTAGCAGTTCGCGAATGACGCGCAGGTACCGTAGCCGGATTGGTTGCAAGGCGGCACGGCGGGGCCGCCAACCTCCTGCCATTCGATGACCAGGCGGGCGAGCGGTGCGCCGTTCGTGCGCCAGCGCCAGCCCACCCGCACACGCCCAGACTGCGTGGACAGCGCGCCGTACTTGGCGGCGTTGGTGACGAGCTCGTGCAACACCATTGCCATGATTTGGGCGGCCTCGGCGCTCAGCACGGCGTCTGGACCTTCGATATCTGCATTGTCGCTGGTGAGGAATGGCGCCAGTTCGCGTTGGACCAGCTCCAGCAACTGTATGCCGCGCCAGCTGGCCTTAGCTCAAGCTCATGCGTTGAGGACATCGACCTGATGCGACCGTCCAAGGCCGTCGCAAAGTCCGCAGCCAATAGGCTTCCACCCTGTGTGCGCGAAATGATGGCGCTGACCGTTGCCAGCACGTTCTTGACGCGATGGTCGAGCTCGGCCATCAGCACGCGTTGGTGTTCTTCGGCCCGCTTGCGTTCGGTGATGTCGATATTGACGCCGACCACGCGCTGGGGCCTACCTTAGGTGGTCGTAGGACGTAAAGCTGCGCGCCTCGATCCAGCGCATCTCCCCGTCGGCGTGCACGATCCGATACTCGACGTTGGATTCGCGGCGTCGTTCGCTTCAAACCTTGTCGCGGTGCGCGTCGAGCTGTGGCAAATCCTCGGGGTGAACACCGGCTCGCCATCTACTGCGCGGGATCTCGGTGGTTCCCTCCGGCAAGCCGTGAAGAACGGTATAGCCTTGTGAAACCTGGATCAACTCGGTGCTCGTGTCGTAGGCGAAACTGCCAACGCGAGCGGCCTTGCCGGCGAGCGCGAGCTGTAGGTCGCGTTCGGCCAATGCCAGCTCCGCTTCCTTCCGCTCGCTGATGTCGAGCGTCATGTTCACGACACCGACGATGGCACCAGCGGCATCGCGCAACGGCGTTGGGTTAGGCATGATGTAGATGCGGGTGCCGTCGCGGCGCTCCATCAGGGCTTCGCGACCATGCACCACCCGACCTTCTTGCAAAGCAATTTGCGTCGGACATTGGCGCAGAAACATGGGCGTGCCGTCGGCGTGATAGAAGCGTGCGAAGTCGCACCACTTGTCCAGCCCTAGTCTTGGGGTCACTCCCCACAGATCCACAGCACCCTGGTTGTAGTAAGTGATGTGACCGGCGGCATCCGTCACGTAGATGGCCGCGGGCAATGCCCCCAGCAGGTCGCGAAACTGTTGTTCGCTTTCCTGCAGCGTTTCTTCGGCATATTTGCGCTCCGTGATGTCTCGTGCCAGGCCCTTGATGCGCAGGAGGCGTCCGGTGGCGTCGAACTCGCTGGTTGCGGTTTCCTCCAACCATACTTCTTGGTCGTCCGGCCGTTTGAATCTGAAGCGAGCCGCGTAGGAGGGTTTTGCGGGGACACACTCCGCATGCACGCCTTTAAGTTTGCGCGGTCCATTGGATGCACTTGGGCAAGAAAGGAGGAAGCCGAGAGGCCGTCCAGCGGCGCGAAGCCGAGGATTTGCGGGGCATTGGCGCTGCGCTGCGAGCGGCGCGTGTGCGGGTCCCACTCAAAGGCCATCGCTTGCCCCGCCGTCAGCGCCTCGCGCAATCGCGCCTCGCTTTGTTTGAGGGCAGCCTCGTAGCGGCGCTGCTCGGCGAACACCGCGGCCAAGACCAGCGTTCCCAATTCGATTGCCAGCAAGGCCCCCTGTGCGGCTCGCACCCGGCTGCCCAGAGGTATGCTGGGGTCTCCCAGTCGACCAACGCTGAAGGTGATTGTCCAGACCATTGTCGTGGCGATGATGGCAACCGCGGCGGCCGCAAACACAGGGCGGCAGCGGGCCGCCGGCCAAAGCAGCAAAGGCACGAGCAATGCCGGCGGCAAGATCGTCACCCAGTATTGCGTTGGCGAGGCGAAACCGATGGCGCTAACGGCGGTAAGGACGATGAGCGCCGTGAGACCCTCCGCTCAGCTCGCTGCGCGAGAGCGGTTCGCGCGTGACGGCGACCAGCCCGATCACCAGGGGGCAACCGTGATAATGCCGAGCGCATCGGAGACGAACCAGTTGGACCAAGTGGTCAAGAACGGCGCGCTGGAGCCCTGCAGCAGCACAAAGCCGAGCGTGCCACCGATGCCCGAGAGTGCACTGGCAATAACGGCGGCCGTGAACAAGCCAAGGACACGGCGCAAAGCATCAAGGCTGAAGGCGGCGCGCGTATGGCGGTGGATGAGCCAGGCGGCGATGACGGCCTCCGCCGCATTACAAAGGGCGAAGCTAATGGTGGCGGCAACGTTCCGGTCGCCCATGAGGTTGGCGGCGATGGTTGCCCCAATGGTTCCCATCACCACCGCCGCTCGCGCGCTGGGTCCAAGCGCAATCAGGGCGCCGGTGGAAATACCACGCAGCGGGCCAGAAGACGGCCACACCATCCGGCGCGGTCAACAAGGCAAGGCCAAAGCGCGCGGCCACGAAATAAGCAATGCCGACGGCGATGCTCGCTGCGGTTGGGCCGAGCAGACAGTGATGCCAACGGCGCAGCGAAGACGCGCAAGACCACGCCCTGAGCTGCAGGTTCTGCATCCGTGTCATTCCCCCGAGCATCTTCGACTGTTGGCCGCATCCCGTTTGGTTTCGACCGCGTGCCGCACGCGCTCAGTTTTGCAATGCCCACAGCAGCGGTAGGCGTTCAACGCAAGGCCAGGGCATCAGGAGTTGTACCCATATTGCCCGGCGAGAAACCTGGAACAGGCAAGATCGGTTAATTTACCGCCCCGCCATTTGGGCTGTTGATTTTTCGTCGTGCATAACCTGGGCCGGTCCGGGGCCCGGGCCTGCTTGTGCCCAAGCCTCCGCCGCCCGCCGGCAGAGCGCGCCGGCGATGGCGTTTTCCCAACGCTCGCTGCTGCCCCCGCCGCGCGGGCTCGAAGCCTGGTCTGGGCCGTCAAAAATGCTATTCGGGAGGGAGAATGGGACGGGAGAAGTGATCGGCCCATCCGCGCCCGCGCCCGCGCCTCGCGGCGGCGCGACGAGCAACCCCCGCACCGCTCCCGCTAGACGTCGATGAGGACGTAGTTTTCCTCGATGGTCACGGGGAACGTTTCTGCGACATAGGCTCCCCTAGCCAACGTTTCGCCGGCTTCGATCTCGACGGGATAGGCGCGCACGCGGACACGCTGAGGATCGCAATAAGATTGGCCGGTGCGCATGTCGAACTCCCAGCCGTGCCAGGCGCAGCGCGGCATTTCGCCAACCCGCGTGCGTTGGAAATGGCCGGGTTCGTCCGAGCTCAGATGTGCGACGCACGCCGCCCTGGCCAATGGAGCGCCCTCGTGCGGGCAGCGGTTGAGGAGCGCGAAAAACTGACCGTTGACGTGAAACACGACGATCTCGCGGCCATTGACCGTGACAACCTTATTGCCGCCCGGGGCAATCTCGGACGTGGTTGCGACGACGTGGCGGGCCATCTTTCAGGCGAGCCTGTAGAGGGCGCGCGCATTGGCATGAAAGATCTTTGCTCGCTCGGCCTCCGACAGCGGCGTCTTGAAGGCGAAGCGGGCGTCGTCGTAGTCCCAATGCGGATAGTCTGAGGAGAACAGCAGCCGGTCGACACCGATCCATTCGATCACGGTGCGCAGGTGGTGGCTATTCTCCGGCTCCTCAATGGGCTGCGTCGTAAACCAGAAGTGCTCGCGCACATATTCAGACGGTGGTCGCTTTACGTGAGGCACTTCGTCCCTAAAGCGTTGCCAGTGCTTGTCCATGCGCCAGGTGACGGCGGGTACCCAGCCGAAGCCGCCTTCAATAAAGACAAACTTGAGCTGCGAAAAGCGCTCCGGCACTCCTTCGACGACCAGGCTGGTGAGCTGACCGGCAACCGAGTGGGCGTTCGAATGGTGCTCTTCGTTGTAGTAGGACGGCCAGCCGCCTCCCGTTGGCGCGTGGCCGCCGTAGCCGCCGACATGGATGCCGAGCGGCAAGTTCGCAGCCTCAGCGGCGGCATAGAGCGGCCAATAGCGACGCCGCCCCAGAGGTTCGTTGGCACGCGGTGAAACGTTGACCTGAACGTATTTGCCCGTTGCCGCACAGCGTTCGATCTCCGCCACCGCTGCCTCGGTATTGTCCTGGCTGACCACAATCGAGGCCTTGAGCCGCGGCTCGGGCTTGCTCCAGCATTCGATCTGCCACTCGTTGATGGCGCGTTGGAGGGCGACGCCGAGCTCCTGGTTTTGCTGCGAGAACACGAGCAAGTCGAGCACCTGCAAAATCCCGAATTCGACATTCGATGAGATCGAGGTGTTGCTGGCGCAAGAAGGCAAGGTCCGAACCAGGCGGTCCGCCGGTCGGCGGCCAGGCGTCGCGGCGGGCCAGCAGCGGCGAGGAGCGCGGGTAGGGGGTCGTCGAGGTGAAGGGCGTGCGCAGGTGCCCGCCATAGGTCTCCAGGTGGCGTTGCCAGCGCTTGGTCAGGAAAGGGTAGAGATCGGCCCGCGTCTTCAGGCTTGGATGGATGTCGCAATCGATGACCTTGAGCTTGCTTTTGGCGTTGTCTGGCGACGCAGGGGAGCATGCGGATGTTCGAGCACATCGGCCATAGCTGCACTCCTTCTTCAGGCTGACGCTTGCAAGCGCGGAAAAGTCTCCAAAGGATTGTCGCGGCACATGCGCGCCACAAGGCTTGCCGGAAATCCTGGCGGAATAGGAGAATCGCCGTCGAATTGCCAGTGCGGATAGTCGCTGGAAAACAATAGCATCCGATCCGAGCCGATCTGTTCCAGGAGCTGTTGCAAATCTGCTTGGGCGGGCGGCCCGTCAAAGGTTGCGTGGTGAGCCGCACCTGATCACGCATGATGTCGGCTGGGGGGCGATCGACCCACGGTACCTCGACGCGGACACCCTTCCAGGTCTTGTTCGCGCGCCACATGAAGGCGGGCAGCCAGCTGATGCCCGATTCCATCATGACGACCTTAAGTTCGGGAAACTTGCCGAATACGCCTTCGAGGATGAGGCTCAGCAGCTGTGCCTGATGCGCCTGTGCCTCGGCGATGTAGTATTCCAGCCGATAGGACGGCCAGCCGATCGAGCTTGGAGCCATGCGATATTGGCTCCCCGAATGGATGGCTATGGGCAGCCTATGCTGTTGCGCGGCAGCGTAGACGGGCCAATAGTGGCGGCGGCCGAGGAGGGTTTCGCCCTGCACCAACACCAACACGGCCACGAAACGCTGGTCCTCGGCGCGCCGATTGATCTCATCGACGGCGAGGTCCGGGGCCTGCATCGGCACGACGATCGAGGCCCTGAGACGAGGATCGCGCGCCAGCCACTCGGTCGCGAGCCAGTCGTTGATGGCGCGGCAAAAGGCTGCCGCCATGTAGGGGTCGAAAACCGCCTGCGCGCCGTAGAGCACATTGCAAATGGCATGCGACGTGCCGAAGGCGTCGAGCGCCTGTGCGCGCAGCAGCTCAAAATCGCTGCCGGGCTTGCCGTGCTTGGGTCGCCAATCCGGTCGACACGACAACGGCATGGTTGGGGGATAGCTCGTCAGGTCTAGTCCATCAATTCCCCGGCTCGTGACCTGTTCCTTCCAATGGTCATCGAGATAGGGCAGGAGCGTCGTCCGCGTGCCCTCCAGGCCCGGATGAATATCACAATCAACGCGCATGGTTCGGGTTCGCGCTCAAAGCAGGGCGGAAGTTTCACGCAATGCGGTACGCCTTGCAACGGCGAATAGCCACCGCGATGAGCCAGGCAACATCGGGCCGGCGGGTTCGAGTTCAGCCCTGGAGGCGTGCCGGCGCGCCCTCGGCGGCAAGCGCCCGGGATCACCCCGCATTGACAGCTGGCACCTGATATGGCATATTGTATACCAAGAGACCTGGAGGCTCGTCATGCAGTGTCCGTGTGCTCGCGCCCGGCGGAAAATTTGACGCCGAATACGCTCTGATGGCGTCGTCGTCGGTTGTGACCACTGCGGCAGCTATAGGATCCACGGCGGCGCCTTCTACGAGTTCGCCGGCTTGAATGAACAAGCGCCTGGCGGCGTTGGAAGCGGCAAAAGTGTGCCTCCCAGGGTGGCTGGCCTCTCGTCACTGCCAGCTGCCTCAGGCCCCGGTGAGGCCCCGCAGCGCGCTTCGCCGCCGACCGCTTGGTGCAACCGCCATGTTCGCCGGCATGAAAATCGTGCTTCAGCGCCTAGTAGGTTGACCGCCATCGTCTGGCGCGGGGCGCCACCGCGCCGGGGCTGTTGTAGCCCTAGGCGAAGCCGCCTGGGTTGAGCAAAGTTGGCCCGCGGGTCGTGACGGGCGTTTCCAGGATCCCCTGCGCCGACTGAGCTCGGGCGGCTCCAAAGTCGTGTTACCGCCGGGCGGTGGCGGAACGGCTCTCAAGGCCTGTCGACTCGGAAGGCTGCCGGCCGTGGTGGGGGCAAGGTAGGCGCGATAGCCATAGCTGGCCCTGTCCTGTGCAGGCCCCAGCGCAGCATCTCTGCAAGACCATGGCCAGGCGGTCCGGCGCGTGGCACCGGCGGGATGCCGGGCTCGCTCGCCGATGGCGCGCGCCCATTCCCCAAGACTGTAGCGTCCGCGTCGCGCCGAGGATTCCCCTCCGGCTCCGCACCACCGATCATTGGCGCCAGGGCCTGACAGGGGCGTGCCCGTTGCGCGGGAGCGCCGTTTGCCCATGCGTTTTACGAGCCGTGACGATCGAGCACGGCATGGATGGTGCTTTCGCCAGGCAGGCGTATGTCACCGGGCAGCCAGCGCAGGAGGACTCCCTAATCTACGGGCGCCCCAGTGGGGCTTGTTACGCTGGAGCTGACGATCATGCTCTCGACCTGGCTGGGCAGCTGGTTGGCGTAGCGCGCGGGCCGGCGCGAGCGGTCGCTGAGGGCCTCGAGCCATGCTCCTTGTAGCGGTCAAAGATTTTGTAGCCGGTTTTGCGTGAAATTCGAACTCGGCACATCGATCGGTCATGCGCCTCGCCGTCGAGCAGCCGGGCAACGAAACGCAGGCGTTCTTCCACGACCGAACACTCCTTCCAGGGCATCGCCACCTCCCTTCCTGCCCCCGTCGTCGCAGATGGAAAGTGTTACCCATGTGTCCGGTACGATCTGTCACCTATGTCTCGGGCGGCTCTCAGCCACGGGTGCTGGGGCCTCCAGCGACGCGCAGCAGCTTCGCGCGGGCTGCCGCGCCAATCGTCCTTGCACGCCATCGCGCCTGCGATCGCTGCGCGGCTCGACAGCAGGGGCGAATCGGCGCTACGCGCTTGCGCCAACGAGGAACCCTCGGAATCGAGCTCTACCTGCCGGTCAAGCGCTTCCTCGTAAGGCTTGGCTTTGACGTCAAGGGCGAGGTCTGCGGCTGTGATTTGGTGGCGCTTCGGGAAGGCGAACCGGTCGCCGTCGTCATCGGCGAGCTGAAACTGACCTTCACGCTTGATCTTGTCCTGCAGGCGGTCGATCGAACGGCGGCCTGCGACGAAATTTGGTTGGCCGTGCGTGCCTCGCGTCGCGGTCGCGGTCGCGAGAGTGATGCTCGTGTCAAGAAGCTTTGTCGTTTCCTTGGCTTCGGGCTTCTGGCCGTGACCGCTGCCGGCAAGGTCGACGTCCTCGTCGAGCCGGTGCCCTGGCGGCCGCGGCGTGATGCGCGGCGCCGGTCCACGATCGTCGCCGAACACCGGCGGCGGCACGGCGATCCCGTCGCAGGCGGGGTGACGCGCCAACCGATCATGACGGCCTATCGCCAACAAGCGCTGGCCTGTGCGGCGGCCTTGTCCGTAGGCGCCGGGCGCCTCGGTGAATTGAAAGTGGGCGTCCCCTGATGCGCCGAAAATCCTGCAACGGAACGTCTATGGCTGGTTCGTCAGGGTCGAGCGCGGTGTCTACGCCTTGACGGAGGTCGGAAGGGCCGCGCTCGTGCGTTGGGAAGCGCATTTGCCCCGGGCTCGTTCACCCGCAGCTGCGGCGCATGCAGGCGCGCATGCGGGCGAATGACCGATCGACGTGGCCCATTTCGCCGGCATTGATACTCGCGGCACGCTCCTGCATGTCCGAGGCCACCGGCGAGGAGCCCTCTGACCGCGGCCGGATCCGATCCCTGTCCATCGACGGGACCTTGCGTTCAGCGATCGCCAATGCCATGGCTCCGGCCTCGAAGGCGTGGCCTTCGCGGAATACTCCGTGTGCCAAGCCTATCGATCAGGGAGTTGAAGCGAGAAAACGGGGCAGGCCGACGCCTTCGGGATTTCGCGGCAAAGGCAGGACGGCATGATTGAGTTCTTCTTTGACTGCTCTAGTCCGTGGACCTATCTCGCGTTCCATAACATCACGCCGCTGGTGCACGAGTTCGAAGAGGCCATCGAGTGGCGTCCGATCTTGGTGGGCGGCATTTTCAATACCATCAATCCAAGCGTCTACCAGTCACGCGAAAAGCCCGTTCCAGCCAAGGTGCGCTATGCGAGGAAGGACCTTGCCGATTGGGCAAGCATTGCCGGGCTTAAGGTCGTTCGACCGACGATCTTTCCGGTCAACAGCGTAAAGGCAATGCGAGGCTGCATTTTGCTCCAACGCGACGGCAAGCTCGTGGCCTTCGCACGTGCCGTGTTCGAGGCTTACTGGAGGGATGATCGGGATATTGCCGATGACAATGTGCTGGCCGACATTTGCGCGCAGCTCGGTATCGATCAGCCCGCCTTTTTCGCCGGAATATCCGAGCAAGCAATCAAGAACAAACTCAAGCTGAATACCGAGGAACTGATCGAGCGCGGCGGCTTTGGATCGCCGACCATGTTTCTCGACCGCGACGACATGTATTTCGGCAACGATCGGCTTGCGCTTCTGCGCGCGGCGCTCTTGCGACGACAGAAAAACTAACGCACTCCCTCCTGTGAGACGGTCGCTTGTGGGCAAAAACGGTTCAGTTCGGCGCGCAAGCAAGTGCGCTAAGTCGGGTGCAGGCACTGGTTGGTGACCTGCGCCCTCGCCGCGGGCAAGGTCTCAACTGGCGACCTGCCCCGGCCGCCTGCGAAAGAAGTACAAAGCTTCTTCGACGGACATCGTGCCGCTCGGTACGCCCTCGCCCGGAGCCAAGGTAAAGACCTTGATGTAGGCGTGGCCCCTCTGGGTCGGGCCGCCGTGTCCCGGCAGCAGCAGCATGAAATGTGTACCACCCGCGCGCTGGGTGGCCTCCGCAGCTTTCACAAGTGTGCAATCATCTGCGGACCCGCAATCGGCTAAGGCACCTCTCGGCACCACAATTCCGGACAATTCCCCACCAATGCACGTTCATCAGGGCGCGGCCGACCCCGGCAGCAGCGTTGCCGGAAGCGAACAGCCCGCGGCCACGGCAGATAGATTATCGGCAGGGCCATCGCACCGGCGCGTTGCTCCCCGGCCAATCGGGTTGGCTCGCCGGCAGCAAGCGCCGATTCGGTGCATGAGACAATGGCAGCGGCGTGAGCTGGACCCGACGCCGGCCGATCCATCCACGCCGTTCTTTTCTTTGCGTTGCTGGGCGCCGCCGGGCATGGTCACATTGCCCTCCGACCACGCTCCGGATGCGTTGCAATCGCGCTTACGCTCGGCTCCGAAGCGCCTAGCGCCGAACCCTGGAGCCGTCGCAGCCTGCCGCGCCCGGCGTCCCTTCGGCATCGGGACGGACTTGCCCCTGATAGCGAACAATCAGTTCTCCCGTGAGCGGCGCATAAAGGCCGACATCGAAGTGAAAGTGATCATTCAGGGCGAATTCCTGGCGCAACTGCGGGGAAGCAGGAAGGACGGGATTGGCACACCGAGCAACCAGCAGCCGCGTTCCACCAAGAAGGACAGGGTCGCGTTCTCGACGGCTAGCGCTTGTTCGTAGGTCAAAGCACCGAAGCGCTCGCGATAGTGCCACGGCCGCGCGGAGGCCGTCAGGACCGAGCGAAACCTTCGGCCGGCGAAGTCTCTCTCTCCCATACCTCCCCGCCAGGTGTTTGCGTCTTGGTGAGGGTGAGCTCAACATCGTCTCCCGCAGTTGGAAACGCAAAGTACCAAGCGGCCAGCCGCGCGAGTAGGCCACGGCCGCGGGTGACGCGCGCGTCCGGAGAAGGACTCCCGGTCCTGCACCGAATGCAGGCGTTGCACGGACCGCGGCAGCTGCAGCCACCTGTCCCCAAGGGCTGTCTGGAACAGTGTCGGCGCCGGTTCTTCCGCAGCTAGGTGTCCGCAATGGAGAGTTCGGCCATTGCTGCGGCGATTTGCGGCAACGTGAGATCGGCCAGAAACGGTCGTGCACCGGGCGCGAGGCAACCGCAGTTGCGAATTGCGGCCCTTGCTGCAAGCGCGGGTATGAACGAGCCTTGGCCCCTGGTGGCGGTCAGTTGCCAGCGACGTCGGAGCGTGTTGCTCGTCCTTGAGGCCGACAACTTCGACGACCGTGCTAGCTCAACCCTGAACTCAGCCGAGAGAATGGCTTCGACAGCGCGATCAGCAGCGGGGCCAGCCACCTGAGATCGCGCAAGCCCATCTTGCGGCGCCAATACCCGAAGACGGCAAGGCCAGCGTTCATCACCCAACGTTCAGGCCCGACGCGACAGATCACCGATCGCGCCCGGTAGACGCCGGGAAAGAGGAGCACGTCCGGGGCATTCATAACTCTGGCCGCGCGCGGTGCAGGCGGGGCCCAAGGTTGCTGGCTTCGGTTCGGTCCAGCCAGCGTATTGGCGCCAAACGCCGCCTCGCCAGAGTGCTGAGGCGGTGATCCGATCTGTGCCAATGCCGAAGCCGCAACCGCGGCGCCCAGCGGCGATCCGGCGTCGGGTAGGATCGTCGTTTCGATCAGCAGGATTGCGGTTAGGCTCTTTGCTCAGTTGTGCACACCGCGCACGAGGAGATGGCGGAGACGCTGGAGACCCCGGAAAGGACGATGCGCTCGGCGGCCTTCGCCTGGGCGTCCAAAGTTGCGATGCCTGCCACGAATGCCGCATCGTCGGACAGATCGAGGTAGTGAATTTTGTTGGCAATGCAAAAGCGCGCTAGGCGATAGCAATCAGCGTCGTAGGCATGAAATGGTCCGGCCGCATCCACCGACGACATCGGGAGCGGCTCGCAAAATCGGTGCGCAGCTCGCCGGTGACGTCCAGTTCAACGGCTTCTCCGCCGTAGCGGCAGAGTGAACGCCTGGGCCTTGCGGTGATCGCGCCCGGCCACGCACACCTGCGCTCCATCGCGAAGCAAGAGGCGCGTGAGGCGCCCGCCGAAAACGCCATAACCGCCAACAATGAAGACCTTCATAGCAGAATGGCGCCGCTGCAATTCTGGGTCCGCCACCGCGCACATGTCGTCTCGGCCGAATAGCCGGTAGCGATTGTGTGCGAGGCATTGATATAGCCGGTTCTGCAGACGACCTGGCAGGAGCCGAAGCAGCTGCACGCTTCGGCACCAGCCGCGCAAGGCGCGTGCCGACGCGGATCATGGCGTCCATCGAGCCGTAGGCTTTGCCCTCCTCGAGGTATAGCCAACTCGCGGGATTTTCCGAATTGAGACCATGGTGGGCCAGAATGGCCCGGCCCAGATCGCTGCGCGTGGGTGAGATCTTGAACACACCGCGCCTGTCGAACCTGCAAATCAACCTGGCCGCTCGGGTGCACAGGGCGCACAGGCCATCCATGAAAACGATCGGCGAGAGGTCGTCATCAAACCGCGGCACGGCCATGTCGTTGCGGTAAGAATATGCCGCGCGCACCTTGAGGCCGGGACTGTCCATGTCTCCATGACCAGGGTCGGTTGCGATCCACGATGAACCTGCGCCGGCGACGCAGCGATCACTAATTGTGCATATCGCGCTGCTGCGCGCGGGCGAACGCGTCCTGGCGTGCCTCATGCGCCCAAGGTCGATCAGCGCCAAACGGGACGGATGGCCGGCGATACTGCCGGCACGGTTTGCGGCAAGCGGACCTCTGCGCCCTTTTTTGCCTTTGGTCCTTGTTTGCCTTTACCGGCGCCGGATCTTGCCGCCTTGGCGCGCCAACCAGGCGAATTGGGATAGCTTGCTCGGAGGTTCCAGTCGTGACTACCCTCAGGGCGCGAAGGGTGGTGCGACAAGCAGGAGGCCTTCACGATGGCGCAATTACACCGCCGATCGCTGCTTAGGGGGTACGGCTGCTGCCGGTGCCGCCTTGATCGTCCGGCCGGCGGCAGCGGCTGATTACGGAAGTTCAGGCAGTACCACAATCAGGCAGCCTCCGGGACGCTGCACGGAAAACCTGACGGCGATGTGGGAGGCCGTGCGCCAAGAAAGCAATGGCCGCGTCGACGTCAGCGTGCATGCTGAAAACGACAAGCTGCAAGGGGGCGATTTGGCGGCATTGAAGATGCTGATCGACGGGGAAATCCAGTTTTTCACGCTGATGGGCGGGATCATTGGCACCGTGGTCCCCGTCGCCGAGGCGCAACAGGTTCCCTTCGCGTTTAGAACGGAGAGCGATGCGCATAGGGCGATCGATGGTCCTTTCGGCCGCCTATATCGGCACTGAGATGGCGGCGAAGGGCATGTATCTTTTTCCAGTGGGCGGCTTTGACAATGGCATGCGACAGGTGGCAACCGTCAGCCGGCCCATTCACAAACCCGAAGATTTCTCGGGCATGAAAGATCCGCGTGCCGCCCGGCCAGATGATCATCGACACCTTCACAGGCGTTCGGCGCCGACCCGATCACCACCACCGCCAACCAGATTTACGATGCGCTCAAGAGCGGACGGGTCGAGGCGCAAGAAAACCCTTTAGCGATCTTGCAAGGCTTCAAACTGTACGAGCTCGTGAAGTGCGTGAGCCTCACCGGCCACGCATGTGGGCGGGCTTCAACCTGATGGCACATCTGCCAACCTGGAAGGCGCTCCCCTCGACGACCTCAAGAGAGCTGATCGAGCGCAATGCCGTCAAGTATGTGCGCCAACAGCGCCAAGAGCAGGGCAATCTCAATCAGAGCCTGCGCGAGGACTTCTCCAACCGCGGCCTGATCTTCAACGATGTCGATCAGGCGGCGTTCCGCGCCAGAACTACCCGATGTCTATGGCAAGTGGAAAGAAAGGCTCGGAAAGAGCTGCTGGACGCTGCTGGAAGCAAATGTCGGCAAGCTGGGCTAAGCACAAATCCGCAAGAGGGGCGGCATACCCCCGTTTTCGTGCGAGAGCGCGAAAGCGAGCGTGCTGCGATCCCCGCGCGTGCCTCAATCGAGCGGCTTATAGAAGCGCTCGTCGTAAGAGCGCCGCTCGCGGGTGCGAGCTTCTCACGGTAGGTGCGGGTATGGGTCGCCATGCTGTGCGCTTCGGCGGCCTTGCGATCGCGCCAGAGTTCGATGACGGTGAAATGGTTCTGGCGGTTGGTTTCGGACCACCGCCTCAAAACGCAAGTTGCCCTTATCCTTGCGCCCATCATCGGCGAGTTGTTTGGTGAGCGCCGTCCCGTTCTCCCGCTGCGGCGGAATGACGTCAACGTGGGTTACGGCCGCAACGGCCGCCCTGGAAGACTTGGCTGGAAGGGATGCAACCGACAACGGAAAATGCACCCGCTCGTCGAGGGGGCATTTTGCATGGTTTTGATCTTGTCCCGGAACTGCGCGGTGGTAGGGGCCTTGCCATGGGTATCGGCGCTGCCTTGATCCGTCCAGGCCTCGAGGAGAACGAACTGGTGCGCTAAGCCGATGCGCTGCAGCGCCTCTGCACGCAGGTTGCCGGGCTCGCGCTGCGTGGCGTCGCGAAACTGGCGCACGAGCCGCAGGGCGCCGGACACGGCAGTCGGCATCACCTCAAGATATGTGACGACATAGCGTGGACCATCCGGGACCGGGGGCGGTCCGGCCGGTGTGGGCCTGGGCCGTAGCGGCCATCGCACATGACCACGATGCCAACGCGACCAGACGTGAAATCCCCCTGCGCATGGCTTCCCCACCAAGGCTGACTGGGCAATCCGCAAAGCCTATCGGTTGGCGTGCGTGAGCGTCAATGCCTGCTCGCTAGGTGGGCCATCGGCGCCGTCCCACCGTTTCCCGCTGCTTGCCGGGAGAGGCCGGCGCCACGATCAGGCTTGCCAACGAGCCATCGCTATCCCACAGTCGTCGCAGCGCATTTGCCGGCCTGGGGAATGCGGGCAAGCGTCTCAGACTCGCAAGGCGCCTGTCCGTGACCCCTGCTTGAGCCCCAGGTCACCCCATTCACTTCGGAGGCCGCTGATGCATAACCGGGTTGAGCCCAAACGCCGTGTCGCGCGCTGCATCTTGCGAGCGGCGTGGTTGGCACTGGCGCTGGCGGTGCCACCGCTGGGTGCGGTCGCCGAGAATGGGCCGCGTCTTCCCGCGCCGGTGCTGGACGAAACGGCCGGCGACACGCGCCTCAGGTACGCTTGTTCTTGCTGGTGGATGCTTTTGGGGCGTCCAGGAGTTTTTCAGCACATGGTAGGCGTCACGAGCGCGGTATCAGGCTATGCCGGCGGCGACAAGAGTACGGCCCGCTATGACAAGGTCACGACCGGGGCGACCGGACACGCAGAAGCGGTGCGCATTACCTACGATCCCCGGCGCATCAGCTATGGTCGCCTGCTGTAGGTGTTTTTCGCGGTCGTGCACGACCCCACCCAGCTTGACCGGCAGGGACCGGATGTGGGCAACCAGTACCGCTCGGCTATCTTCCCCGCCGATGCGGAACAGGCCAGCATCGCCAAGGCCTATATTGCCCAACTCAACGCCAAACACGTGTTCGCGGCAGCCATTGCGACCAAGATCGAGCCGGACAAAGCCTTTTATGCCGCCGAGGATTACCACCAGGATTTTCTGGTGAAGCATCCGGGCCATCCCTACATCGTCATTCACGACTTGGCGAAGATAAGGGACCTGCAGCAGCACTCCTTCCCGGACCTCTACCGCGCCAACCCAGTGCTCGTTTCGGCGTCCGGATCCGGGGCTGACTTTGACGGCTTTGTGCCGCAGCCGGGCTGTCGCTGGTGCATCCGACAGGGATGATCGGCGATGCGGTACGCGGCGATACCGCGACGCGCGCGGTCTCGTTCTTTCACCTGGGTGGCTAATTCTCGCCCAAGCGGCGGGCAAACCTTGCGGGTTGACCTTGCGCGGGCTGCCGACACCATAAGCTCTAGCGGGGTTAACCGCTGGCAACGGTAAATCGCGTGATTGTCTTCCAATCGGCGCGCTGTTGGAGGAACGTGGGCCAGCTCCAAGCTGTTGCTCAAGGACGTGGCAGGACGCATTGATGGCGAAGAACAAGCTCTCGCTCTATCAAAAGAAGCGCGATTTTACGCGGACGAGCGAACCGAGCGGCAAGCGTGAGGTCGTATCGGTCGAGTATCCGCGCTTTGTCATCCAGAAGCACGCGGCAAGGCGCCTGCACTTCGACCTTCGTCTTGAGGTTGATGGCGTGTTCAAGTCGTGGGCCGTAACCAAGGGGCCTTCGCTCGACCCAAGGATAAACGGCTCGCCGTCGAGACCGAAGACCATCCGCTCGATTACGGCGACTTCGAAGGCACCATTCCGCAAGGAGAATATGGCGGCGGCACGGTCATGCTTTGGGATCGCGGCTTCTGGGCGAGCGATGGGGAGGCGGCAAAAGCTCTGCGCAAGGGCGAGCTCCGGTTCACGCTTGTCGGTGAGAAGCTGCAAGGTGGTTGGGTACTGGTACGCCTGCGTCACGACCGCGAGCGCGGCAAGCGCAGCAATTGGCTGCTGATCAAACGCCACGACGGCTATGAGCGCGAAGGCGATGCCGACAACAGTTTAAGCCAGGATCGGTCGGTTGCGTCTGGCCGCAGCATGGAGGAGATCGCGCGCCGGCGAGGGGCGCAGCCCCAAGGCATTTATGCTTACAGACAGGAAGGTCTTCGCGGCGAATGCAATCTGGCATTCTGATCGCGACGGGGCCGCCGGTACGCCGAAGCAGGCCCGGGCCTCCGGGGCACCGTCGCAGCCGCCTCGCCTCAAGCGAAAATCTGCGCGCGCCATGCCGGATTTCATTGCGCCACAGCTGTGCGAGCCGGTCACCCGTCCACCCAGCAGCCAGGATTGGGTGCATGAGATCAAGCTCGACGGTTACCGCATGCAGCTTCGCGTCGAGGCGGGCGATGCGGTGATGCGCACGCGCAAAGGCCTCGATTGGACCGACAAATTCTGCCCCCATGCCGCCGCGGGCCGCGGCCTAGGCAACTGCATCATCGATGGTGAGGTGGTCGCACTTGCTCACAATGGCGCATCGGATTTTCTCCGCGTTGCAGGCGGCGTTGGCCGAAGGCCGCTGCCGACGACCTCATCTATTTCGCATTCGATCTCCCGTTCGCCGACGGCGAGGACTCTGCGGCGGTTACCCCTTCTCCAACGCAAGTGAGCGTCTGCGCGCGATGTTGCGGCGCAAGGAGTTCCCAGGCGCGGCAGATCAAATTCATGGAGCACCTGTCGGTGCCCGGCGATCAAGTTGCAAGTCGGCCCGCGACCTCAATCTTGAAGGCATTGTTTCCAAGCGCGCGAACGCGCCTTACGCTTCTGGGCGCAGCGAAAGCTGGCGGAAAATCAAGTGTCGTGGCGGGCAGGAGGTGGTGATCGGCGGCTGGAGCGGCAGTCATAAGCATCTGCGCTCGCTGCTTGTCGGTATCTACCGCGGTGACCAGCTCGTTCATACCGGGCGCGTCGGCACCGGCTTTAACGCGCGCAACGCCGGCGACCTGCTGCAAAGGCTGGTCCGGCTTCAGACCAATCGAAGCCCCTTCCGCGGCAAGGAGGCGCCACGGCGACAGGCGGATTGAATTGGGTCAAACCGCAGCTTGTCGCCGAGATCGAGTTCTGCCGGATGGACGGGGATGGCAATGTGCGGCAGGCTGCCTTCAAAGGTTTGCGCCAAGACCGGCCAGCCGAGGAGATCCGGGCCGAACGCCCGACGACGACGCAGAAAGCGGAGCTTCCCACCGCCGCGCTGCGCCCGACTGGCAAATCCGGTCGCGGCCCGGATCGTGGCCCGACCAGGCTCGATCGCGGCCCGGCCCCGGATCGTGGCAAGGGCGGCAGCGAGGTCATCATGGGCGCGTCGTCATCTCGAAGCCCGATAAGCCGCTTTGGCCGGCGCCGGACAACTCTCACAAAACGCGATCTCGCTCGCTACCTCGAGAAGGTCGGAGCATGGATGATCGAGCACCTCAAGGGACGGCCTTGTTCCATCATCCTGCGTCCCCGATGGGATCGAAGCCGAGCGCTTCTTCCAACGCCATGAAATGAAGGGCATGTCGGACCTCCTATCGGCCGTGAGGGTCGCGGGCGATCGCAAGCCCTATATCCAGATCGACCGAATTGAAGGCTTGATTGCCGCTGCCCAAATCGCCGGCATTGAGTATCATCCATGGAACAATGAGCCTGGTCATCCAACTGTCCCAGGCCGGCTGATTTTCGATCTCGACCCGGCGCCCGACGTTTCCTTCGATCGCGTGATCGCTGCGGCGAAGGAGATGCGTGAACGGCTGGAGTCGCTCGGGCTTGTCAGCTTTTTGCAAACCACGGGCGGCAAGGGATTGCACGTGGTGACGCCGCTCAGCGCGCAAGCAAAGGATCCGCTTGGCTGGGATGAAGCCAAGGCATTTGCCGAGGCGGTCTGCGCAGCAATGGCGGCCGACAGCCCCAGCCTGGTACCTACTCAACATGTCGAAGAAGCTGCGGGTCGGACGCATCCTTCTCGACTACTTGCGCAATGATCGCATGTCGACGACAGCAGTTGCGCCCTTTGTCGCCGCGCATGCGGGGGTGCGCCGGTTTCGATGCCCATCCCCTGGAGCCAAGTGCGATCGGGGCCTCGACCCGCAGCGCTTCACCATGATCACGGCCCCAGCCATCTTGGTCAGAAGCAAACCATGGGCCGACTACGAGCAGGTGCGGGGCGTCCTCAAGGCTGCGATCCGCAAGCTCGTTGGCGCCAACAAGGGCCGATGAGCGCCGAGGCCACGCCGTCACACGGCAGCACCGGGACGCACACGTGACGGCAACTGCAGTGGACTGCTAGCGCCGGGTGGGCATGCGCGGCCGGAAAGCGCCTTTGCCCGCAGCGGACGGCCTGTTTTAGTCTGCCCTACGGGCAGGGCAGCAATGATTTCGGGCTCGAGGCAAGCAGGCGACACGGCGAGGCGGGCCAGCGTGGTTGGTAGCCGGAAGCGGCGTGACCCGCACTTCCCGGATCCAAACAAAGGACGCCCGCTCGCTTCTCCATTGAGGGTCTGTGCGAATGCCCGAACACCACCGCCGCTAGGCCCGCCTAGGCGGGATCGACGGCGAGTTGAGACAGATCGTGCAGCACCAAGAGTCTCATGAGTGCCAGCTGCAACAATAGCGCGCTCCGGGAGGGAGGCGGCCCATGGTTCAGTATCGATGTTGCTCTGGACGGCAATGACGCGAGAAAATGCCGCGCAATCGTTCGAGAACCGCGGCCTTCCCAACATCGCCTGCATGGATGATCATTGCCGAGGCCGCGCAGCGCATCGATCGCCCGGGGCGTAGGAGACCATGCGTATCGGAGATGACGCCGACCAGCATGAGACCTCACTTTGAACCCTTTGCCGCCAATGCCTGCAATCGCTCGGCTAGCTTGGTTGAGCTGCCACTCTCGGGCGAGAGCAACGACGCCTTGGCCCAAGTGGCCTTTGATTGCGCAATGGCGGCAAGGGCGCCGTCTTGTCCATGGTCGCAATCGCGCGATAGAGGCGAAGCTGCTCCGCCTGGGCTGCGAACTGTCCCGCGGCAAGGGCCTTTTCAAGGCTGCCGTACTTGCGCAAGAGCGTGGCCGCACCGATGGCGCCGATGCCGGCCGCACCGGGTATCCGATCCGAGGCATCACCTCTAAGCGCGATGAAGTCGGGTACCAGGTTTGGGCTCGATCCCGTAACGCTGACGAACCTCGGCGGGACCGATGCGAGCCATTTCCCCAGCACGGACTGGCTGCAGGATGGTCGTGCGCGCGGAGGCGAGTTGATAGGCGTCGCGATCGCCGCCTCGCCACGAGCGCCGTGCCGCCAAGTTTTTCCTCCCGGGCTGGCGGCCGCCGCCAGGAAGTCGTCCGTTGCTTCATAGCCCGCGGCCTTTGCGGAGGCAAATCCGCACGAGATCACAAAATCCGGCAGCACCTCGAGCTGGTCGGGCCAGTTCGTCGTCGAAGGTGCGGCCCGACTGATAGTCGGCCAGGGCCTCGTGCCGATAGGTGGGCTCATCGAGCGTGTCCCAGCCGACCAGTACGGCGCGCGGAGTCTCGGTCTGGTAGAGACGAAGCAGAAAATTTGCAAAGCCAAGGATCGCACCGCCACCCTTATTGCCCCGCCGACGGATCGACTTCGGCAAGGCATGGTAGGCCCGATGCGCAAACGAGTCGCCGTCGACAATGAGGAGCGGTCGCCTCGCGTCCTCACCATTTAGGGAGCCAAAGGATTTGGCAAAGTAACACCCAAAGATCAGCAAGCTTGGCGATCGATTTGTAAAGGTGGAAATTCTTCCCCTTGATCCCGCTGTCCGTCGCCAAGCCGGCCGTAGGCCGCCCGCGGCGGTGATTTGACCGGCAGCGGCAGCGACGCGCCTCGCTTATCGCCGCCGCCCCCTCTTTTCGCTTTCGCGCATCACGTCCCCGGCCGCTTTGTCGTCCCGGAGGGCGAGGAAAACGGGATGGCGCATCTCGCCGGCCGACGTCCATTCGGTGAACCGGACTTCGGCGACGAGTTTCGGTCTCACCCACGTCGTGACGGCCTCATCCTTTACCCGCACGCTAAAGGGCGAGGTTGATGTTCGCAGAGCCGAGAGCTTATCGTGCAACTCCTGAGGATGGCGTGGGAAAAGCCGGTTCCGACGTGACCGACATAGCGCCATGCCTTGCCTTCCCGAACCGCAAGCACCAGTGCGCCAAAATGGGGGCGGGATCTGCGTGGCGCGGTGAAGCCGGCGATCACCACCTCCTGGCGACGCGCGGTCTTGATCTTCAGCCAACCGCTCGTGCGCGCGCCCCGAAAGGTATTTGCTGCTTTTGCGCTTGGCCATAATTCCTTCAAGGCCCTGCTCGAGCGCCTGCTTGAAGAATTTCTGACCCCATGCTGCGAGCGGTGGGGGCTGAAGGACGGGAGCGGATGCTTTCAGCAGGCGGCGCAGGCGCCCTTGCGCTCCAGCAGCGTCAGAGTCGCGCAACTCACCCTCCAGAAATATGAGGTCGAAGACGCAGTAGCGTAAGTGGCTTCGGCGCGCAGCGCATTTTGCAGCAGCTGGAAGTGAGAGATGCCGCGTCGATCAAGCGCCACCAGTTCACCATCCAAAACCGCATCGACGTTCAGCCGCCTGAGTGCCTGCGCCACGCCGCGGTAGCGCTATCGCTGATGATCCTGCCGTTGCGCGAATAGAGCGTGACCTGCCCTGGTTGGAGACAGCAACCATGCGAAAGCCGTCCCATTTGGTCTCGAACACCCAATCTGATCGTCGAAGGAGCATCCGTTAGCGTGGCCAGCATTGGCTGAAGACGCTTTGGAAGCTTGAAACGCGTGCGCATGGTTTCAGCGGTCCGCAGCGCGCAAGACGTGTTCTGAACGTTAGTGGAATAGCGCAAAGCCGAGACCGCTGGAATGCTGTGCTCCCACTCGGTGCGCGCCGGTCCCACGAAGCAGATAGATCGATCGTGGCTCGATCGTCAGCTGCGCGCGCTCCCACCTTGCCCCGCTTTGGCGCCGCAAGCGAAAGCGACAGGGTGCCAGCAGTGAGAGGCCGATCACGATCCCGAAGATGGAGCGGTCTTTGTGCCAGCCGATGGCGGCACCCGGCCGGTACTCCGTCACCAGGACTTGCTGCAAGTCGGCCGGATGGATTTGCGCAAACGCCGCTACCAGGTCGCGAATGGGAGCGAGAAAGGGGGTAGCGCAACCTCTGTTTTGCGCAAGCCGCCACCGTTGAAGTCGTAGCGCCACCCGAACCAAACGACGCGACGCTTGCCTTGGAAGCCGTGAAACTCGAATTCCTTGAAGGGGTGGGGCGCGTCAATTGCTCCAACAGCGCGCCCTCGCTATCTGACGATAAAATCTCGCCTGGTAGCTAAAGCCGCTCGGCAACGCCGCCGTTGGGGAAACAGATCGGCTTGCTCGTCAGTGCAGCGCACCCCTTGGGCACCTGAGATCCCGCGTCACTGTTCGGTTTTTCCTTGCCCCCGGCCCCCGGCAACCTTCGACGGAAAAGAGTTCCGCTTTCGCCCGAACGGCGCTCGGTGCCTCAATTCTTACGGACGCGGCGAGGGTGCCGATGCGCGTGTCGGCGGCCGAAAAACGCCGGCCAAACGTCCGTCAGCAAAGCAAAACGTCACCGGGCTTGCCGGGTGCGTCACTCCAGCAGGAGTTCGACACAGCCCAGGGCGCCAAAGTCTGCCATATCACGCCATCGCCGGGCTTGACGTTGTCGAGACCGGTGCAAGTCCCCGTCGAGACGATGTCTTCCCGCCTTGAGGCCGCGATCCAAGCGCGCCTGCTGGTTTGCGAGCCACACCATCACATCTCATGGATCGCCAAGCGCTGGTACCGCCTCGGCCTCGGATCCGGCCGCTGATGTGAATGGCGGCCTGTTGCGTTTTGAGGTCGAGCCCCGCCAGTCTGCCATCCAGAGACCTGTAATGAGTGCGATGTTGGCGCCCCCGTCCGCGGTCACGGTGTTGCGCCCCTTGCCGGCCAGTCCACCGGCAAGTCGTGCGTGCCGACGATTTCGATCGCGCCCGCGATGGCGTCGATGGCCATTGCAACGTCGGCCTTGGTGTAGGCTGCTCCGCGTGGCGGCAGCGCCGCCCAGGCGAAACGCGAACTCGCCTTCCACGGCGGGCGTTTGCGGCGGCACGATCGCCAACCTGGCCGGCAAGTCATGTGCAAGCAAGGAGCAAGCAGGGGGCCTGAGCCCGGTTCGAGGCGCGAGCAGCCGCTGCGCTTGCTGGTGGAGCCGACCTGAAGCCCCGCACCTGTAGCCAGAAAGCCGCACGATCTGCGCTTGGATAGCGTAGGCCTCCTCGCTACTGTCGGTTCGACCATATCCTCCGGCAAAGGACACGGTTTTGCTGGCGCGCCCACCAAAGCCGCTCGCCCGGCAAAAATTCGCTGCAGCATAGTCCTTCAATGCAAGCCTCGCGTCCCCCAAGTCCTGACGATCTAGAAGCCGACCGACAGACCGGTGAGGAGGCGATGATACCCGCCCCTGTCACATCGGGTCCGGCCAGGGACCGAGCTTCATGGGTGGGCGGCAAGCCTACTTCACGGTCACGCTCTCGACCGTCTTGATGCTATGAGCATGATCGCTTGAGGGCCGCCAGGGGCCATGGTCACGGGTCTAGGGAGGCGCGCATCGGCGCCGTGCCCGAGATCGTCTCGGCGAGAGCCTGCTACTGTAGAAAGCGTGGAAACGCCACCAAACCACAGGCGCAGAGGATGCCGATGATGGTCCAAACCACGTTGGTCCAAGGGGCATCGTTGCCATACGTCGGTCTCGTTCGTATCGACCGGCATTTCTAGGCTCCCGCGTGCCATGTTTGCTGCTCTATAGGTCAGCGCCGCTTTGGCGTCTATGCAGCATTGTCCTGAGGTCGGCGTGGGTAGTGAACCACCATGTGATCGGTCAGCGCCGGCTCCTTGGGCCTGCTTGTCGTCGAGGTGGCTGGGTGCCGGGGCTTGCGGTTCTGGAGCCGGGGCGAGGCGCGGAGGACGGCCTGGCACGGGTCGATTGAGCTTGATCGGCGGCAAATTCCGCCCGAAGGCCGCAAATCCTTGCGGCCTTCCAGGTTGTCCCTTCCGCCTTCTACGCTGACACCACGCCCGGAGGCCTGGTGGGGCCTAGGGCACGCGTTGGCGGCAGATCTCACTGCAAGCTGCCGGCCACCTTGGCGATGCCGGCATTGGCACAGGCTTCATCTTTCTCGCCGCCAGGAGCGCCGGAAACCCCGAGCAGCACCGATCACCATTGCCAACCTGATTGAACGCCGCCGCCGACCGCAACCACATTGGGATTTGCTTTGAGATAGGCGTTCTCCAGTCGGTCCGTCAGTGTCTTACAATACGTAACCGACCAAGCGACAT
>ERZ1370068.7200-contig-6131_pt1 | contig 81948 bp, 130 predicted proteins | sample MGYA00561227_ERZ1370068 | MGnify/ENA primary metagenome ERZ1370068 (study PRJEB38410, sample SAMEA6850437) | metagenome | study: Metagenomic assessment of the ecological functions of the soil: analysis of the soil microbiota associated with the...
TTGTACTTCGTTCAGTTACGTATTGCTGGACCGGTTCGCCTCGGCCTTCGGCTCTGGTTTGGCCTCGACCTGGCACGCGGCCTTCAGGCTCTGGTTTTGCTTCTCGATCTTTGGCCGCCGCCTTGGGCTCCAGGGCTCGTCTCCGCGACGGCCTTTGCGACCTCTCGGCAACTCTCATCGGCGCGGTGCGCTTGAGCGAGGCCATGGGCGATATTCGTCGCTGATCAGGTCGCGCATGTGCGCGTCGCGGCTGCCGGCGCTGCTGCCGCCGAGCACGACGGCGACGAGGTAGCGATTGCCGCGGTGCACCGAGGTGACGAGGTTGAAGCCGGACGCGCCGATGTAGCCGGTCTTGATGCCGTCGACGCCTTCGACGCGCCCGAGCAGGCGATTGTGGTTGCCGATCGACTGGCCGCGGAAGGTGAACGCGCGGGTCGAGAAATACTTGTAATAGCGCGGGAAGCGTTCCTGGATGGCGCGCCCGAGCGATCGACTGATCGCGCGCCGTCGTGACCTGGTCGTCGTCGGGCAGGCCGGAGGCGTTCTTGTAGACGGTGCGGCTCATGCCGAGCGCCTGCGCCTTGCGCGTCATCAGCTTGGCGAACTCGTCCTCGTCGCCGGCGATGGCTTCCGCCACCACGACGGCGGCATCGTTGGCCGAGCGCGTGACGATGCCCTTGATCGCGTCCTCGACCGTGATGCGTGCTGCCCGGCTTGCAGGCCGAGCTTGGTCGGCGTTTGGCCGGCGGCGTGCGTCGGAGACCTCGAGCTGGCTGTCGAGCTTGAGCTTGCCGGCCTCGAGCTGCTCGAACAGCAGATAGAGCGTCATGATCTTGGTGAGCGAGGCCGGATGGCGCTGCGCGTCCGGGATTGGTCGAATGCAGCACCGTGCCCGGAATTGGCATCGACGACGATGGTCCGCGTAAGGCGCGGCGTTGCGATGGACTGCTTGAAATGTGAGAACGCAGCAACGAGCAAAACCGAACATACCCCAACGAAGCCCGCGACGGGCTCCGGTCCGGATCCGCAGCATGATAGTTCCCCGTCCTCGTTCCCTAGACGCTCCGTGCGGAGCGCCGACACCCCTGTCGTGCCGAGGTAGAGCGATTGGACGGGTCAAAAGAGCGGTTTTCTGAACTTTTTCCGGCCTTTCTGGCGCCCGTCCCCGCTCATCCGTTCGGCGTACGGCCGTCAGTTTGAATTCCCGCGTCACCCGCGCGGCACGAGCCTAGAAGACTAGGGGAAGCGCGCGATTGCCAATAGCGTTAAGCTGCCTGCCGGACGGAGTATTATATTGCATTGCAAAAAGGGCTTGACATTTTTGTGCATATGCAATATATGTCCGACCATAGCCGGCTAAACGGGCCGGCAGCGTGCGCAGGAATGTCAACACGCAATCGGCGAGGCTGCCGGGAGAGGTTATCGGATCATGGTCAAGAACATCGACGAACATGCAGCAGTTCGGTAAGGACAATATGGACGCGACGATGAAGTCGTTCGGCATCGCTCTCCGAAGAGCATGCAGGCGATCGCGGTCGAGATGGCGGACTACTCGAAGAAGGTGTTCGAGAACAGGGCACCGCGGCGACCGAGAAGCTGATCGGCGCCAAGTCGCTCGGAAAAGGCGATCGAGGTGCAGAGCGACTACGTCAAGAGCTCCTACGAGGGCTTCGTCGCCGAAGCGACCAAGCTGGGCGAGCTCTATGCCGGACCTCGCGCGGGAGGTCGTACAAGCCCTTCGAAAGCCAGTTCGGCAAGGTTGCCTCAGCGAAGTGAACGTCGCCGCAAGCGGCGGAATGAGAAAGCCGGCTGATGCAGCCGGGCTTTGCGTCGTATCTGCCGGGCACGACAGCGACGGACATCGCAAGCGCCAAAGACCGCAGTTTCACCCTGGGTTTCATGCCGTGAAGCGTACCGCGCGAGCAGCGCGCGCGGGCGCACACGTTGGACGTCGGCTGCGCCCGCCGCCGACGCGGAACCTGTCATGTCGGGGTCGTAGCGAGGGTTTGCGACGCCGGCCGGCGACGCGGCGCGGTCGGCGAGGCCCGGTAATGCATCGGGCGACGGCACGGCCGAGCGCTCCCTTGCGAACGCGAAAATAGCGCTCAAATAATACCTCGCTGCCGCGCCATCCGCCAGATATCACCTGGTTCTTGCCGATGGCGGGACGGCGAAGCGCAACCCGCGCCCGCCGGACGATCCGCGACTTTTCCACGTCGCGCCGCGAATTGTCCGTAATGAGTCGTGATCGTCGCAACAGACGGAGCGGCACGGGACTTGCTAATCCGGGAGCGAAACGAGGAACCGGCAGCGAAACGTGTCAGAATCCCCAACGATTCGAAGCAATACGCCGCTCTGGAATCGGAGCATCGGCGTCTTTATTATGTTCCACCAACCCGGTTTTACAGTTGGGTGCCCCAAAGCTGCCACGCCGTGACCTGTAAAGTTGCCATGACCCGAGAACGAACCGAAATGGATGCAGCCGCCGGCGTGCCGGGAGGGCCCGTCTGGGAGACGATGACAACAACAATAACAACAACAACACCAAACGCAGGGGGCCGGGCGCGCCGGGCACGGCGGTCATCACCAAGACCAAGCCGCAGACCAAGCGGCCCAGCCTCTATCGGGTCCTGCTCCTCAACGACGACTACACCCCGATGGAGTTCGTCGTGCATGTGCTGGAGCGGTTTCTTCAACAAGGACCACGAGGCCGCCCACCGGATCATGATGCATGTGCACCAGCACGGCATCGGCGAGTGCGGCGTCTATACCTACGAGGTGGCCGAGACCAAGGTGACGCAGGTGATGGACTTCGCCCGCAAACACCAGCATCCTCTGCAGTGCGTCATGGAAAAAAGTGACGACAATGGAAAAGCGGGAACGCCGGGACTATATAAGGCGGTAACACGGGACATCACATGCCCACGTTTTCGCGCAACCTTGAACAATCTCTCCACCGTGCCCTGGCGCTCGCCAATGAGCGCCACCACGAATACGCGACGCTCGAACATCTTCTGCTCGCGCTGATCGATGATCAGGACGCCGCCGCGGTCATGCGCGCGTGCAACGTCGATCTCGACAAGCTGCGGCGCAGTCTGACCGCCTATCTCGAGAGCGAGCTCGAGAACCTGGTCAGCGACGGCAACGAGGATTCCAAGCCGACCGCCGGCTTCCAGCGCGTCATCCAGCGCGCCGTCATCCACGTGCAGTCGTCGGGCCGCGAGGAGGTGACCGGCGCCAACGTGCTGGTCGCCATCTTCGCCGAGCGCGAGAGCCACGCCGCCTATTTCCTGCAGGAGCAGGACATGACCCGCTACGACGCGGTCAATTACATCAGCCACGGCATCGCCAAGCGGCCGGGCATGTCGGAAGTCGCGCCCGGTGCGCGGCGCCGACGAGGACACCGACACCAAGGCCGGCGACGAGCCGAAGAAGAAGGGCGACGCGCTCGAAGCCTATTGCATCAATCTCAACAAGAAGGCGCGCGAGGGCAAGATCGATCCGCTGATCGGGCGCGAGATCGAGATCAGCCGCACCATCCAGGTGCTGTGCCGGCGGCAGAAGAACAATCCGCTGTTCGTCGGCGACGCCGGCGTCGGCAAGACCGCGATCGCCGAGGGCCTGGCGCGTCGCATCGTGCACGGCGAAGTGCCGGACGTGCTCAAGAACGCCACCGTGTTCGCTCTCGACATGGGCACGCTGCTCGCCGGCACGCGCTACCGCGGCGACTTCGAGGAGCGCCTCAAGCAGGTGATCAAGGAGCTCGAGGCCTATCCGGGCGCGATCATGTTCATCGACGAGATCCACACCGTGATCGGCGCCGGCGCGACGTCCGGCGGCGCGATGGACGCGTCGAACCTGCTCAAGCCGGCGCTGGCCTCCGGCACGCTGCGCTGCATCGGCTCGACCACCTACAAGGAATACCGGCAGTATTTCGAGAAGGACCGCGCGCTGGTGCGCCGGTTCCAGAAGATCGACGTCAACGAGCCGACGGTCCCGGACGCAATCGAGATCCTCAAGGGGCTCGAAGCCGTACTTCGAGGATTATCACAAGCTCAAATACACCAGCGAGGCGATCAAGGCGGCGGTCGAGCTGTCCGCGCGCTACATCCACGACCGCAAGCTTCCCGACAAGGCGATCGACGTGATCGACGAGTCCGGCGCGGCGCAGATGCTGCTGCCCGAAAGCCGGCGCAAGAAGACGATCGGCATCAAGGAAATCGAGACCACCATCGCCACCATGGCGCGGATTCCGCCGAAGACCGTGTCGAAGGACGACGCGGTGGTGCTGCAGCATCTCGACCAGACGCTCAAGCACGGTGGTCTACGGCCAGGACAAGGCGATCGCGGCGCTCTCCGCCTCGATCAAGCTCGCCCGCGCGGGCTTGCGCGAGCCGGAGAAGCCGATCGGCTGCTACCTGTTCTCAGGCCCGACCGGCGTCGGCAAGACCGAAGTGGCGAAGCAGCTCTCCATCGCACTGGGCGTCGAGCTGATCCGCTTCGACATGTCGGAATACATGGAGCGGCACACGGTCTCGCGGCTGATCGGCGCGCCGCCCGGCTATGTCGGCTTCGACCAGGGCGGTTTGCTCACCGACGGCGTCGACCAGCACCCGCATTGCGTGCTGCTGCTCGACGAGATCGAGAAGGCGCATCCGGACCTGTTCAACGTGCTGCTGCAGATCATGGATCACGGCAAGCTCACCGATCACAACGGCAAGCAGGTCGACTTCCGCAACGTGATCCTGATCATGACCACCAATGCCGGCGCGGCCGATCTGGCGCAGGCAGGCCTATGGCTTCACCCGCATCAAGCGCGAGGGCGACGACATCGAAGCGATCAACCGGCTGTTCGCGCCTGAATTCCGCAACCGGCTCGACGCCATCATCACCTTCGCGCATCTCACGCCCGAGATCATCGCCAAGGTGGTGGAGAAATTCGTGCTCCAGCTCGAGGCCCAGCTTGGCGATCGCGACGTCACCATCGAGCTCTCGGAAGAGGCCACGCAAGTGGCTGATCGACCACGGCTACGACGAGCAGATGGGCGCGCGGCCGATGGCGCGTCTCATTCAGGAGAACATCAAGAAGGCGCTCGCCGACGAAGTTCTGTTCGGCAAGCTCAAGACCGGCGGGCATGTGCGCGTCATCGCTGCCAAGGACGAGGACGGGTGCGGACAAGCTCGGCATTCGAATATCTCGAAGGGCCGATCACGCCCAAGCCGGAGAAGATTCCGGAAGCAAAGCCCAAGCGCCGCAGCCCGCGGCGCAAGCCGTCCGGCCCCAAGGGCGGCGGCGGCCCGCCGTCTCCGCGCGGCTCGGTGCCCAAGGTGCCGCCTCGTCAAGGTCTGAGATTCCGGTGCGGCCGCTCCGTTGCGCCTGAGAGACAACGGTGCTGATTACAATTGGCGATCAGCACCGTTTTTGATTTTCGCTTCGCCGAGATCCTTGGGATGTAGACCGAGCGCGATCAGCGCCAGCGATCTCGCTTTACAGTTCATCCCGGTGTTCGTGCGAACGCCGATGCATTTCGGAAAGCGTTGTGCCGCAGCGGTATTTTGCGCGAGGCTCTGTATTCTTCGGCGCCGCATCCGCTCTTCTTTAAAGCAATTCAAATTTAGAACGATCGAATACTGACGTTGCACCACGGACACTAGCGAATTGCAATCGCGGAACTGCCGCTGCTTGCATATTGCTTTTGATCGGGCCGCAGCGACTGATGGCGTCCGGGAACATTGTCAGCGGATCGGTCGTAGCGGGGGTATCATGAAAAGGCTTCTGGGAGTTGTTGCATCGGTTCTGTGCGTGGCCGGCATTCCCGCCGGCGCCGCCGACCTGCCGCCGCTCAAGCCCGTGCCGCCGGTGCCGTTCTACGACTGGAACGGCTTCTATGTCGGCGCCGGTTTCGCCTATCACTCGGGCCGGACCGACGATGTCTTCACCAACCGCGCGTTGGTCATATCCGATCACGCGCGACACCTTCCACGGTTCGTTCGGCAGCATCGACGCCGGCTACTGCCGCATGGCGGCCTCGCCGGTCGTGCTGTGTGGGAAGCGGCGATTGATCTCGGCCGGGCGCGCGGGACCAACTACGGTTTCACGACCTCGCTGCAGAACACCGCCATCCGCTCCACCTCGACGATCGACTGGATGGTGACCGTCGGCCCGAAGCTCGGGCTCGCAATCGATGCGAACCAGTTGTTCATCTATGCGTCCGGCGGCGGCGCCTTCGCCGCATCTCGGCGTGGATGCCACCTCCAACAGTCGTCGGCGCGATCGGTTCCGGCAGCGCGTCAGGGACGCAGGCCGGCTGGTACGTGGGCGCCGGCATGGAACGGCTGCTCACGCCCAACGTCGGCGTCAAATTCGACTACCGTCGCGTCGAGTTCAAGGGACTGGACACCACGCTGACAGGTGGCACCGCGGTCAGCACCAGCCGGATCGTGGACAACGTTTTCAGCGCGGGCTTCAATTATCATTTCACCAGCGGCCCGCTCTACGCGCAGTACTGATGCTGCACCTTTGCGTGAATCATCTGCTGTGGTCCCCGCGAGCGCGGGGACCCGCAGTCATTCAACGAGGCCGTAGCGGGCATATTGACGGACGACATTGCTCCTGATCGCTCTTCGCCGCGGCGGCATCGGCTCTGCCACCTTCGCTGTCGCCTTTCCTCAGCTTCGCCAACCCGCGCAGGTAGAGCAGATCCACCTGGCGTGGCTCAAGCCGGAGCGCTGCGTCGAAGTCAGCTATCGCAAGGTCGTGTTGGGCCAGCTTCAGATGTACAAAACCGCGCTTAGTCAACGTCGCGGCGTCATCGGGTTTGAGCCGTAGCGCTTCATTGCAATCGCTCAACCCCTGCTGCGGCTGATCGATGATTGCGCGAACGAAGCACCTGGCCTGATAGGCACGGCGGTCTTTCGGATCGAGGCAGATCGCCTCGTTGAAATCCGCGATGGCACGCTCGTGATCGCCTTTCGCCCAGGATGCACGCCCACGGAGCCACCAAGCCCAAGCCAATTTCGGATCGCGCGCGATGAGATTGTCACAATCCTGGAAGCGCGCCGGGAGTAGAATCGGCGGCAGAGAAGGCGCAGAGCTTGCTATAAGGCGGCTTCGAGTTGCTGGTTCGTCGCCTTGCCGGACTGGACCACAAGGGCGCAGCCGCTGATAACGAGCTCGCGCGGCGCACCGTCCTTGCCGGCGCAGGCGTTCCACGCCTGGCTGTGCTGCGCCGCCAATGGGTCCGCAGCCGCACATACCGCCAAAAGCGACGCTCAGAATAACGCGCAACATGTTCGACATTTGATCAGCCGAGACGATGTCAATGCATATTGAGCGGCGAACACCTTCAACCGAAGGTGCATATACCTTAAACGGGGCGCGATGCCCAGGTCATGCAGTGATCCCGAAACCCGCGATAAAGAATATTGCACGTAGCTGCGCGCTGCGGGACAAAGTCTTCAGGCCAAACCCGAGGCGCCTGACACCATGCCTGCCTTCCTCTGCGAGACCTGCGGCAGCCAGTTCACGCCGTCGGATCAGCCGCCGCCGGCGTGTCCGGTCTGCCAGGACGAGCGTCAGTTCGTCCCGCCCGGCGGCCAGAGGTGGACCACGCTCGATGCGCTCGCGCGACCGGCATTTCAACAGCTACCGGCAGCACGAGCCCGGCCTGATCGGCATCGGCACGGTGCCGAAGTTTTCCATCGGCCAGCGCGCGCTGTTGCTGCGCACGCCCACGGGCAACGTCTTGTGGGACTGCATCCCATTCATCGATGCCGCTACGGTCGAGATCGTGAAGGGGTCTCGGCGGCATTGCCGCCATCGCGATCTCGCACCCGCATTACTATTCCACGATGGTGGAGTGGAGCCTCGCCTTCGGCGGGGCTCCCATCCATCTGCATGCCGCCGACCGGCAATGGATCATGCGGCCGGATCCGTCGGTCCAGTTATGGGATGGCGATACGCTTGCCGCTTGCGGCCGGAGTAACGCTGGTGCGCTGCGGCGGTCACTTCGCCGGCGGAACGGTGCTGCACTGGGCCGCGGGCGGGGAGGCGCGGCGCATTGCTGACCGGCGACATCGTGCAGCTGATCCCCGACCGCACCCATGTGAGCTTCATGCGCAGCTATCCCAACATCATTCCGCTGTCGGCGCCGGCGGTGGCGCGTATCGGCGCGATGCTCGAGCCGTTCGCCTACGACGTGATCTATGGCGCCTTCTTCGACCGCGTGATCCGCGCGCGCGGGCAAGGACGCCGTGAAGCGTTCCGTGGCGCGCTATCTCAGGATCATCGCGGGCGACGGGACGGCGGAGCTGTGACGAAGCGCGATTGCGCCTGGCAACGCTATGGAACAGGCGCGAGCCATGCCTTCCGCGCCCGCGCCAGCCCTCGACCCGCCGCACCGCTCGGCCACCGCTGCGTTCCTCGCCGGCTTCCGTGCCGCGTGGCTGTCGGTGATGGCCTATGTCCTGATCGGCACCTATATCGGCATCGCCGCGCTGGCGCATGATTTCGGCTTCAGCCTGTGGTGGCTCGCGGCCTCGACCGTGCTGGTATGGGCCGGGCCGGCGCAGGTGATCCTGGTGTCGGCGCTCGGCGCCGGCGCCACGCCGGTCGAGACCGCGCTGGCCGTCGGCCTGAGCAGCGTGCGCCTGCTTCCCATGGTCATCTCGCTGCTGCCGCTGATCAAGCAGCTCAGCAGACGCGCAACCGCGACCTGCTGCTGCCCGCCCATCTCACCGCGGTCACCATGTGGATCGAGGCGCTGCGGCTTCTTGCCGGCCTTGCCGCGCGAGCAGCCGCATCCCGTTCTCCAACGGGCTTGGGCTGAGCTTCATGCTGGCGGCGCAGGTCGGCGGCGGTCTCGGCTACTATCTCGCCACCTCGCTGCCGCCGCTGTTGAGCGCGGCGCTGCTGTTCCTCACGCCGATGTCGTTCCTGATCTCGACCACGCGAAACTGCCGGCTGCTGTCGGACTGGCTCGCGCTCGCCTTCGGTCTCGTGCTCGGGCCGCTGCTCGCCGCCTGGCAGGTAGGGCTCGACCTGCTGTGGACCGGGATCGTGGGCGGCTCGGCTGGCCTACGGCATCTATCGCCTGCGCGAGGCGCGCAGATGAGCGGCGAGCTTCATGCCTATGTGCTGCTGGTGCTGGTCGGCTTTCTGCCCAGCGAAATCTGGCGCATGCTCGGCCTCGTCGCCGCGCCGCGGCATCGACGAGGAGTCCGAGTTCTTCATGTGGGCGCGCGCGGTGGCGATCGCGGTGCTCGCCGGCGTCATCGCCAAGATCATCGTGCTTCCGCCCGGGACGCTCGCGGGCGTGCCGCTGGGCATCCGCCTCGTCGCCATCGCCTGCGGCTTCGTCGCATTCCTCGCTGGTGCGCCGGTCGGTGTTCGCGGGCGTGGTCGCCGGGGAGATCGTGCTCATCCTCGGCGCGCTCGCTTACGGACTGTGACCGTTCGCCCCGCCGGCGGCTGGCAGGGAAAGCGCAGCCGAAACTCACCGCAACGCCGCGACCAGCTGTTTGGCCTGATCGGCGAGCACGTCCGGCGCTGCCTTCTCGCTCGCGGGCGGTTTCATCGCCACGCCGCTCTTGCGCGGAATGACGTGCACATGGAGGTGAAACACCACCTGGCCGCCGGCGCTTTCGTTGAACTGCTGAATGGTGACGCCGTCCGCGCCGAACACCTCCACGCTCACCTTCGCGATCTTCTGCGCCACCTTGATCACATGCGCGAGGTCGTCGGGAGCAATGTCGAGGATGTTGCGCGCCGGTGCCTTCGGCAGGACCAAGACGTGGCCGGGCGCACGCGGCATGATGTCGAGGAAGGCGAGCGTCTTGTCGTCCTCATAGACCTTGTAGCACGGCAGTTCGCCGCGCAGGATTTTGGCGAAGATGTTGCTGGCATCATAGGTGGGCATGGTGCGGCGTCACCGTTGAGAGGACGGAGCGGAATTAGATCATCGAACGCGCCGGGGAGAAAGCCGGCGACCGGCCGCCTCATCGCGGCGGCAGCACCGCCACCGCGTCGACCTCGTAGAGCGCGCCGTCCCGCGTCAGCGCGCCGACCTGGATCATGGTGCTCGCCGGCGGCGGCAGGTCCGGATTGAAGAATTTGGCGCGGACTTCGCGGACCAGCGCCTGATGGGCCCGCAGGTGGATGAGATACTGGGTCAGCTTCACGATGTGCTCGAAACCGCCGCCGGCGGCGGCGAGCGCGGCGCCGGATGTTCTCGTATGCTTGCGTCGCCTGCGCCTTGAAGTCCCCGGCGCGCCGACGACGCTGCCGTTGCCGTCGAGGCCCATCTGGCCGGCGATGTAGACGATGCGGCCCGGGACGGTCGCCTCCACCACATGCGAATATCCCGCCTGCCTGGAGCTCGCATCGGGTTGCAGGAAACGCAGGTGCGGTGGCGTCTTTCCGGCGCCGAGCACGGTCTGCGCCAACGCCGCCGAGCTCGAGCCTGCGGCCAGCAAGGCTCCGCCCGTGGCGAGGATCGCGCGGCGCGACAGGGCTCGGTGCGTCTGGAAGGGCAACGTGAAGCGAGTGCGGCCATGGTGCTTCTCCTGCGATTGGATCGAAGCAAGCGTAGTGCGCTGGATCTGAAGTTCCAACCATGAGCTGGCGCCGGCGCCTCGTCAGCTGTCGTCAGGGCGCAGCGGGCCTCACTCCTTGCGAAACGGCGCCGCGTCCGCGAGCTCGGCGCCGGCGGCCGCCACATAGGCGCGCTCGTGCTTGAGGAAATCTTCGATCGCGCGGCGCAGGCCGGGGTCGACGATGTAGTGCGCCGAATAGGTCGTGGTCGGCAGGTAGCCGCGCGAGATCTTGTGCTCGCCCTGGGCGCCGGCCTCGACGCGCGCAAGCTTGTGCTCGATGGCGTACTGGATCGCCTGGTAGTAGCAGAGCTCGAAATGCAGGAACGGGTGATGCTCGACTGCAGCCCCAGTGGCGGCCGAACAGCGTATCGCGAGCCGATGAAATTGATGGCGCCCGCGATCCAGCGGCCGTTGCGCTTGGCCATCACCAGCAGGATGCGGTCGCGCATCTTCTCGCCGACCATCGAATAGAACGGGCGCGTGAGATAGGGCCGCCCCCATTTGCGCGAGCCGGTCTCCATGTAGAACTCGAAGAACGCGTCCCACACGCTCTCGGTGAGGTCCGACGCCGGTCAGCCAATGCACGCTGATGCCGGCGGCAAGCGCGTCCTCGCGCTCGCGCCGAATGGTCTTGCGCTTGCGCGAGGCGAGCGCCGCCGAGGAACGCGTCGAACGAGTCGTAGCCGGCATTCTCCCAATGGAACTGCTGGTGGGTGCGCTTGAGGAAGCCGCGGCTCGCCCAGCAGGTCCCATTCCGGCTCGCGTCGGGAACGTGACGTGGGCCGATGACGCGTCGGAGCGCCGGCAGATGTCGATCAGCGCATCGGCCAATGCCGCCGCGCACGGCGTCGGCCTGTGGCCCCGGGCGCACCAGGAGCCGGCGCCCGGTGGCGGGCGTGAACGGCACCGACACCTGCAGCTTCGGATAGTAGCTGCCGCCGGCGCGCTCATAGGCCTCGGCCCAGCCGTGGTCGAAGACGTATTCGCCGCGCGAATGGGACTTCACGTAGCAGGGGACGGCGCCGACCAGAGTTCCGTTGGCGTCTTCGGCCAGCAGGTGCAGCGGTTGCCAGCCGGCAGCGCCCGCCGACCGACTGCGAACGCTCGAGAGACGAAAGAAACTCATGTGAAATGAATGGATTATATTGTTCTGCTAACTCAGAGATCTTGGAAACGTCGCCGAGCGCCAGATGCGCAGCGCCGTTGCCCTGAGCGCAAGCGGCCGGATTGGCGCAGGCGTCCCAGGCCTCGGCCGCCACCTCGCTGATGGACTTTGCAACGCGCAGGGTCACTTCGATCATGGGCTCGGCGATCATCGTCGTACGTAATGCAAGTTTATGGCCGAAATCCCTCGAAGATCATCTGGTCGGCATAGCGCTCGGCGGTGCGGCGCTCGATCGGCGCTGCGCACGGTCCAGGTCAGGAGCGGCAGGCCCAGAACCTTGCGCGCGACCGTCGGCAGCGTGGCGGGCAGGTCGCTGACGGAATATGCGATGAATTGCGGGCGCGCGTGCAGGCCATGCGCGAGAACGGCCACGAGCGTCCTTGGCCGCGGCGAGCGGCCGCTCGCCGCCGGCGAAGCGGTGAGGCTTTCCGCCACCAGGCCGCGCGTGCACCTGCGGCGCGATCTCGCGCAAGGCCGCGATCTGGCGCGGGATCGAACGACATCAGCGCCGCCGGCCCGCGATAGCCGCGCGAGCACCTTCGCCGCGCGCGCCGACGAGCCGACGGATCGCCGGCGAACCGGCTTTTCAATTCGATGACCAGCGGCGCGCGGCCGGCCACGCAGGTCGCACAGTTCGGCGAGCGTGATCATGCGATCGGCGGTGGCCTTGAACGGGACCCGCTTGAGCTCGGCGGCCGTCAGCGCGTCGAGCCGTCCGTTGCCGTCGGTCAGACGGCCGAGCGCCTCGTCGTGATGCACCATGGCCTCGCCATCGGCGCTGATCTGCAGGTCGCATTCGATGCCGTAGCCGCCGGCGATCGCCGCCGCGAATGCCGAGGGCGTGTTCTCGATGACGCCGTTTTGAGCATCATGCAGGCCCCGGTGCGCCACCGGCCGCGCGATCAGCCAGTCGAGGCCTGCGCATCGCGCGACCGCGTCAGGCGACCTCGAACATGCCCTCGACCTCGACCGCGGCATCCGCCGGCAGCGCCGCCACGCCGACGGTCGTGCGCGCATGCCGGCCCTTGTCGCCGAGCACCGCGACCATGAGGTCGGAGGCGCCGTTCATGACTTTGGGGCCTTCGAGGAAGGCCGGCGCGGAATTGATGAAGCCGCCGAGCCGGACCACCTGCTTGACCTTGTCGAGATCGCCGAGCGCCGCCTTGACCTGCGCCAGCACGTTGATCGCGCAGGCGCGCGCCGCTTTTTGGCCGTCCTCGACTGATACCCCGTCGCCGAGCTTGCCCTTGGCGACGAGCTTGCCGCTCGCGTCGAGGCAGATCTGGCCCGACACGAACAGCAGCGCGCCGACCCGCACGAAAGGGATGTAGTTGGCGACGGGCGTGGCCGGCGTGGGGAGAACGATCCCAAGTTCCGCAAGTTTCTTTTCGACCGTTCCGGCCATGATGTTCTCCGTGGCTGCCGACTCAGAGATTTGTTGCCGTCCGGCTGTTGCCGGCGCCCTGTCTTCGCCGATCGCACGCGGCCATGCAAGCCGCCGAGAAACCTGGGCCAAGCGCCGGTTTTGGCTGCATCCGGTTGCGCGCGGGCGACGACCTACCTATGTTGCGCCGCAGCGGGCGGCGCGGAGGCAATTTGCGATGATGATGTCGGGCAGATCGGTGCTCTGCGCGTCGGCGGTGCTGGCGGTTGCGGTGACGTTGGCTGGTGGTGTCGGGTTGCGGCACGCCACGGCGCTCACCCCGGCCGACGAGCTTGCATCCCACCGTGCCGTCTACGAGCTCAAGCTGGCGCAAACCCGCGGCAATTCCCCGGCCATGTCCGCGCGCGGCCGCATCCTCTACGATTTCTCCGGCAATGCCTGCGACGGCTACGCCCTGCAGTTCCGCCAGGTCTCGGAGCTCGACAATGGCGAGGGCAAGGTCACGCTCAGCGACCTGCGCTCGACCACGTGGGAGGACGGCGCGGCAAAATCGTACATCTTCAAGTCGCAGAACTATCTCAACGAGACGCATGATCGATACCGTCGACGGCAAGGCCGAGCGGCAAGCCGGCAAGGTCGCCGTCACGCTTGACCAAACCGGTCGACAAGAAGTTCGATCTCGAAGCCGCGATCGTGTTCCCGACCGAGCACATGCGCCGGATCATCGCCGCCGCGCGCGAGGACAAGAGCATCATCGAGCTCCCGGTCTATGACGGCTCGGAGAAGGGCGAGAAGGTCTACAACACGCTCACCGTCATCGGCCGCGTGATCGCGCCGAACGAGCGCGTTCCGACCGACGCCGCCGCCGGCAAGCAGGCGCTCGCCGGCCTCAAGCGCTGGCCGGTCACGGTGAGCTATTTCGACAAGGCGTCCAAGACGCGGCGAGCAGGCGCCGGTCTATGCCATCAAGTTCGAGCTCTACGAGAACGGCATCTCGCGCGCGCTGGTGCTCGACTACAACGATTTCGCCATCAGCGGCGAGCTCACCTCGCTCGAGATTCAGCGACACCAAGCCCTGCAAATAACGGCCGGGCCGAACCCGGATCCTATCCGTCCTCGGTCGTCCGCTGCCGTCATCCGGGTCCTCGAGCGCGAGGCCCTTGATGATGGCTTCGTCGCCGAACCTCTCGCGCAGCCGGTCGATCGCCTGTTCGGCCTCGGCGGTGCGGCGATCGAGCAGGTCGGCGAAATCCGCTCCCTTGCCGTCATCGAGCGCTGAGACGCCGATGCCGATCAGGCGGAACATCGTGCCGTCGATTTCCCGCCCGAGCAGTTCGCGCCCGGCGGCGAAGATCCGGGCGGCGAGCTGCGTCGGATGCGCCAGCGACTGCGCCCGCGTCCTGATGCGGAAGTCGGCGGTTTTCAGCTTGAGCGTCACCGTGCCGCCGGCGAGCTCATTGCTCTTGAGGCGGGCGGAGACTTTTCGCACAGGTGCCACAACCGCAGCTCCAGCCGCCGGAAGTCGGCGATGTCTTGATCGAAGGTGGTTTCCGCCGAAATGCTCTTGGTCTCGCGGTCGGCGTTGACCTTGCGCTCGTCGAGGCCACGCGCGAGGCGCGCGAGCCTTGCGCCCTCGGCGCCGTAGCGGCGCGTCAGCTCGCGCTCGCCGGCGCGCTGCAGATCGCCGATGGTGCGCAAGCCGTCGCGCGCAAGCCGCTGCTGCGCCACCTTGCCGACGCCGAAGATCAGCGTCACCGGCTTCGGCGCCAGGAACGTCGCGGCCTCGGCCGCACCGAGCACGGCAAAGCCGCGCGGCTTGTCCAGATCGGAGGCGATCTTGGCGAGGAACTTGTTGGAGGAGAGCCCGATCGACACCGTGATCCCGAGGCTCGCGTTCGACGTCGGCGGCAAAGCGCCGCGAGCGCCTTGGCGGGCGACATGCCGTGCAGGCGCGCGGTTCCCGACAGGTCCATGAACGCTTCGTCGATCGAGACCGGCTCGACCAGCGGCGTGAGCTTGAACATGAGCGCGCGCACCTCGCGGCCGACGCGCGCGTATTTCTCCATGTCGGGCCGGACCACGCTGGCGTGCGGGCACAGCCGCCGCGCCTCGAACATGGGCATCGCCGATCTCACGCCGAACGTGCGCGCCACGTAGCAGGCCGTGAGCACGACGCCGCGCTGGCGTCCGCCGACGATCACCGGTTTGTCCGCGAGCGTCGGATCGTCGCGCTTCTCGATCGTGGCATAGAAGGCGTCGCAGTCGACATGGGCGATCGCAAGCGCGTCGAGTTCCGGATGGCGCAGCAGGCGCGGCGAGCCGCACGCCGGGCAGCGGGATACGCCGTCCGGCGCGTCGCGGCGGCAATCGCGGCAGAAGCCGGGCGGGGGCCGGCGCGTCGGCTCGTTGTTCACCGCCACCCCGGCTGGCGCGCTCATGGCGTGTCGCGTTCCCAATGACCGCCGGTGAGGACGTCGCGCGCGCGCATGACCGCTTCCGGATCGATCTCTTTGGCGGCGGCGAAGGCGAGCAGCAGCGCCTCGTCTGCCGCCACGTGATCGAGCACACCGGCGAGAAATCGCGGCGCGCGCGCGGCCTCGCGCAGCGAGTCCGGTCCTATTCCGGTCATCGCCAGGAACCGCCCGAGCTGTTCCGGTTCGCCGGCGATGAAGCCCAGCGCGGCAATGGCGAGTTCTTCGGCCGCCGCCTGCCGCTCCCTGCGGCTTGTCGAGCGGCGGCTGCTTGGTCATCGCGTGCTCCGCCACACGGTCCTGCACTTGGGAAAGTCGCCGGGCGCCAATCGCGCGAGCGCAGGCGCGGCTGATACTAATCGCGAAACGGGATCAAGTCCCTCGACGCCGGGGCGAAATGTCGGGTAGGTGAGGGACCCGATGTCATGAGGGAGGCGCCAATGCGCAAGGGCCGTCTATCCGTTGCCGGCGCCAGCATTCTGTTCGCGTTGGGGCTTGCGGCGTGGGAGGTTTATTTCTTCTGGTACGCCGGGTCGTTCCCGGAACTCGAGGGAGAGTCGGACTGTTCACTGCCGGACCGGCTGGGCTTCAACATGGCGTGGCTCGCCGCCTTTTACCTCACCTACCAGCTGATCTCGATCCCGTTCAGCCTGCCCTCGGCGGGCAACAGGTTCATCGGCGTGGTCGACGGCATGGCCTCGCTGGTGCCGCTGGCGGTCGTGCTGATCGTGGTGTTCGGGAAGCCGCAACTCGTGGGCACGCCGCAGCGCTGGGAGGCGGCGTTGCTGCTCATCTTCATCACCGTCGTCGACCTGTTCGGCGGGTACACGTTCAATCTGGCGCTCAGCCGCCGCACCATGGATGTGACGCCGGCGGGGCCAGGCTGATGCCGCCGCGCGGCGGCCCGGCCCGTCACATGAAAGAACAGCTGCAAGCCGTTGAATTATCGCGATGTCCGAGCGGACTTCCGCAGGCGCCTGAGCGTTTGCGGAAACGCGAATATTTGCGTTTCCGTAACGTATCCGGACTAGTGTCCTGATTCTGAAGTTCGCAGACCTCGCGTGCACCCTCTGAGGCGAGCTTCGCACCGCATTTGGGTTCATCCCCGCGCGAAAAGCCTGGGCACGCAACTACTGGTCCCGCTGGGGTGCTGCGCACAGGGGAGACTGTCGAAAGGTCTGGAATGTCGAAGACAGTGATGATCGTGGAAGACAACGAGCTCAATATGAAGCTCTTCCACGATCTGTTGGAAGCGCACGGCTACCGGACCGTCGGCACGCGCAACGGCATCGAGGCGCTCGATCTCGCCCGCAAGCACCGGCCCGATTTGATCCTGATGGACATTCAGCTGCCCGAGGTCTCCGGTCTCGAGGTGACCAAGTGGCTCAAGGAAGACCCGGAGCTCAAGGCCATTCCGGTGGTCGCCGTCACCGCCTTTGCAATGAAGGGCGACGAGGAGCGCATCCGCCAGGGCGGGTGCGAGGCCTACCTGTCGAAACCGATCTCGGTCGGCAAGTTCATCGAGACCATCCGGCACTTCCTCGGTTCCGCCGAGGAGGTCGGTCGATGACGGCTTGATTTGCGGGTGCAAAACCCGGAGCCATCAAATGTCACAGTCAACCCGGGGAGTTTACGTTGACCGCAGTCTCTTCTTTATCCACAACCTAAATTGTTGATTTCCGAGGCCGTTGCGGCTACGTTGCGCGAGGCGGTGGAAGAGGCTCCCGGCTCCTGTAGAGTGGGGCCGCGGGGCATCGCGTCATCGCCTATCAGATTGATAACCCTACGGAATGCTCAGGTCCGCCGCATCTCCTGGGTCCGTGGGGTTCGGCCGGTTCGGGGGCGGTACGAGTGGCCTCCTCATGACGCCGCTCCCGACCGGCCACCTCATCTCGACTGATCGCCAATTCGCAAGGCGAGTGTCCGATCCGAAGTTCGCAAACTCGCGGCACCCCTGACAGCGAAATGCAAAAGGCGCCCTCCCATCCGGGGGCGCCTTTTTCCTGCGCGTAGTGACTCAAGTTCGCACGGCCGCGCAGCCGATGCGACCTTACTTGATCTTGGATCTCCGGAACTCGACGTGCTTCTTGGCGACCGGGTCGTACTTCTTCTTCACCAGCTTGTCGGTCATGGTGCGCGAGTTCTTGCGCGTCACGTAATAGAAACCGGTGTCGGCGCTGGAAACCAGCTTCACCTTGATGGTCGTGGCCTTGGCCATGGCAAACCTCGATCGGATGAACTGGCGCGGAACCTAATGCCTTGCCTGCCAATGTCAATGTACGGGAAGCGGCGCGGCGTCACAGCAGGTCCCGTTTGAAGCGTCCCCGCGGCATGCTGTAAAATGGAACCGGCAGGTCGTGGCCGAACCCGTCGGCGATGCGCGCGTCGAGCTCCTCCAGCATCACGCCGGTAACGGCCGGCATATCCAGCTGCTTGGCATCCGTCAGCGGCATCCAGACCAGTTCGACGAGTTCGGCATCGGGGCCGGTCACGCCCTCGACGCGATGCGCGATCGCGCTCGCGTCGAGGGTGAAGAAGCGCGCGTCGAAGCGACGCTGCCGGCCGGGCGGGTGATGGCGCGGCCGATGAAACGCAGCACGCTGAGATCGGGCAGGATTTTCGCTTCGGCAAATCCGCTCCACGGCCCCGGCGGAACCTTTCACCGTCTCGTTCACCGCGCACGCCGAGCAGGAGTCCGGTCTCCTCGAACGTCTCGCGGATGGCGGCAAGCGCAAACGCCCGCGCCTTGGCGGCGCTGGCGCGTTGCAGATGCTTCATCAGGTTGCGCCTCGGCGTGGGGATCGAGCGGTTTCGCGACCGGCATGAGCCTGTCGGCCGGGATCCACCCGGCCGCCCGGGAAAACGAATTTGCCCGGCATGAATTTGTGCCGCTCGTGGCGCTTGCCGAGCAGGACTTTGGGCACGCGGCCCGGACCGGTCGACCAGGATCAGCGTCGCCGCATCCTTCGGCCGCACGTAGGGCGCCGTGAGGTCGCGCTCGACCTCGTTCATCCGCTTGACGAAGCGGTTCATCCGCTCGAGCCGGTCCGCTTGCACGTCGCGCATGATCGGGTGTCCTCGATTTCCCTGCGGCCTTTGTCTGTCACTTGTTGCCGGGTCTCGCCAAGCACCAATGACGTTTTTTTGATGGGGACGGGCAGTGGCGTGCCGGGAGATCCCCGCAAACCGTCTGCGATCGGCGGCCTGCAACCGGCCCTGATCGCCGATCAGTTTGTCAGCGGGCATGCCGGATGGCCGCTTAGACCACGCGGGTCACGGCCGCCGGCGACCGCAACGCCGCGGCCAGGATCTCCAAGCCTCGCACCAGTTCGGCGCGGCTGCTCGCCGCGCCGAGCGAAACGCGGATCGCGTGTGGTTGCGGGTCCGCGACACTGAACGCTTCGGCCGTCACCACGCCGAGTCCCTGCCTTTGAACGTACGACGCGAATTCCGTCCTGCTCCAGCTCGGCGGCAACGGGATCCAGATGTGGTGGCCGTTGGGGTGCCGGGAAAATGCATGTCGCGCGAGCACCTGGGCGGCAAGTTTCTGTCTGCGCGGTCGCCTCGTCGCGGATCGCTGCGATGATCGCGTCGGCGCTGCCATCCTGCAGCCAGCGCGTCACCAGCGCGACCATCAGGAACGCGGGCATGTGCACGGTCGCACGCAGAGCGGTCGCCAGCACGCTCGCCGAGTCGCGATCGGGCGTCAGCAGGAACGACACGCGCAGCCCCGGCGCGATGCACTTGGAAAACGTGGCGGCGAAGTACGTCCGCTCGGGAATGAGCGTGGCCAACGGCACGGCCTTGGGCTCCAGCATGCCATAGGCATCGTCTTCCAGCAGCAGCACGTCGCGTGCGCGCAGGATTTCGGCGACCTGCTCGCGGCGCGACCGCGGCATGGTCGCCGTGGTGGGATTGTGGATCGTCGGGATCAGATAGACGGCCTTGGGCGAATGTTTCCGACACGCCGCGTCGAGCGCGTCGGGAAGAATGCCGTGCTCGTCGATCGGAACGCCGACGAGGCGCACGCCCCTGCAGGCGGCCGCCGCCTTGATGCCGGGATAGGTCAGCGCTTCCGGTGAGGACGACGTCTCCCGGCGAGGTGAGCGCGATGAGCAGATCGAACAGCGCATTCTGGGTGCCGGGGCAGATCACGACCCGATCGCCGCGCGCCTCGGCGATGCGCGAACGCAGCCATTCGGCGGCGATGTCGCGCTCGGCTCCGCTTCCGCCGGGGTCGCGGTAACTGAGATGGGCGGAGAACCCGACCTCCCGCTGGATCGCGGCAATGCCCGGGTGAGCCGGCCTTCGAGATCGGCTTCCAGCGGCTGCGGCGGCAGATTCATCGAGAGGTCGAGTTCCGGCGGCGCTGGGCAGTGGCGTGGTGCGACATGCTCTCGGCGACAAACGTGCCTTGCCCCGTGCGCGCTTCGGTCAGCCCGCATCGGCGGGCGCTTCGGTATAGGCGCGGGTGACGGTCGTGAGATCGACGCCGAGCGCCTTCGCCAGGGCGCGATGGGTCGGCAATTGCTGCCCGCGACGCAGGCGCGCCGCTGGCCACGTCCGCGCGTCAAGGCGTCGACGATGCGGCGGTAGAGCGGACCCTCGCGGTCATTGAGCGTAGGGCGCCAATCCATACATTCTCTCGCGCAAATGCGTTGAGTGTAAGGGTCGATGACCTATGTGTATGGATGCGCTTCACGCAAGCGGTGCAAGCCATGGAGTCGACACGAATGTCAGATCCTCTTCCGCGCGGCCGCTGATGACCGAGACTCGTGCCGGGTCTGTCTCGGCCGCTGCCCGTGCTGCGGCAAGGGCCGGATGTTCGGCGCCTTTCTCAAGGTGAAGGACCGCTGCGAGGTTTGCGGCGAGGAGCTGCTATCACCATCGGGCCGACGATTTTCCCGCCTATGTCGTGATCTTCCTCGTCGGCCACATGCTGGTTCCGGCCGTGCTCTCGGTGGAAACCAACTTCGCGCCGTCCTACTGGGTGCACCTGATGCTGTGGCTGCCGCCCACCCTCATTCTGACGCTCGGCCTGCTGCAGCCGGTCAAAGGCGCCGTCGTTGCGCTGCAGTGGCGCATGCAGGAATGCACGGGTTCAGGAGCTGAGGCCGCGCGGCATGCGCGCCCGCATCTGCTGCATTGTGTGAGCCTCAACAGGTTGTTCCCGGTTAGACCGAGTCTGCTGATGGGCGGTTTGGCACCGATACTGCCATGGGGACGGTGCCAATTGTAGCGGTGCAGCCAGAGCGGAAGCTCTGCGCCACGATGATCTGAGCGCTGATAGGCCTTGGCATAGGCCCATTCGCGGAGTGCAGTTTGGATGAAGCGCTCGGCCTTGCCATTGGTTTTCGGCGTATAGGGCCTGGTTCGGATGTGCTTGAGACCGAGCCGCTTGCAGGCTCGGCCGAAGGCGCGAGATTTGTAGCAAGATCCGTTGTCGGTCATGACGCGCTGAATGCTGATGCCGAGCTTTGCGTAGTAGATCACCGCGGCTTTCAGGAAGGCGATAGCGCTCGCCTTGCGCTCACTTTTCTTGATCTCGGCATAGGCGATGCGAGAGGCGTCGTCGATGCAGACGTGGACGTACTCCCAACCCACGCCCCGGCTGTTGCTCTGTCCCCTGCGATCACCGGTGATGCGATGTCCTACGCGGTTGAACCTTCCGAGTTTTTTGATGTCGATGTGGATTAGTTCGCCAGGATGTTCACGCTCGTAACGGCGCACCGGCTCGGCAGGCTCCAGCGCTGCCAGCCTATTGAGCCCCAGGCGCCGCAGAATGCGGCTGACGGTCGCTGGCGAGATGCGCAGCCCGGCTGCGATCTGCTGGCCAGTGTAGCGCTGGCGGCGGAGACGCGCGACCTCGGCGACCACCGCCTGAGGCGTCGGCCGATGCAGCCGATGGGGCCGCGAACTGCGATCGCGTAATCCAGCCCAGACCCTCGCTGCGATATCGGGAAACCCATTTGCGAACGGTCCGCGGGCAGACGCCTGCGGCTTCGCCGACGGCCTTCGGCGTCTGCCCGCTCTCAACCTGCCGTACAATTCGCTCTCGACCGTGCGGCGTCAGACGGGCATTCTTGTGCACGTTCATCCGGTTCTCCCTGGAATCTGAAGTCTCAGCAACCTCAGCTTCCTCGGTCAGAACCGGATGGACAACCTACTGAAAGCTCGAGCGATACCAGTGCGGCGGTTTCAAAGTCCGCATCATTACCGGCGCCAGCCCTCTGGGTGCGTCCTGTTGAGAGCATCCCTCCTGGGGCGTCGACGACCTGCAGGCCGCGGCCGCGCATGGAGGCAAGTCTCGAATGCGACTTGAACCAAAGCCAAATAAATTGAGTCAGGGTAGGGCGCAGTCAGGGGCACAGGCTGATACCGGCAGCGGGATTCGCATTGGCGAGCGTGCGCCGCTGGACAGTACGGCGCGACAACGAATACCGGAATCGGGTCGGTTATCAGCGCGTGCCGCCGGCGGTAAGCCGCCATCACACAGGCGGACGACGCGTCACGCGCTTGCTTCGCTTGCTTCGCTCGTGTCGCTGCGGTTGCCCGTGCGCGTGCGGACGCGCCGGCTTAGGGCGTCCCCGCTCGCAGCGGCACGCGCCCGGACGGCGGTAGCCGCCGCTTGCGCGGCCTTCGCGAGCAGCTCGAATCGCAGCGCGCCGGCGACCGGTGCAGCCTCGACCAGGCGCACCGTCACGCGATCGCCCAGCCGGTGCGTCTCGCCGCTGCGATCGCCGATGAGGGCATGGCGGTCCTCGTGATAGCGGAAATATTCCTCGCCGATGGTGCGCGCCGGAATGAAGCCGTCGGCGCCGGTGTCGTCGAGCTTGACGAACAGGCCGGCGCGGGTGGCGCCGGAAATGTGGCCCTCGAAGGTCGCGCCGATGCGGTCGGCGAGGAAATGCGCGAGCAGCCGGTCGAACGTCTCGCGCTCCGCCTTCATGGCGCGCCGCTCGGCGGCCGAGATCTGCGCGCCGATCTCGCCCAGCGCGGCGGTGTCTTGCTGCTCGGGCAGCGCGCCGTCGCCGAGCCCCAGCGCGCGGATCAAGCCGCGGTGCACGATGAGATCGGCATAACGGCGGATGGGCGAGGTGAAATGGGCGTAGCGGCGCAGGTTGAGGCCGAAATGCCCGTAGTTCTCGGCGGCGTATTCGGCCTGTGCCTGCGTGCGCAGCACCACCTCGTTGACCAGCTTTTCGACCTCGCGGCCTTTCACCCGCGCGAGGATGCGGTTGAATTGCTCGGCCCGCAGCGCGCCGGCCTTCGGCAGCGAGATGTCGAGGCTTTGCAGGAACTCGCGCAGGGCGTTCACCCGCTCGGGATCGGGCTCGTCGTGGACGCGATAGATCAGCGGCACGCGCGCCCGCTCCAGCGTTTCCGCGGCCGCCACATTGGCGAGGATCATGAATTCCTCGATCAGCCGGTGCGCGTCGAGACGTTCCGGCGTCATCACGCGATCGACGGTGTTGTGGGCGGTAAGGACGATCTTGCGTTCCGGAAGGTCGAGGTCGAGCGGGGCGCGTTCGTCGCGGGCGCGCTTGAGCGCGCGATAGGCGGAATAGAGCGGCTCGAGAATGGACGCCAGCAGCGGGCCGGTGGTTTCATCGGGCCAGCCGTCGACCGCGGCCTGCGCCTGCACATAGCTGAGCTTCGCGGCCGAGCGCATGAGCACGCGATGGAAGCTGTGCGAGCGCTTGCGGCCATCGGCGCCGACCACGAGCCGCACCGCGAGCGCGGCGCGATCCTCGCCTGGCCGCAGCGAGCACAGATCGTTGGAGATGCGCTCCGGCAGCATCGGCACCACGCGATCGGGGAAATAGACCGAGTTGCCGCGCACCGAGCGCTTCGCGGTCGAGCGCCGAGCCCGGCCGCACGTAATGGGCGACGTCGGCGATGGCGACGCTGATGACGAAGCCGCCGGCATTTTTCGGGTCGTCGTCGCGCATCGCGTGCACGGCGTCGTCGTGATCCTTGGCGTCGGCCGGATCGATGGTGACGAGCGGCAGCTCGCGCCAATCCTCGCGTCCGGCGAGCGCGCGCCGGCTTGGCCGCTTCCGCCTCCGCCACGGCGGCGGCGGGAAAGACGTTCGGGATCGAGTGGGCGTGAATGGCGATCAGGCTGACCGCGCGCTCGGTCTTGAGCGAGCCCAGCCTTTCCGTCACGCGCGCGCTCGCGAGGCCGTAGCCGCTGCGGCGCGCCGCCACCTCGACCGCGACCAGATCGCCGTCGCGCGCGTCCGCGCCGGCGCCGGCGGGATCGCGAGCTCGCGACCGAGCTGCTTCTTGTCGATCGGCTCGAGCCGCCCGCCGCCGCCCGGCGTGCGCGCGGAAAATGCCGAGCACGCGCTGCTTGCCGCGGTCGATGAGCTTGATGATGCGCCCGGTGTGATGGACCGGATCGTCCTTGTCGCCGCTGTCCTCGACCCGCAGCAAGACGCGGTCGCCGATGCCGGCGACCTCGTTGGGCCGCGGACGGCGCGGAATGCGCATGCGGATCTTGGGCGCGGGGCCGTGCTCGGCCTCATCCCATTCGGTCGGAACCGCGATCAGCTCGCCGTCGCGGTCGCGCGCGCCGTGACGTCGGCGACCACGACATGGGGCAGCGTCCCGGGATGGTGCAGCTTCTTGCGGCGGCTGCTCGACGCGGCCTTCGTCGCGCGAGCTCGCGCAGCATGCGTCTTGAGCGCGGCGCGGTCGGCGTTCTTCATGCCGAAGGCGCGCGCGATCTCGCGGGTGCCGACTTTGCCGGGTTGCTGGCCGATGAAGGCGACGAGGTCGTCTTTGGAGGGAAGCGGGGTTTGGCTGTGAGGACGTTTCACGAACAGCGATCCGCGAGTCAGAACTCGCCTGTGTCACGTGAGTCAGCAGGCGCGACCGGTTTCACCAGGAGGTGCCAGCCGCCTTGACGACCGACCTCTGATCACTGACCCGCTGGTCTTCTTGCGCGCCGGCTTTCGGCATCGACGCGCTCGCGGGCGGCTTGCGCGCTTGGCGGCAGCTTTCGGTTTTGACGGTGTCTTGCGGCAGCGTGTGCTGCGCGCCTTCGCCGGCGGCTTCTTGCCGCCGCCGCGCGCGGCCGCGTGCGTCCAGCAAGCCGACCGCCTGTTCGAGCGTGATCGCCTCCGGCGTCATGTCGGAGGACAGCGTGGCGTTGACGCCGTCGTGGCTCACATAGGGGCCGTAGCGGCCGTTCTTCACCACGATCGGTACCGCCCTTGTCCGGGTGGTCGCCGAGCGCGCGGCCGGGATCGGCGCCGAGGCGGCCCTTGCGCGGCCCCTTGGCGCGTTTCTCCTCGATCAGCGTCACCGCGCGGTTGAGTCCGACGCTGAGCACGTCGTCGCCCGGCGTCGAGGTTGGCGTAGATCTTGCCGTGCTGGACATAAGGTCCGAAGCGGCCGACGCCGGCGAGGATCGGCTCGCCGTCGTCGGGATGCTTGCCGACCTCGCGCGGAAGCGAGAGCAGTCCGAGCGCGCGGTCGAGATCGAGATCGTCCGGGCGACAGGCCTTTCGGCAGGCCGGCGCGCTTGGGCTTCTCGCCCTCGACCGCCTCGCCGAGCTGCACGTAGGGCCCGAAGCGGCCCGAGCGCAGCGTCACTTCGAGGCCGCTCGCGGGATCCTCGCCGAGCTTCTTCATGCCCCCGTCGGGCCGCCATTGGCGCCGTTGCCGGGCGCGAACTGGCGCGTGTAGCGGCATTCGGGATAATTCGTGCAGCCGATGAAGCCGCCGAACTTGCCGAGCTTGAGCGAGAGCTTTCCGGTCTCGCAAGTTCGGGCATTTGCGCGGATCGGTGCCGTCCGCGCGCGGCGGAAACAGGTGCGGCGCCAGCATCTCGTCGAGCGCATCGATGACCTGCGCGACGCGCAGCTCCTTGATGTCGCCGACGGCGGCGGTGAAATCGCGCCAGAAGTCGCGCAACAGGTCGCGCCAGGCCATCTCGTTGTTGGAGATGCGGTCGAGCTGCTCCTCGAGGCCGGCGGTGAAATCGTATTCGACGTAGCGGGCGAAGAAGCTTTCGAGGAAGGCGGTCAGCACCCGCCCCTTGTCCTCGGGAACGAGCCGCTTCTTGTCGATGCGCACATAGCCGCGGTCCTTGAGCACCTGCAGGATCGAGGCATAGGTCGAGGGCCGGCCGATGCCGAGCTCCTCCATGCGCTTGACCAGCGACGCTTCCGAATAGCGCGGCGGCGGCTCGGTGAAATGCTGGGTGGCGTCGATCTTGCGCTTGGTCGAGGTTCTCGCCCGCGCTCATTTCCGGCAGGCGTCGCGACTCCTCGTCGTCGGCGGCATCGTCCTCGCCCTCTTGATAGAGCGTGAGGAAGCCGTCGAACTTGATCACCGTGCCGGTCGCGCGCAGATCGATGGATCGATAGCGCTGGCCGGCCCGCCGACCTTGGCGGTGATGTCGGCGGTGGTGCGCTCGAGCTCGGCGGATTCCATCTGGCTCGCCATCGTGCGCAGCCAGATCAGCTCGTAGAGCCTGGCCTGATCGGATCGAGGAACGCTTTCGTGTCGCTTCGGACGGCGCGCCGACCTCGGTCGGCCGGATCGCCTCGTGCGCCTCCTGCGCATTCTTCGCCTTGGTCTGGTACTGGCGCGGGGAGGGCGGCACGTAGCGGCTGCCGTAATCGGTGCCGATCAGGCTGCGCGCGGCGGCGATCGCCTCTTCCGCGATGTCGACGCCGTCGGTGCGCATATAGGTGATGAGGCCGACGGTCTCGCCGTCGATGTCGACGCCTTCGTAGAGCCGCTGCGCGATGCGCATGGTGTGGGCGGGCGCGAAGCCGAGCTTGCGGCTCGCCTCCTGCTGCAGGGTCGAGGTGGTGAACGGCGGCGGCGGATTGCGCCGGGCGGGCTTGGCCTCGACGTTGGCGACCGTGAACGCCGCGTTCTCCAGCGCCTGCTTGAAGCGCTTCGGCCTCGGCGCCCGAACCGATATCGAGCCGCTGGATCTTCTTGCCGTCGGCGCCGACGAGCCGCGCCTGGAAGGTGTCTGACGCGCGGGGTGGCGAGGGTCGCCACCAGCGACCAATATTCGCGCGCGACGAACTTCTCGATTTCGAGCTCGCGGTCGCAGACCAGGCGCAGCGCCACCGATTGCACGCGGCCGGCGGAGCGCGCGCCCGGGAGCTTGCGCCACAGCACCGGCGACAGGGTGAAGCCGACGAGGTAATCGAGGGCGCGGCGGGCGAGATAGGCGTCGACCAGGGCGCGGTCGATGCTGCGCGGGTGCTTCATCGCATCGAGCACCGCCTTCTTGGTGATGGCGTTGAACACCACCCGCTCGACCGCCTGCTTCCCGATGCGCGTGCTGCTCCTTGAGCACTTCGAGCACGTGCCAGGAGATCGCCTCGCCCTCGCGGTCGGGGTCGGTGGCCAGGATCAGCTTGTTGGCGCCCTTGACCGCCCGGGCAATGTCGTTGAGGCGCTTGCGGGACTTGTCGTCGACCTCCCAGAGCATGTGGAAATCGTGCTCGGGATCGACCGATCCGTCCTTCGCCGGCAGGTCGCGCACATGGCCGAACGACGCCAGGACCTCGTAGCCGGGGCCAAGGTATTTGTTGATCGTTTTCGCCTTGGCCGGCGACTCGACGACAACGATATCCATGAAAATCCAATAAGTTAGGGCGCAGAGACCGAGGCGCTCAGGGCGAAATTGGCCCGCGGTTGTCGCGGCGAAAGATGGGGATGTCAACCCTCGCTGTCAAACCGGCGTCGGGGGCTTGCGGTGCGGCCGGTGCCGCGAAGGCCGTTCGCGCGGCCCTCATCCGTCGCCAGCCATGCTTTACCCCTGAATGTAGTTATGGTCGGAATTCTCCGATGATAGCCTGTTGTATCGCGCGAAGACCAGTCACGCGGCGGCCCTGAATGCGCATCTGCCTGACGAATATTTCTGGGCATCATGATCCAGTGCGCCGTGTGGCCCCCCAGGAGACGGCCGAGCCGCGGTATTAATGTGCGAATGGTTCATGAATCGTCAACGTCAAACGGGAGGCTGAGATGTCGTCCAGTACCGAGCTGAGGGCGCTGGCCGAGTACCACGCAAGAGATGCGCAGCGCTAACTTGACGGATGATGCGAAAGTCGCGAGCCCCCTCAAGCCTGGGCCGCGCGCTCGCTCGCGCCTCCCGCTCGAGGCCGTCTCGAAGGACCAGCGCCAGGCGAGCCCGACGCAAGGCCGTCAGGGGCGGCTGCGTTCACGCGGTGAGTAGCGGCAGGATGCGCCGGCCGCCGCGCGCCAGAAGCAGCGCCACGGCCGGAACTGCAAGATTTCGTGCGGTCATCCGCCCCACGGTCCGCGGTGCCAGCCAAAGCCGCATCCGCCTCGCGACCGTCGTCGCGTCGGATGGCGCCACCGGCGTCGCGCCCAGCGGACGCGAACGCCTGCGCATCATGCGGATGCCGGCGCCATCATCAGCCCGCACGCCGGCTGCCGCAAACAGAACCGTCTTCCTCATGGATTGTCACCTCTTGCTTTCTGATTGCCGCCCGGCGCGAGAAAGCGTGTTCCGCCGCGACGACGCAATCGGATCGCCCCGCCGCGGATCGAGCTTCACTATCCGATCTCGGCCGGCTTCGGGCATCGCATCTGGGCGTGCAAGATCCGATCTTGAAGGTGAGCAATTTTGAACAGACCGCCGATGTCAGGTCCGTGTAACTTTCCCGCCGACGGCAGGGTAGCTCAATCGGCAGAGCGCGTGTGTGAACAGCACGAGACGGTGGTTCGAAACCATTCCCCGCCGCCAACCTCCCCAACGCCGACGAAAGCGGCTTCCGAGCGCGGGCCGGACCGGATGAACCAACCCGGCCGCTGCCGCGACTAATGGATTGCGGCGGTCCTTGCGGGCCCAGGGGTAGTGATGCTTGTCCTGAAATATTTCGTGGTGGTCGGCGGCCTGATGGTGGCCGGCCTCATGGCGTTGAATGCCCACATGGCGCCGTCCGGCTCGGTCTGCGGCCGCCGCGGTGACGCATGCCTCGAGCGCCGCTTCGCTTGCCATCGTCCCGCCCAAGCCGGCGGCCCGTGGTCGCAGCCGGCGGCGGAGGCCGCCTCCGGCGGTGGCGGTCGCGAAGCCTGCCAAGGGCGCGGCGTCATTCCTGCCGTTCCACGCAGGCCCAACGACGGTCGCGTTGACCGCCGGCGCCTTCGATCTGCCAGCCGGCCGTTAGCCGTGATCTGAGGTGCGGCCCCATGACGATTCACCTGGTCCGAACGATCCCCGATACCTGCGTCGCGCGCGTAACCGCCAGGCCGGCTGTTCGGCGGTTGTCGCGTTGGATATAGTGCAGCCTGGCGACTGCGTCGCCAGTCAAGCGGGAGATACGCCATGCGAATGATCCTGCTGGCCGCGGCCGCGTGCGTCGCATTCGCGTTTGCCCATACCGCTGCGCGCGCGCCGATGGCGCGTGGTGCGCGCAGCGACTCCCTGGGCTGCACCAATTGCGGCTTTCACACCCTTGCGCAGTGTCAGGCCAATGTGTCGGGCATGGGCGGATCCTGCGAGCGCAATCCCAACCGCGTGGCGTCCTCCGACGCCCGCGGGCGCAAGCAGCGCAACAACTGACCCCAGCTACCTGTCTTCTCGCCGACGCCAATCTGCGTGCTCAGATCCGTAATCTCCAAAGCTCTGTGACTTCGCCGGTCGTGGCCGCCGCTGCTGCGGCGTTCCGGCCGCGATCGACAGAAGCGCAATCCCACCAGACCATCATGGTTCAGCGACATCGAAAGGACATCCCCATGAAGGCCATTGTTGTCGCGCGCGTTGATCGCCGGATTTTCCACGGTGCAGGGCGTGGCGGCTCCCATCGACCTGTCCGCCCAGACCTGCAAGCAGTTCCAGGCGAGCAGCCCGGACGAAATCAAGATCATCCTGGCCTGGCTCGACGGCTACTACAAAGACGAGAAAGATCCGCCGGTCATCGACACCGACAAATTTCGTCGCCAACGCCAAGAAGCTCGGCGAATACTGCAGCGCAGATCCAACAATCGGTCTGATCACCGCCACCGACAAGTTGTTCGGCGACGGCAAGTAACGGTTGCCTGGCTGCGCCGGGCCAGCGCCGAAAGGTCCCGGCAAGGTGAGTTGCCGGGACCTTGGCATTCCGATCGCCTTGGTCTGTGTCTCGATGGAACGGCTCAGCTCGTTCCCTCGATCACACACCGTCGACTCAATAACCGCCGCCCCATTTTGTAGTTGAGGCCGACGCGCACGATGTTGTCGGTGGTCCGGCGCGTCTCGGTCGCGAACGTCCCCCAGTCCGGGGGTGGCGACAGTGAACTCGGTGCTTGCCGAAGGTCGACGTAGAGATATTCGAGCTTCGCGCGCTCCAGCCGCCGCCGAAGGCGCCCTCGATACCGGCGCCGGCGGTCCATCCGGCCTTCAGGTCGCGAAGTCGAAGTCGCAGACCCGACGCCGACGACGTTGACCGTCGCGCTGTCGCCTTGACTTCGCCGTAGGCAACGCCGGCAGTGCCATAGAGCAGGACGTTCGGCGTCGCCAGGAAGCCCAGGCGGGACCGCGACGTGCCGAAGCCAATCAAGCTTGTGGTCGGTGCTCACGGTCGTCAGCGGAAGGACGCCCGGGAAGGTCTCGCCGCCTTTTTGGCCCGAGAGCCTGGATGTCGGTTTCGAAGCCCCACGCCCATGCTCCGAACTGATAGTTGTAGCCGGCCTGGAAGCCGCCGATGACGCCATCCATCTTCCGGGATGCGGACGCCGGTGCCCAACGCCGAGCAAGGTCACGTCATTCTTCGCCTCGCCCCGGCTGTAGCCGACGTTCACGCCCCAGCCAGATGCCAGATCCAGCGCTTTCACGGGCGGGGGCAGCGGCGCGATGCTATGGGCCGGCCGCAAGTCGGCCGCGAATGCCGACCCGCCAAACAATGCGGTTAGAGCGACGCTAGTGAGCAACAGCTTCTTCATCAGCGGTACTCCCCTTGTTTCAACAGCCCCGATGCCCGGCCCCCGCGCTCGGGATGGCCGTACTACTCCGGCCCCAGACCCCGAGTGGTGGCATTTGGGCAACACATTGGGACGGAATCAGCCGGCCCTCACGGCCGCTCGCCCCTGCGAGAATCAGAGCTCAAGGGCGTAGCATCGACCCCAGGCTCAAGCTAATAATGCGTAATCCTCAATAGGTTGTGTTGGATTCATAATCGTGCTATCTGATCAGTCCGGCACGCCCGGACAAATCGATGGGAACACCGTTGGGTCGCACGCTTTTGTGACCCCCACGACCTGAGCTGGCCCTGCTCAAACGCGGTGACGTACTGGCACATCGCGCGCCGTGCCAAGGAGGAGTATCCCGTGAACGTCTCTGATCTGCTCTCAGCCAACGGAGCCGTGACCACTACACGCGTAACGGGATCCAGTACGAGCCTATTCCGGTGGTCCCGGATTCGGCCTTAGGCGCCGGATTGACGGGGCACGACTGGCAAATCCGAAGCGCCGAATGAGCATCCGGTCGACTAAGTACCTGACGTTCGACCCATGCGTTCAGTTCAAAACGATTCATCAGGAAACACCTTTTGAGTCTCAAAGAGCGTCCGCTGGCTTTGGCGTGGCAGTCCGCGCACAGGTTGTTAGCCTCCGTCGCCTCGTTCTGGCATTTCCCCAGCTCGTGGCCGTGATCCCTACCGCGCAGATGCACTCGGTTCGCCATAGCAGCCCCTTACTCCGCCGCGGCTGATGCCCGCCTGCACTTTGGATCACTGCCAGGCTCGGCAACAGTCTCGCCCGATGTGAGATAGCCCATATCGCCAGAATGAACAGGCGTGTCTCACTGGGGCTCGCAAGGCCTGATCCGATGGGGAACGCGAAATCGACAATCATGCACGGGGCGGCGTAACGGTCTGAATGGCGGACAGCTGTGCACGCCAGGAGTCATGATCGCTTCAGCAGCGCGTCCCTTGATTGATCGAGATGGGCCCCGTCAAGATCGCCATGTCCCTGCGCCATGGCCTCATGGCCACCATCACCGGCGCCGCTATTCTTCCGGCTAGAGCGTCGTCGATGCCGACCTTGATCGCGTCGTGAACGGTACGTTCAAGCTCAGGTAGATGCGGCCTGGAAGCCGGATGTGCTGGCCATCACACGAGTGTCGATGGGCGGAGGAGGCCGGCTGAACTGCCAAGTGCTTCCGTCGGCGATCACGACAGGAGCGGGCGTCCGGCTGGATGCACCGCCAGCGACACCAGCGCGCCGCCGTGGCGCTCGAGCCGTCCCGCGAGCTCGAGCTCGAGCAGAACCACGCGCACGGCGGCGGGCGAGCTTCCGGACAAGCGAATAGAGATCGTCGATCGGCACCGGCGTCGGCCCGAGCAATGCCACGATGCGCGCGCGTTCGTCGCCGCGCCGGTTCGACGGCCGGCAGCGGCGGCGGCGTCGGGCTCCCGGCCGCCGCTGCGACCGGCTCGCCCAGGATCGGGCGCACGACCGTGATCGACGTCGGCGGCTTCCGTGACGAGGGTCGCGCCCTGCCTGAGCAAGTCGTTGCTGCCTTCGGCGCGCGGATCGAGCGGGGAGCCGGGCACCGCGAACACTTCGCGGCCCTGTTCGAGCGCGAAGCGTGCGGTGATCAACGAGCCGGAGCGCCGGGCCGCTTCCACCACCACGACGCCGACCGCAAGCCCCGAGATGAGCCGGTTGCGGCGGGGAAATCGCGGGCGCGCGGCTCCCAGCCGAGCGGCATCTCGGAAATCAGGGCGCCTTCGGCCGCGATGGCGTCGGCGAGACTCGGCATGCTCGCGCGGGTAGATGTGATCCTGGCCGCCGGCGAGCACCGCGATCGTTCCGGTCGCGAGGCTCCCGCGATGGGCGGCCGCGTCGACGCCGCGCGCGAGCCCTGAGGCGATCGGCGAAGCCTGCCGCGCCGAGATCGCGCGCCAGCCGCTCGGCGAAGCGGATGCCCGCCGCCGATGCATTGCGCGCGCCGACGATGGCGACCATCGGCAGGCCGAAGACGGCGGGACTGCCGCGCACGGCCAGGAGCGGCGGGGCGTCGTCGATCATCATGCAGCCGGCGCGGATAGTCCGGCTCGCCCAGCGCCACCAGGGCCACGCCGAGCGATCTTGCCGCCGCGAGCTCGCGCTCGGCATCCTGCCGGGAGCAGACGCGGGCCGGTCCGCTGGCGCCGCCGCGACGCGCCAGGTCGGGCAGGGCCGTCAGCGCCCGGCGGGCGCCGCCGTAATGGTTGACCAGCGCGCGGAAGGTCCGCGGACCCGACATTGTCGCTGCGGATGAGGCGAAGCCAATCCAGCCGCTGGTCGTCGCTGAGATGGACTGCCGCGATCGATCTGTGCACGGGTCTGGTCCGACGGTGTTCGGTAACCTGCCTATGAGAACAAACAATGTACAGAAGTCAATGGCCGGCCACTGCGCTGCAGACGGGCAGCGAGCCGCTCATCGACGGGCCCTGCCGGCCCGCTGTACAAGCAGGGGTTGCGGAAGCGAGATTTCATCTCATATGTGGATGCGTGGGCACAGTGAAAGCGAGGAAACGGAAGCAATGGCACAGCACATGAAAGCGGAATCGATGCAGGCCCGGAGCAGGGCCTGGCTCGAGGCAGAATGCCTGGCGGTCGCGAAGCGGACCCGGGGTGGCAAGGACATCCAGCGCGTGATGATCCGGCGATTGAATCCAAGGGCGCGGGACCGAACTGGAAAGTCGCCGACATCATTCCGCAGCCGACGCCGCTGCTCAGCGGGGAGTTGCGCGAAGCGCTCGCTCCCCTGACGGCCGCCTACGCGCTCGAAGACGAGCCGCGATGACAAGCTTTCAGAACCTGTCGAGAACGCCGTCACGAAGCGGTCAGTCTCCTTGCTGCTCGAGCGCGTGACGACCACCTAGGCCATTTCCTTTTCCTCGACGCAGTTGACCGACGCCGCATCGTTGCCGCGTAGGGCAACGGCGGTTCTGTCCCGTGTCGTTGGATATGGTTGCTTCCGGCGCAACTGTTCGCGCTGATGATATGCGGCGCGCCTGGCTCACGTCTCCGATGCCGTGGTCTTACCGATCTTTGCCCTCGGTGCCGTTCACCAGCCGGGCGATGTTGGCGCGGTGCATGATCCACAACAGCGCCGTCAGCAGCGCGAACAGCGCCGGCTCCGGCCAGTAGCCGAGCAGCCATAGCGCGAACGGCGTCGCAGCGCTGGCGACGAGCGCGGCGAGCGAGGAGTAGCGGGTGGCCGCCGCGACCGCGAGCCAGACCAGCGCAGAAAGCGATCGCAACCGGCCATGCCAGCGCCAGCAGGAGGCCGATATAGGTGGCGACGCCCTTGCCGCCCTTGAAGCCGAGCCAGACCGGGAAGAGGTGACCGAGGAAGGCGCCGAGCGCGGCCGGGATCGCGAAGTCGTGGGCGAAGTAGCGATACTCGGGTCCATAGTAATAATAGATGGCGAGCACGGCGAAGGTGCCCTTGAGCGCATCGCCCACGAGCGTCGCCGCCGCAAGTCCCTTGCGGCCGGTGCGCAGGACATTGGTTGCGCCGATATTGCCGGGAGCCGATGGAGCGGATGTCGCGCGTGCCGGCGAGCCGCGTGATGATCAGGCCGAACGGAACCGAGCCGCAGAGATAGCCGAACACCAACTGCCGCGGCATAGGCCGGCAGCAGCGACGGAGGTGAAAGACTGCAGCATGCGTTTCCCCACGCCTTGCGGCGCCCGTACGCATCATCAACAGCTCCGTCGATGCGCGGCGCGACGCACGAACGAGTGCGTGCTGTGTGCCGGTTGAGGCCGCAGTACCCGCGTTGGGAGGTGCGCTGGACGCGCAGAAATTGCTTGGCTCGCGTTACCGGATCTCGTACAAGAAATGCATACTGATTTAGGAGTATGCGACATGCCGGGCGGGACACCGCGCCGGGTTTTTTGTTGCGGGATTTTCGTCCGCCACCAGGTGGTCAGCAATTTTAGCGAAACGAACCCACGTTGCGAAAATGCAACAATGGGCAGAAGCGGCACTGCGGTCCACGTCACGGCCCAGCCTCGTCGACCGGACGACGTTCTGTATTTGCCTAGTATTTAACAGCGTTTGACCGATCGCACGCGCGGGCGGGTGCGCTCAGACGTATTCGTACACGGTGCGGCCGGCCGACGATGGTGCGCACCACGCGGCCCTCGAGCCTGGCCTCGTCGAACGGCGTGTTCTTGCATTTCGACTTGAGCTCGGCGGGATCGAGCACCCACGGCGACGTCGAGGTCGATCACGATCACGTCGGCCGGGCTGCCCTGCCGCAGCGTTCCGCCGGCGAGGCCGAGCAGTTCCGCGGGCCGGCTCGACATCGCCTTGATCAGGGTCATGAGCGGCAGCTCGCCGCTGTGGACGAGGCGCAGGCCCGCCGTGAGCATGGTCTCGATGCCGATCGCGCCCGGCGCTCGCTTCGGCGAACGGCAGGCGCTTGCCTTCGACGTCCTGCGGATTGTGGTCGGACATCACCACGTCGATCAGGCCGGACGCGAGCGCCGCGACCAGCGCGCTGCGGTCGTCTTCCGCCGCGCAGCGGCGGGCTGAGCTTGAGGAACGTGCGGTAGGGACCGACGTCGATCTCGTTCAAGGTGAGATGATTGATCGAGGCCGACGCCGTGACCTGGAGCCCTTGCTCCTTGGCGCGGCGCAGCACCTCGAGCGCTTCGGCGCAGGTGAGGGAGGCAGCGTGATAGCGGCTCCGGTCAGCGCAACGAGCCGCATGTCGCGCTCGAGCATGATGGTCTCGGCGGCCGTCGGCACGCCCGACGAGGCCGAGCCGCGCGGCGAATTCGCCTTCGTTCATCACGCCTTCGCCGACGATGTCGGGGTCCTCGGTGTGATGGACGATGAGCGCGTCGAAGTCGCGCGCATAGGTGAGCGCGCGGCGCATCACCTGCGCGTTGGTGACGCTCTTGGCGCCGTCGGTGAAGGCAACGCGCCCGGCCGCCTTGAGCAGGCCGATCTCGGCCATCTCGTCGCCGCGCAGTCCCTTGGTCAGCGCCGCCATCGGCTGGACGTGCACGATCGACGGTGTCGCGCGCGCGGCGCAGGACGAAGTCGACGATGGCGGGCTCGTCGATCGACCGGCGAGGTGTCGGGCTGGCACACGATGGTGGTGACGCCGCCGGCGGCGGCGGCCTGGCTCGCCGAGGCGATGGTCTCGCGATATTCCGCGCCGGGCTCGCCGACGAAGGCGCGCATGTCGATGAGGCCGGGCGCCACCACCTTGCCCTGCAATCGATGACCTCGGTGCCCTCGGGCACGCCGGCGGCGCCGATGCCGCGCTTGGCCTCGCGGATCACGCCGTCGGCGAGCAGGAGATCGCCGTGGATGTCGAGATCGCGCGACGGATCGAGGATGCGCGCGTTGGCGAGCAGGATCGGGCGGCGCTCGGTGACCATCATGGGCATCGCCTGCGCCGGCGCGGACCTCACGCATTCGGCAGGTTCCGCGACAGCGCCTCGAGCACGGCCATGCGCACCGCGACGCCCATCTCGACCTGCTCGCGGATCAGCGACTGGGCGCCGTCGGCGACGGCGGTGTCGATCTCGACGCCGCGGTTCATCGGGCCCGGATGCATGACCAGCGCGTCCGGCTTGGCATAGGCGAGCTTCTTCTGCGTCGAGGCCGAAATAGTGGAAATACTCCTGCGTCGAGGGCACGAACGAGCCGTTCATGCGCTCGCGCTGCAGGCGCAGCATCATCACGATATCGGCGTCGCGCAGGCCCTCGCGCATGTCGCGGCGTGACCTCGACGCCGAAGCGCTCGATGCCGGGCGGCAGCAGCGTCGAGGGCGCGACCACGCGCACGCGCGCGCCAAGCGCATTGAGCAGGATGATGTTCGAGCGCGCGACCCGCGAATGCAGAATGTCGCCGCAGATGGCGACGGTCAGCCGCTCGATGCGGCCCTTGTTGCGGCGGATGGTGAGCGCGTCGAGCAGCGCCTGGGTCGGATGCTCGTGCGAGCCGTCGCCGGCATTGATCACCGAGCAATCGACCTTGCGCGCCAGCAGCTCGACCGCGCCCGAGGCGTGATGGCGCACCACGATGATGTCGGGCGCATGGCGTTGAGCGTGATCGCGGTGTCGATCAGCGTCTCGCCCTTGCGCATGGAGGACGAGCCGACCGACATGTTCATGACGTCGGCGCCGAGCCGCTTGCCGGCGAGCTCGAACGAGGCCTGGGTGCGGGTCGAGACCTCGAAGAACAGGTTGATCAGCGTGCGCCCGCGCAGCGAGCTCTGCTTCTTCTCGATCTGGCGGTTGAGCTCGACGAACTCCTCGGCGAGATCGAGCAGGCCGACGATCTCCGTCGCGCGAAAGCCCTTCGATCCCCAACAGATGGCGCTGGTTGAGGACGAATGAGGACTTTTGGGCGATGTTCATTAAAGCCGGTTCTATAGGCTCGGCGGCGCCTTCCCGCAAGCACCGCAAGCCGGCCGGATCGAACGCGGCTGTGGATGTTTCTGCCGCGGGCGGCAGGCCGGCCGGACGCCCCGCCGGTTCCATCGGACCGGCGGCGCGGTCACTCGATCTGATGCCCGCGTCCCGCACGACTTTGCTCCACTTTTCGATGTCGGCCTTGATCTGGGCGGCGAACTCGTCCGGCGGTGCTGCCCACCGCCGCGAAGCCGAGCGCCGCGAGCCGTTGCTGGATGTCAGGCAGCGCGACGATCCGCGCCAGCTGTCGGGAGAGGACATCGACCACGGCTTTCGGGGTCGCCGCCGGCGCGACCAGGCCGATGATCAGTTCGGTTTCCTGGTCGTCGAGACCGCTCTCGGCCATGGTCGGAACGTCGGGGACGATCGGGAGATCGCTTTGGGCTGGTCACCGCCAGCGCGCGGACGCGCCCCTCCTTGATGTGCGGCGCCGCCGAGGCAGCCCGATATAGGCCACGAGCGTGTGGCCGGCGACGGTCGAGGCGAGGATGGGAGCCGCGCCGGGAAAGGGACGCGGACGATCGGCAGGTTCAGCCCGAGCCGGAAGAGCTTCTCGCTGGTGAGGAGGTTCTGGCCGAGCTCATCGACGCGAAGCTGTATTTTGCGGGATCGGCGCGCGCGAGCTGGATGAGCTCCTGCAGCGTTTCGCCGGCACCGAAGGATGGACCAGCGACCACCGATGGCGACGACGAGACCAGGCCGACCGGCGCGAAGCTCTTGATCGGGTCGTACTGCAGCTCGATGAGATCGTCGACGTGACCGCGAGATCGTTGGTTACGAACAGCAGCGTGTCGTCCATCCGCCGGAGCGGCCGGCGACCATCGCCGCGCCGCGCGCGCCGCTCGCTCCGCTGACGTTCTCGACATAGAACTGGTGGCCCGAGCGCCTCGGAGAGTTTTTGCGCGCAGAGGCGCGCGATGATGTCGGTCGGACCGCCCGGCGGATAGGGCACGACGATGCGCACGTTTGCCGCTGGGATAGGTTTGAGCGTGACTTGCGCTTGCGAGCACAAGCGCTGCGAGACATGCGGCAGCTCGAAGGGCGCCCACCATGTCCTCCCCCTGCTTGTCTTGTGCGGGTTGACGACCATTCTGCTGCGATCGTGCGCTGGTCGGGTCGAGCGCCGATGCCGGGACCTATGCTAGGATTCCGTGGTCGCGAGGAGGCGTCCCATGGCTGCCGACATGGCTGCTCAGCCGCGTTCCGACGAGCTATCTCAATCAGTCGCCGCCCTATGTGGACGTCGATCTCTACGCGAGCGACCAACCGCTGCGCGGACGCCGTTGCGGCGAACGGCGGCGAGCGGCGAGGCACGCGGCGCTCTCCGCATTCGGACGAGCGCTGGGGCAGCGCCGACATGTTCGAGCTCGGGCGGCAGGCCAACGAGAACCCGCCGAAGCTGAGAACTCTTCGACGCCAAGGGCTTCCGCCGCGACTTCGTCGAGTTTCATCCGGCCTATCACGATCTCATGGCCGACGAGCATCGCCGCCGGGCTCTGCAGGCGTCGACCTGGCGCGACGACGCCGACGCCGGCGTCCGCGCCCGCGCAGGTCGACCGCGCGCGCGCGCTTCTACATGGCGGCGCAGGTCGAGACCGGACATCTCTGCCCCATCACCATGACGCGCGCGCTGCGGTCGCGGCGCTGGCGGTCGAGCCGGCGCTCGTCGCCAAGCTGATGCCGAAGATCGTGTCGCGCGCGCTACGACCCGCATTTCCGTCCGTGGTGGGAGAAGACCGGCATCACGCTCGGCATGGGCATGACCGAGAAGCAGGGCGGCACCGACGTGCGCGCCAACACGACGCGCGCGCGAGCCGGCGGGCGAGGGCTATGCGATCACCGGCCACAAATGGTTCATGTCGGCGCCGATGTGCGACGCCTTCCTGGTGCTGGCGCAGGCGCCGGGCGGGCTCACCTGTTTCCTGATGCCGCGCTTCCGCCCGGACGGCGTCGGTCAACGGCCTGCATTTCCAGCGCCTCAAGGACAAGCTCGGCAACCGCTCGAACGCGTCCTCGGAGGTCGAGTTCGCCGACGCCTTCGCCTGGCGCGTCGGCGAGGAGGGCAGGGGCGTGCGCACCATCATCAAGATGGTGCAGCTCACGCGGCTCGATTGCGCCATCGCGTCGGCCGGCATCATGCGCATGGCGCTCGCCCAGGCGCTGCATCATGCGCGCCACCGCAGCGTGTTCCAGAAGCGTCTCGCGCGATCAGCCGATGATGCGGGCGGTGCTCGCCGACATGGCGCTCGAGGTGGAAGCCGCGACCGCGCTGGTGATGCGGCTTGCGCGCTCGTTCGATCTCGCCGGCAGCGATCCGCGCGAGGCGGCGCGCGCGCGCGCTGCTCACGCCGGCGGTGAAATACTGGGTCTGCAAGACCGCGCCGGGCTTCATCTACGAGGCGATGGAGTGTCTCGGCGGCAACGGCTACGTCGAGGAGAGCCTGCTGCCGCGGCTCTATCGCGAGGCGCCGGTCAACGCGATCTGGGAAGGCTCGGGCAACGTGATGTGCCTCGACGTGCTGCGCGCGCTCGCGCGACCGCGATGCGGCGCGAGCCGTTCTGGACGCGCTCGCTGTCCGAGGCCGCCGATCTACCAGGTGCGCGCGAGGCCGCTGGATTTCGTCGAGCGCGCATTTTCCGCGCAGGATGCCGAAGCGCGTGCGCGCGCCGGCGTCGAGCCGGCTCGCGCTGCTGGCGGCGGCAGCGGCATTGCGCGCAGCGCGCCGCCGGACGTCGCCGAGCTCTTCGCCCGCACGCGGCTGAGCGCCCGCCACGACGCCGATGTACGGGAACCGACGATCTCGGTGCCGGCGAAGCGCGCTCTGCTCGAGCGCGCCTTGCCGCCGACCTGAGCAGCTCGGACATCCCACCGCACGTTCTTGTGAAGCTCTGAGTTCTGCGCTGCAACATCCGCGCGGGAACCGCGCCGCGCGAACCACGTTTGATCTCGGCATGCTATCGGCATCGAAACAAAGGAGGCCAGCAATGGCGAACATCTTGAGAAACGCAGTGATCGGATGCGGGCTCGCCGGCGCGCTGCGTGGTGGGGGCGGTGGCGCCTTCGTTGGCGCAGGGCGTCTATGCCGACCCTTATGTGCTACGGCGCCCCGCAGGGTTATGCCGGCTATAGCGGCTACGCCTACGTTCCGCGGCTACTGGCCCGTTCCGCTGGGACTATCCGGCGGGCTATGACACCAGCGGAATGGCCTACTCGTACCGGGATCTCGGCTGGCGGCCGGACGACGGCACCGTCTGCTATCCCACCCTGCGCGCGCAGAACCGCTGCTAGACAAGGCGCTCGGCACAGCACCACGTTCGCAGATCTGAGACCAACCGAACTCGGTTTGACCCGGGTTCGGCTGGTTGTGCGCTGCAGGCCGCGCGCGATCGCGCGATCAGTGCGCGCATCACGCCGCGGGCCAGCCGGTCGAGCGCGCCCTGCAGAATGAACACGGCGGCATGCTGATCGATGACCTTGGCGCGCGTGGCGCGCGTCACGTTCGGCGGCAATCAGCTCGCGCTCGACCGCGGCGGTGGAGAGGCGCTCGTCCCACAGCGCGATCGGCAGCTGCGGTCAAGCGCGCCAGGTTGCGGGCAAAGGCGCGCGTCGATTGCGCGCGCGGACCTTCGGTCCCATCCATGTTGACGGGAAGGCCGAGCACGAAGGCGGCGGCCTGGCGTTCGGCGGCGAGCACCGAGAAGCCGCGCGGCGTCGGCGGAGAAATTCTTGCGCGCAATCGTCTCGACGCCGGTGGCCAGCCGCCGGTCAGGATCGCTCGGAGGCGACGCCGATGGTCTTGGTGCCGAGGTCGAGGCCGATCAGCGCGCCACGGATGGGCAGAAGTAGGGCATCAGCTCGATCGAGAGGAAGGATCAATGCCGGCATCGGCGATAGGTAACATGCTCCGGCTGGCAGCACCGCCAACGAGCCTGGTCCGGAGCGCCGCTGCGTCGGCGCTGGTCGCACGCACGCGCTGGTTTGCGGATCGCGGCTCCGCTCAGGTTGCGGGCGGCGGCGCGAAGAAGCAGCGGCGCGTTCCGTCCGGACGTTGCAGCGCCAGAACTCTCCGTCGGGCGAGGGCTGAGCTTCGCTGAAAGGAACCGCTTCGTATTGCTGCGGCCCGACGCCGGCGAGCGGCCCCTGGATGATCACATAGCCCTCGCCGGTCATCATGATGCGTTCCTTCGGGATGACGAAACAGTCGCCATCGCCGCAGCACCATTCACCGGCGGCGTTGCGATGGCCGCCGCGGTGAAATCCAGCTGTCGTGGGCAAAAGTGTCGGAATGACGAGCACGAAGGTAACAAAGGCCAGCGCAAGCCGTATGAGGCTTCGGAACATGGGTTATCCCTTTCGTTGTCCCGGCGCGGCGATCGATTAATTCAAGCAGATGCTCCTGCGTTTCAGGCCAACCGGTTGCAAGCCGTCAGGTTTGCACGCGGCCCTGCGGACGAGCGCTATGCCCTGAGGTCGACATCAGCCGCCAGCGGTCGCCGAATCAACCCCTTGATATCGAACTATAAACGCCAGCGTGAGAGCGCACAGCCCAAATTAGTGCATCGCACCATTGCGCGGCTGAATTAGCGCGGCGACGAGCTGTGGTACGCGACCGCACGCATCGGCACGGCCAGACAAGTGGGGCCGGCCGTATCAGCGACCGATCAAGGGAAGCGGCGCTGATGTCCTCTCCGGAGTTGCTGTAGGATGCTCGTAGTCATGGAGGAGCAAATGAGAATGACGTTGTTGGGCGTTGCGATGGTGCTCATGGCCGCGGGCGCGCCGCGCGGTGCCGCGGCGGCGGAGATCAAGGTGCTCACGGCCGGCGCCTTCAAGCAGGTCCTCCTGGTGCTCGTGCCCGATTTCGAGAAGCAGACCGGCCACAAGGTCATCCTGGAAAACGACACGGTGGGCGCGCTGACCAAGCGGATCGAAGGCGGCGAAGCGTTCGATCTCGCGGTGCTCACGCCGGCGCGCGGTCAACGATCTGTCCACCAAGGGCAAGTTCGTCGCCGGCAGCCGGACCAATCTCGGGCGGGTCGGCGTCGGCGTCGTGGTCAGGAGGGCGCGCCGAAGCCCGATATCAGCTCGGTCGACGCGTTCAAGAAGGCGCTGCTCGCCGCCAAGTCGGTTGCCTATATCGATCCCGCCGCCGGCGGCTCGAGCGGCATCTATGTCGCCGGGCTGCTCGACAAGCTCGGCGTCGCCGCCGAGGTCAAGCCGAAGGCCAAGCTGATCCCGGCGGAGCGGTCGCCGAGCACATCGCCAGGGGCGAGGCGGAGATCGGCATTCACCAGATCAGCGAGATCCTGCCGGTGAAGGGCATCACGCTGGTCGGTCCGCTGCCCGCGGATATCCAGAACTACACGGTCTATGCCGCCGGACTGGGCGCCAATGGCAAGGAGAGCGAGGCGGCCAAGGCGTTGCTCAAGACGCCTCGGGTCCAGCCGCGGCCGACGTGCTCAAGTCCAAGGGCATGGAGCCGGCGGGATCGTGAGCGCGTGCAGCGGGCGGCACGCCATGTCCGTCAAGGCGCTGTTCTTCGACGTGTTCGGCACGCTGGTCGACTGGCGTGCCGGCATCGCGCGTGAGGCCGAGCGCATTCTCAAGCCGCGCGGACACGCGCTCGACTGGCTCGCCTTCGCCGACGCGTGGCGCGACGAATACCAGCCCGGCATGGAAGAGGTGCGCGCCGGCCGCATTCCGTTCAGCAAGCTCGACGTGCTGCATCGGCGCAATCTCGAGCGCATCTTGCCGCGGTTCGGGATTTCAGATCTCGACAGACGACGTGCGCGCGATCTCAACCTGGCCTGGCACCGGCTCGATGCGCTGGCCCGACGTGCGCGCCGGGCCTGGCGCAGCTCAAGCGCCGGCACCTGCTCGCGCCGGTCTCCAACGGCAACATCTCGCTGATGGTCGATCTCGCGCGCCGCAACGGCCTTCCCTGGGACGCGATCCTCGGCGCGGAGACCGCGGGCGACTACAAGCCCAAGCCGCGCGTCTATCTCGCCGCCTGCGAGGCGTTCGATCTGCCGCCCGGCGAGTGCATGATGGTCGCCGCCCACACCAACGATCTCGTCGCCGCCGCCGCATGCGGACTGCGCACCGCGCACATCGCACGACCAAACGAGCGCGGGCCGGGCACGCGGCGAACCGCGCGCCGAGGCGCCGGTGGATGTCGCGGCGGGCAGCCTGGAGGATCTGGCCGCCAGGCTCGATGCATGAGGTCGCGGCGCGGTCGTCGTCACCGCGCTCGGCATCGCTCAAATCCTGGCCTGGGGAAGTTCGTTCTATTTTCCCGCCGTGCTGGCCGAGCCGATCGTCGCGGATACCGGCTGGTCGCTGGGCTGGGTGGTCGGCGGCGTGTCGATCGAGCCTCCTCGTCGCCGGGCTCATCGCGCCGCGGGTGGGCGCCATCATCGAGCGCAGAGGCGGCCAGGCCGGTGCTCGCCGCGAGCTCGCTGCTTTACGCTGCCGGGCTCGCCGGCATCGGCTTTCGCTCCGACGCTGCCGCTGTATCTCTTGGCTTGGGTCGTGCTCGGCGGCCGGCATGGGAACGGGTCTCTACGACGCGGTGTTCGCCGCGCTCGGCAAGCTCTACGGCAAGGAGGCGCGCACACCCATCACCAATCTCACGCTGTTCGGCGGTTTCGCCAGCACGGTGTGCTGGCCGCTCAGCGCGTTCCTGGCGGGAGACGGTCGGGTGGCGCGGCGCCTGCCTGGTCTATGCCGGTCTGCATCTCTGCCGTATCGCTGTTGCCGCTGCAGATGGCGGTCATGCCGCGATTGTCGGCGCTGCCGAAGGGCGACGCCGTCGCAGGCGTGGCGGCGGACAAGCCGCAAGGCCACGCGCATGCCGTTGCAGCGAATACCTGACGTTTGCATTGCTCGCGCTGGTGCTGACCATTTCCGCCGGCATCGGCTCGATCGTGGTGGTGCACCTCCTGATCTTCCTGCAGGCGAAAGGAACCACGTTCGCTGAAGCGGTGACGCTCGGCACGCTGTTCGGCCCAGCCCAGGTCGGCGCGCGCTTCGTCGAGCGCATCTTCGGCGAACGCTATCATCCGATCTGGACCATGGTCGTATCGTGCGGCCTGATGGCAGCGGGACTAGCCCTGCTCCTCGCGGCGTTTCCGATCCTCGCCGTCGCGATCGTGATCTATGCCGGCGGTTACGGCATCATGTGGATCGCGCGCGGCACGCTGCCGCTCGCGCTGTTCGGTCCGGCGCGCTATGCCACCCTGATGGGGCGCCTGGCGTTCCCGAGCCTGATCGTGCAGGCGCTCGCGCCATCCGCCGGGGCGCTGGTGATCGAGTACGCGGGGGCAGGGGCGACCGTGGCGACGCTGACGGCATTCGCCATCGCAAACGTGGCGCTGGTCGGAATCCTTTGGGCGACGTGCCGCCTGCCGCGAAACGCAGACCGCAAGCTAATTCGAGGCCTGTATCCCGGATGTCTTGATCACCTTGGTCCACTTGGTGATCTCGTTCTTGACCCGGGTCGCGAAAGCGTCCGGCGTACTCCCGACGGGATCGGCGCCCTCCTGCGAAATACGCCGGCGGATCTCCGGCACGTTGAGCATGCGAACGAGCTCGCCGTTGATCTTGCCGACCACGTCTTTCGGCGTGCCCGCGGGTGCGAACACGCCTTGCCAGGAGCTGATCTCGTAGCCGGGAAAGCCCAGTTCGGCGATCGTCGGCACGTCGGGCAGATAGGGCAGGCGCTCCTCGGTGGTGACCGCGATCGCTCGCAGCGCTCCGGTTTTGATGTGCTGGAGGACCGCCGGCACCAATGCGAAATAGATCTTCACGTGCCCGCCCATGAGCGAGTTCATGGCCTCGGCGTTGCCCTTGAACGGCACGTGCACCAGCTCGATGCCGGCCATCGACTTGAACATCTCGGCGGCGAGATGCGGCGATGTGCCGGTGCCGGAGGACGCGTAGTCCCATCCGCCCGGCTTCGACTTCGCCAGCGCGATGAACTCCTGCAGATTCGTCGCCGGCACCGACGCGTGCACCACCAGCACGAGCGGAAGCGAGGCGAGCTCGGTGATGGGGGTAAAATCCCCGATGGGATCGTAGGGCAATTTCTGCAGGCCGGCATTGATCGCAAAGCCGATCGTCGTGACGAGAAGGGTGTGACCGTCGGGCGGCGCCTTGGCGACCGCGTTGGTTCCGATCGTGCTGCCGCCGCCGGCGCGATTGTTGACGACTACGGTCTGGCCCCAGCTTTCGGAGAAGCGCTGGGCCATGAGCCGGGCGATGTTGTCGGTGGTGCCGCCGGCAACGAACGGCACCACGAGTTCGATCGGCTTTTTCGGATAGTCCTGCGCCGCCGCCGGCAAGGTCACGACTAGAGCGCCTGCGAGAACGCAGGCCGTTCGTGCGAGCGGGGCGATCATTCCCATCCTCCGCCATACCCGACTGCGTCGAGCCGCGCCATGTGATCGTGGATCGACGGGCGCGATGTACTCAATAAGGACGCACGGTGCCTTTGACCGTGGTGCGCAGCATCAGCCGGCGTTCGGCCGAGGAAAATCGGTGCGCGCATGCGACGAGCAGCGATTGTCCCACAGCAGCAGATCGCCCACGCGCCAGACGTGCTCGTAGACGAAGTCGCGCTTCTCGGCGTGGTCGAACACGGCGTTGAGCAGCGGTTCGCTCTCCTCCGGCGGCATGTCGACGATGCCGACCGTCATCAGCCGGTTGACGTAGACCGCCTTCTTGCCGGTATCCTCGTGGGTGCGAAACACCGGATGCGTGCACTGGCCAAAGGCCGCGGTGCCGCGGCCGTCGCCCTTCTGCGTCGAGCCGTAATTGTAGTGATGCATGGCCTTGCGGCCCTCGAGCCTGTTGCGGATGGCCGGATCGAGCGTGTCGTAGGCGGCGTAGCCGCTCGCAAACAGCGTGTTGCCGCCGGCCGAAGGAATTTCGACGGAGTACAGCAGCGTCGCCTTGCTCGGGCACTTCGGCATGGATCATGTCGTGATGGAACATCATCTCGCCGTCGGGCAGCGCGCCGATCGGCTCGCCGTTTTCGCGGATGTTCGAGATCAGCATGATGCCGGGCAGCAGACTCGAATAGCCCTTGGGAAAATACTTCGCCGGCCGGCGCAGCTCGCCGAGCTCGCCGAAATAACCGGTCACCCGGATGAAATCTTCCTGCGACAGGCTTTGGCCGGGAAAGACGATCACGAGGTGATCGAGCCAGGCCTGGTAGATCGCTGCGGATGGTCTCGTCATCCGGCTTTTCGCGCAGATCGAGGCCGCGAATTTCCGCGCCGATGTGTTTCGTCAGCGGAACGACGTCGAACCTCGTTCGGGTCATGCATGCTCATGGCGTTTCCTCCGCGGCTCTTGCAACGCTGCTGAGCCGAGTCTTGTTCTGTCACGCGCCTGCGATGTCCTCGTCTCGTTGTGTCCGGCTGGACACCGGTTCCATAAGAAAAGCCTCCGATGCGTCCGTGCCGTGGCGCAATCCTATTCCGCCGCCGCGCGCGGCCGGGTGATGCGTCGCCTTGCCGTGCTCGACTTCGCCGCTCGCCAAAGCGGCGAGAATCTTCTCGACCAGGTCGCGCGCGGACTGCGCGCTCAATTCCACCGCCACGCGTTCGCGCCCGCCTTCCGCCTCGTTGATGAAGTCGATGCCGAGCGCATGATCGAGCGGGGCATGGAAGGGGTGATCATAATAGACATTGGCGGTGTCGATCCGCATCCAGCCGTTCGGCCCCTTGGCGCTCCCCAGGAGCTTGGCCTTCTCACGATGTACGAGCACATGATGATCTCCAGGAGTTACTGAGGCGGCGCGCGCCGCGGCCGGCGTGGCGAGATGCTTGTGAAAGAATGCGAACACTTTGCTCCAACCGTCGAGCGCCTGCTCGGCGCGATAGGCCGGGCGCGAGGCGTTGAAAAAGGCATGACCGGCGCCGTCGTAGCGGTGGAACTCGTAATTCTTGCCGAGTTTCTTGAGCACGGCCTCGGTGCGGTTCACCTGGTCGCGGTTGGGGTTTTCATCGTCATTGCCGAACAGACCGAGCAGCGGGGAGCGCATCTTGTCCGTGAGATCGATCGGCGCCACCGGGCGCTTCGGATTGAGTTGCTTGGGGTCATCGACGATGACATTGCCGCCCCAGCAATCGACCGCGGCATCGATGCCGTCGAGCGAGCAGGCGGCGAGATAGGCGTGGCGTCCGCCCGAACAGAAGCCGATCACGCCGACCTTGCCATTGGCGTAGGGCTGCGCGCGCAGGAATTCCATACAGCCGGCGACATCGCCCACCACCTGCTCGTCGGCCACGCCGCCGGCCGCGCGCACCCGCGCGCCGACGTCATCGGGACTGCCGGGGCCGTCGCGGAAATAGAGATGCGGAGAGATCGTCGCCAGGCCGTGGTGGGCGAGCTTGCGGGTCGCTTCTTTGATCCATTCGTCCCAACCGGGCATGTGATGGATCAGGACGACGCCGGGCCACGGCCCGCCGCCGAGGGACGCGCGTAGTAGGCTTCGCCCACGTCTCCTTTGTGGCCGCGAAGGCGACCGTCTCCGCAAGCATGCCTTCATACGTCATGCTGTTCCTCATCCCGAGAGTTGCGGCGTGGCCACCGCCAAGTGGACTATACATGCGGGAATTGTGCCCGTCGCACAAAAATGCCCCGCAAAGCGGGGCATGTCGAGAGACTTGGATAGGCAGCGAACGCGCTGGCTGCTCACTCCGGACACTTGTAGCAGCGTAGCTTTGTAGGTCTGGTCCTGATCCGAAAAATCGATGATCTTGTCGTCGCGCGGCGTGAAGTTGACGTCGCCCAGCATCTGGCTGCCACCCGGGCCCTTGCACTCGACATGGACCGCGAAGGTGGCGCCCTCACGCTTCCTGCTCAGGATGGTGCAGAGGCCGAATACCGAGTCGATGTCGCGCACCGTGATCTTCACGCGCGACACACCGGGTCCGAGCCATCGCCCTTGCACGCCTGGTTTTCCGTGTACGTGCCGACGAGCGGGAAGTCGTCCTCGCCGAGCACCGGCGTTGCGAGCGTAACAAGCGCGACGATGCTCAGCACCCTGCCTGCAACTCTGATCACTCTTTCCCCTCCAGCCGAAAGATCGTACACGCGGCGGCACTGTAGAGAATTCCGCGTGAGCGGCCAATGATCAAATCTAAAGTCGCCGCGGCACCCGTCGCGGCTTTCAACCGCACGAGCCGGTTACGAAGATGTGGCCCGTACCTTTGAATTGTCGTAAGCATCGGCCGCAATGAGCGCAGCGATACGCCCTCTGGTCTCCATTCCGGTCGTGGATTTTCGCGAAGGCGGCCTTGTTGGCCACGCCGCCAGCGAGCGCGCCCGCGCGCGCGCCCTGGGCGATGAGTGCCTGAGCTGGTTGCCGCGGCCCGCGCGTGCGCTGCTTCCGGCCATGGACGCGATCACGCGCGCGATGGCTCAGACGTTCGCGCTCGCCCTACACCGCCGACGTTGAAGCGATTGCCGCCACGCTGGACTTTCCCGGCATCTGGTTTCTCAACGGCTCGTATCAATGGGGTGCACCACGCTGGCCCGTGACGAGGACGGCGTGCCTTGGCTCGCGCGCACGCTCGATTGGCCATTCCCGGGGCTCGGGCGCCATCTCGAGGTCGCCCGTATGCGCGGAAGCGCGGGCGACTTCATCAGCGTTACTTGGCCCGGCTATGCCGGAACGCTGACCGCCTCGGCGCCGGGGCGGTTCGCGGCGGCGATCAACCAGGCGCCGCTCTGGCGCCGCACGCGCCAGCCGTGGCTGCGGCCCTATGACCTTGCCATGAACGCGCTGCAAACATGGCCGATCCGCTTCTGCCCGCCCGACCATCTGTTGCGTGAGGTGTTCGAGACCTGCCGCGATTTCGACGCGGCCAGACGCCAGCTCGAGACCGTGCCGGTCGCGCGTCCGGTGATCTTCACGCTCATCGGGTGCGACCGCGGCGAGCGCTGCGTGATCGAGCGCACCGAAGAAACCTTTGCCACGCGCGACCACGACACGTCGGCGGCCAACGATTGGGTGCCCAGCGCGCCGTCATGGGAGGCGCGGGTGTGCGCCACGCGGCTGCTCACCGTTTCACCGGCCGAGGCCGCGGCCAGCAGCAGCGCGCGCCGCGAGGCGCTTTCATCCTGGCCGCAAGCATTCGCGCATGCCGGATTTCGCCTGGGTGACCCCGCCGGTGCTCAATCCCTATACCCGCATCGCGGTGGAGATGTGCGCGGCGAGCGGAGCGCTGCGGGCGGTCGGTTACGAACTGGAGCAGGGCAGCGCACTGCCGCAGCCGGTGACGCACGTCTGTGAGCTGGCGCCTTCGGTCGCCGAACGTTCCCGCTTGAGCCGCTGAAGCACGCCATTGACCGACGCTCGCGCGGCGCCTTTCGCGGCAGCCGGCGCGACGCGCGGGACTCTCCGGCCTCAGCTATTCTGGCCTGGAGCGTTCCCCGCCCTCGTCCGGGGCCTGCCGCGCTCGCCGGTGAACAGAGCGGCCGGAAATTGCGCCGCATAACGACGGCTTCTCGGCGGACGTGGAAGCACTTGGTGAGGGTTCGGGTCCGGCTCCACCACCTTGCGATAGAGGTGCCAGGTCGAATGCCCGAGCACCGGCACCACCACGGCCAACCCGAAGAAGAACGGCAAGGAGCCGATCACCAGCAAGCCGGCCACGATCAACCCCCAGATCGCCATCATCACGGGGTTCGCCGCCACGCACGCGCACCGATGTCAGCACCGCTTCGACCGCGCCCACATCGCGGTCGAGCAGCAGCGGAAACGAAACCACGCTGATGGTCAGCACCGCCAGGGCGAACAGGAACCCGACGAGATTGCCCACGATGATGAGCATCCTGCCCGCGGGCGTGGTGAAGACCTGATCGAGAAAGTCCGGAATGGAGGCAGCCGGCTCATAGCCGAAGTTCGCGATATAGATCGCCTGCGCGACTGCAATCCAGATCACGAAGATCGCGAGCAGCAGAAGGCCGAGCGCGGCGATCGCGCCGCGTGACGGCGAGCGCAGCACGTCGAATGCATCTTGCCACGAAGCGTCGAGGCCTTGCTCGCGGCGCCGGCTCAGTTCGTAAAGACCGATGGCGGCGAACGGCCCGAGCAGCGTGAAGCCGGCGGCGAGCGGAAACAACAGCGGCAAGAGCCTCGTAGCCCAGGGTCAGGCGCGCCAGGAGCAAACCGACAATGGGATAGATCAAGCACAGGAACACCGCGTGAGTAGGCATGGCCGAAAAGTCGGCGATGCCGCGGGCAAGCGCGTCCTTGAGGTCTCGCAGGCCGATGATGCGGACTGTCGGGCGGACGCGGTTCGACTCCGCCCCCATGAGAACATGCTGGTGCGCCATGGTCGTACCTCCTGTGCAGTCAGGGGTCGCGACGTCAGGTGCCGTTCGATGTCCGTGGTCGCCGTGTCGCGACCGCGGCATGACTATCACGTCGCCGGAGACATTCGGTAGCCAACAAATGACGAAGGTCTACGCCGGAAGGCCGGCGCTATCTCCAAGTCAGCTAGTCGAGGTCGAATGCCCGCCTCGTGGATGATCTTGATCCATTTGTCGGATTCGGATGCGATGAACGGCTTGAGCTTGCCCGGGCGCCATGTCGATCACTTCTCCGCCATTCTGCTCGAAACGAGGCTTGAGCTCCGGCAGCGACTGGGCGATCGCCTCCTGCAAGCGCGCGATGACCGCCGGTGGGGTCTTGGCGGGAGCGAACAAGCCGATCAGGAATCGATCTCGAGATTGGGAACGCCGGCTTCGGTCATGGTCGGCACGTCAGGAATCTGCGCGCTTCGCTTCGAAGACAGGATCGCGATCCCTTTGGCTTGGCCGGATTTGATGTAGGGCAGCGCTCCCGGCGTCAGATCGACAAACAGGTCGACACGGCCGGCAAGCAGATCGGGAAACGCCGCCGACGATCCGCGATAGGGTACCTCCAGGAACTTGGTGCCGGTGAATCTCATGAAGGCAGCGCCGAGGATGTGCTGCCCGGTGCCGGTCCCGGCATTGGCAAGCTTCAGCCCGCCCGGATCCTTCTTAGCCGCCGCGATCACTTCGTTCGGAGTCGCGTAGGGGAGCTCCTTGTGGGCGACCAGCGTGTAGGAGATGTTGAACACCAGCGCGACCGGAACGAGGTCGGTGAGCGGGTCGTAAGGCAGTTTTTGATAGAGCCCGGCGTTGAACACGATGTTGCTCAGGCCGCCCACGAGCAGGGTATAACCGTCGGGCGGCGCATTGATCACCGCCTGCGTGCCGACGATGGTCCCCGCGCCGGGCCGGTTCTCCACCACGACGCTCTGTCCCAACCGCTTCGAGAGCTGGTCCGCGAGCAACCGCCCGACGATGTCATAGCTGCCGGATGGACCGATCGGCACGATGATCTTCACCGGGCGATCAGGGTAGGTTTGCGCGACAGCGGCGCTCGCCGGCGCTGGCGATCAGAGCGCTGAACGCAAGCAGCAAGATTGGCAGCGTCGTTGAGCGAGCCGGCATGATATCTCCCTGGGTGAGGATTGTTCTTCTTGCCGTGGGATGATACACGACTGCTGCGAAGGACAAACCCGAACGGACGTAATGCCGCAAGCGCAAGCTTGCCACGGAGGTCGCCGATGCCGCGTGAACTCGCCCGCCGCGGCTGACGCCGTTCCCGCCACAAGCGTGATCGCGGCAGCGATCGGCGCCGCCGCCTTTGGCGCGATCGCCGTCGGCGCGCTGGCGATCGGCGCCCTTGCAATCGGCCGGCTGGCGGTCGGCCGCGTCGCCGTCAAACAGGCGCGCTTTCACACGCTCGAGGTCGACGAGCTCACGGTGCGCAAACTGCGCGTGCTCGAACGCGAGGGGCCGCCCGCCTGAGGCCGAAAACGTCCCAGGATCACGGTCATGCGTGGACTTGACCCGCATCCATCTTCCTTCGCAAAGCACAGAATGGGGTGCGCGTCGCTCAGTCCTTCCGATGGCCGCGCGCGTTATTCACTGGGAAACGGCGGTAACGTCGATCTCCAGCATCATCTCGGGAAAGGCGAGCTGGCTGATGCCCAGAAGCGTTTGTGCCGGCACCGTGGCGCCGCGCGAAGGCTTCGCCCGAGCACTTCGCCCAATCGAGACGGTTGTCGCATGTCGGTGACATAGACCGTCATCTTGACCGCGCTCCTTCAGGCTCGACCCGTTGGCTGCCAGCGCGCGCTTGATCTTGTCGTAGGCATAGGCGCATTGCGCCGCGAAATCGCCGGCGTGGCGGATCTCGCCGCGCGGGCCGTTCTCGTCTTCCGCGCCAATGCCGGCGAGGAAAATGAATTTGCCCTTGCCCATATTGGTGATGGTCACCGCTTCCGAGAAGATGCCCGGCGTCCAGGCCGAATAGTTGTACGATTTCTTCTCCATGGCCTCCTGGGCGGCCGCGGGCGCCAAGGAGAGCACCGACTGGAATACGAACAGCGTTGCAGCAAGCGCGACCCGCCCCGTGACGTCTGGCATGTGGTTCTCCTGTCTCATGAGCCGACAGGATGAGCATGGATCAGGACGCGCACCGCCTGCAATCGCGAACGGCGGCAACATCCGCCAGCGGTCAGCCGCCACTTACGGAGCGGTCACCACGATCAAGGCGTCCCTCAGAGCCAGCCGTAGTGTCGCAGCCGCACGGTAGAGTGTTACGCAGATGGTTGTAACGACCCCCAGAACAAGGAAATAACCGTAACTCATCTTGAGCTCGGGCATGTATTCGAAGTTCATGCCATAAATCCCGGCAATCGCAGTCGGCACCGCGAGAATGGCGGCCCACGCCGCCAGACGGCGGGTGATGCTGGTCTGCTCGGCCTGACCGTTCATCAGGCTGGCCTCGAAGGCGAACGCCAGCACCTCGCGCAACATGTCGATCTCCTCCTGCACGCGGAGCACGTGATCGGTCACGTCGCGGAACAGCGGCTGCATCGTCGGATCGATCGACATCACTTCCGCATGTTCGAGCCGGCGGCAAACATTGACCAGCGGAGCGGCTGCGTTTCGCAGCCGTAGAAGGTCCCGGCGCAGCATGTAGAGGCGCTGCCCATCGGCCTTGTTGAGAACGGAGTCGAACACCCGGTCTTCGATCGCCTCGACCTCCTCGTGAACGGTTTCCACCACCGGCATGTAGTTGTCGACGATGAAGTCGAGGATTGCATAGAGAATGTAGTGCTCGCCGCGCGACAGCACGGTCGGGCACGACTCTGCATCGCCCGCGCACCGCCGCGTAGGAGCTCGAGGCTCCATGCCGTACGGTCACCACATAGCCACGCCCCATGAAGATGTGGGTTTCGCCGAAGGCGATGCGCTCGTCGACGATCTGGGCCGTTCGTGCAACGATGAAGAGCGCCTCGCCATATTGCTCCAGCTTGGGATGCTGGTGCGGCTTGCCGGCGTCTTCGATGGCGAGGGGGTGCAGATCGAACTGCGCCTGCACCCGGGCCAGCAGGTCATAGCTTGGTCTCGAACAGACCGATCCAAACCACGTGACCCGGCCGTTTCGACCATTCGCCGGCCTCCTCGATCGCAACGCCCGCGACGCGCTTGCCGCCGGCGTAGACGCTCGCGGCAACGATACCGGCTTCGCTTCCGGAATTTGCGACCTCGGATGAAGGCGATTTCGCGTCCACCGCCGGCTCCCGGTCTGTGCCCGATATCCATTTCTATGACATTTCGCGCGTCGCAGCCACAGCTTCCCCATGATTTCATGAGGTCGAGCTCTCGGCAGGGCCGGCTTCAGGGCGCGAGTGCGTCGGACGCTTGTGGCGCAGAGAACATCTTCGGCGCGTTGTGTCCGACGCCCGGCAATTCGACCAGTCGCCAGTTGAACGTCCAGCCGCGCTTCTGCGCCAGCGTTCGCGCCGCGTTGAACGCGTTCACGCCGCGCTGGTGGCGCGAGGCGCCCTGGGCACGCGCGTCGGGACTGTCATCGCGATCGTCGACGCGCGTGTCTGCTTCGCCGAGATAGATGGTGAGCGGCAGTTCGAGATAGCGCCGCAGTTGGGCCTCGCCATCGGCGCTGGCATAGACCTTACCCAGCCCATAGGGCGCTGCAACGTCCAGGCTGGGAAACACATAGCTGCCCGGGTTGGCGACGACGATGCGTTTCGCTTGCGTCGGGACGAAGGCGGCGAGGCGCTCCAGAAACTGGCCGCCGGCCGAATGTCCGAGCAGGGAATAGGCGAGCGGCCGGCCCTCCTGCTGGCGGGCCCAATCGACCAGCGCCAGCACCAGTCTGCCGCTCAATCCGACGGGTTCTGGACCACGCCGTCCCTGACGATGCCGCCGCGCTGGTAGCGCCATCCTGGAAAGTCGCGCTGGGCGAACAGCGGCGCGACCAGCAGCAGGCAATTCCGATCGGCGAGTGGGCGGGCGTAATCCCGGTAGCTGCGGGCATTGCGGGCGACGCCGTGAAACACCAGCAGCAACGACGAGGTCAGAACAGTTTGCAGGACGGTATGTAAAAACCGTCATGCGCGTGCCGGCGATATCGACCGTCTGCTGGCCATCGCCGGCCGCGATCGGCGCCGCCGCGACCGCCGTCGCGCCGAGAACGCATGACAGCACAAAGATCGCGGCCGAGATGCGGTTGCGCTTGCTCATCCGGCGTTTTCCTCGTGCGGTCCCGCCAATTTCGCAGAACCGACATGATTCCGGGCTATCGCACGGCCTCGTCCAACAACGGAGTTACGCATGGCGAAGCTTACGCTTTATCACGCCGCCCCGTCGCGCTCGTCGATCACGCGATGGATGCTCGAGGAGATCGGCGAGCCTTATGACATTCACCTGCTCAGCTTGAACAAAGGCGACAACCGCGCGCCGGATTATCTCGCGGTCAATCCGATGGGCAAGGTCCCAGCACTCAAGCACGGCGACGTTGTCATCACCGAGGCGGCGGCGATCTGCGCCTATCTCGCCGACGAATTTCCGCGCGCCAAGCTCAACGTGCCGGTCGGCGATCCGCGCCGCGGCGTCTATCTCAAATGGCTGTTCTTCGGCCCGAGCTGCATCGAGCCGGCGATGATGGATCGCGCGCTTCCGCGCAAGGAGGAGGCGCGCCGCGGGCACGCTCGGCTACGGGGATTTCGACACGGTCATGGACGTGGTGGCGAAGGCGGTCGCCAAGGGGCCCTATCTCATGGGCGACCAGTTCACTGCCGCCGACGTGGTCATCGGCTCCGACGCTGCGCTGGGGCACGATGTTCAAGCTTCTGCCTGAGCGGCCCGGAGTTCACTCGCCTATGTCGGCCGCCTTGCGTCACGCCCGGCGCTGCAGCGTTCCGAAGCGCAGGACAAGGAGCTCGCCGCGGCATAATGGACGTCGCCCGCGATGAAGCGCAGCGGATCCGCAGGAACGGACCGGTCCGGATTTCGCTGACGCTCCATTCGCGCTACCTTCGCCTCGATGATACTGGCGCTGCGCATCCTTTATTTCGAGGACCTCTCGGTCGGCATGACCGAGACCTTGTCGAAGATCATTGCTTCCTCGGATGTGGTGGGATTTGCGCAGCTCACCGGCGATCGCAATCCCATCCATCTCTCGGAGCATTTGCCGCCAAGACCCAGTTCGGCAAGCGCATCGCCCACGGTCTCTACACCGCGAGCCTGATCTCGGCGGTGCTGGGCACGCGGCTCCCGGGCCCGGCGCGGTCTACATCTCGCAGACGCTCAATTTCCGCGCGCCGGTGCGGATCGGCGACCAGGTGGACGTGACTGTGACGGTGGCGGAACTCAACCCGGAGCGCCAACGCGCCCGGCTCACCTGCACCTGCAAGGGTGGCCGACGAGATCGTGCTCGACGGCGAGGCGTTGGTGAAGGTGCCATCCACGGCCAAGTCGAAGCGGCCGCTGCCGCGGTTGTGAGGGCGATCGGGACCAAGGCAACGAAGCTAATGAGGACAGCAAGTGACGGCCTGAGTATCCGCATCGACGCCGTTTACTCCGCCGCTTCCGTCCTCGCCTTGCCCTTGGCCTCGCGCCGTCCCAGCACCGGCGCCAGGAACTGCCCGGTATAGCTGCGCTTCGCCTTGGCGATCGTCCTCGGGCGTGCCCGCGGCCACGATCTCGCCGCCGCCGTCGCCGCCCTCGGGGCCGAGGTCGATGAGCCAGTCCGCGGTCTTGATCACTTCGAGATTGTGCTCGATCACCACCACGGTGTTGCCCTGCTCGACCAGCTCGTGCAGCACCTCGAGCAGCTTCGCGACGTCGTGGAAATGCAGCCCGGTCGTGGGCTCGTCCAGAATGTACAGGGTGCGGCCGGTGGCGCGCTTCGACAGCTCCTTGGCGAGCTTGACGCGCTGGGCCTCGCCGCCCGAGAGCGTGGTGGCCTGCTGGCCGACATGGATGTAGTCGAGGCCGACGCGGTGCAGCAGCTCGAGCACGCTGCGCACGCGCGGCACCGCCTTGAAGAAGCCCAGCGCCTCCTCGACCGTCATGTCGAGCACGTCGGCGATCGACTTGCCCTTGAACAGGACGTCGAGCGTCTCGCGGTTGTAGCGCTTGCCCTTGCAGACGTCGCAGGTGACGTAGACGTCCGGCAGGAAGTGCATCTCGATCTTGATCACGCCGTCGCCCTGGCAGGCCTCGCAACGCCCGCCCTTGACGTTGAAGGAGAAGCGGCCGGGCTCGTAGCCGCGCGCCTTTGCCTCGGGCAGCCCGGCGAACCATTCGCGGATCGGCGTGAACGCGCCGGTATAGGTCGCCGGATTGCTGCGCGGCGTGCGGCCGATCGGCGACTGGTCGATGTCGATGACCTTGTCGAGATGCTCGAGCCCTTCGATGCGGTCGTGCGGGGCAGGGGCCTCGGAGGCGCCGTTGAGCTTGCGCGCGATCGCCTTGTAGAGCGTGTCGACCAGCAAGCGTCGACTTGCCGCCGCCGGAGACGCCGGTCACGCAGGTGAACAGGCCGAGCGGGATTTCGGCGCTGACGTTCTTGAGGTTGTTGCCCCGCGCGTTGACCAGCTTCAGCACCCGTCGCGGGTTCTTCGGCCGGCGCTCGGGAATGTGAACGGTCATCTCGCCCGAGAGATATTTGCCGGTGAGGGACGCGGGCGCGGCGACGATGTCGTCGACCGTCCCCTGCGCGACCACGTGGCCGCCGTGAATGCCGGCGCCGGGCCCGATGTCGAGCACGTGGTCGGCGGTGCGGATCGCGTCCTCGTCGTGCTCCACCACGATCACGGTGTTGCCGAGGTCGCGCAGCCGTTTGAGCGTTTCCAGCAGCCGCGCATTGTCGCGCTGGTGCAGCCCGATCGAAGGCTCGTCGAGCACGTAGAGCACGCCGGTGAGCCCTGAGCCGATCTGCGAGGCGAGCCGGATGCGCTGGCTTTCGCCGCCCGACAGGGTGCCCGAGGCGCGCGCCAGGCGTGAGATATTCGAGCCCGACGTCGACCAGGAATTTGAGCCGGTCGCGGATTTCCTTGAGCACCCGCACCGCGATCTCGTTCTGCTTGGGGCTCAGCCGGCCGGGCAGTTCGGTGAACCATTCGCCGGCACGCTTGACCGACATCTCGGCGACCTCGCCGATATGCAACCCGCCGACCTTCACGCACAACGCCTCGGGCTTGAGCCGGAAGCCGGCGCAGGCGGCGCAGGGGATGTCGGTGAAATATTTCGCCATCTCCTCGCGCGCCCAATCGCTGTCGGTCTCGCGCCAGCGCCGCTCGAGATTGGTGACCACGCCTTCGAACGGTTTCGTGGTCTGATAGGAGCGCAGCCCGTCGTCGTAGACGAAGCGGATCGTCGTCCTCGCCCGAGCCGTGCAGGATGGCGTCCTGCGTCTTCTTCGGCAGGTCCTTCCATCTGGTGTCGAGCGTGAACTTGTAATGCTTGCCGAGCGCCTGCAGCGTCTGGATGTAATAGGGGCGAGGTCGATTTCGCCCACGGCGCGATCGCGCCGCCGCGCAAGGTCTTGTCCTTGTCGGGAATGACAAGATCGGCGTCGATATGCTGCTCGACGCCGAGCCCGCCGCAGGCCGGGCAGGCGCCGAACGGATTGTTGAACGAGAACAGCCGCGGCTCGACTTCAGGAATGGTGAAGCCCGACACCGGGCAAGCGAACTTTTCCGAGAAGACCAGGCGCTCGGGCCCGCTCTGGTCGTGGATTTTCGCCGACTTCTTTGCCGGCCCCTCACCGGGTGGAGCGGCGCCGGGCGCGTCGGCGAACTCCACCACGGCCAAGCCGTCGGCGAGCCGCAGCGCCGTCTCGAACGACTCCGCGAGCCGCGTCGCGATATCGGGCCGCACCACCAGGCGGTCCACCACCACGTCGAGGTCGTGCTTGAACTTCTTGTCGAGCGCCGGCGCGTCGGCGATCTCGTAGAACTTGCCGTCGATCTTCACCCGCTGGAAGCCACGCTTCATGTAGTCGGCGAGCTCCTTGCGGTACTCGCCCTTGCGGCCGCGCACCACCGGCGCCAGCAGATAGAGCCGGGTGCCCTCGGGCAGCGCCAGCACCCGGTCGACCATCTGCGAAACCGTCTGGCTTTCGATCGGCAGCCCGGTCGCCGGCGAATAGGGCACGCCCACGCGCGCCCACAGCAGCCGCATGTAGTCGTAGATCTCGGTGACGGTGCCGACGGTCGAGCGCGGATTGCGCGACGTGGTCTTCTGCTCGATCGAGATGGCGGGCGAGAGGCCGTCGATCTGGTCGACGTCCGGCTTCTGCATCATCTCCAGGAACTGGCGGGCGTAGGCGGAAAGCGATCTCCACGTAGCGGCGCTGGCCCTCGGCATAGATGGTGTCGAAGGCGAGCGAGGATTTGCCCGAGCCCGAGAGCCCGGTGAACACCACCAGCTGGTCGCGCGGGATCTCGAGATCGACATTCTTGAGATTGTGCTCGCGGGCGCCGCGGATCGCGATCACGCGGGTTCCGTCGGGAGCCGTTTGGCGGCGAGGTCGGCTCTTGTCGAAGAGGTCGTTCATGCGGTCCGTCGGCGCAGCCAGATCGGCGAAAGCGAAGAGAACGTCGAGCACCTTTGCGCGCGGACTATCGGAACGTAGTGAGAACGGAGGCCTTTTCGCTAGTGTCCTGTTCTCGACGTTCGTATCATCTCGCGGCACCCGCTTTTACGAACGTCGGAAACAAAGGGACACTACGCAAGTCATGATCCTAGTGTGGCTTTGCATTTGACGTTCCTATGAAGGAACCGCAGCCAATACTGATAGGAACGTCAAATGCGCCACACTAAGGTGTGCGCCGCACGCCCGGCATTCGGGCTTTGCGCGGCTGTGGACAACCCGCCGGAGAGAGTGAAAGTTCAGCCGCAACGATGCCCACGAAGGTGGGGCAGGATTGAGGAGGAGGGCGATCATGAAGGCCTTGCTGACAGCATTGGCGCTCGCATCGGTGGTCACGGCGGCGGCCGCCCAGGCGCAAAACCCGCCTTCGACCTACTGCGGTCTCGACGCAGGCCAAGATCGAATACGCGCAGCATGACGGGTCACCCTCACCGGCGATCTCTATCTGCCGAAGGGCGTCAGACAAGGCGCCATTGGTGATCGCGGCGCATGGCGGCGGATGGCAGGCCGGCGGCCCCGTCACCTACCGGCATTGGGGAACCTTTTTCGCCAAGCACGGCTACGCGGTATTCGCGATCAGCTACCGGCTGTCGAAGCCCGGCGCCAAGACGTTTCCTGGGGCGGTCTATGATGTCAAAGCCGCCGTCCAGTTCGTGCGCGCCAACGCCGCGCGGTTCGGCATCGATCCGGACCGCATCGGGCTGATGGGCGATTCCGCCGGCGCGCATCTGGCGGCGCTGGTTGCGCTGCCGGCGACGAGCCCTTGTTCTCGACCGAGTACCGCAGCGATCCGCATGTCGCCACGGCCGCGAACGTCAAGTCGGTGATCGGATTTTACGGCGTCTACGACATGCAGGCGCAGTGGCTGCACGACCAGATCACCCGTCCGCGCGACCAGATCACTGAAAAGTTCCTCGGCGCCTCGCCGATGCAGAACCGCCGCATCTATTTCGATGCCTCGCCGACGAGCTATGCCACCGTGGAGAAGAACGAAAAGACCAGGACGCGCTTTCTCCTCATCCACGGCACCAACGACGACATCGTCGACCCGCAGACCCAGTCGCAGGTGTTCCTGACCGCGCTCAAGCAGGCCGGCTTCTTTGCGCGCAGCATTGTCGTTCCCGGCTCGGGACATTTCTGGGCGAGCGAACCGGTCGAGGAGCCGGGCAGCTACGGCGCCCAGGCCGCCCCGCAGATGTTTGCGTTTCCTGCAGGGGGCGCTGTGACCGGAGGGAGCACGATCCAGCGCCGGCGTCGCGGAGAACCTGATGAGAGGCGTCATCGAATTCCGTGCTCGGCAACTTCACGCTGACATTCTTCGTGCTGGGCCTCATCGCGTCGGCCATTGCGCGCTGTGGCATGCGCGGCAACCGCGCAGCTCCGCAGTGATCGTCGAAGCGCTGTTCTCGTATTTCCTGCTGTTCTCGATCGCGTTCGCGAATTTCTACAATTTCGTCCTGCACGTCTTCTTCGGGAAGATGAGCGCGGCTTTCATCGGATGGGAGGACAGCCCGTTCCAGTTGGAGGTGGGCTTTGCCAGCCTCGGCTTCGCCGCCATCGGCCTGCTGGCGTTCAAGGGCAGCTTTGATATGCGGCTTGCGGCCGTGGTCGGGCCGGCCTGCTTTCTGTGGGGCGCCGCCGCCGGTCACGTTTATCAGATGATCGCCGCGCACAATTTCGCTCCCGGCAATGCCGGGATCATTTTACAGTGACATCTTGGTCCCGGTCGTCGGCTTCTTATTTCTGTGGCTGCAACGCCGCTCGGCGGCCCCGGCCAAAGCAGGACTGCGGTCCTCTGAACGGAAAAAGCCGGGTTGAGCGCATTGCATTTGAGGTCGCGCGGATGTTAAGAACAAACAGGGAACATGGCCGCGGCCCATCTAGCCGCTGCCGCGTGCTGTGGAAAAGCATGACAGGAAAGGGTCCGACGGCGACTTGTCCGGCGGACTTGGGATTAGGGTGACGGCAGCAATCAGCAGGAGAACGTCATGGCCGGTAGCGTGAACAAGGTGATCCTCATCGGCAATCTCGGCAAGGATCCGGAGATCAGGCGCACGCAGGACGGCCGCCCGATCGCGAATTTGAGCGTGGCCACGTCGGAATCCTGGCGCGACAAGGCGACCGGCGAGCGGAAAGAAAAGACCGAATGGCATCGGCGTCGTCATCTTCAACGAGGGGCTTTGCCGGATCGCCGAGCAATACTTGAAGAAGGGCTCGAAGGTTTATCTCGAAGGCTCTCTGCAGACGCGCAAATGGCAGGACCAATCCGGGCAGGACAAATACTCCACCGAGGTGGTGCTGCAGGGCTTCAACTCGCAACTGACCATGCTGGACCGCGCGGGCGGCGGCGGCGGCGAGATCGGCTCCGACGACACCGGCGGTGGCGAGTTCGGATCGTCCGGTCCCTCGACGCGCGAGCGCAAGCCGGCGATGGCGGGCGCCGGCAAGCGCGGCGACATGGATGACGAGATTCCGTTTTGACGGAGGCGGGCCGGATTTGCCGCCGCGCAGGCGGCGCAATTCCGGCAATCGCGCAAGCGTGGCGTGAGGTGAGGCGGCAACCACGCCGCACACACATCTCACCCATCGCGCAGAAGCCGGCATGACCTCCCGATCGATGAGCTGATTGTCGCCGGACCAGACTGGCTCCGTGCGCGGCCGGCTTGTCGCGCGTCGAGCGTCGCGGCGCGCGACCTGATCGAATCCCGGCTCAATTCGGTTGAGATGTCGGGGTGCCGACCCTACAGTCCGCCGCGTCCAGCACAACAACCAGGGAGGGTTTGACGTGGCTGCAAGACATTGGCTGACTTTGACATTGGCGCTTTGCGGGGCCGTGGCGGTGACGGGAGCTGAAGCCGCCGCCAGAAGAAGGCGAAAGCCGTCGCCAAAGGACCGGCCCCGATCGCGCGCGGCTGCACCTACGTTCAAGGCGCCGTACTGCGTCGGGGTTGCCACGTCGAAGGGGACCTATTCCCTGTGGGACGCCAAGCCGTGGATCCCGCCAGGGACGGCGGTCGAGGTTTGGGGCAAGGCGATGGGCCCGGGCATGTGCGGAGGCACTGCGATCCAAGTCACGTCCTGGAGGGCAAGCAAGAGCATCAAGTGCAAGGCCTGAGCCGCAGCGGTGCCGCGCGCTTTGCTCGCGACCGGTTCTGATCGCCGACAACTAAGGGTCCCGCAGCCCGCCGGCGCAAGCGCGCACGCCGCGGGACTCAATTGCATTCGCGCGGCAGATAGGCCAAGTCGCGTCATGCTCGCCACGTCCCTGCTGCAGGGTTTGAAGGACCACGGCGCCCGCGAGATCTTCGGCATCCCGGGCGATTTCGTGCTGCCGTTCTTCAAGGTGATCGAGGAAAGCGGGATCCTTCCGCACTACACGCTCAGCCACGAGCCGGGCGTCGGCTTCGCGGCCGATGCCGCGGCCCGCTACCATGCCGGCCTGGGCGTGGCCGTCGTCACCTACGGGGCGGGCGCGTTCAATCTGGTCAATGCCATCGCCGGTGCCTATGCCGAGCGCTCGCCGGTCGTCGTCATCGCGGGCGCTCCGGGCGCGGGCGAGCGCTGCCAGCGGCTTTGTGGTCCATCACCAGGCCCGCTCGATCGACACCCAGATGGCGGTCTACCGCGAAATCACCTGCGATCAGGCCGTGCTGACCGATGCGGATACCGCGCCGGCGGAGATCGCGCGCGTGTTGCGCAGCGCCCGCGAGCGTTCGCTTCCGGTCTATATCGAGCTGCCGCGCGACATGACGGCGGCAGCGACGGCGGCCGTCCCGGTGCTGCCGCTGCGCTCGGCTGATCCCGACGCGCTCGCCGAATGCGCCGAGGAAATCATCGAGAAGCTGGCCGACGCCAGGGCGCCGGTCATCCTCGTGGACGTGGAGATCCGCCGGTACAATCTCGAGCACCGGGTGACGGCGCTGGCGCGAAAGCTCGGGATCCCGGTCGTCACGACCTTCATGGGACGCGGTCTGCTCGAGGACGCGCCCGACATCCTGCTCGGCACCTATCTCGGCGCCGCGGGCGATCCCATCCTCGCCCGGCTGGTCGAGGACGCCGACGCGCTGCTGCTGCTCGGCGTGATCCTGTCCGACACCAATTTCGCGCTCTCGCAAAGCCGGCTCGATCCGCGGCGGACCATGCTCGCCTTCGATCGCGAGGTGCGGGTGGGCCACCACGTCTATCCCGATATGCCGATCGACGATCTGATCGAGGCGCTCGCGGCCCGGGCGCGCCCGCTCGGTATCGTCAGCGCGCACGCCGAGCTGCGGGCGATCGAGTATCCACGCGGATTGAAGGCCGACGATCATCCGATCGCTCCCTCCGATATCGCCGCTGCCATCAACGATCTGTTCGACCGCCACGGCCCGATGCCGATGACCGCCGACATGGGCGATTGCCTGTTCACCGCCATGGAGATCGAGAACACGGCGCTGGCCGCGCCCGGCTATTACGCCGGCATGGGCTTCGGCGTGCCCGCGGGCATCGGCGTGGCAGCCGCGACCGGCCGGCGCCCGCTGATCCTGGTCGGCGACGGCGCGTTTCAGATGACGGGCTGGGAGCTCGGCAACTGCCGCCGTTATGGCCTCGATCCCGATCGTGGTGCTGTTCAACAATGCGAGCTGGGAAATGCTGCGCGTGTTCCAGCCGGAATCGCGTTTCAACGACCTCGACGACTGGCATTTCGCGGCGCTGGCGCCTTCGCTCGGCGGCCACGGCGAACGGGTCCGGACACGGCGCCAGCTTCAGGACGCGCTCGAACGCGCGGTGGCGCGCCGCGGCCAATTTTCGCTCGTCGAGGTCATGCTGCCGCGCGGCGTGACGTCGCGAACGCTCGCGCAATTCAGTGTCGGGCTTCAAAGCCGCAGGGCGCGCACCAGCGCGCCATGATGACGCTCAGAATCGAGGCTCAGCATCCTGCGCCACAGCTCATCGGGAGAATGACCCGTGTCCCTAGCGCCGCTGCTTGCCGCGCCTCTCTCCACCCAGGTGCATGCGTTCGCGGCGATGGCGGCATTCGCTCTCGGCGCCGTGCAGCTTGCGGCGCCCAAAGGCACATTGCCCCATCGCACCATCGGCTGGCTCTGGGTCGCGCTGATGGTGACCGTCACCACGACGTCATTCTGGATCCATGATCTGCGGGTGTGGGGCCAGTGGAGCCCGATCCATCTGCTTTCGATCTTCACGCTGATCATGCTCCCGCCCGCAGTGATCCATGCCATGCGTCATCGTGTCGAGAATCATCGCAAGGCCATGACGGGGCTTTTACCGGCGCCCTGCTGATCGCGGGACTCTTCACCTTCTGGCCCGGCCGCATCATGCATGCGGTCTTATTCGGCGATTGAGTGGGGCTCGCGCGAGGCCGGCCCGGGAGCCGTGATCCGCACCAAAACCAGGCGCCTCGGGCGCACCGGAGGCGAGTTCCGGGCGGCCACCAGGACTTGACGATAAGTCACTGAATTACCATTTAAAAATAGCTCGGTTCCGCCGCGTTTTGAGGTGGCGCGCCGGGTATGAATCAGCTAAGCAAACCGCGAACACGCCGCACGGAATTTTCTCTTGACCGACAACGACGACCAGCCGCCGGAACACCCCGGCCCGTCCGACATTCGCCCGGTCTCCATCACCGAGGAGATGAAGCGCAGCTACCTCGATTACGCCATGAGCGTGATCGTGGCGCGCGCGCTGCCGGACGCGCGCGACGGCCTCAAGCCGGTGCATCGGCGCATCCTCTATTCGATGCACGAGAACGGGCACACGCCCGACAAGAAGTACGTGAAGTCGGCGCGCGTGGTCGGCGACGTGATGGGCAAATATCACCCGCACGGCGACCAGGCGATCTACGACGCGCTGGTGCGCATGGCGCAGGATTTCTCCATGCGCCTGCCGCTGATCGACGGGCAGGGCAATTTCGGCTCGGTCGACGGCGATCCGCCGGCGGCCATGCGTTACACCGAATGCCGGCTCGGCCGAGCCGGCGATGGAGCTGCTCGAGGACATCGACAAGGACACCGTCGATTTCCAGGCGAACTACGACGGCAACGAGAAGGAGCCGGTGGTCCTGCCGGCGCGCTTCCCCAATCTGCTGGTCAACGGGGCCGGCGGCATCGCGGTCGGCATGGCGACGAACATCCCGCCGCACAATCTCGGCGAGGTGATCGATGCCTGCATCGCGCTGATCGACAATCCCGACTCTCGGCATCGATGAATTGATGGGCATCATTCCCGGGCCCGACTTTCCGACCGGCGGCATCATTCTCGGCCGCGCCGGCATCCGTGCCGCCTACCACCTCGGCCGCGGCTCGATCGTCATGCGCGGCAAGGTGGAGATCGAGACGCCGCGCGGCGATCGCGAGGCGATCGTCGTCAGCGAGATTCCTACCAGGTGAACAAGGCCACGATGGTCGAGCGCATCGGCGAGCTATGGCGCGACAAGAAGATCGACGGCATCTCGGCGCTGCGCGACGAGATCCGACCGCGAGGGCTATCGCGTGGTCATCGAGATCAAACGCGACGCCATGGCGGAGGTCGTGCTCAACCAGCTCTACCGCTACACGCCGCTGCAATCGACCTTCGGCGCCAACGTGGTCGCGCTCGACGGCGGCCGCCCGCTGGTGATGAACCTCAAGGACCTGCTCACGTCCTTCATCGCCTTCCGCGAGGAGGTGATTTCCCGGCGCACCAAGTATCTGCTCGGCAAGGCGCGCGACCGCGCCCACGTCCTGGTCGGGCTCGCCATCGCGGTGGCCAATATCGACGAGGTGATCAAGCTGATCCGCGCCTCGAAGGACGCCAACGAGGCGCGCGAAGCGCTGATGAGCCGCGACTGGCCGGCGCACCACCGCCGCGTCGCTCATCGACGCTGATCGACGATCCGCGCCACAAGGTGACCGCCGGCCGGCACCGGCGCGGCTCTCCGCCGAGCAGGCCAAGGCCATTCTCGACCTGCGGCTCCAGCGCCTCACCGCGCTCGGCCGCGACGAGATCAAGGCCGAGCTCGACAAGCTCGCGGGAGAGATCGCCGACTATCTCGACATCTTGCGCTCGCGCGCGCGCATCCAGGCCATCGTCAAGGACGAGCTCAAGGCCGTGCGGGAGAAATTCGCCACGCCGCGCCGCACGGTGATCCTCGACCAGGAAGGCGAGGTTGAGGAAGAAGACCTGATCCACCGCGAGGACATGGTGGTGACCGTTTCGCATCTCGGCTATGTCAAACGCGTTCCGCTCTCCACCTATCGGGCGCAACGACGCGGCGGCAAGGGCCGCTCGGGGATGCAGACGCGCGAGGAGGATTTCGTCTCGCGCCTGTTCGTCGCTTCGACCCACACGCCGGTGCTTGTTCTTCTCTTCCCACGGCCGCGTCTACAAGGAGAAGGTCTGGCGGCTGCCGCCGGCGGCGCCGCAGGCGCGCGGCAAGGCCCTGATCAATATCCTGCCGCTGGAGCAGGGTGAGCTGGTCACCACCGTGATGCCGCTCCCCGAGGACGAGAAGACCTGGGCTCAGCTCGACGTGATGTTCGCCACCACGCGCGGCACCGGTGCGGCGGAACAAGCTCTCCGACTTCGTCGACGTGCGCCGTTCCGGCATCATCGCCATGAAGCTCGACGAGGGCGAGGGGATCGTCGACGTGCAGATCTGCACCGAGCACGACGACGTGCTGCTGACCTCGGCGGGACGGCCAGTGCATCCGGTTTCCGGTCACCGACGTGCGCGTGTTCCAGGGCCGCACCTCCATGGGCGTGCGCGGCATCGCGCGTTGCCGAGGGCGACAAGGTGATCTCGCTTTCGATCCTGCGGCACACCGGATGCGACCGGCGACGAGCGCGCCGCCTATCTCAAGCACGCCGGCGCGGTGCGGCGTGGCCTCAACGGCGCCGACGCCGAAGAGACCGCGCCCGACGCCGAGGAGGCGCCGGAATCCGCCGGGAACGACGCGATCGAGCTGGGCGAGCAAAGTACGTGTCAATGTCCGCGGCCGAGCAGTTCGTGCTCACGATTTCCGAACGCGGCTACGGCAAGCGCTCATCGTCCTACGAATATCGGATCACAGGCCGCGGGGGCAAAGGCATCGTCGCGATGGACGTCCGCGAGCGGGACGGCACGATCAGGAAAAAGACCGGCAAGCTGATCGCCTCATTCCCGGTCGAGGACGGGGATCAACTCATGCTGGTCACCGACGGCGGCCAGCTCATCCGCACGCGGGTCGAGGGCATCCGCATTGTCGGACGCTCGACGCAGGGTGTGATCGTGTTCGATACCGCGGAAGGCGAGCGCGTGGTCTCGGTCGAGCGCATCAGCGAGGAAGGCGACGAGAACGGCGGTTAGCGACTGTCTCGCCCGACGGACGCGGGCGTCCTGTAAGCACCGGCGGGTCGAATATCGTCATGAATTGGGAACTGTTCGCTGCCTTTCTGCTGATCACGACCGTTCTCGTCATCACTCCGGGCCCGATCGTAACCTTGGTCATCGCGACCGGCGCGGGCCAAGGGATACGCGCGGCGCTCACCACCGTCGCGGGCACGACGCTCGGCAATGCCCTTCTGCTGACAACCATCGCCTTCGGTCTGAGCTGGGTGCTCGAGAACGCAGCCACACTGTTCGATATCCTGCGCTGGGTCGGCGCTGCCTATCTGATCTGGCTCGGCATCCAGGCCTGGCGTCACGCCGGCGCGAACGGCGCCATGGCCGCCCCGCGCGGGCATGTTCATTTCTGGCGCGGTATCACGGTCGCGCTCTCGAACCCGAAGACGATTGCCTTCTTCACGGCTTTCCTGCCGCAGTTCGTCGATCCGAGCCTGCCGGCCGGGCGGCAACTGGCGGTCATGTGCGCTGTTTCAGTCGCTCTGGCCGCAGTCACGGATTCCATCTGGGCTGTCGCGGCCGGGCTGGGCCGGGCATGGTTCATGCAGTCGTGGCGCGCGAAGCTGCTCGGCCGATTGTCCGGCATCGCGCTGATCGGCGGCGGCGTGTGGCTGTCCTCGGCACGGCGGCCGGGTAAGGCCGTTTTCGTTCCGGTGGAATCGGATGCCGCGCGAGAGGGCGCCAACCAGTCTCACTCCGGCTTGATGCGGGTGGCCGCGATGATGGCCGCCCATCTCTGCACCTCGGAGGCCAGGAAAGCCGCGAACTCCTGCGATGTGCCGCCCCTGGCCTCGGCGCCAAGCCTTTTCAGCGTCATCTGCATGTCCGCGGATCGCAGCCCGTCGTTGATCGCGGCGTTGAGCTTTTCGAGAACAGCCCGCGGCGTTCCTGCCGGCGCAAGCATGCCCGACCATAAGGTCGCTTTCAGGGTCGGGTAGCCGCTTTCAGCCGAGGTTGGAATTGCCGCAAGCAGGGAAAGCGGGCGGCGCTCAGAACCGCCAGCGGCCGCATCGTTCCGGCCTCGATATGCGCGAGCAGAACCGTGGTGGTCTCGAAATAGACTTGAACCTGGCCGGCCAGCAAGCCGGTGATCGCGGCCGCGGCACCGCGGTAGGGGACGTGAAGCATGTCGATGCCGGCGGTGGACTTGAACAGCTCTCCCAATATGTGCGGCTGGGTACCGACCCCCGGAGATGCAAAATTGATCTTGCCCGGATTGGCTTTGGCGTAGGCGACGAGCTCCTGCATCGAGCTTGCGGGAACGGCAGGGTTCACCACCAGCACCATAGGGCTGGCCGTCAATATTGCGATCGGAGCAAAGCTCCGGATCGGGTCATAGTCGAGATTGCTGTAGATCGACGGCGTGATCGTGAGCGATCCCAGATTGGACAACAGCAGGGTGTAGCCGTCCGGCTCGGCGCCGGCGACGACCCTTACGCCCAGCGTGCCTCCGGCGCCGCCCGGCCGATTTTCGACCATGACCGGTTGGCCGAGCGCGGTCGACAGTTCGTCCGCCATCAGGCGCGCGAGGCACGTCGGTTGGGCCGCCGGCCGGAAACGGCGCGACGATCTTGATCAATCGGGTTGGGTAGGTCTGTGCCGCAACCGGACCGATGGCGCCGAAGGTCAAGCCTGCGCCGGTCATCGCCAACAGCGAACGGCGTGTCGTGGTCATTGCTCAGCCTTGAGGTTGAGCGCGCGCACGATCGGCGCCCATTTCTGGTTCTCCGCGACGAGCAATTGCGCGAGCGCTTCCGGGGAGCCGCCTATCGGCACGTTGCCGACCTTGGCGAGCGCGGACTTGAGCTCGGGCGACCGCAGCCCGTCGTTGATGGCGCCGTTGAGCTTGCGGACAATGGCGGCATCGGTGCCCGCGGGTGCAAACAGCCCGGTCCAGGTCGTCACCACGAGGCTCGGATAGCCGCTCTCGACCGCGCTCGGGACGTCGGGCAGATCGGGCAGGCGCGACGTGCTCAGGACCGCAAGCGCGCGCAGCCGGCCGTCACGGATGTGCGGCAGCAGCGGGCTCGAGGCCTCGAACGTCATCTGCACGTTTCCGCCGATGACGTCGGCGATCGACAAGGCGCCGCCCCGATACGGCACGTGAACAAGATCAACGCCGGCGGCCGACCTGAACAATTCACCGCTCAGGTGCGGAACCGTTCCGGTGCCGGCGGAGCCATAGTTGAGCTTTCCCGGATTGGCTCTTGGCGTCGGCGACCAACTCCGCCACCGATCGCCAGCGCAACGACGGATTGACCACGAGGATGATCGAACCCTCGGCCACGAGTCCGATCGGCGCAAAGCTCTCTGACCGGATCATAGTCGATGGCCCTGTAGACCAGCGGGCTGATGACCTGACCGCTGGCGCTGCTCATCAGCAGGGTGTAGCCGTCGGGGTCGCTGCGCGCAGCCTCGCGGGAGCCGAGCGTGTTGCCGGCACCGCTGCGATTGTCGACGAAGAAGCTCACGCCGAGCCGCGACGACAGGTCGTTCGCGATCAGCCGCGTGATCACATCGACGGTACCACCGGCGACCGTCGGCACGATGATCTTGACCGGACGCGCCGGGTAGGGCTGGGCGTGCCCGGGGTGAACCAGAAACAGGCTCAAGGCGAGGATAGTCGCCGACAACACAGCTCTGCCAGTCATTTGTCCTCCCGCTTTCAACTCCCCATGATCCGGAATACGGCTTCCGACGGCGGCCATGCGGTCGACAATCGCACGCGTTCAGTTTACAGACGCTCCAGTTGCGCGCCACTCCGCTCGCAGGCCGCCCAGCGGAACTTCTGCGCTGTGCGGGCGTTAATATCTTTCGATCGCGGCTGGGGTTCTTGAGTAGGCCGATCCGAGATGTCCCTGCCCGACGACCAGCAAGACCGACGACAAGGAACAACGCGACAACGTTATTCGCTTGGGCACGGAAACACTGTTTGCGATCGCCGAGCAACTTCGCCAGATGTCATGACGTGGATCTGCGCACCAAGCCTTCGGAGAAACTCGAGCGTCTCATGCGACGGATCGAACGGGGTGACGAGCCTTGTTGACCCGTCTGCTCGGTACAGAATCCGCGGCCCGATTGACCATCCAGCGCATGTCAGCGCGCACGACAAACCGGCCTCCATTCCCGCGGCATCCAGAATCGCTTTACCCCATCACCCTGACGCATTGCGACCGCACCGGTTTCACTTCGCGGCAAGCGCCATCCGCGACGCCCGCGCAGCACATGAAATCCGCGCCGTAAGTGAGGGAGCAGCCCAGAGGTCACGCTATGGAACGCTGGCACATCGCGGTCGCGTTGGGAGCAATGCTCACGGCGTACGGGCTTCTCGCCTATGTCGTCCTGCCGGCTGCTTGGACGCACCACGAGCACCAGCCCGGACTTGCGGTCCGGCCCATGACGACGCAGACCAAGCAGGGCATCCCGGGCGACCCCATGAACGTCGGGGTGGTCGGCAGCCTCAGGCTGACGTGATCCAGGCGATACATGCAGCCGGCTGGTACCCGGCCGATCCCATCACACTACGCTCGAGCATTGCGATCATCGGAAGCGTCATCTTCCATCGTCCCTATGAGAACGCTCCCGTCAGCAACCTCTACTATGATCATCGACGTGAGGATCTGGCCTTCGAGAAGCCGGCAGGGAAGAGCGCGAACGCGCGCAATCATGTCCGTTTCTGGCTGGTCCTGGAGCAGGGTGCCGAAGGCAGGCCGGTTTGGCTGGGCGCAGCCACATTTGATCGGGGCGTGGGGCTCAGCCATTTGACCGGACAGGTGACACATCACATCGCGCCGAACATCGACGCGGCCCGCGGCCTGCTCGCCACCGACCTGGAAACGGCCGGTATGGTCGAAGCGACATATCAGGTTTCCGGCATTGGTCCCACGTTCAACGGCCGCAATGGCGAGAGGGCGATCCTACTACACCGATGGAGAAATCTGGATGTCGCGCCTCGTGGCGGCGGCCGAGAAGAACACGGCCCCGCCGATAGTGCTGCGCCCGCCGCGCCTTGTCCGCCTCAAGGACGCCGTCTGGAGCAGACTCCGGCAGGATATTGCGGGAAGGGCGCCTGGCGTGATGAGACCGTCTGCGCAACTGCGCTGGTCGAGCGGAAGACATTGCCAAAGGCGGATACTTGCACGGAATGATTTGGTAACGAGAGCAGCATGGATGCCGTAGCGCACGGCCCGGCCTCGATCGCCGCCCTCCGCGACGCCGTCCAGAAGGGACGAGAACCGCCGCCGGCGGAGATCGTCGCACGCCTGCCATCCTACTGGCTGTGCTCGTGATCGGCACCGTTTGCATCGGCGCCTTCATGGGCCAGGTCGACTCCAGCATCGCGCAACTGCTGCTGCCCAAGCTCGAGCTCGAATTCAACGCGCGACTGAGCACCGTGAGCTGGGTCGCGGTGGCCTATCTGCTCGCCATGGCGGCGTTCCTGCCGATCTTCGGTCGCCTCGCCGACATGATGGGGCGCAAGCTCCTGTATACGGGCGGCTTCCTGCTGTTCGTGCTGAGCTCGGCGCTGTGCGGTCTTGCGCCAAGCCTGCCGGTGCTCATCGCCTTTCGCGTTCTGCAGGGGATTGGTGCGGCGCTGCTGTCGTCCAACAGCGTCGCCATCGTGGTGGCGGCTGCCGGGCCGGCGCGGCGTGGCCGGGCGCTGGGCATCCTGTCGGCAGCCCAAGCCGTCGGTCTGAGCGCCGGGCCCGCGCTCGGCGGCCTGGTGCTGGATCTGTTGGACTGGCGCTGGGTGTTCTGGATCAACGTGCCGGTCGGCCTCGCCGGCACCGTCTTGGGATGGTTCCTGCTTCCGCCCACCAAAGACCTGCCGGATGAAAGCCGCTTCGACTGGAAGGGCGCGCTGCTGATTGCGCCGGCGCTCACCGCCCTCGTGGCGATGCTGAACGAAGGCTACGCATGGGGGTGACATCGCCGACACTCATCGGCTGCGGCGGTACTGGCGGTGATCCTGCTGATGCTGTTCGTGCACTGCGAACGGCGCGCCGAGCGCGCCGCTGATCGACTCTCAGCGTTGTTCCGCCGGAGCGCGTTCCTGACCGGCAATATCGCCGGGCTCCTGTCCTACGCAGCGTTGTTCGGGCTTTTCTTTCTGATGCCGTTCGTGTTCGTGCGGGTCTACCAGGATCTGATTTTTCCGCCGGACTGCGGCTCTCCATCGTTCCGGTGATGCTGGGCCTGGTGGCGCCGGTCGGAGGCGCGCTCTACGACCGGCTCGGCGCCCGTCTGCTCACCGCATCGGGCATGCTGATCTGCGTGATCGGCTTGGCGTTGCTGTTCGCCGTTATGAATGGAACGCCGGCAAGCCTCTCCCTGGTGATGCTGGCGCTGGCAATTTTCGGAGTTGGCCAAGGGTTGTTCATCTCGCCCAACAACAGCGCGATCATGGCCGCCGCGCCGCGCGAGTTTGACCGGGGAGGCCGGGGGACTTCTGAACGTGATGCGTTCGCTCGGCATCAGCATCGGAGTTGCCGCCGCCTCGTCACTGCTCGCCTGGCGGCTTGCCGTGCTGACCGGCTCCGGCCACAACACCCTTGCCGCCGAAGGACGCCACCCGCTGGCCGCGGGGCACGACGTGATCATACTGCTTGGCGGCTGCGTTGCCGTCGCGGGCGCGCTCGCTGACGCGAACCTCGCCGCGGTCATCTCGCAAGACAGCGACGCAATTGGAGTAAGCGCGCCTGTTCGACGTTCGTTTCAACCTCGTCCCATGTTGGGAGGTGAGCGCGACCAATGCCGGCTCGGATCACTCGCCGGTGATGCCGGCGATCTTGGCCATCGCCTGCCATTTCGGATCTCGCTCGCGATGAAGGTCGCAAGCTCCTCCGGCGTTCCAGGCCGGGCGTCCGGCCGCGAGCTGGCTTGAAGCGCGCCTGCATCTGCGGCGTGGTGAGCCCGGTATTGATCGACTCGTTGAGCTTGGCGACGATGTCCTTAGGCGTTCCGGCCGGCGCCATCACGCTCGTCCAGGAGCTCGCGACGAAGTCGGGAAAGCCGCCTTCGATCATCGTCGGTACGTCCGGCAGATCCGGCAGCCGCGCTTGCGTGGCGACCGCGAGCGCGTTGATCTTCTTGTCCTGCAGGTGGCCGAACAGCACCGATGTGGTCTCGAATCCGGCCTGAATCTGACCGCCGAGCAAATCCGTCAGCACCGCCGATGCGCCTTTGTAAGGTACGATCACCACATCGGTACCGGTGAGCGCCTTGAACCATGCGGCCAGCATGTGGGGCGGCGCAGCGTTCGGCACGCCGAAGCTCAACTTGCCGGGATGCGCCTTGGCGTAGGCGACAAGCTCCGCCACCGTCCGCACAGGCAAGCTGGGCGATACGATCAGCACGTACGGCACGCTCGCGAGAAACGCCACCGGCGCGAAGCTCGCGCGCGGATCATATCCGGCGCTCTTGTACAAGGTGGGACCGATCGCCAAGGTCGCCGCGTTTCCCAACAAAAGAGTGTAGCCATCGGGTTCGGCGCTCGCCACCGCCTTGGCGCCCAAGGTCGTGCCCGCGCCGGCGCGGTTCTCGACGAACACTTGTCCGAGCGTCGAAGACAGATGCTGCGCTATCAGTCGTCCCATGACGTCCATGGGACCGCCCGGGACGCACGGCGACGATCAGCTTGATCGGCCGGTTCGGATAGGATTGCGCCTGCGCGGTTGAGGCGACAGCGAGCGCCGCCGCCAGGATTGTCGCGAACAATCGCAGCCTGCCGAACAGGCGCCGCTTCTCGCCATCGTTGCCTTCGACGCGGCTTGCTCATTCGCCCTGTTACGCCGGCGAGCTTGGCCATCGCCTGCCATTTCGGAACCTCCCGCACGATGAATGCCGCGAAGTCCTCGGGCGTGCCGCGGATTTGCCTCGGCGGCAAGCTTCTTGAAGCGGTCCTGCATCTCCGGCGATTTCAGAGCTGCATTCACCTCGGCATTGAGCCTGCCGATGATGTCTTTGGGCGTGCCGGCCGGCGCCATGATCCCGGTCCAAGAGCTGGCGATGAAACCGGGCAGGCCGCTTTCGATCATGGTCGGCACATTGGGAAGCTCGGGCAGTCGCGCTCGCGTGGCGACGCCGAGTGCCTTGACCTTTCCCTCGCAATGGCCGAACGTGACCGAGTGGTTTCAAAGCCGATCACCTGCCCGCCAACGAGATCGGCATCACGCTGAGGCACCCCTGTGGACGTCTGACTTCGACGCGACCTGGTAGGAAAGTGTCGATGAAACATAGAGTTCATGATCGGCCGCTGGCGCGTCCCGGTTCTGTCCAGGTTGAGCTTCTTCGATGTCGGGAAGGCTGGGCGACATGGAGTGTTCCTCACGTGAGGAACACCTCCGCCTGTAGCTGGGGAGAAGCTAAGCCAGATCGATGCCCTTGGGGCAGCGTGGGGGCCGCTTTCTCGACCGGACGACTGGCGGTAGCCGCCGCTGCGCCATTTTTGCAGATGTGGCGAACTGGCGTTGTCGCGGGACCAGCGCCGTTATTTTCTTCGCCTCGGTCGCCGGTGGATCCACAGGTGGCGAGCGTGCCCAGCGCCCTTCGATGGCGAGTCGTAATCTCCTGACCGATCTTACAGTCGCGCGTGTGGGCGTCCAGGATGTTGCTGACGCGCTCGGCAAATACCGCCCGGCGCTTTCGGCGTGAGCGGTGGCCGGCGACATCGTAGCGAAATCCGGCACTCCTGATAGCCCGGAAGGCACGCTCACGACACGGCTCGATCGCGGCGGCGGGGAGTCTGCCAGCCTGGGTGCGCCCGCCCGTAGCGTCAGCAGCCGCCACCCGCTCGCGGGGCCGCCTACTATCGTAGAGCGCGAGCATGTTCGAACGGTCCTCGACGATCGATCTGAACCTTGTCGCGCGCGTAGCCGCGCCTGGAGTTCGACCAACCATCACGCTCCCGCGACTTTGTGATCCTGATGACGCGACAGGACCTTGGCCGGGGCCGTACCGTCCATAATGATGTTGGTCACCCCAGGCGCCCACCGGCGGCGTGCCACCGCAGCACAATCAGGATGGAAGATGGAAGCCTGGAAACAGCGGCGGCCGGACCTCGAGCCGTCGCCCGCGAACGGTCCGTTGGCCTTCCGTAGCGCGGAGGCGTAGGTCTCGAAGCCTCGACGCCGAGACAAAGTGGGTCGGCAGGCCTCAAGTGGCGGGATGACATCACTGAGCTGGCGCACCAATAGTTTTGCATGCAGAATTTCAGCGCTTGCGCGATGGAACCGGTAGCGCCAAAGCAAGGCGCTCACGTTGTTGGGAATTTGAAACTGAGCCCCCCGCACGCGCGCCGGGCTTTTTCGCGCCGCGCCGCCGTCTGTTCTATCGCTCGTGACGGACGGTGCGCCGCCTCCCGTACGGACTGATTCGATCGGGCACGCCAAAGGCTATATAACCCATGCTATGCCTGTTCTGCGCTTCACGAGCCGTGCCTGCCGTCACCTGTTCGACCACCACTGACTGGCTCCGGCTGGCTGCAATAACAAATCAAGCACGACGGCTAATACCGGCTCATGGCCCGGCGATCCCGAAGCGCCGGCATCCGCCTGATCACCCCGGGCAACGACTGGTCGCCGCGCTTCCTGCTTCGTGGTCCAGGCGCCGTGGTCCAGCTCGGTGTGAGGTCCTGCCTGAGATCGATTTCTGGCGAGGTGGTAAAGTTGGTGACGAGCGCGCGGTCGTTCGCATTCGATGTCCCGCGCGGCGCTGTAACGAGGGGCCGCGTTACTTCAGCGCTTTCGATCTGCTGAGCTGTGACGCGAAACCGACCACTTCTGAACCAATCGAGACGCGGAAGGCAACGCGCCAGATGAGTCGTCTTAGCGCCAGCGCCGCCGAACCAGGCCTGTGGCTGAACGAGACCTTGAGCATTCGAGGACGTGGTCGAAAAAGCTCCAGCATCACCGCCAGCTTACACAGGATAACGCGGTCCAAGCGGTTGGCTTGCGCACCGCTCTCGGCTTCGCTCACCGGACTGGCTCAAGTTCAAGAACCGGCGGGCGCCGGCGGTGAAACGCGAGTAAGGCAGCCAGGTGATTGGGACGAAGGTGGAGCAACCGTTGCCTGTTTTTGGCTCGCCCGTGATAATGCCACGGGGGCCGATAGGCTCAGGCAAAACAACGCTTCTTCGTTTTCTTCTACGCACTCGCCGTCTTGTGAGTATATCCGATGGATCAATCTAAAGCCCGACTTTCGCAAGGTCGACCGAAAGACGAATTCCCTCCGTCTACATTCCCCGTAATTGCCTTGCAGATGGGGTGTTGAGCTTTGTCCCCTCAGCGCCTTCGTGCAGCAATATTTTATCGACTTGATCCAAAATATGTTTGGCAAAGGTGGCAAACCGTAGTGAACCCTACAATGCAAGTTGCGATGCCTACGCAGGGCTTTTTAGAGATGACAGTTAGTAAAAAAGTCCAGAACGATGGTCGCACAGCAAATTGTAACGCAAGAGCAGGTAAATCACGTTGCGAGTCATATAGCTCCCCAAGCCCAACCATCTGCGCCGGAGGTAGAGGGAGTTTGGGGTGTGCTGGGGAGACTGGCCCGTAAGCCATAGTCCTAGATCGGTTAGATCGCCAGAATCTGAAAACACTTCGCCCGAGATGCCCCGCAGCCGGAAACCTCCGAGATCAACAGACGCTACAGAACATCGCCCTTCAGCATATAACAGCAAGTACAAGCCCGCCTTACGCGGCAGAGCCTTGCTTATTTCAATTCTGACATATGGATAGATAAAGATAGCGCGCGAGCGGCAGGAAAGATAAGGTGGCAAACTTAAAACACGGGAAGAGGTGCTGAGGCAAACTAGAGGCCGCTGAAGCTCGTTCCCAGGCGCTGTTTCAGATCTGAATTGAGCGGCAAGCTCATCGCGTAGTGATCCCCGTAGCAAACTTGGACCTAGTTATACGAACAATAGCTAGGTTCAGTTGCTTCTGAGCCTGTGACAAAGTTAAAGGTCGACAAACAAAGCCACTCGATGGACCATTGTAGCGATCAGAGTAGCGGCTGGTAGATGCGCCCGCCGCGATTTGGGCGACACAAGTTGAACATGCTCGTGCATCGTCGTCGGCTGGCACTAAAGTTATGGACTGAAACAAAGCAGTCGTCGGCACCAGGCCCACAGTTGACGCCACCACGACGCTGAATTTGAATCGGTGGTCGCGCCCCACCGCCTTCGGCGCCGACTAGATACAGACCGCCAGACTTCGCCACCGCCTGCGAAACCCGTGGCGAGTTAACTCCCCGTTTAGCGTGTTGGCGGGAAGGACTCGCGTCCGAAAGTAAGCGGTGAGAGCATCGGTGCGGCTCGGCTCCGGTGGCTAGTTTCACGCGTCCCCATTAGTCGTAGGTCACCTACGCCGAGCCACTACTCCCCAAAGATCTTCCGTTGACCCTCGTTGAGGCGGGCACCAGACTGTTGGGCTCCCCGTTGTCCCTGAGCGCACATCATGACACCCTGCATCCCTCGTTCCATCGCCTTGATGCGGATATCCATCTCGTGCTTTGCCGCTTTCGGCCGGGCGGGACTTGCATACGTCGAGACCGATCCCGCCGAAGCAGATGCCACGACAGTGGTCCAGAACCTGCTGCACGGCCGTTATGGGCAGCCTCTGCGGGTCATAGCGCTCAATGTGGATGAAGGCTGGTCACAAGACGTTTCAGAGGCGATGGCACACAGGGTTCGCGAGATTGCAGAGCACGAAGACTACGAACTAACACAAGGAACGCTGGACTTCATCGATGCGCACATCGGGCGCGTGAGGCAACCCACGTTGCCCCTCTGGTGAGCCACCCCGGATGACTGCGGCCAACTTCGCCAGGCTCGACGTTGCCCGCCCTGAAGTATCGCGACTCGTCACCGCGATGCTGCAAGCGCGCCAAGCTGTTGTTCAGCGTTCGTGGTCACACCCGCAAGAAGACTCTTCCGATGATTGGTGGGCGGATGTGCTGGCGGATCCCCGCGCCCGCCGACAAACGCGAGGCAGCCGCAGCCGTGGTGCTCTAAACATCTACCGGCTACGGGACGAGCCGCGCGCAACCATCCTGGTAGCCTGCACCAAGTGCGATTGGAAGGCGGCGTACAGCCGCGACGAACTCACCGCCTTGCACGGTGCCGATCGCGCAATGCCTGACCTACTCCACGACCTTGCCGCTCCTGGTTGCTCTAAGATGGGTTCAAACTGGGATCGTTGCGGTGCGCATTTTGTCGAGCCCATCGAGGGGTCTCGATGACCACGCTCACCATGCGGCTCGCTCAAGGGCGACTTCATCGTCACCGGGTCCAGACGTCGAGCCGATGAAGTCTGAAGAGTCGCTCCGAAGCGTGACTCGGAGTTCCAGCTGCCTTCGTCCGGGACGCTTCGCCGGCAATCACAAGAGATAGGTCCGGGCGGCAAACGCGCGCCCAAGAAATCGCCAGAGCTTTGATGCACCGAGCCGGCAGTAGCGATGAGCGTTCGGCGCTGACCGCCGCCTGGCGGGCGGGTCAAAGAGCGCCGGCTCGCAAGCCGGAGGAGCGAGGCGAGATGACTGGAAGCTGATGGCTACATCGGTTCGTTAAGGAGGCAGGCGTGTAATCAATCCAGGACCGGCGGGCAGCTTCCCCACCAGGAACCGTGGTCTCCCGACCACGACCGCCGGTCACCAAATCTCGAAGCTAGTGAGGCTGAGCCGATCGCGAGAGCGGCCGGCCGAGGAGGGGCCTAGCAACCTCGGCCGGCGCCTACCGCCCACTGGAGGAGGTTGAAAGCCCCAAGCGATGGCCGATCCAGTCTACGACGACGACAGCATTGACCGTCATCACGTTAACGTTCGCTCGTCGTCCTGGCGGCCGCCATCGTGCTTCTTCTTGCCGCAGCTCGTGCTCGCAGCTTGCAGGACCTGATGATGATGCCGCCGCCCTTGAGCGGGACACGCTAGGGCGCGGACTGCGGAGCAGGTGAGGGGCGGGTCGCTGACTGATCTAGTGCTACAGCCGATCGGGAAATCACTTGCAGTACGAAGTGATCGCGGACGAACAGATCGTCGGTCTGGATCGCGCTGTTCCGCGCTGCCACGAGACCGTAGCGAGCCTGCGGATATGGATCGATCGATCTTGCCTTTACGGATGGTCGCGATCAGACGCACGGCTTCGAGGCGTCGCGCAGACGCCGCCATGCGAGGCGTTCGCCCGCTGCTGGTTCCGGGAAAACAAAACGTGAAGCCAGGTCGCCGACGGCGCGGCTACCCGACAGTTCCCAGTTTAGGCCAGCGCACGTCGGTTCCTAACCCGGCTCGCGCAAGGGGTGGCTTGGCCGCAAAGAACAAATGTTTGGCGGACCGCAACAAAACGCGCACCGCGGACGAAGCGACCAACGAGCGTCTGCACCCCGGTCACCTCCACCACCCCGTAGTGCAGATCGGGGCCGCGTCAGCTCTTTGCCGCGCTGGCGCGGTCCCGCCTCACGCACATTGTGCGCATCCGACGGCGAGAAAGAACTGCCGCCCATGCCTCGCAGTAGAATTGAAATTTATTGGAAGACACCAGAGACAGCACCTGACGGGGTGATCGCGCAAGTTCGGGTTACCGATGATAGCGGGTCCGATTATCTTTTACCGTATCCGTGCGAGCTTACTGAAGACGGATGGGTCAATGCTGCCTCAGGCAAGCCATTGGCTGTGCGCGTAACCTACTGGAAGCCCTATGTAGAGACTTCTTCCGGAGGAAGCCAGGAAGGCGGATCGGATCCGATCAGGACCAGAAGGCGATTGCGCGCGGGCGGCACTCCGCGGCGATACTAAGACGCTATTTCACGCGCTCGACCTGCTCGAGCGGCTGATGCCAATCGCCACCTTCATGGACTTTTGCACCGAACTCGAGGAACTCCGCCTGCAGGGCGCGCAATGAGCCGAGCAACGACCGTTAACCCCGCCAACTCTTCTCGAGCACCTCGCGCCCGGTTGCGCAGCGTGATCTTGTCGCTTGGGCCAGCGCTTCACCGCCGCGCGCGGTAGCCAGCGCGACCAGGTAGTCGCCGACGGCGGCATTCTGGCTCGATCAGGATCTCGCCGGTCGCATAGTCCAGCTAGTCGGGTCGGTGTTAGGGCAGGGGGTGCTATTGACAATTATGAGGCGGCATACGCCTTCCCACAGCAGATGGTTGCAGAGGCGATAGACATTATGCGCGCCGTTAATGGAACCATTCGACGAAAAAGGACCAGGAGGGGCTGCGGCTTCCTGGGCTTCACCATCTCCGCTACGCGCGAGCATAAGAGACATTGCCGTGGTCGCGGGCGAAATAAAGGTTGAGCTTCATAGGTCCGCATATGCGGCGGAACTCACTCTTCATAATCACTCTGCCCAATGGTCGCGGAGTTTGTTGCGCCAGCGCCCGCGCGACGAATTGGAAGGATATAGCCGACGAGGCGTTCGACGAGTGAAGCCCAAGTGGTGGCAACCCATCGCTCGCGCCACGCCATGCTAGCCATCTTTGCCCGCACTTCCGCGGGTAGGGCGGGCGAAATCGCTACTTCTTGTAGCTGACACCCCGCGCAACCAGGCCGCCCTGATGCGCCGATGCTTCGACCGAAGCCGCAAGTCTCGCGGGAGACCTCAACCGCCTTGCCCGCTTCGACCTTTACTCCGTCGACCGAAACGATGATCCGAGCGGGTCCTTTGACCGTCAAAAACCGAGAGGTTTGATATATGGCAGAGCCGAAGCTCGCTGTTCGCCAGCACATCAACCCTGGTCCGATTTGTGATCACATCCAACGGGCCGAGCAGGGTTGGTCTGCCGCAGAAACGAGTGCGACCGCCTGTCCGGTCACGGTCTCCACAAATGCGACGTCCGAGGACGCTTCTTGCGCCGCCAACGGATTGAGGCATGAGCCGAGGATCATCGAGGCGAGGACTGCAGTCTTTCAGAGCAAGCATTGGCCAAACCCCTCAGATTGAGACCACCGCTAGGGGGACGTTGGCACGAAGGTGTCCGGGGCGATGTGATCGCCATCAGCAGCCAGCGGGACGGCCGTTTAGTTCAGACTAATTAACACGCGCGTCTGCACCTGCACCCGTAAGCAGAGATCATACCAAGCTTGCGCTCGCGCTTGCGCTGACGCGGCCCCACCTCAGAGGAGCGGGAGGGGTGCCAGAAATTCTGCCATCCTGTGATGGCATCACATGGGCCTCCAGGGTGAGCTGACCACACCAAAGCCTGAACCCGACGGAGTGACTGGAAATGACCGCCAAGACCGACTGTTCGTAGCTCCATCATGCCGCCGATCGTCACTTTCGCCGCCGCAGGATGGCTTAATCCGATAGCAAAGTCGCATTCCGATGGCAGCGGGGCCAGGGTTATTGATAATAAAGGTCTAAAAAATATGGTATGTGGTGGTGAGCGACGACTAAAAACAACTGCCTTCCAGAGTGACACTGGCAGTAGATTATTCCTTCGTAAATCAATTGAGAGCGCCGAGAGAGATCAAACGCTCCGCTAAGTCTCGGCGTGGGTCCCGAGCAATACGTCATCACGCCGTAACTGAACAGCGCTAC
>ERZ1370068.6098-contig-5099_pt1 | contig 81897 bp, 85 predicted proteins | sample MGYA00561227_ERZ1370068 | MGnify/ENA primary metagenome ERZ1370068 (study PRJEB38410, sample SAMEA6850437) | metagenome | study: Metagenomic assessment of the ecological functions of the soil: analysis of the soil microbiota associated with the...
CCGCTCCTCAAGCTCAAGATGACGCCCGCCAGCAGCGGCGCCTCGTGGCGGCATGTCGAGTCGATCGAAAATTTCTGGGAGACTCTCGCGCCGCTCGAGCCCGGCGTCATCGAGCGCCTGGCGCGCCTCACGAGCGATCGCCACTGGGAGATCATCTTCCTGACCAAGCGGCCCGAAGACCGTCGGCGTGACCTCGCAGCTCCAGACTCAGCGCTGGCTCGAATCGCACGGCTTCAGGATGCCGAGCGTCTACGTCGTGCAGGGATCGCGCGGCCGCATCGCCGCCGCGCTGGCGCTCGACGTCGTCGTCGACGATCGTCCGGAGAACTGCCTCGACATCGCCGTCGACTCGAAGGCGCGCGCGATCCTGGTCTGGCGCGACGGCCAGAACCAGCTGCCGGCGGCGACGCAGCGCCTGGGGATTGGCGTGGTGAAGACCGTCGCGCGAATGCCTCGACATCCTCACGGAGCTCGACTCGCGTCGTGCCCGAAGAGCCCGGAGTCGTTGGACCGCGTGATGCGGATGCTCGGGCTAAAAGAACCGGCCAGCGCGTAACTCCTCGACCCCTCCCACCTCGAAGTCGAACACCACCGCCGAACGCAGCGACTGACCGAACCGCGCGCCGAGCTCGTCGTGCGCAGGATGCCGGAGGTATGCCTGCAGGCCCGCCAGATCGTCGAAGTCGATGACGGCGACGTATTCGGCGATGTCCGGCGCGGACTGCTCGTAGCCGGCGCCGTGGACGACGCGCCGCCCGACGCGGACGTTGCGGACGCTGGCGATCTCGCGAATCGGCACGCTCGAAGGCGTCGATGAGCGCGCTGCGGTCGGCGTCCGTCAAGTCCGGCCGCGGCTCCATCAGCACGAGGTGCGTCAGCATGGCTGCTAGTTGCTGGTTGCGTCGATCGCTCAGATGCCTGGGTTCGACTGCCTCGACTGCCAGCCGACGGCGCCAGCAACGTCAGCTGATCCGGCGGCTCGTCGTCGCCGGCGTTTGCGGTTGCGGCTCGCGCGGCTTGGCCGCTCCAGGTGCCGCTGCTGCTCCCGCCGCCGGGCGGCTTTGCCGCTCCACGGGCACAGTTTGGCCCCTGCACGGCCGGTCGCCAGCCGCGCGGCTGCCCGGCGCTCTTGCTTGCTCCGGCGAGCCATCGCTGCGGCGCCCGGGCGCCCGCGCCGCGGCGATCCCGCAGGCTTGTCGCGCCAGGGCTTTGCACTCGCCTCCCTCGGGCCTGAAGCGAGGCTCGCTTGAGGCTCGTCACGCGGCTCGGTCTGCCAGGCGGCCGGCCGGTCGTCCGAGCGCGGTCCGTCCACGGTCGATCGCCGCGCCGGGCTTCACCGATCGGCGGCTTGTTGTCCCACGGCCGATCGCCCCGCGGCGCGGCGCCGGGCGGTTTGTCTGCTCACGGTCGATCACCGCGCGCGGCGCGGTGCCGGCGGCTTGTCGCTCCACAGGCCGATCGCCTGCGCGGAGGGTCGCCTGCTGGCTTGTTGCTCCAGGGCCGATCGCCACGTGGGCGATCTCCGCGCGGCTTTATTGCTCCACGGACGATCGCCGCCTGGCTGCGCCGGTGGATTTCTTGTCCTGCCAGGGCCGATCGCCGCGAGGTCGATCGTCCGCGACGGCGTTGCCTGGTCCAGGGGCGGTCGCCAGGTGCGCCGGTCGTTTTCTTGTCCTGCCACGGCCGATCGCCGCGCGGCGCTGCGCCCGGCGGCTTGCTGCTGCCACGGTCGATCGCCGCGCGGAGGGCCGCCTGCCGGCTTGCGGCTCCACGGCCGATCCGCCTCCGCGCGATCTCCCGGCGGCTTGTTGCTCCACGGTCGATCGCCGGGGCGGCCCTGCTGGCTCTGTCCGGCGATGGCTGCCGCCGTGCGGAGGCGGGCTTCTCGCGATCGCGGCGTGACGTCGCTCTCCGACCACGCGCGCTCGGGCCGGTTCTTCTTCTTGAAGCGATCGCGCGGATCCTTGTGCGTCCCGCCTGGCCGCCAGTCGCCGCCGCGCGTCTCGCCCGGCGCCGGCTTGGCAGAACGGCGCCGACGCCGCGCGCTTGCGGCGCTGAAAGTCGTCCTGCTCGGCCTCGCGCGACTCCCACAACCGCCCGCGCGCGAACCACTGCATCGTGACGTTCGTGTTCTTGCGCTGCAGCTGATGGAAGGTCGGGAGGAGCTCTCGCGCCGCGCGCGCGCGAAATGCCGTCGGCGCGTCGTCGATCAGGATCGTCCAGTACGCATAGCGCGGCGGCATCTCCGTCACATTCTAGCGTCTTTGCCTGGCGGCGACCCTGTAGTTGTGCGCGCACCGCCGTGGCGCAGCGCGACGTTGAGGCCGATCATCGTCAACACGCGCGGCCTTGCGATTGCGTTTTCCACAGCCGCTCGCTGGCGTGGATCATCGCGCCGGCGGCCCGGCTTTCCGCGACCGTCAGCGCCACCGGGGATCCGGCGAGCGGCGCGACGACCGGATTCGCCTCGACGCCGCCGGCCGCGACCGCCTTCCGCGTCGACGCATGCGCCAGCGCCTGCAGCGTCGCGAACGATGACGTAGGAGGGTCACGAGCGGTGTCGGGCGCGCGCAGGCTCGGCGGGTGGATGGCCGCCGGCTGCGTGCCGTCTCGACCATCGGGAACGTGAATCGCTGCATCAGCGCCGCCGATGCTCTCCCTGCGCCGACGCACGCGCGCGTCGACGAGGCCGAGGACCGCGACGAGTGGGAGCACCGAGGCCGACCCGACGCGGCATCAGCGCGTTCATGATCGAGCGCCAACTCAATTCGTATGCCGGACAGTTGAGCCGACCGCGCTTGCACGTTTTCGGCGCGTGAAATCGTTCGGGCGCGACATGAAGATGAGGAGCGAACCGGCAAGAGGCATGGTGCAGATCTGTGTGCGGTTGGTGTGTCGAAGAGATGCGGAGGGTCGACGATTACGCTCGCTTTGTCGAGACGCTTGAGCTTCTCGACGAGCGTCGTGCGCTTCAAGCTCAGCAGTCGCGCCGCCTGCCCTTTGTTGCCGCCGGTGCGCTCGAGCGATCGCTGGATCAGCTCGCGCTCGATGTTGGCGATGAACGCGTCGAGATCGACGCCGTCTTCGGGCAGCGTGACGGCAGGAGACGACGCGCGCGGTTCCTGCGCCTGCTGGATCTCGGTCGGCAGATCGCCGACGTCGATCTGCGATCGTCCGGCCGTGAACGCCACCGCGCGCTCGATGGCGTTCTCGAGCTGGCGGACGTTGCCCGGCCAGTGATACGCCATCAGCCGGCGCATGCCTTCCTGCGACACGGTCAGCGGCGTGCACGCTGTCGGCCGACGGCCTCGCGCCCGTCGCCTGGCGCATCGCCTCGCCGCCGGCGCTGCGTTCCTGCTGGAACTTGCCGAGGAAGTGCTGCACGAGCAGCGGCACGTCCTCCTTCCGCTCGCGCAGCGGCGGCAGCTGCACCGGGATCACGTTCAGCCGGTAGAACAGATCCTCGCGGAACTGTCCTTCGGCGACGAGCCGGCCCAGGTCGCTGTTGGTCGCGGCGATGACGCGGACGTCGACCTTGATCGTGTGCGAATCGCCGACGCGCTCGAACTCGCGCTCCTGCAGCACGCGCAGCAGCTTCATCTGCAGCGCCGCGCTCATCGTGCCGACTTCGTCGAGGAAGAGCGTGCCCTTGTGCGCCTGCTCGAGCGTCCCTGGCGGTTGCCGACCGCGCCCGTGAACGCGCCGCGCACGTGGCCGAAGAGCTCCGCCTCGAGCAGCGTCTCCGGAATCGCGCTGCAGTTCAGCGCGACGAACCGGTGCACGCGCCGCGGGCTGTTGTGGTGGATCGCGCGCGCGACGACTTCCTTGCCGCGTGCCGGTCTCGCCGGTGATCAGAATCGTGCTGTTGGTCGGCGCGACGGTCTCGAGCAGCTGGAACAGCTGCTTCATCGGCCGGCTCTTGCCGACGATCCCCTCGAAGCGGTAGCGCTCCTCGAGCTGCGCGCGCAGATAGCGCGTTCTCCGACTTCAGCCGCCGCTGCTCGAGCGCGGAGTCGAGCACGTGCAGCAGTTCGTCGATCTGAAACGGCTTGTTGACGAAGTCCGACGCGCCGCGCTTGATCGCCTCGACCGCGTCCTTCACCGTGCCGTAGCCGGTGACGACGATCGCGATGATGTGCGGGATAGCGTGCGACCGCCGCTTCGACGACCGCGGAGCCGTCGATGCCGGGCAGCCGCAGGTCGGTGATGATGATGTCGAAGGCGAAGTCGGCCAGCTTCGCGATGGCCGACCTCGCCCGATTCCGCCTGCTCGACCCGATAGCCGCGGTCGGACAACTGCTCGGCGATGGCCTCGCGCAGCGGCGCCTCGTCTTCGACGATGAGCAGATGTTTCTGCGTGTCAGGCATTTACGACGGCGCCAATATCTTGACACCCATCGTCCAGCGCTGTCCAGACACCCGACTTCAAAGCGACCGCTAAGCACTGACCTCGAGCTGCGGCCTCTGCGCCGCTTACGATTAGCCCATGACAGTCGCCGTCGCATCGCGTCGTTCTCGCGAAATCCCGACGCTCCGGCAGAGAGCTGGCCGCTCCGCTACCCGGCTCGCGCGGTTCAACGACACGAACCGCGTCCTCGCTGGGCGATGAGCTGGTCGACGTTCCTGCGCGGGCACACGCGCAGGCCATCACCGGGCTCGACGTGTTGACCGACGCGGTGTTTCGCGCGGTGCCGGAGCTGCGCCTGGTGCAGCAAATACGGCGTCGGCCTCGACATGATCGACCTCGACGCCGCGCGGCGCCACGGCGTCACCGGTGCGCTGGACGCCCGGCGTGAACCGGCAGGCGGTCGCCGAGCTGACGATCGCGCTTGATGATCGATCTCTGCCGCGCCGTCGTGCCGCTCGCCTCGCGAGACTGAGCTGCAGGGCGGCTGGCGCGCAGCCGGCGGCCGCCAGCTGTCGTCCGCGGTCGTCGGCATCGCTCGGCTGCGGCGCCGTCGGGCAGACGGTCGCGCGGCTGTGCCCGGGCATTCGGCGCGACGGTGCTGGCGCACGACATCCGCGCCTACGACGACTTCTACCGCGACGCCGGCGTCAGGCCGGTCGCGCTCGAGCGCGCTGCTCGAGCGAATCCGACATCGTGACGATCCACCTGCCGCTCGATCGCGTCCACGCGCGGCCTGATCGACGCCCGGCGCGCTCAGCGCTGCATGAAGCCGTCGGCGTTTCTCGTCAACACCGCTCGAGGCGGCATCGTGGACGAGCCGGCGCTCGAGGCGGCGCTCGCTCGAACAGCGCCTGGCCGGCGCCGCGCTCGACGTTTTCGCGTCGGAGCCGCCGGTCGACGCGGCGCTCTTGACGCTCCCGAACTTCATCGGCACGCCGCACATCGGCGCGAGCACCGACGGAAGCGGCGCTCGCGATGGGCCGGGCGGCCATCGTCGGGCCTGGAAGGCGGCGGCGGAATCGGTCGATCTGACGTCAAATCCTTGACAAGCGACCATTTCGTAATCTCCGTGCTGCATCCTAATCCTCGGACCTCCACGCTCCGATAGAAATCACGGAGGCAAACAGCCCAGTGGAACGAAAAACGATTTCGATCATGAAGGCCTGTGAGCTCGTCGGAGTGAGCCGTCGCACGATTTACAACTGGCTTTCGAGCGGAAAGATCGAGTACTGCGCACGGCCGGCGGCTCCGTCGGATCTTCGTCGACACGCCTCTGGCGCGACGCGAACAACAGCGAGCGTCCGGCGGTGCAGGCGATGTGGCAGGCGGAAGGCCGGAACCAGGCGTGATGCGGCGTCCACTCAGCGTGAGGAGCTCCTGGCGAGGGGACCAATGGACGAAGTGCCGGAATTGCGTCTCCTCTTCCATCGCCTGAACAACCAGCTCGGGATCATCCTCGCGCACGCGGAGCTGCTCGAATCGAAGGCGACCGACGACGATGAGCCGCGCCCGCGCGGCGCAGGTCGTATCGAGCACGCTCGAAGCGATGGGCACCGCGAAAGAGATTCGGCGCGCCTGCGGGCACCGCCGTCGAACCGCAGTAGTCCCCAGCCAAATCGTAATTTCACCGTCAAACAATTGACTGCCAGGCCGGTGGATTTCGTCATGATTTTGACGAACTTACACGATTTTTCGCCCCACCTCGGCCTGCCAGTCCCGAAACGGCTCACGGCCACTAACACTCCTACAACTAGAATGCTTACTCCGACATCTGACCAGGTGGTGTGGCGAGGCATGGAACACGGCGCTGGCCGGTTGAGTACTCCCATTGCGATAGCGAGCAATGGCCGGAAGCAACGCGAACAGCCTCGGGCCTCAACCAGGAGATTTCATGCGCGCCCAGCCTATCGCCGCCGCCGATCACGAACACCGCATCGTTGCCGGACTGCCGTTCGTCGAAGCCCTGGCGCGGCGCATGGCCTCCTCGATGCCGAACTCGATCGACATCGGCGATCTCGTGCAGGACGGCGTGCTCGGTCTGATCGACGCCGCGAACCGCTTCGACGAGGATCGCGGGATCAAGTTCGAGACCTTCGCCGAGCGGCGCGTTCGCGGCGCGATGATCGACGCGCTGCGCAAGGACGCCTGGCCGCGCGGCGTCCGCCGCCAGCGCCGCGAGCTCGATGCGGCGCGCGAGGCGCTGCGCCGCGAGCTCGGGTCACGAGCCGTCGATGGCCGACCTGGCCGCGCGCGTCGGCTCCGACGAGAAGCGCCTGAGCCGCACCATCGTTCGCATCAACACGATCGAAGCGACGTCGCCGCTCGCCACCGGCGAGCACATGGACGAAGCTCGCTGCCGACCGGCGCTCGTGCCGTCCGAGCCGGATGCGCCGGACACCGCCTACGAGAAGCGCGGAGACGCGCGACCGCGTCCGCGCCGCGATTCAGTCGCTGCCGTGGCGCGAGCGCAAGGTGATCGGCCTCTACTACTACGGCGAAGTGACGATGAAGCAGATCGGCGCGGAGATCGGCGTCAACGAATCGCGCGTGTCGCAGCTGCACGCCGCGCGATCCGCCGGCTGCGCGACGCGCTGCGGCGACATGAACCCGCAGAAGGTCGCCGAGATGCGCCGTCAGCTGATCGCGTTCACCGTCAGGAAGCCGGCGATGGCGAAGGCGGCGATCAAGCCGCTGACGTCGACGACGGGACGATGGTGGCCGAAGCGGTCGCGACGCAGGCGGTCGTGCTCCGTACAAGCCGCCGAACAAGCGTCCGGCGGCGGTCAGGCAGCGCTCAAGATGCCGCGTCAGCGCCAGGCGCTTCGCCGCCGCCAAGCTAACGACTATTCAACGCAGAATCCGCTGAATCCGCAGGCGAAATCGTCTGGGCGTTCTGGTGAGTTCCGCGTTATCCGCGATCACCAGGGATGCCGTGACGTAGTCGAGCGGCGAGCTTTTCGAGCTCCACGAGTCCCTCGCGCACGGTCGTCCGCGACTGTCCACCAGTCCTCCGCGCGGAACAACCCATACGGCGCGGTCACGACGATCGGGCGCCGGGCTGCCGGCGGGCCAGACGCGGCGGAGCGCGCGGCGGTAACGGCCGCCCGTGCGACGGCCCGACCACCACCAGCACCCGCTGTCCGGATTGCTGCCGCCCCCACTCGCCGAGCGCCCTCGTCGTTTCCGAGGTGCCGCCTTCGCCGACGGGCATCGAACGATCGCCTCGTGCGCGAATGCCGAGCTGCGCCAGCATCGACAGCGTGAAGTTGGGAAGCACGATGCCGCGCCGCGCCACCTCGGCGTCGATGCTGTCGCCTTGCGGGTCCAGGACGCCAACCGCGGCGCATCGGCTGGCTGCGGCGGAGATCGCCGATCGGTCAGGATCCCGGCCGGACCGCTTTCGACATCCGGTCACGCAGGAGATCGGCCGGCTGCACGTCGTCGGTGGCGACGAGGACATGGCCGAGGCCCCGCAAGGCCGCCGCGCCGCGCCGGGCCGATCGCCAGCGACGCCGGCGACGCATGAGCCGCGACGATCGGCCAGCCCGCGCGCCACGCCCGGCGCACGGTCAGGTCAGCCCCTCGCGCACCGCTCGCGAGCAGGTCGCCGAGCCTGAACGGCTTCGCCAGCCAGCGGCAGCCGCTCTCCTCGAGGAAACTTCTCCGCGTCGGTGCCGGCGACGTCGCCGGTCACGAAGATCACGCGCTTCGAGCAGTCCCGGCGCCGCGGCCGACGAGCATCCGGTAGAACGCCTTCCCGTCGACGCGCGGCATCTTGAGGTCGCAGATGACGCAGGTCGAAGGACTGCGCCTTCGACCTTGGCCAGCGCCTCCTCGCCGTCCGGCCGCGTGATCGACGATGTACGCCGGCGTCCCGCAGCGCGTCGACGACCGCGCTCGCCAGCTCGGCCTCGTCCTCGACGACGAGGATCGACGCGCCGGCGACCGCCTCGGCCGGTCTGATCGCGCGCGTCGCTGATCGGCGTCGGCGGCAGCCTCGACCCCGGTCACCGGCAGCTCGACGTAGAACGACGCGCCGGCGTCCGGCCGCGACTCGAGGCGGATGCGGCCGCCGTGCTCCTGCACGATCGCGTACGCCACCGTCAGTCCGAGGCCGGTGCCCTTGCCGACTTCCTTCGTCGTGAAGAACGGGTCGAAGATCTTCGGCTGCAGATCGTCGGGAATCCCGGGCCCGTCGTCGTTGATCTCGAGGACCACCGATTTCCTGATCCGCGTCGTGCCACGTGCGGACGACGAGGATGCCGCGGCCGTTGGCCGAGAGCATCGCCTGCTCGGCGTTGATCGACGAGGTTCAGCAGCACCTGCTGAACCTGATGGCCGTCGGCGAACACCTGCGGCAGGCCGGCGGCGAGCGCGTCGATCGACCGTGATGTTGGTGACGCGCTGTTCGTACGCGCGCAGCGCGAGCGTCTCGCGCGCCACCTGGTTCACGTCGACCATCGCCCGCGTCGTCTGGCGCTTGCGCGCGAACGTCAGCAGGTTGCGGACGATGCGCGCGGCGCGCTCGGACTCGGAGAGGATCGTCTCGAGGCCGCGGCGGACGGGATCCTCGAGCGCGGTGCGCTGCGAGAGCCGTTCGGCCCAGCTGAGAATCGTGGCGAGCGGGTTGTTCAGCTCGTGCGCGACGCCGGAGACCGTCTGGCCGAGCGCCGCCATCTTCTCGGCCTGGAGCAGCTGGTGGTAGATGTCGCGCGTTTCGTCGTCGAGCTTCTTGCGCTCGCTGACGTCGCGGACGAGCGCCTCGACGCGCAGCGCTCTGATCGTCGGCCGGCGCGTCGGCGCGCGCCGGTCAGCTCCGACCCAGACCGGATTGCCGTCGGCGCGGCGCAGGCGCAGCAGGTAGTCGTTGACCGAGCCGTCGGTGGTCGAGCCGCTCGAGCAGCGCGACGCGCGCCTGCGGATCGACGAAGCGATCGCGCGTCGAACGGACGGACGTCGCCGTCTCCGGCGCTTCGCTCGCGTAGCCGAAGATCAGCTTGAGGTGCGGATTGGCGGCGATGGTGGTCGTCGAGTCGGGGCCGATCGTGCCGATGTAAACGCCTTCGTGCACCGCTTCGAACAGTCGCGCAAACGCGGCGGCCCTACGCTCCATCTCGGCGATTATAGAGGTTCGCGCCAGTTGCTCGTTGCTGGCTGCTCGATGCTAGGTGCTCGGTGCTCTGTGAAAGGGCCGGCTCCCTGCAACTGAGCAGCTAGCACCTAACCTAGCACCCAGCATCTGAGCGACGCAGCACTAAGCGAGGCAGCGGCGAGCAATGGCGGGAGAGCGCACGCAGGGCCCGATGTCTTTCCATTTACGGCGCGTCTGCTGGGCTACAGTCGTGAAATCCCAATGAAAATCGTCGGGCGGCAGGATCGGGCGCTGCTCGTCGGCCTGGCCGTCGCCCTCATCGTCGTCTCCGCGAAGCCGATTCGCTATCTCATGGATCTGGCGCGCGAGGTCGAGGACAGCTCGGGCCTCGCGCTCGTGCCTGCCCTGATCATCCTGACGGTCGTCTTCGTGTTCCATCAGCAGGGCAAGCGTCAGGAAGCCAGGGCGCAAGCGGCGACAGCCGAGGCCGACGCGCGGCAGGCGGGTGCGCGCGCGTCCGAGATGGAGCGGCTGGCCAACTTCGGTCAGGCGCTGGGACGCTCGCTTCGACCGCGACACCATCCGCGACGTCGTCGAGCAGCATCTGCCGCAAGCTGACGGCGGCCGCCGACGCGTGGGTGCTGCTGCGCGCCGGCGATCGTTGGCAGGTGCTGGCGGGTCCGGTCGACGACGCCCGGATCGAGCACGAGCGCACCTGGCGAGCAGATCGCCGATCAGCGCTCGCGACGGAAGGCGCGTGGGAATCGGACGCCATCGCCGTCGCCGGGCACCTGTGTCTGCCGCTGACGGCGGGCGGCCATCCGGTCGGCGTGCTCGGCATTCCCGACGCCGCGGGCCCGTTTTCCGAAGGCCGGCAGCGCATGCTGCGATGGCCGCGCGCGCTGCTCGCGATCTCGCATGCCGCAACGCGCAGCTGTTTCACGAGGTTCGTGAGAACAGCCTTCGCGACGGCCTGACCGGCTGCTTCAACCGCACGCACGCGCTCGACGTCATCGACACGGAGCTGCGCCGCGCGCGGCCGCTCGCAGCCTGCCGGTGTCGCTCATCATGCTCGACATCGATCACTTCAAGGGCGTCAACGATCGCCACGGCCATCTGTGCGGCGACGCGGTGCTCGCGCGTCGGTCGGCGCGATGATGCGCGAGACGCTGCGCGGCAGCGACCTGAAGTGCCGCTACGGCGGCGAAGAGTTTCTCGTGCTGCTTGCCGGAAACGCCGCTCGAAGGCGCCAAGCGCGTCGCCGACACGCTGCTGCCGCAGCTGGCGGAGATGCCGATCGTCGTGGAAGGGCGAGACCATTTCGATCACGGCCAGCCTCGGCGTCGCCGTCGCGCTGCCCGCGGAGATCGACAGCCAGGCGCTGATCGGCCGCGCCGACGCCGCGCTGTACCGCGCCAAGGATCAGGGACGCAACTGCGTGCGCGCTGTCCGATCGAATCGGCTGTAGCGATCGACAGCGTCGACGCGCGCGCGCCTACCTGCGCCTGGATGGCCGTCTGCCTCGATCTGGGGCACGACGTACCTCGGCATCCGCATCGCGCTCGAAACGATTCCGCCGCTGCTGATGGCGGCGATCCGCTGGATTGTCGCCGGCGGCCTCGCTGATCGCGTGTCTTCGAGCTGCGCGGCGAGCGCGCTGCCCGGCGCGCCGCGAGTGGCCGGCGCTGACGCTGCTCGGCATCCTGCTGCTCGGATTCGGCAACGGCGGCGTCGTCTGGGCGGAGCAGACCGTGCCGAGCGGCCTCACCGCGGTGCTCGTCGCGACCTCGCCGTTCTGGATGGTCGGCATCGACGCGCTGATGGCCGACGGCGAAGCGGCTCACGCTGCGCCGCGCGCTCGGCCTGATCGTCGGCTTCGGCGGCATCGTGCATGCTGGTCTGGCCGGAGATCCGCGTCGGCGAAGGCAGGCCGCGCGTTCCTCGGCGGCGTGATCGCCGCGCAGATCGCCTGCGTCGGCTGGGCGATCCGGCGTCGTCGCTACGCGCGGCAACCGCGGCCGCGGCCACGCGAAAGACGAGAACGTGCTGGCGACGGCCGCGTTCGAAATGCTGTTCGGCAGGATTGGCGCTGCTCGTCGTGTCGCTCGCGCTGCACGAGCCCTCGAGGCTGGCGTTCACGCCGCGATCCGCCGGCGCGCTGCTCTATCTGATCTTTGTCGGCGCGATCGGCGGGCTTTTCGGCCTACGCCTACGCGCTCAAGCACCTGCCGGTCGCGACCGTGTCGCTGCTACGCGTACGTGAATCCGATCATCGCGATGGTGTTGGGGACGCTGATCCTGGCGAGCCGTTCAGCGCGCCGCGTCGCGGCCGCGGCGGGCATCGTGCTGACGGGATGCTGCTGGTGAGACAGGAGTGAGATTGCAGTGACTCTTGCGCGTAGTGTCCGGCTCCAGCCGGACCGTGACGATCCGCCGTGAGGCGGACACTACGTACGTGTGCAATCACAACTGCCGGGGTCTCAGACGACTCGTCGGCCGCTGACCAGTCGCACCAGGAACAGCACGATGGCGATGACCAGCAGCACGTAGATGAAATTGCCCAACGTGTAGCCGCTCACCACTCCGAGCAGCCACAGCACGATCAGAATGATCGCAATGGTTTCCAACATTCCAGTCCTCCAATCCTCAAAACCGCGCCCGGCGCCTCGATTCAGCAACTTGAATGCCGTATCTGACCGTGTGGGCTCGACAGCGCAAGCGTGGCGTTTAACGGCGGATTTCTGATGGATTGCGGTCGTGGAGTCGCGAACCAGCTCTGACTGCTGGAGCTGCTACAGACGACTCGGTGACTGGATGCATTCACCGACTGCCTACTGGGAAATCGGCTTACCTGACGAGCGGACGGTATTCCAGACGCGGCTCCGCGATCAGGCGGCTTCCTGCGGGGGACCCAGCGCGAAGGTCATCGTGCCGTCGATGACCGCCTTGCCGTTCGACGCGCGCCACGCCCTTGAGGCAGCCCCATCCGGCTGCGCAGCCGCACGACGTTGGCCTCGATCACGACGACGTCGCCGGCGTGGACCGGGCCGGCGGTAGCGGACGCGTCTCGATGCCGGCGAAGAAGATCAGCCGCTGCCGGTTCTCCGGCTTCGCGAGAATCATGATCGCGCCGACCTGCGCGACCGCTTCGGTGAGGATCGTCGGCGGCAGCACCGGCGCGCCGTCGACCGCATGGCGACAGATACCGCTCGTTGAGCGACACGTTCTTGATGCCGACGATCCGCTTGTCGACCTCGAACTCCGTGATCCGGTCGACGAACAGAAACGGATAGCGGTGCAGGCAGAATCCGTCTCGATCGCGGCGTAGTCGAGCGGCAGCGTCAGGTCCATGGGGACGAAGCAATTATACTTGCTAGCATCTCGTGACCGACCCTGCCGCGCCGCACCGACCGCGCCTCCCAACATCCGCGAGCTGCGTCATCACCGCTCTTCGAGCTGGGACGCGAGATCACGTCCGTGCTCAACCTCGACGAGCTGCTCCACAAGATCCCGCAGCTCATCGCGCGCATCACCAAGTTTCAGGCGTTTGCCGTCTACCTGCTCGATCCGCGCGGCGAGGAGCTGTCGATCGCCTACGCGGTCGGCTATCCGGACGACGTCGTCTGGACGCTGCGCGTCAAGGTCGGCCACGGCCTCGTCGGCGCCGCGGTCGCCGAGGGCAAGCCGATTCTCGTCAACGACGTGCACGACGGATCCCGCGATACGTCGGAGGCGGTGCCCGGGCTCGAACGCCGAGCTCGTCGTGCCGCTGCGCCGCAAGGGGCGCGTCATCGGCGCGCTCAACCTCCTCGAGCGACACCACGGGGCAGTTCACCGAGACCGACGAGGCGCTGCTGCGCCAGTTCGGCGCGCACGTCGCGGTCGCGATCGAGAACGCGCGGCTCTTCGAGCACGAGCGCGAGTACACGAGCACGCTCGAGACGCTGGCCGAGATCGCGCCGCGAGTTCGGCGCGATCCTGAACCTCGACGAGCTGCTGACGCGCATCGCCAACCTCACGCGCCGCGTCATCGACTACCGCACCTTCGGCATCCTCCTCGTCAACGACGAGACCAGCGAGCTCGAGATGAAGGTCGCCGTGCGCTACGGCGACACAGATGACCGTGCCGCGCGTCAAGCTCGGGCACGGCTCGTCGGCTACGCCGCGCTGCACAAGGTCGCGGTCAACGTGCCCGACGTGCTCGCTCGATCCGCGCTACATCAAGGTGGTGGACGACGCGCGGTCGGAGCTGGTGATTCCGCTGATGCTGCAGGATCGCTGCATCGGCGTGCTTCGACCTCGAGAGCCCCGAGCTCGACGCGCTTCACGCAAGAGCCACGTCGAGATCCTGACGCTGCTCGCGAGCCAGGCGGCGGTCGCGATCGAGAACGCGCGGCTCTACGAGACGATTCGCGCCAACGAAGTGCGGCTCGAGAAGGAGATCCGCTTCGCGCAGCGCGTCCAGGCGGCGCTGCTGCCGACCGAGCTGCCGAAGCGCCTGAAGCGCGTCGACGTCGCCGCGCGGTTCGCGCCGGCGCGCGAGCTCGGCGGCGACCTCTACGACTTTCTGGCGCCCGAGCCGAACAGCCTCGTCGTCGCGGTCGGCGACGTCTCGGGAAAGGCGTGCCGGCGGCGCTCTACAGCGCGTTTGCCGGCGAGCTGATCCGCTCGCGCACGTTCCGCCGCCGCTACGCGCCCGAGCGCTTCACGCCCGTCCGGCGTGCTCGCGTCGACGAACACGATCCTCCACGAGCGGCAGCTCGAGGAGTACTACTGCACGCTCTGCTACGCGATGTTCGACTTCAAGCGCCGCGACGATGACGCTGGCCAACTCGGGGCTGCCGTACCCGATCCGCTGCAGCGGCGACACGCGTCGAGCAGATCGAGCTGCCGGGCGTGCCGCTCGGGCTCGTTTGCCGGATCGACCTACGACGAGCTCTCCGTTCGACCTCGCGCCGCGACGACGTCTATCGTGTTCTGCTCGGACGGCGTCTTCGAGGCCAACGACGCGCTCGGCCGCGAGTTCGGCGCCGAACGGCCTGCTCGAGGTCGTCGAACGAGCGTCCGCACTCAGCCCGCTCGCGAGATCGTCGACGCGATCTTCGCGGCGGTGCACGAGTTCCGCGGCGACACGCCGCCGAACGACGACATGACCGCCGTGGCGCTGAAGATCACGGCGTGAAGACGCGTGATGCGGCCGGGTTCACCGCTGCACGTGGAGTGTCCCGGTACTCGCGGATGTGCAGTCCGACTGCGCGCCCGCCGAGCATGCGGCGACGTCCCCGCACCTTGCCTCTGACGCGAACGTGCTCCGCCTCGGGCCGGCATGCGCGCGCTGCCCGGACACCACCGTCAGCTCGCCGGTGCCATCGTCCACCTTGTAGAACCGGAACGGCAATGCAGCGGAACGCCCCATGAGCTGGTGACGACGCCGCTCACGCGTGACCGTATGGTCCGGGTAACGGCCAGGGTGATCCTGGAGGTCGGCGATGTCGGGACTTCCCAGCGTTACGCGCAACCGGACGTGATCGCGGCGCAGGGCGGCGACGACGGCGACGCGCGACAGATGTTTCATCATAGGGACTCTCAAAGGGCCGCGCCGAATCGTGAAACGAACGGCGGGATGCGGCGATGCCAGCGCCTGCCTGAAGTTACGCACCCCGTTGATTCGACGCGACCCGACAGTCACCTACTATCAAGTCGCGTGCCCGCGCCGACTCGCGCGCCGAAATTGCGGCAAAACGTGTGACGATGTCCTGCGACGCGGCCGTCCTGCGATCGCGAGACGCCGGCTGACCTCGGCTACAGAACGATTTGCTGGATCAGCGCTCTGATCCGAGCGGCGTCCAAATTGTCGGCGATTTACTGCTTGTTGACGCGGTCGTGGCAACCGCGTTACATTCTGCCGTGACATTTCACTTTTGCAAGGCCTTCGTACCACAAGGAGCGATCGATGAGAGTGAGGTTCTGGATCTGGCGGCTGTTCTCGAGCGCCTCGCCGGCTGAGCTTGCGCGCGCGCATACGCGCAGGGCAGCTTCTTCACGTCGCTGTCGGGCACCGTCGTCGACTCCTCCGGCGCTGGTGATCCCGGGCGCCGACGTCAAGATCAAGAACAACGGGACCGGCGCTGGAAGTCAAGCGTCGTGAGCGGGCAACGATGGCGGCTTCACCGTTCCGTCTCTGCCCGGCGGCACCTACACGGTGACCGTCGTCGCTGATGGGCTTCAAGACCGCCGTGCTCAACTCCGTGACGCTGCAACGCGGCGGTGCCGGCGAACGTGAAGGTCGCGCTGTCAGGTCGGCGCCGCTCGAGGAGAAGCGTCACCGTCGTCGGCGACAGCGCGCTGGTCGTCCAGACGCAGTCGCCGTCGATCTCGACCAACCTCACCGGCACGCAGATCACGAGCCTGCCGCTGACCAGCCGCAACGCGCTCGACTCGCTGACGCTCGCTGCCGGGCTTCAACACGTCCGGCACGGCGCGCAACTCCACGGTCAGCGGCCTGCCGCGCAGCGCGATCAACATCACGCTCGACGGCATGAGCGTCCAGGACAACTACCTGAAGACGACCGGACGGCTACTTCGCGCGTCTGAGCCCGCTGCTCGACTCGGTGGAAGAAGTCACCGTGACGACCGCCGGCAACACCGCCGGATGCCACCGGCCAGGGCGCCGTGCAGATCAAGTTCGTGACCAAGTCGGGCACCGAACCGCTGGACCGGCACGGCCTACGAATACTTCCGCCACGACGCGCTGAACGCGAACACCTGGTTCCGCAACCGCGACCTGCCGCCGGATCCGGAGACCGGCAAGGCGCCCAAGGACAAGCTGCGACAACTACCAGCAGGGCATCGCGCAGGGCGGACCGATCGCCGAAGAACAAGGCGTTCTTCTTCTTCAACTACGAAGAGCAGCGGTCGCCGGCGCGTCGAGCACGCTCCAGCGCGATCATCCTGACGCCCGAGGCCGCGGCCGGCATCTTCAGCTACAACGTCGGCGGCGCCGTCCGGTCGAGTGAACCTGCTGCAGCTCGCGGCGGCGAACGGCCAGCTCGCGACGCCGGATCCGATCGTCGCCAAGGTGCTCGCCAGACATCCAGGCCGCGAGCCAAGACGAGCGGCGGCGTCACGCCGCTGACGAACCCGCTGGTGCAGCAGTACACCTGGTCGATGCCGACGCAGAGCTTCAACCCGTCGCCGACGTTCCGCGCTCGACTACGAGGTCACGCAGAACCATCGCCTGACCGGGTCGATGAACTACCGCCACATCAACTCGACGCCCGACACGACCAACAACGCGCAGCTGCCGTTCCCGGCTTCGCGCACGACCGGCAGCCAGCAGTCGACGCGGTGGACGACGTCGGAATCGCTGCCGGTCGACGTTCGGCGACAACCTCGTGAACGAGTTCCGCGATCGGCGGCACCGGCGGCGCGACGCTGTTCTCGCCCGAGCTCGAGCCGTCGATGTGGTACGGCGCCAACGGCGTGGGCAATCAGGGCGGCTGCCGCCTGAACTTCAACGCCGCCTGCTGCGGCACCGGGTTCGCGCTGACCAATCCGGGCCTCGCGTCGCCAGCAGTCGCGCGCGAAGCATCGACGCAAGGTGATCGAGAACACCGCGACCTGGCTCAAGGGCAAGCACAACGTGACGTTCGGCGGCTCGATGGTTCAGGCCGACGTGTGGCTGCAGAACCAGACGCTGGTGCCGACGGCGAACTTCGGCCTGCTCGGCCACCGAAGCGGCGGACGGCATTTTCAACGCGACGACGCTGCCGGGCGCGTCCGCGGCCGACATCACGCAGGCGCAAGAACTCTCTACGCGATGCTGACCGGCCGCATCACCTCGCTCGCCGGCGACGCGCGCATCAACGCCGGCGGGCGACGCGCATACGTCCGCTCGGCATGTCGCGCGCCGAGGGCCGCATGCGCGAGTTCGACTTCTTCGCCGCCGATTCGTGGCGCATGACGCCCGAGCGTCACCGTGAGCGCCGGGCTGCGCTACGTGCTGGCGAACCCGTTCTATCCGACCAACAACAGCTACACGACGGTGCACCGAAGCCAGCTCTGCATGGCGTCTCCGGCGTCGGCAACCTGTTCAAGCCCGGAACGCTGACCGGATACGAGCCAGCTTCGTGCAGTATCCAGCCGGCACATGCGCCTACAACACCGACCGCAACAACCTCGCGCCGAGCGCCGGGTTCGCGTGGCAGCTGCCCGGACGGTCAGAGCGCGCTCGGGCAGGCTGATCTTCGGCTCGGAGGAAGGGCGACAGCGTCATCCGCGCGCGGCGCGCGCGATGGCCTTCCAGCGGCCGGGCATGTCGGACTTCACCGGCATGTTCGGCGCCAACCAGGGCATTCGCGGTCGAACGCTGCACGCGCGATCTCGACCAACGCGGCACGCTGCCGATCCTGCTGCGGAACCAGCGCCGACGCTGCCGGCCGCGCCGGCGGCGACCTATCCGATCGTCCCGACGGCCATCACGAACAGCGTCAACGTGTTCGACTCGAACCTGCAGATGCCGTACACGCAGTCGTATACGGTCGGCTGGCAGCGCAAGCTGGGCGCGCGACACGGCGTTCGAGCTGCGCTACGTCGGCAGCCGTCATCGTCAGGACTGGGACACGGTGAACCTCAACGAGCCCAACATCACCGACCAACGGGTTCGTCAGCGAGTTCCGGAAGGCGCAGGCGAACCTGCAGGCGAACATCGCCGCCAGGTCGCGGCGCCACCTTCGCCTACACCGGCGCGCCGGGCACGTCGCCGCTGCCGACCTTCCTCGCGTACTTCAACGGCGCGCCAGCGCCGCAGGCCGGGCGACACGACGAGCTATACGCGGCGCCAACTGGACCAACGCGACGATTCCTCGGCTTCCTCGCGGCGATGAACCCGAACCCGTTCGGCTTCATGCGCAACAACGACCGGCTGCACGACGGCGACGCTGACCAACGGCTTCGTCGGCAACACCGACGTTCCGCACCAACGCCGGCGACCGCCGGGCTGCCGGTCGAACTTCTTCGTCGCCAACTCCCGACATGCTCATCGGCGGCGCCAACCTGACGACGAACTCCGGCGGCACGCGCGCGCAACTCGGTGCAGGTCGGAGTTCCGCAAGCGCCTGTCGAACGGGCTTGCACGTTCAACACCAGCTACGCGCTGGAGCGACGCCTGATGCTGCAGCGTTACGGCTTCAGCAAGCCGCTCGAGGAGATCGCTCAGGCCGGCCAGGTCGGCAACGTCCAGCGCACGCGCTCAAGGCGCAACTGGCTCTACGAGCTGCCGTTCGGCCGAGGACAAGCGCTGACGGCGGCACGCCAGGCGGCGTTCATCGACGCGCTCATCGGCGGCTGGTCGATCGACGGCGTCGGCGCGCATCCAGACCGGCGAGACGGCTCGACTTCGGCAACGTGCGGCTCGTCGGCATGTCCGAGGACGACTTCAGCAAGTCGATCGAAGCTGCAGCGTGGGCGCCGAGCGGTCAGATGTTCATCCTGCCGGACGACATCCTGCAGAACACCGTGAAGGCGTTCGCAGGTCAGCGCGACGTCGGCCGAACGGCTACGGCGCGCTCGGCGCGCCGCACCGGCCGCTATCTCGCGCCGGCGAACGGCCCGGACTGCATCGAGACGGCGCCCGGCTACGGCGACTGCGGCCTGCGCAGCCTGATCGTCAACGCGCCGCGGCTCGTCGCGCTTCGACCTCGGGCGCGGTGAAGAGCGTTCAGGATCCACGGCGAGCGTGACGTTCGAGTTCCGCGGCGAGATGCCTGAACGCGTTCAACTCGCCGTACTTCAACCCGGGCGCTCAACGCACCGCGTCGACCGCGGTCTGCCGCTCGGGATGACGAACACCGTTCACCGCCCCGGGCGGGCCGATTCGCGACCGCGGCACGCCGATCGGCCAACGCCGTCAGCCGGCTCCAGCGCCGACAGCTTCCGCCTGACGCAGCCTGCTCGGCGACAACACAGCGCGCATCATTCAGCTGGTCTGGCGAGTGCGCTGGTAGGACGGAGGACCGATGGTCATCTAAGGACTCAATGGATTCTAAAGGGCTCCGAATGCGCGCCTGAACCTTGAGACCTTGAGAGCCGAACTTGAGCCGTTGATCCGTCCGAAGCCTCAGCATCCCGAGGTACCGATCGATCTCCCACGGCGAGACGTGCTTGATGTAGTCGAGCCACTCTTCACGCTTGGCGGCCACGAAATGTTCGAACAGGTGGTCGCCGAGCGTTTCCCGCACCAGGTCGTCCTTCTCCAGCTCGTCCAGCGCCTCGCTCAGATTGCCCGGCAGCTCGTCGATCCGCAGGTGCCGCCGCTCGCGGTGGCTCATCTTGTAGATGTTCTTGTTGATCGGCGGCCCGGGATCGAGCTTCTTCTCGATGCCGTCGAGCCCGGCGCGCAGCATCACCGCCAGCGCGAGATACGGATTGCACGACGGATCCGGCATGCGCAGCTCGATGCGCGTCGACGGTGCCGCGCGCGGCGGGCACGCGCACCAGCGGGCTGCGGTTCTTCTCCGACCACGCGATGTTGGTCGGCGCCTCGTAGCCGGGCACCAGCCGCTTGTACGAGTTCACCAGCGGGTTGGTGATCGCGCAGAAGCCTTTCGCGTGGCGCAGGATGCCGCCGATGTAGTTCAGGCACGTCTCGCTCAGCTGCCACTCGCGCCTTCGCGTCGTAGAAGATGTTGGTGCCGCCCGAGAACAGCGACATGTGCGTGTGCATGCCCGAGCCGTTGATGCCGTAGATCGGCTTGGGCATGAACGTCGCGTGCAGGCCGTTCTGGATCGCGATGTTCTTCACCACGAACCGGAACGTGCTGATGCTGTCCGCCGTCGTCAGCACGTCGTCGTAGCGGAAGTCGATCTCGTGCTGGCCCGGGCGCCACCTCGTGGTGCGCCGCCTCGACGTGGAAGCCCATCGCCTCGAGCGCCAGGACGATCTCGCGGCGGACGTCCTCGCCCATGATCCACCGGGCTCAGGTCGAAGTAGCTGGCCGCGTCGTGCGTCTCGGTGGTCGGCGACGCCGTTCTTGGTCTGAAAGAGGAAGAACTCGGCCTCGGGCCCGGCCTTCATCGCGTAGCCCTTGGCCGCGGCCATGCGCGATCACCTTCTTCAGGCAGGCGCGCGGGTCGCCGATGAACGGCTGGCCGTCGGGCGTGTAGATGTCGCAGATCATCCGCGCCGACCTTCTCGCCGGTCGTGCCCGGCCAGGGGAAGACGCGGAACGTCGCGAGGTCGGGACGCAGGTACATGTCCGACTCTTCGATGCGGACGAACCCCTCGATCGACGAGCCGTCGAACATGATCTTGCCGTCGAGCGCCTCCTCGAACTGGCGGTCGGGAATCTCGACGTTCTTGATCGTGCCGAGGATGTCGGTGAACTGCAGGCGCATGAACTTCACCTTCTCGCGCTCGGTGCGCTCGAGGATTTGCGCTCTTGCGTCCTTCGGGCTCGAGGGGTGCACGTGCGACTATCGCCATGCGACCGAATTCTAGCAGTGGACTCGAGGACTGAGGGACTAGGAGACCGGGGTTGCTCGGCGGGCCTCGCGGACTCACAGCACGCTGGCCGGCCGGCACCCGTGGCTCGTCGATCCGTCCTGGTCCGGGGTGGCGCGCGAGGACGCCGGCGAGGTGCGGCGGCGAAGATGGTGGCGAGCGCCTGGACGAGCTCCGAGGTCTCGCCGCCGCCGCGGATCTCCGCGGACAGCGCGCCGATGCAGCCGTCGGCCGCCAGGATCGGCGCGACGACGGCGCCGCTCGCGACGCCGGGACGCGCGAGCACGATCTGCAGCGTGCCGGACGCGATAGGCCGCCGCCGCGGCGTTGTCGGCCGAGCGCGGCACCGGCGGCATGCGCGCGATCATCTGGCTGCTGTAGCCGTGGGCCAGGACCGGACGCAGATCCCCGCCGGTCGCGCTGCCCATCCAGACCATCAGGCCGCTGGCGTCGAGGAGGTCGGCGGCGCGGCGCGAGGATCCGCGTCAGCTCTTCGAGATCGCGGACGCGGCCGAAATCGGTGGCCAGGTCCGCCGCCGCCCTGAACAGCTCTCCCGTCGTCGGCGACGTCGGTGTCGGCGGAGGCGGCCGCCGCCGGCGGCGACCGGGAAGGGCGCGATCGAGCGCGACGAGCCGGCTCCGAGCGCGTCCTCGACGGCCGGGACGCGGCGGATCGGGATCAGCAGCGAGGACGACCAAGGCGCCGACCGCGGCGGCAGCGCCGAGCGTGACGGCCTGCTGCCGCCGCATCCCGGCCACGATCGCGGTCGAACGCCTGGTGCTCGGCCAGCCGCGCGGTTTCCACCTGGCGGCCCGCGGTCGCGGCGGCATCGCTGCCTTCGGTGAAGATGACGTCGGCGGCCATCAACTGCTGGCCGGATGTCATGTAGTCGCGCACGCGCTTGTCGATGTTGCCGAACTCGGCGGCGGTCTCGGTCGGCTTCGTCGACCGCCGATCCGCCCGCCGCGCGCGTTGCCGCCTGCCGCAGCGCCGACAGCGCCGCGTTCGACCGCCTCGGTGGTCGCCGTCACCTTGCTCATCCAGAACGCCTCGCCCTGGCCGGCCGCGACGTAGCCGTGCTGCGCGACGCGCGCCTCCGCCAGCGCGTCGGACGCTTCGCGCGCGTGCCGATCGAAGGCGCGCAGCGCCGACGCGCGCTCGCCAATCTGTCGTTCGGTACGGATGAGAAGGAAGGCAGCGACGCCGATCGCGATCAGGGCCATCGTGCCGAATGCCAGTCGCAACCAACGTGAGACCAAAGCGTCGCCAGAGTATCATAAGCGCGCCGTGCTCGCGACTGGTGATAATCGCCGCGAGTACTCGATACTGTGCCGCCTATGACCGCTTCATCCGCCGCCCGCATCGAAGACGCCGAGCGAGTCCTGACCGCGCCGGCGCTGGCGTTCGTCGAAGATCTCACGCGGCGCTTCCGTCCCGGCATCGACGAGCTGCTCGCGCGCCGCCGCGCCGTGCAGGAGCGATACAACAACGGCGCCCGCCCGGACTTTCTGGCCGAGACCGCGGACGTCGCGTCGCGGCGACTGGAAGGTCGGCGCCGATTCCCGCCGACCTCCAGGACCGGCGCGTCGAGATCACCGGCCCGGTCGATCGCAAGATGATCATCAACGCGCTGAACTCCGGCGCGTCGGTGTTCATGGCCGACTTCGAGGACGCCACCTCGCCGACGTGGTCCAACATCGTCGCCGGACAGGCGAACCTGATCGACGCCATCCGGCCGCACGATCACCTACGAGAACCCCGGACACCGGCAAAGCGCTACGCGCTCAACCCGCAAGCTCGCGACGCTGATGGTCCGGCCGCGCGGCTTCCACCTGCCCGAGCGCCACTGCCTCGTCGACGGCCGCCCGGCGCCGGGGATGCTGTTCGACTTCGGCCTGCTACCTCTTCCACAACGCGGCGGCGCTGGCGCAGGCCGGGACCGGTCCCGTACTTCTACCTGCCGAAGATGCAGAGCCACCTCGAGGCGCGGCTCTGGAACGACGTCTTCGTCCACGCGCAGACGCGCGCTGAAGATCCCGGCCGGGACGATCAAGGCGACCGTGCTGATCGAAACGCTGCCGGCGGCGTTCGAGATGGACGAGATCCTCTTCGAGCTGAAGGAGCACATCGCCGGGCTCAACTGCGGCCGCTGGGACTACATCTTCAGCTCGATCAAGACGCTGCAGGACCGACCCGTCGTTCGTGCTGCCCGATCGCGGCCAGGTGACGATGGAGGCGCCGTTCCTGCGCGTCGTACGCGCAGCTGCTCATCAAGACCTGCCACCGCCGCGGCGCGCTTCGCGATGGGCGGCATGGCGGCGCAGATTCCGATCAAGGACGATCCCGAGGCGAACGATGCGCGCGATGGACAAGGTCCGCGCCGACAAGCTGCGCGAGGTGCGGCGAAGGCCACGACGGCACCTGGGTGGCGCATCCGGCGCTGGTCGGCGATGGCCAAGGAGGTGTTCGACGAGGGCATGCCGGGGCCCAACCAGCTGCGATCGTCTTCGCGAGGACGTCGCCGTCAGCGCGGCGGCGCTGCTCGAGCCGCCGACCGGCACGCGCACCGGAGACCGGGCTCCGTCACAACATCCGCGTCGGCATCCAGTATCTCGAGGCGTGGCTCGGCGGCCAGGGCGCGGTGCCGATCTACAACCTGATGGAAGATGCCGCCACCGCGGAGATCTCGCGGACGCAGATCTGGCAGTGGCTGAAGCATCGCGCGGCGCTCGACGATGGCCGGCACGGTGACGCGGGCGCTGGTCGACGCAGCTGCGTCGCCGAAGAATTCGCGCGCGTGCGCGAGGAAGTCGGCGCGAGGCGCTTCGATGGCGGGCGCTTCGAAGAGGCGCGGCGCTCTTCGTGCAGGTGGCGACCTCCGACCAGCTGGAGGATTTCCTGACGCTCCCGGCCTACGAGGTCCTGGTGAAGTCGAATAGGCCGAGCGTCGTCAGTCTTCGAGGTCTTCGCGGTAGGTCGGCTGCGACGGATCGACGCGGCCGTCGGTGACGGCCGCGAGCAGCCGCTCGTAGGCCGTCGTCGCTTCCGGCAGCGACGGGTAGCCGCGCTCCCACTGCAGCGCGCCGCCGGCGCCGTAGATCAGCGTGAAATACCGGCCCGACGCGTATTCGAGCTCCAGCATGGCGTTCGGCCGGTCGGGATCGCCCTCCTGTCCGAGCACGTCCATCAGCGCGACGGACCACTGCCGGCCCTTCGGGTCGGTGACGACCCTGCGGTCGATGTACTGCCAGTCGTCCAGGCTCCAGAGGGCCATCGGTCTTCCATAGTCAGGAGTAGTGTCCGGTTCAGCCGGATCTGACGGTCCGACTCAGCGGACCTACGTGTTCTTTGACGAGCAGCTCGCCGAGCGCGCGCGCGATCTGTGCGCGCCGGTGAACGGCTTCGGGATCAGCATGCACATGCTGCGCCTGCCTGGCGCGCAGGCTGGCGTCGGCTTTTCCGGAGTGTCGCTGATGATGACGATCGGCAGCGCGGCCTGATCCGGATGGGCCGCGCACCGTGTCGAACAGCGACTCGCTCATGTCGAACACGGAACAGTCGAGCACGAGGGCGTCGGCGTGCTGCTCGGCGACGAGCTCGGTGACTGCGCGTCGGTGAAGCCGGTGGCGTACGACGTCGTAGCCCGTGATCGCGCAGCGCGAAGGTCAGCAGCTCGGCGATCTCGGGTGTGTCGTCGATCAGCAGAATGCGAGTCGACGATCGTTCGGCGTTCTTCGCGATGTCGACGTTCTTGCCAGGAGTCGTTCTGAGAACGCTCAGCGCGAACGTCCGAACGTCGTAACGTCGTATGATTCATGCTGTCTGCGGCAGCCGCTTTTTCCTGCCGCACGGCTCCAGATCCAGCACCCAGATCCGCCCGCCGGCCGTGTAGTAGGCGCGCTTGATCGCTCTCGATCATCGCGCCCCACGCCTCCAGCGTGCGCATGGCGAACGTGTAGCCCTCGAAGTTGTTGCGCGCGTGGTCCAGCACCTCCGTCGTGTGCCAGTTGTCGGTGAGGATGGCGTCGCCGGCATGCACGCGGAGGACGGTGTAGAAGCGGTCGTGAAGCGCCTCGGGCCGCACGTCGCGCGTCGACCCGCGCTTCTTGCCTTCGTTGACGATGTAGCTTTCCTGCGGCGATGGGCTCGCGTCGAGTGATTCACATCTCGTGCCTCGCGGTGCCGCTATACACCGTTTGCGCACCGCGGCGGCGGCTTCCGACCGACGCCATGTTGACCAGGTTCTTCGCGTCGGCCGCCCGGATCAGCGCCTCCGGCAGCGTCGACGCCCATCATCTGCCACTGCTGGTTGGCGAACTTCTGCAGCGTCGCGATGTGCTCGGCGTGCAGGTGGCCGAAGCGTCCCTGCAGCTTCAGGTACTCGGACACCGGCCGCATGTTCTGCGGGCGGAAGCTGTAGTCGTACTCGCGCTTCTCGTTGTTCCATTCCCAGATCGGGTAGCAGCCCGCACTCGACGACGAGCCGCCCGAGATCGATCGAGCGCGGCGTCTCGTAGACGAAGCCCTTCTGGCACGGCGTGTAGATCATCAGGAACGACGCGCCCTTGAAGTTGAGGCCCTTGCGCACCTTGTTCATCAGATCGATCGGATAGCCGACGCTCGCCGTCGCGACGTAGCAGTGCGGGTGGCCGGCGGCCATCATCCGGGCGAGGTCCTTCGGGCAACAGCTTCTTGCCTTCCGGCAATCATCGGACCCGGCGGCGAGAACGTCGTCATGCCGCCGTAGGGCGTGCGCGACGACGCCTGGATGCCGGTGTTGGCGTACTGCTCGTTGTCGTAGCAGATGATCAGGCAGTCGTGGTTGCGGTAGAGCGCGCCCGAAATCGACGCGAGCCCGATGTCCGACGCGCTGCCGTCGCCGGCCTCGCAGATGATGTTCGGAAAGGCGCCCTTCCACTTGCCCTTGCGGATCATCGCTTCGTAGGCGGCGGCGACGCCGGCGGTGAAGCTGCCGGCGCTGCCGATCTGCGTGTGCGCCCACGGCACGTTGTACGGCGTGCACAGATACGAGCTGTTGGCGACATACATGCAGCCGGTCGGCCCGACCAGGATGGTGTTGTCGCCGGACGCCTTGCTCGTCATCCGGTACTGGATCGACGGCCCGCAGCCGGCGCACGTGCGGTGGCCGGGCACGAACGGCTCGGTCTGCGGCAGCTCGGGGTTGTAGAAACGCGCCCCCTGGTTCGGGCTCGCGAGCATCGGCAGCATCTGCCGCTGGATTTCAATCGCCGGCATTTCGCGCTCCATGACGATTGCAGATCTCGGATCTCAGATTGCAGATTCGATCCGCAATCGCATCCGAAATCTGGCAATCGGCAATCCGAATTGCTTATTCTTCGAACCCGACCCAGTGCGTGCGCTTTTCGATCTTGCCGCGCTTCTGCGCGTCGAGCATCTTCTGCGTCATCCAGTAGAACTCTTTCAGCACGATCGCCTCGCCGCCCATGCCGGCCATGAACGAGACGACGAGCGGCCGCTTGTGCGCTCTCGTAGAGGCGCGGCGCAGACTTCGGCGTACAGCGACGCCGCCGCTGCTGACGCTGCCGAGCCCCATGTTGGTCTCGAGGACGCCGACCACCTTGAACTTGCTCAGCGCATCGCTTGACGCGATCGGTCGGGTACGGCCGGATCGTCTTGAGCCGCACCAGGCCGACCTTCGCGCCGCGCTCGCGCATGTGCTTGATCGCGTAGCGCGCCGTCACGCCGTGCGCGCCCTGCAGGAAGAACACGACCTCGGCGCCGTCGGTCATGAACTCCTCGATCCACGGGTCGTAGCGGCGGCCGAAGATCGCGCGCGAACTCCTCGTGCGCCTGCTCGATGACCGGTACCGCGCCTTCCATGGCGCGGGCGCGCTCGAGCTGCAGCGGCGGGCCCTGCTCCGGCATGATCTGCGGGCCGTGCGACACCGGCCGCCGCGGATCGAGCGGATACGGATGCGTTGTACGGCGGCAGGAACTCCCTCACCTGCGCCGGTGTCGGGCAGCTCGACCTCGGTCGTGATGTGCGAGACGAAGAAGCCGTCCTGGCAGACCATCTGCGGCAGGAGCACGCGCGGATCCTCGCCGATCCGGAAGCCCAGCAGGTGGTTGTCGAACGCCTCCTGCGCGTCGCACGACCAGCCCATGAGCCATCCCATGTCGCGCGTCGAGAGCGCGTCGGTGTGCTCCGACCCGAAGTCGCCCGGCGGATCCAGCGTGCGGTCGGCGATCATCATCTGCACCGGCATGCGCGTGCCCGAGATCGGCGAGTAGAGCTCGTAGGCGAACTGCACGCCGACGCCGGAGCTGCCGGTGAAGACGCGCGCGCCGCTCGACGAGGCGCCGTGCGCGATGCTCAACTGCGAGTGCTCGCTGTCGGCGACGATGTACTCGGCGTCGAGCTCGCCGTTGGCCACCATCTGCGCCAGCGCCATCATCGTCGCCGTGTACGGCCGGATCGGATAGGCCGTGATCACGTCGACGTCGGCGTAGCTTGGCGGCCTGCGCCGCCGCGACGCAGCCGTTGATCCGGACCTTTCGCTTCTTCGCAGTTGCTGTTGCCATGCTGTCTGACTCGTACTAATTGCGGACTACCGGTGACACTGGCCTGATCACTAGCAACTAGATCCGCAACCCCGTTACTTCCAGTTCTCGATGTCCTTGTCCGGCCGCTCCGGCAGGTGCTTCAGCTCTTCCGCCTGGCGCCCGTGCAGCCCCTGCGTGATCGCGAACGCCGTGTCCATCCGCACCACGCCGGTGTCGAAGTCGAGCTCGGGCACGCCTTCGAGGCAGCCGGTCGGACACTCCTCGATGCACACGCGGCAGCCTTTGCAGTAGTCGACCAGGATCTTGTAGAGGCCGTTCGAGCGCACCGACCGCACGATGCACGGCTCGGGGCAGACCAGATAGCAGTTGTCGCACGCGTTGCAGGTGCCGCAGCTGAAGCAGCGGTTGGCCTCTTCCGTCGCCTGCTCTTCGGTGTACGCCTGAATGACCTCGTCCTGCGTGCGGCGGCGGCTCGCCGGCGGCAGCATCTCCTGCTGCACGCGCGGGAACTTCGGGAAGTAGGTCATGTTCATCCGCGCCAGGTCGGTGATCACGTCGATCGCGACCATGCGTTCCTGCAGCGGCTGTCCGCGGAGCACCTTGTCGAGGTTGAACGCGACGCGCTTGCCGTCGCCGACCGCGTTCACCACCATCAGCGGCTGGCCGGACCCGAGCTGGACGATGTCGCCGGCGGCGAAGAACTTCGTGTTGCCGAGGCGCCCGAACCGGTCGATCTTGATCGTGCCGCGCTCGTTCTTGAACTCCTCGGGCAGCCACTTCAGCGACGCATGCTGGCCGACGGCGATGATCACGTTGTCGACCGGAAGCGCTCGGCCGGCGACTCCTTGATCGACGGCGATCGGCGAGGCGTTGATGGCGCCGCTGAAGCTGCGCCGGGTGCAGCTGCAGCGCCTCGACCTTGCCGTTGCCGAGCGCCGCGGTCATCGCCCGCCCGTGCTTGCAGCTCGACGCCTTCCGGCGAGCATGTCGTGCAGATCTTCCGGCACGCACGGCATCTCGTCGGTCGTGGTCTCGACGGTGATGAGCGTCACTTCCTCGGCGCCCTGGCGCAGCGCTTCGCGGGCGCAGTCGATGGCGGTATTGCCGCCGCCGATGACGGCGACGCGCGGCCCAGCTTCACCTTCGACGTGCCCATGCCGATGTCGCGGAGGAACGGCAGCCCGTAGGCACGCCGTCCTTGTCCTCGCCCTCGGCGCGGACGCTGTTCGGTTCGGTGAGGCCGACCGCGAGCACGCAGGCGTCGTAGTTCTTCTTCAGCTCGTCCCAGCGTGACGTCCTTGCCGACCTCGGTGTTGGTCTTGATCGTGATGCCGAGCTCGACGAGGCGCTCGATCTCGCGGTCGAGGACGTCCTGCGGCAGCACCCAGTCCGGGAATGCCGCCGCGATTGAGCCCGCCGGCCTTCGGCGACTTCTCGAGGATCGTGACCGCGTAGCCGAGGCGCGCCAGCTGGTACGCGGCGCTGTGTCCCGCCGGGCCCGATCCGACGACCGCGACCTTCTTGCCGTTGGGCGCGCCGGCCGTCACCACGTCGCGTCGGCAGCGCCTGTCCGAGGTCGCCGAGAAACCGCTCGACCGCGCGGATCGAGATCGCCTCGTCGCACTGCCCGCGGTTGCACGCCTGCTCGCACGGGTGATAGCAGACGCGGCCGGTGACCGACGGAAACGGCATGTCTTCCTTGATGAGCGCGTAGGCGTCGAGATACTTGCCGCGCTTCACGAGGTCGAGATAGCCCTGGATCTTCTCGTTGGTGCCGCACGCGTTGTTGCAGGGCGGCATCTTGTCCGCAGTACACCGGCCGGATCGGCGCGCCAGTTGCCGGTCGGAAACAGATCCTGACCCTTTTCCTGCGACGGCGCCGGCGTGATCCCGGCAAACGGCACCGCCAGCCAATCCGGAATGTGCGTGCCTTTGTGACACGACTACCTTTCGTTGGTAGACGATGACATTGGTCAGTTCGCGTTCGCGCTCATCGACCGTCACCAATCCAACGACTGACACGGCCTGTCCGAGCGGCATGATGTGCAGCTGGTCGAGCGCTGCGGTGAACGCCGCCTTGTTGGCAATCATCGGTTCGATGGTCTCGAGCTTGCACGATGCCGGTCGTCTTGACGACCGCGGCGATGAGCGGGGCGGCGATGTCGGGCGCGATCGCGTTGTTGCGCTCGGCGGCGCCTTCGGTCGACAGGCGATCGAGGCCCGAGCTCGCCCAGCCGGTAGTACAGCCACTTGTGATCGGCGATCTTCGCCGCGTCGACGCACACCAGCTGCGCCAGCCGTTCGGCGCCGGGCACGAAGCGGATCATGTATTCGGGCGTGTAGTGGGTGTTGATCACGAGCGTGCCGCCGGGCGGCATCCCGCGCATGTAATCCCACCCTTCACCATCGTCTGCTCGACCAGCACGACGATGTTCGGCTGCTCGTTCTCGTAGGTGAGCGCGTTCTCGATCACGCTCGTCGCTGAGGCGGCAGTATTTGCGCGTCGGCGCGTTGGTGCGATCGGGGTTGTCGACGTAGTTCTCCATCGCCTGCGCGAACTTGCCCTCGAGGCGCGGCCGGCGGCGGCGGCAATCTGTGAATTTGACTGATGCGCTTCATGTTCTTAATCAAGAGCTGATGCTATAAAACTGATATTTAGTTTTTGTAAGTTATGATGACCAAAGTTCTGATCTGGCAGTCCCGATTTTGTTTGAACGTAACGTTTAAACTTAGCCTCGTGGATTCGGCGGCCCGCGCTGAATACTTCGTGCTTCTTCATGAGGTCAACTGGTCGTTGAAAGATCATGCTTCCTCTTTAAACTATACAGATGATAGAGCTTCCATAATAAGCTGATCATACGCAGCATATGCTGGAGGTTCGTGGCTCACATAGTGTTTTTATTAGGTTCTGATCCGTCGCGAACTCCCCGGCTTTCGGCGGCGAGTTGCGCATCAGGCGCCGATGTCCGGAAAAGAGCGCACTCAGGAAAGGTGAGATGCGGCGATCGCGAGTATAGCCTCAGAAATTCTTCCTTCGTAGCCTTCTGCCGCTTAACCGCAGTTTTTAAAGCTATTTCGCCCGTAATAAGAGTTCTGATAGTTTGAAGTGATTTAGAGTAATGCGATTTGAGATCACGCCCATGTTTCTTATAAAACATAATTGATCCTGCAGCGTGGTTTGGTAACATCCGTGTTTAGATGTGGTACGTCTTTCAGTTGACTTGTTCTGAAGCTTCGCGATCTTAAACATGATGGAAAAGTTGAAAGCCAGTGCATGGCTGGCGCCGCCCGCCTCGCCTTCTTTGAAGACCTCGCGCAGCGCCTTCTCGGATTCGCCGAGCCACTTCGAGTAGAGCTGCGGGCCGTCGATGGCGATGAGCGGGATCTGCTTTTCGCCGGACAGCGCCCGCACCATGCGCGGTCTTCCCGGTGCCCGACGGCCCGACGAGCAGGATGCCGCGCGGCGGCGCCAGCCCGACCTGCTCGTAGACGTCGTCGTGCATGTGCGCGTGCTCGATCACGGCGTCGAGCAGCCGCTTCACCTCGTCGAGCCCGCCGAGCGAGGCGAACGTCGACGGCTCTTCTCGATGAAGAACTCGCGCGTCGCGCTCGGCTCGACTTCCTTCAACCCGGCGAGGCAGTCGTCGCGCGTCACCTGCAGCGTGGACCAGGTCGGCCGAGTCCTCGTCGACGTGCCGGCACGCTGTTCGCGCGCCGAGAGGAAGCGGCGCAGGGTGATCATGCCGACTTCCTGGCACAACGCTTCGAGATCGGCGCCGACGAAACCGTGGGAGTGTTCGGCGATCTCCTGCAGGTCGACGTCGGGCCCGAGCGGCATGGCGCGCGAGTGGATCTTGAGGATCTGAAGCCGCGCCTGCGTGTTCGGAACGCCGATCTCGATCTCGCGATCGAAGCGCCCCGGCCGCCGCAGCGCCGGATCCAGCACCTCCGGGATGTTCGTGGCGCCGATGACGATGACCTGGCCGCGCGACACGAAGCCGTCCATCAGGCTCAGGAGCTGCGCGACGACGCGCTTCTCGACCTCGCCGGCCACGTCGGCGCGCTTGGGCGCCACGGCGTCGATCTCGTCGATGAACAGGATGGCCGGCGCGCAGCGCGCCGCTTCCTCGAAGACCTCGCGGAGCCTGGCCTCGCTCTCGCCGTAGAACTTCCGCATGATCTCCGGGCCGTTGAGGTGAATGAAGTGCACGCGGCTCTCGGCGGCGACGGCGCGGGCGAGCAGCGTCTTGCCGGTGCCGGGCGGGCCGTACAGCAGCACGCCCTTGGGCGCGAGAATGCCCAGCCGCTCGAAGATGCGCGAGTGCTTGAGCGGCAGCTCGACGATCTCGCGCACCCGCGCCACCTCGCGCTCGAGCCCGCCGATGTCCTCGTAGGACACCGCCGGCGCGCGCGCCTCGGTCTGCTCGCCTTCGACGACGCGGATGTCGGTGCGCCGGCCGATGACGACCGGCCCGGCCGGAATCGTGCGCACGACCTGAAAGTTCACCGCCTTGGCGAACGTCGGCACGCGGACCGCGCAGCCGGTGACGACCGGCACGCCTTCGCAGATCCTCGAGCATGCGTTCGGGCGCGATGATCGCCGGCGCGGCGCCCTCCCACAGCGGCGAGAAGCGGACCGCCACGGCCTGGGCCGACTCGACCGGGCGTCACCGACACCGGCTCCTGCAACCCCGCGCCGCAGTTGCTGCGCAGCGGTGCCGTCGATCTGGATCACGCCCTCGATGCCTCGCGTCCGACAGCTCGGCACGCGCGACGGCGACCGTGCGCGCCGGTGATCTTCAGGACGTCGCCGGGCCGGGCGCCGATGCGCAGCAGATCGCCGGGCGCCAGCCGCGCGATGGCGTGGCCGATGTCCTCGACGCGCGCTTCCGCGACGCGGAGCGTCACGGCGGCCGCGAGCGACGCCGGCGGCGCGGATCCGCCGTGATCGCCGGACGATGCGGTCATGGCTCGGAGATCGGCGCTGAACCGGCTCTGGACCTGCCGACGGCGAAGCGGTCGAAGACGCGCGGCGAGCTGCTGCGGCTCGGGATGGTCCGGCGGCTCGGCGGCGATCGCCACGCTCGGTCCGGTCCGGGCCCGCGTCGATCGAGCCGGATCGTGCCGAGGTTGGTGTGCTCGATCGCCCAGCCGTCGCTCTTGACGGCGGTGACCGCCATGCTCAGCGTGGTGCGCGTCGCTCTCCCACGGCACGACGATCGCGGTGACGTGGCCCTGGCCGCGCGCGTACTCCTCGATCGCGCGCGAGACGACGCTGGCGGCGATCCGGTGGCGATGAACGTCGACGATTTCGCTCCATGCCGCAGTTCGACTCCGCAATCCGAGACGCTGTGCTACAGTGGCCCGGTGGTCGAACCAGTTAGGCGGCGTGAGTCTGACACCCGCTCCGCGGCGTGTCAAGCGCCGACGCCGCCCCGGCGGCGTCCGCCGCGCCCGCACTCCGCGCTGCATCGAGCCGATCCGAAAGACGCGCGTCGCCGAGGAGATCGCCGACCGCATCCGCGTGCTGATCCTCGACGGCACGTTCCCGGCCGGCCGGCCGCTGCCCGCCGAACGCCCGCTCGCCGAACGGTTCGGCGTCAGCCGCGGGTCGATCCGCGACGCGTTCCGGACGCTCGAGACGATCGGTCTGCTCGTCACGCGCCACGGCCAGGGCACGTTTCCGCAGGAGCTCGACGTCGACCGGCTGGTCGCGCCGCTCGCCTCCGTCCTGCAGCTACCGCCACGATCTGCAGGACGAGCTGCTCGACGTGCGCCGCATGTTCGAGCCCGCCGTCGCGCGCGTCGCGGCCACGCGCGTCACCGACGAGGATCCTGGCCGACCTGCAGCGCATCCTCGACGCGCAGCGCAAGAAGCTCAAGACCGGCCGCTCGGCGCATCGTCGAGGACACGGCGTTTCACGCCGCCCTCGCCCGCGCCACGCGCAATCGCGTCGTCGTCAGCATCATGGCGACGCTGAACGATCTGCTCGTCGAATCGCGCAAGCTCACGCTGAAGCAGAAGGGCCGTCCGCAGCCGATCGATCGCCGGACACGAAGCGGTCGTCGCGGCGTTGCGGCGGCGCGACGCCGGACGCCGCGGCCGGAAGCGATGCGCGAGCACATCGATCAGATCGCCAGCCTGCTGCAGCACGCGACCACGCTCATGGATGAGACGCTGCGGCATCCAGCGCGACACGTCGCTCGGTCAGCTCGACGCGCTGATCCGGCGCGGCCGTCAGATCAGGACACGCGGCTCGGTCGACGCCACGCGCGCGTGGCAGCAGGACTGCGCGGCCGCGATCAATCAGCTGTCCGGCGGCAGCAAGGCGCACTGGCTCGCCCGCGCCTACAGCGGGCGCGTTTCTCGTGCGCGCGGCCGACGGCGGCGGTGGTCGTCGAGGCGGACTGCGACGGAGATCGTCGACCGGATCCTCGACGTGCTGGCGCAGGGCGCCGCGTCGCTGTCGCGCATGGACGATGTCGAGGCGGCCTCGTCCGGCGCGGCGCCGCGGCCGCGGCGGTTCGAGTTCGTCCACAACGCGGAGCTGCGGCCCGTCCTCGAGCGGGCGTTCGACGACAGCCGCGATGCCCTCGAGCGCGGCGAGATTCCGGCGCTGGCGCTGATCCTGTCGTGCGGCGTGATCGAAGCGCGTGCTCACCGATGCGCTCGAGCAATCCGCAATCGGCGATCCGCAATCCGCAAGCCGCGATCCGCATCCGCAATGACGTGCGCGTCGCCGACTGGTCATTGCGCCGTATCGGCGCGGCTGAATCGCGGGGCTGATTCGCAGCGGCTGCGCCCGCCTGCCGGCGCGGGCGCGGACCTACCGCGAGCTCACCGATGCCGACGGCCAGCTGCGCGCCGGACGTGTCGGTGTCCGAGCGCGACGCGCGCATCGCCTCGCAGGTGCTCCACGTCGTCATGCGGGATCTGAATCCCGGGCGCTGAACACAACGTCGAACGCAGAGACCGCGGAGACCGCAGAGCAGACGAATTTTACGCGTAGCTCGGCTCCAGCCTCCATGCGGGATCGCGTCGACGGCTTCGCGAGCTGAGAAGCCGGCACGCTGTAAGCGTCGCGCCCAGTACGTAGTGTGGCGAGCCTATCGCGATCGGGCCCCGGCGCTCAACCGAGAGGCGGCAGCCTGACGCCGACGACGTCTCTCAGATAATTGATGTTCTGCGCGATATAGACATCGATCGCGAGATCCAGGTTTCCACCGATGGCGTCGAAGCCGTCGTCGCCCTTTCTCGGTCCATCGAGATCGAGAACGACCCAGCCCCTTGTAATGCCGGTCCCGCAGCAATTTGAAGACGGCGGGAAGTCGACGCCGCCCCCGCCCAGATTGTGATAGACGCTCGCCACGCGCGTGCTGATCCTGCGTCGGCGTCGAAGTGTTACCGCGATATCTTGCGTAGGTATCCTTGAGGTGCACTTCGGCGATGCGCGGGAAATAGTCGCTCATGATCTGCACCGCATCCATGCCGCCCAAGGTCAGATGCCCGGTGTCCGTGGTGAGCCAGACATATTTGGGATCGGTGAGCTCCATCACGCTGGCGCACTTCGGATTCGCGTTCCATCGGTCCCCAGATATGGGGATGCGGGAGCCATCTTTATCCCCATGGCAATCGTTTGCCTGCCGATCTCGCTTGAGGGTGTTGGCGAGTCTCTTCAGTTGATCGTCGCTCGGACCGCCGGGCGGCCGCGCGCCCATATTGCACTTCCAATGGCCGGCGCCGAGCGGCTGGAGAAAATCGCGCGCAAACGCCACATGATCGGCGATGGTCTTCGGATCTGATCCGGATCGATGAAGTTTGTCGACTGGCCGGCCGCGCCGTTGGACGCGTCGATGAACGTGATGCCCGCATCATCGAAGAGCTTCTTGAGCGCCAGCGGATTGTTCCGATACTTCTCATAGTCTGTTCGCGTATGGCTCGATGCCCTGCAGTCCCAGCGCGGCCATCCGTTTGAGCGCCCACTCGGTGTCGTGATGGGGCGCCCAGAGGGAACTGGTGCTCCCGAAAAGCATGTCCGGATTGACAGGGTCGAGCGGTACGATGAGACAACCGCGCCCGCACATCGGATGGCGCGACGACGCTCGCCGCGGCCACCGCAGCGCCGACACCAAGACTGGCGCCTATAAATTCACGGCGATTCAACATATCGGCCTCCTCAGCAGGTGGTGATGCGGGATCTGAATCCGGCCGCTGCGAAAACATTAATCGTCGAACGCTGAGACCGCGGAGACCGCAGAGAAGCACTACCGAGCGTTTCTCTGCGTGCTCTGCGATCTCCGCGTTCGAAACGTTTCGCCTTTGAAAGGCTCGCGCTCCACCCTATCGCCGTAGCGCGAGGCTTTCAGCCGAGCGATCTCCGAACTACCCGGAAGCGCGTAAGCCGTCAGCGTCGTGCCGGAGGGCAGCAGGACGTACTGGCGGCCGTCGAGCATGTAGGTGATCGCTCCGGCGTAGAGCGCCGATCCGGTCTGAAAGTGCCACAGGTTCTTCCCGGTGCGCCCGTCGAACGCCATGAAGTTGCCCGAGGAGCCGGCGAAGACCAGCCCCGAGGCGGTTGACAGCACGCCGGCCCGATGATTGGGCGGTGTAGGGAAAGTCCCAGCGCTTTTCACCGGTCGATGGCGTCGATCGCGCGCAAGGCGGCGTATGGCTGACGCGCTGACGGCGCCGCCGCTGAAAGCTGTCGCCGGGATTGTAGTCGTCCTTCCAGGTGTAGAAGATGCCGCACGACTCCCGCGCCGTGACGAACAGGAGCCCGAGCTCCTTGTCGAACGACGGCGGCATCCAGTTGGTCCCGCCGCCTGATCGGGGCAGACGCGCGTCCCTCTTCGCTCGGCATGCTGTTCGGGCAGGAGCATCGGGCGGCCGTTGGGCTGCACTCTCCTTCGCCCAGCTCGTCTCGATGAACGGCTTCGCCCTGAATCAGCTGCCCGGTCGCGCGGTCGAGCACGTAGAAGAAGCCATTGCGGTTCGCGAACATCACGGTCTTGCGCGCGGCTTTGCCCGCCGATCGTCAGGTCGGCCAGCACCGGTTCTGCGTCGAGTCCCAGTCCCACGTCGTGCGGCGTGAACTGATAGTGCCAGCGCAGCCGGCCGGTATCGGCGTCGAGCGCCGACGATCGAGGCGGTGTAGAGGTTGTCGCCTCGCGCGCGCTCCCGTCGTAGTCCGGTCCGGCGTTGCCGGTGCCCCAGTAGACCAGGTTCAGCTCCGGATCGTAGGCGCCGGCTCGCCCACGTCGATCCGCCGCCTTTTCCCACGGCTTTCTGGTCGGTGCCCCGCCACGTGCCGTGGCCCGGATCCGCCGGCCCCGCCGTCGTGAAGAACCGCCAGCTGCGCGCCCCGTCTGCGCGTCGTAGGCATCGATGAAGCCGCGCACGCCGTACTCGGCGCCGGCCATCGCCGACGATGACCTTGTCCTTGACGACGAGCGGCGCCGCGGTCGCGCTGTAGCCGTTGCGGTAGTTCTCCATGACCGTGTCCCAGACGACCGCGCCGGTCTTCATGCTGTAGCGGCGACGACGTGGGCGTCGAGCGTGGCCTTGAACAGGCGATCGCCGAGCAGCGCCGTAGCCGCGGGTTGACGAGCCCGCAGCAGGCGATCAGGCTGCCGGGCAGCTCGCGCCGCTGGCGCCAGATCTGGCGGCCGGTCCGCGCGTCGAGCGCCCAGCCGGTGTCGAGCGGGCCGGTGATGTGAACGACGCCGTCGACGATGAGCGGCGTGTCGCCTCGAACTCTGCCGAGCGTCTCGGTCTGAACGCCCACTGCGCCGTGAGGCCGTGGACGTTCTCCGGCGTGATCTGCGTCAGCGGGCTGTGGCGCTGGTTCGTGTAGTCGCCCGAGTAGGTCAGCCAGCGCGTACGCGTCCTGAGGCCGTCGCGCAGATCCTGCGCCGTCACCTGCGGCGCGCGCGCCGTCTGCTGCGCGGTGACGTGACAACGGTCGCGGCGGCGGCGATCGCCGCGGCCAGCGTCAGGGTGGCGATTCATACGGCGCGCGCATACGCCCTCCTTCAACGGCGATCCGACGCTCGGTGCGACACGCGTGGTCAGGTCATTGCAGGAGATCGTCGAGCGCGCATCGATTCAGCTGGGCGGCGCGTGACGACGGCATCACCGGTCCGCGGCTCGGTCAGGATCTCGGTCAGGTTCTCTTTCAGGAAGCCCTGAAGCCGCTCGCGCATGTCGACGATCTGGATCGAGAACTCGTCCTCGTTCTTTTCACGCCGCGAATGCCGCTGGCCGCCGCGGGTCGACGAGCGTCACCGCTTCGTAGCCGGGGCGGACCGTCGGTGCCGGTGCCGCGCAGCTTGTTCATCAGGACCGGACGCGACCGTCCCGAGCCGACTCGTGACAGGTCCGGACCGAGGCTGCCCGCCCCGGCTCGTTGACCATGTGGCACGCGCGGCAGTGGCGCGGAAGAGCTGCTCGCCGTTCTGCGCGTCGCCGGCCGTGACGCGCACTCTGGCGCCGGCGTCAGCGTCGCGACGATACGCCAGCATCTGCCAGATTTCCTTGTCGGAGACGCGCAGCGGGTCGGCGCGGCGTCATGTCGGTGCCGGGGATGCCGCGGCGGATCGATCCCCGAAGAGGCGCTCGTCGCTGTAGCCGGCGGCCGAGAGCCCGGTGATGTCGGGACCGATGTAGCCGCGGGCGTCCGGCCCGTGACAGCCCGGCATCGCGAGCGGAACTTCGTGCCGCCGTCGCGGACGGCGAGTCCGCGCTGCCGAGCAGCGGGTCTTCGCGACCCGCGCGTCGGCGCGGGCGACGATCCTGCAACGCGTCGCCCCCGCGATCGGTCATGACGAGGGCCGCGCTCGTGACGCCGGCCATCGCGGCCGCCAGCACCAAAGACGCTGCAGCGCATATGTCCCTCCGTGAGCACCTCAGCCGACACGAATTGCGTGCCTACGCTACCCTCAAGCCGTACCAATCGCCAGCGGTAAATGAGGTAAACTACCCGCCCGTTTCGACTCGAACGGCTGGCGCGGGTCATGCACGGAGCCGGGTCCAGGGAGGACAGGTCGATGAAGGTGCACAACCGTTGGGTTCAGCTCTGCGCAGCGCACTCGGAATCGCCATGATCATGATCGCCAACCTGCAGTACTCCTGGACGCTCTTCGTCAATCCGATGCAGGCCGCCACCGGCTGGAAGCTCTCCGAGATTTCAGCTCGCCTTCACGTTGTTCATCCTCTTCCAGACCTGGGTGCAGCCGCTCGATGGGTGGCTGGCATCGACCGCCTCGGGCCGCGCGGTTCATCACCGTGGCCGGCGTGCTGTGCGGCGTCGGCTGGGCGGCCATGGGTCGGCCACGACGCTGCCGATGCTCTACGCCGTCGCATCGGCACGGCATCGGCGCCGCGCTTCGGTCTACAGCGGGTCGATGCGGCTCGGCGCTCGAAGTGGTTCGCGATCGCCGCGGGCTTGCCGCGCGATCATCGCCGCCGGCTTCGGCGGCGGCACGGCGCTGTTCATCCCGGTCATCGGCTACCTGCTCCGCACCAGGGCTACGGCCCGACCTTTCTCTGGACCGGCATCTTCCAGGGCACGGTCATCGTCAGTCGTCGCGCAGCTGCTGAGGCTCCCGCCGGAGGTGCCGCAGGCTGTCGCGAAGTCGAGTGCCGTCGCCTCCCGCCGGACGACGAGCACTTCACCACTCCTCGAGATGCTGCGCACGCCGCACTTCTACGCGTGTGACGGCACCTTCCTGATGATGGCGACCGGCGGCTTGCCGGGTGACGGCGCAGGCCGGACCGGTGGCTGTCAGGGGCATCAGCGCCTCGGCGCTGCTGCTGACGACGACGCTCAACCCGATTGCGAACGGCGTGCCAGCCGGGTGTCGTGGGGGTGGATCTCCGACCGCCTCGGCCGCGAAAATACGATGGTCATCGCGTTCCTGCCGCAGGCCGTCTGCCTGCTCCTCGTGCTGACGGTCGGGCGCTCTCCGGGGCGCGTTGTTCATCGTCACCCTGGTGCTGGTCTTCACACTGGGGCGAAGTCCTCTCGCTCTTCCCGTCAATCTCGGGCGACTACTTCGGCACGCGCCACGCCACCTCGAACTACGCGTGGCTCTACACCGCCAAAGGGGTCTCGTCGATCCTCGGCAGCTACGTCGCGGCGCTCCTCTACGAACGCTTCGGGACGTGGACGGCGTGCTTCTACGGCAGCGCGGCGCTCGCGCTGATGGCGGCGGTCTCGGCGGCCGTCCTGCGCAGACCCTGCTGCCGGTCAAGCGTCCGGCCGAGCTTCCTCGCCGCTCGCCGCCGCTATAGACTGAGTTCAGGGAATCAAGAATTAGAATTCAGAATTAAGAATTGGAAGCTGGAATTCCGTCCACGTTATCGGATTTGTTGGAACGCGCGCCGCGCAGCACGACCGCCATCATCCTTCCGGAACAGAACCTCCACATCACCTACGTGGCGCTGCGCGACCAGGTGCAGGCCGTCGCGGAACAGCTTGCCGCTGCCGGCGTCAGCCGCGGCGATCGCATCGGCATCGCGCTGCGCCCAACGGGCTGCCGATGATCGTGTCGTTTCTCGCCGCGTCGCGGTCGCGGGCACGGCGGCGCCTCTGAACCCGGCCTACACGGAGGAAGAGTTCCGCTTCTACCTCGAGGACACCGGCGCGCGCAAACTGATTCCTTCCGCCGGACGGCGCCGACGAGCGCGGCGCGCCGCCGGCGACCGCGTGCCGGTCCTGACCATCGACATGGACGCCGCAGGCACCGTGACGCTGTCCGGGCGCGTCCGGCGCATCGCCCGGCGCGCCGTCCCGGCGCCGTCGATCGATGTCGCGCTCGTCCTGCACACGAGCGGCAGCACCGGCCGGCCCAAGCGCGTGCCGCTCAGCGCACGCCAACCTGTCCATCTCGGCGCGGCAACGTCGCGCGCAGCTACGCGCTCAGCGCCGAGCGATGTGTCGCTGTGCGTGATGCCGCTGTTTCACGTGCACGGCCTGGTCGCGTCGACGCTCGCCACGCTCGTCGACCGGCGGCACCGGTCGTCGTGCCGGGCGAAGTTCAGCCCGCTGTCGTTCTGGCGCGTCGCGCGGGATCACGGCGTGACCTGGTACTCGGCGGTGCCGACGCTGCATCAGCTGCTGCTGGCGCGCGCGGCCGATCCGGACGTCGCGCCGGCCGGCGGGCACCGAACGTCTGCGCTTCATCCGGTCGTGCAGCGCGTCGCTGCCGCCGCAGGTGATGCACGACCTCGAAGCGGCGTTCGGCGCGCCGGTCGCTCGAGGCCTACGGCATGACCGAGGCCGCGCATCAGATGACGTCCAACCCGCTGCCGCCGGCCGACCGGCAAGCCCGGCTCGGTCGGCTGCGGCACCGACGTCCGCGTCAGCATCATGGACGCGGCCGGCGGCACCTGCCCGCCGGCGAGCGCGGCGAGGTCGTCATCCAGGGCCCGAACGTCATCCGCGGCTACGAGAACAATCCCGAGGCCAACGCCGCGTCGTTCGTCGACGGATGGTTCCGCACCGGCGACCAGGGCTATCCTCGACGCCGACGGCTATCTGACGCTCGTCGCGCCGCATCAAGGAGCTGATCAATCGCGGCGGCGAGAAGATCTCGCCGCGCGAGATCGACGAGGTGCTGCTCGCGCACCCCGCGGTGGCCGAGGCGGTGTGCTTCGGCGTGCCGCATCGGCACCTGGGGCGAAGAGGTCGCCGCGGCGGTCGTCCTGCGCGAGGCGGCGACCGAAGCCGAGCTCCTGCGCATTGCCGCGAGCACCTGGCCGACTACAAGCGGCCGAAACAGATTCACATCACCGACGCCATCCCGCGCACCGCCACCGGCAAGATTCAGCGGGGCGTCGTGGCGAAGGCTGTACCAGACAAAGCGTCGTGAGAATCGTCATCGCCGGCGCCGGCGCGATCGGCGGCTACATCGGCGCCCGGCTCGCCAGCGCCGGCGCCGACGTCGTGCTGTTCGCCCGCGGAGCGCATCTTCAGCGCGATGCAGGCGCGCGGCCTCGCGCGTCGTCAGCCCGGACGGCGATTTCGAGGTGAAGCCGGAGGTGACCGGCGATCTGCAACGCGATCGGCCACGCCGACGTGGTCGTTGCTCGGCGTCAAGGCGCACGGCCTGACGACGCTCGCGCCGGCAGCTGCGCCGCTGCTTCGGCCCGGACACGGTCGTCGTCAGCACGCAGAACGGCATCCCGTGGTGGTATTTCCAGGGCCACGGCGGCGAGCTCGACGGGCTGCAGCTCGAGCGCGTCGATCCCGGCGGCGTGATCGCCGCGGCCGATCGAGCCGCGGCCGCGTCGTCGGCTCGCTGGCGTATTTCTCGACCGACATCGCCGAGCCCGGCGTCATCCATCACACCGAGGGCAATCGCATCAGCTTCGGCGAGCCGGACGGCACGCGGACCGAGAGACCAAGCGCGCATTGCCGGAAGCGCTGATCGCGGCCGGCTTCCGCTGTCCGGTCACGACCAGGTTCCGGCACGAGATCTGGGTGAAGCTGCTCGGGCAACGTCGCGTTCAATCCGATCAGCGCGCTGACCGGCGGCACGCTCGAGGAGCTGGCGCGTCATCCTGACGTGTCGACGGTGGTGCGCGAGCTGATGACTGAGACCGAAGCGGTCGCGCGGCGCGGCTCGGCATCGAGCTGCCGATCTCGATCGATCAGCGGATGGCCGGCGCCGAGAAGGTGGGCGCGCACAAGACCTCGATGCTGCAGGATTTCGAAGCCGGCCGGCCGATGGAGCTCGAAGCCATCGTCGGCGCCGTCGTCGAGCTGGGCGAGCGGCTCGGCGTGCGCGATGCCGGCGACGCGGACGGTGTACGCGTGCGCGAAGATGCGTCGACAGAAGAAGAGCTCACCGTTGCACCTGATGCCGACCGATCACCACGCGCTCGCCCAGGAACTGATGGCCGCATACGCCGGGCCGTCAGTGAGATCGCCGTGCCGCCGTCCGGCGCGCGAGGGCGGCTCGATCGTCGCGACCGCCTACGCCGTCGACGCGGAGCTCGCGCGGCTGCGCCGGGCGGCCGGCCGCACGACGGTCGGCCGCAAGGTCGGCTTCGCCAACAAGGCGATGATGGCGCGTGCTCAAGCTCGACACGCTCGTCTGGTCGCAATATGACGACGACACCGTGCATGACGCGCGGGAGCGGCGACGCCGCGCTGCCGGTGGCGCGGATGTACCTCGCCGAAGATCGAACCGGAGATCGTCTTCAAGCTGAAGCGGCCTGCTCGCGACGGCGAGGCTCGATCGCCGCCGGCCAGTGCTCGACGCCGTCGATGTGGCTCTGCGATCGGGTTCGAGATCATCGACTGCGTCTTCCCGGACTGGAAGTTTCAGCCGGCCGATTTCGTCGCGTCCTTCGGGCTGCACGCCGCGCTGGTGGTCGGCGAGCGCGCACACCGTCGACGCGCGGCGACGATTCCGGGGCTGGTCGACGCGTTGCCGCGGTTCAAGCTGCGGCTGACGAAGAACGGCGAGCTGGTGGAAGAAGGATCGGGGAAGAACTCGCTGCGCAGCCCGGCGCTCTGCCTGGCGGAGCTCGCCGCGGGAATCGCGCGTCAGGCTGACGCGAACCGCTCCGCGCCGGCGAGGCTCGTCAGCTCAGGGACGCTGACCAACTCGCATCCGATCGCGCCTGGCGAAACCTGGCGCGCCGGAAGTCGAAGGACTCGACCTGCCTCGCGCCTTCGCCCTCCGGATCGTCTGACGTTCATGACGCAGTAGTCCGGCTTCAGCGCAGACCGTGACTGACGGTGCGTCAGCGCGATGCTGGGATCCAGGCTGCCGAAGATCGGGCGGCGCTTCGGGGATCGCGGCGCCGTCGTGCCGGGGCTCCGATGCGCCGAAGTGCACGCCGTTGCCGTCGCTCATCACCGCCTGGCCGTGGCCGAACAGCGCTGGTCCGCGGCGGAATCGCCGTGATGTCGTGCCCGAGCGCCGCCAGATTGTCCCGGACCGCCTGCGGAACCAGTGCTTCGACGTTCACGTCGGCGCCGGCGAAGGTCAGCTTGGTGAAGCGGCCCGCCTCGAGCGCCTGCTGGATGTCGAACCGGTAGTCGACGATGTTCGCGACAAACTGCGCGTGGGCCTGGGCCTGGTTGAAGCCGCCCATGATTCCGAACCCGATGCGTGATGTCGCCCTTCTCCATGAAGGCCGGGATGATCGTGTGCAGCGGCCGCTTGCGCGGCGCGAGGCGCGTTCGGGTGGGTCTCGTCGAGCGTGAAGAGCGCGCCGCGATTCTGCAGCGCGAACCCGGCGCCGGGCGGCACGATCGCCGCTGCCGAACCCCTCGTAGATGCTCTGAATCAGCGAGACGATGTTGCCGTGCGCGATCGATGGCCGAGCAGGTAGATCGTGTCGCCGCCGCCGGCAGTGGTCAGGCCGTCGAAGCGACCGACGGTTCGACGTCGCGCGCGGCGCGCCCGGCGTCGATGCGCGCCGGCGCGATCTCCGCGCGAGCGCCTTGTCCAGCATCGCCGCCACGGGCACCGGCGCGAACCGCGGGATCGCCGACATACCGCAGCATGTCGGCGTAGGCCAGCTTCTTCGCCTCGATCATCACGTGCAGCGCGCTGCGCGCTGTGGAAATCCGTAGTCGGCGAGCGGGAACGCTCTCCATCAGGTTGAGCATCATCAGCGCCGCGATGCCCTGCGTGCTCGGCGGCAGCTCGTAGACCGTCCAGCCCCGATACGTCGTCGAAGATCGGTGACGACCCACTCCGGCTCGAACTCGGCGAGATCCGCGGCGGCCATCGTGCCGCCCTGTTCGTGCGAGATCGCCAGGATGGCGTCGGCCGTCCGGCCTTCGTAGAATCCGGCCCGCCCGTGCGCGGCGATCAGTCGCAGCGGAGGCGGCAAGGTCGGGATTCCTGAACATCTCGCCGGCGCGCGGCGCGCGGCCGCCGGGAGGTAGGTGTGGCTGGCGCCAGGCTCGGACTCGAGCTTCGCCGTGAGCGACGGCCCAATGCTCCGCGATGACGTCCGACACCGGAAACCCTTCGTCCGCGTACGCAGATCGCCGCCGCCAGAAGGTCCGCCATCGGCAGCGTGCCGAGCCGCGCGCGCAGCGCCTCCCACCCGGCGACGGCGCCCGGGCACGGTGACCGTGTGGATGCCGCTCGGCGGCATCTCGGTGAGCCCGAGCGTTTTGAGGAACGCCGAGCGTCAGCTCGCGCGGCGTCCACCCGTGGGCGTTGAGGCCATGCGGAGCCGCCCGGTCCGCGCCTCGTAGACGATCGCGAACAGGTCGCCGCCGATGCCGTTCGACTGCGGCTCGACCACGCCCATGACGGCGTTGGCCGCAATCGCGGCGTCGACGGCGTTGCCGCCGCGCTCGAGCACCTGCACGCCCGCCTGCGCCGCGAGCGGCTGGCTGGCGGCGACGATGCCGTCGCGTGGTCGCCACAACGCGATCGCCCGACGACGACGCTCATGCGGTGATCCTACACATTTCCACCATCCAGGGACGTAGTGTCCGTCTTGAGCGGACCGTAGACGCACGACGTTTTGAACGCAGAGACCGCAGAGCTCGCAGAGACAGCGAACATCTGCTGTTCTTCTTTTTCGTGTCTTTCGGTGTCTTTCGCGTGCTGCATCGCAGCCTTCTCATTGTGGTCAACATGCTGATGTCCGGCCGTCATTTTCTCCAGATCCCCGGGCCGACCAACGTGCCGGACCGGATTCTGCGCGCCGTCGCGCAGCCGACCATCGATCACCGCGGCCCGGCGTTCGCGCGGCTCGGGCGCGAGGTGCTCGACGGCCTGCAGCGGGTCTTTCAGACCGCCGGCGCCGTCGTGATCTATCCCTCGTCCGGCACCGGCGCGTGGGAGGCGGCGCTCGTCAACACGCTGTCGCCCGGCGACAGGGTGCTGATGTTCGAGACCGGCCACTTCGCCGTGCTGTGGCGGCGACATGGCGCGTGCGGCTCGGCCTGCAGGTCGACTTCGTGCCCGGCGACTGGCGCCACGGCGTCGATCCGGCGATCGTCGAACAGCGGCTCGCCGAGGATCGCGCCAGCGCCATCAAGGCCGTCGGCGGTCGTGCACAACGAGACCTCGACCGGCGTCACCACGCCGAATCCCCGACGGTCAGGCGGGCGATGGACGCGCGCGCCACCCGGCGCTGCTCCTGGTCGACGCCGATCTCGTCGCTCGGGTCGATCGACTATCGCCACGACGAATGGGGCGCGGACGTCACCGTCAGCAGCTCGCAGAAGGGCATGATGCTGCCGCCCGGCCTCGGCTTCAACGCGATCAGCGCCAAGGCGCTCGCGGCGTCCTCGTCGGCGCGTCTGCCGCGCGCCTACTGGGACTGGGCGCCGATGCTCAAGAACAACGCGGACGGGTTCTTCACGACGACGCCGGCGACCAATCTGCTGTACGGGCTGCGCGAGGCGGTTGGCGATGCTGATGGACGAAGGGCTGGCCAACGTGTTCGCCCGGCACCAGCGGTTCGGCGAGGCGACGCGCCGCGCCGTCGCCGGCTGGGGGCTCGAGGTTCTGTGCGCGAATCCGGAGGAATACAGCCCCGCGCTGACCGCGGTCGTGATGCCGGCCGGCCACGATGCGGACGCGCTTCGGCAAGACCGTGCTCGAGCGGTTCGACATGTCGCTCGGCGCCGGCCTCGGCAAGCTGAAGGGCAAGGTCTTCCGCATCGGCCACCTCGGCGACTTCAACGACCTGATGCTCGCGGGCACACTCGGCGGCGTCGAGATGGGCCTGGCGCCGCCGGCGTCCCGTTCACGCGCGGCGGCGCGTCACCGCAGCGCTCGACCATACCTCGGCGCAGTCTGGTAATCGGGTAATCGATTGGGCAGATTGCCGCGACCCGATCAATTGCCAATCAATTACCCGATTACGCCGATTACGCGATTACCGATCGTTACTGCTCATGCCATCCGACATCTGTCAGCTGAGCGCCGTCGAGATGGCGCGCCTCGATCCGCGCGAAGCAACTCTCGGCGCGCGAGGTGCTGACGGCGCACCTCGCGCAGATCGAGCGCGTCAACCCGAAGGTCAACGCCGATCGTCACGCTCGTCGCCGAGCGGGCGATGGACGCGCGCGCGCGCGCCGACGAGGCGCTGGCGCGCGGCGAGGCGGTCGGGCCGCTGCACGGCCTGCCGATCGCGCACAAGGATCTGCAGCCGACCAGGGGCATCCGCACGACGTTCGGGTCGCGCGATCTACAAGGACTTCGTGCCCGACAGACGACTCGCTGCTCGTCGAGCGCGATCCGGGCGCGCCGGCGCGATCGCGATCGGCAAGACCAACACGCCGGAATTCGGCGCCGGGTCGCAGACGTTCAACCCGCGTGTTCGGCGCGACGCTGAATCCCTACGACCTGACCAAGACCTGCGGCGGCAGCAGCGGCGGCGCCGCGGTCGCGCTGGCGTGCGGCATGCTGCCGATCGCCGACGGCAGCGACATGGGCGGCTCGCTCCGCAACCCCGCCAGCTTCTGCAACGTCGTCGGCCTCCGGACGTCGCCGGGGCGCGTGCCGATCTGGCCGGCGGCGGCGGCGTGGTCGCCGCTGAGCGTCGACGGTCCGATGGCGCGCAGCGTCGCGGATGTGGCGCTCCTGCTGAGCGCGATGGCCGGCCCGGACCCGCGGTCGCCGATCGCGCTCGGCGACGCCGGGCGCCGCTCTCGGCGCCGCTCGGCCGCGACTTTCAGCGGCGTGCGCGATCGCCTGGTGGACGCGATCTCGGCGGCCTGCCGGTCGATCGGTCGCGTCGAGACGGTCGGTCGAACGCGCAGCGCGCGCGTCTTCGAGTCGCTCGGCTGCCACGTCGAAGACGCGGAGCCGGATTTCACCGATTTCGACGAGGTGTTCAAGACGCTGCGCGCGATGGCGTTCCTCACCGGCGTCGCCGATCGTGTCGGGCCGCACCGCGATCAGGTCAAGGACACGATTCTCTGGGAGATCGAGCGCGGCGAGCGCCTGACGCCGGAGAGATCGCGCGAGCGGAGACGAAACGCACGCGAGCTGTATCACCGGATGCGGCAGTTCATGGAGCGCTACGAGTTCTTCGTGCTGCCCGACCGTGCCAGGTCCCGCCGTTCGACGTGAACCAGCCCTACGTCACCGAGATCGACGGCGTCGCGATGGACACCTACATCGACTGGATGAAGTCGTGCTACTTCATCTCGATCGTCGGCAATCCCGCCATCTCGGTGCCGTGCGGGTTCACGCCCGAAGGACTGCCGGTGGGCCTGCAGATCGTCGCGCGCCCCACCAGGACGATTGGGGACTCCTGCAAATGGCGCACGCCTTCAGAGCAGGCCGATCGCTCTGAAATCCGATGTAGCGCGAAGGCTTTAGCCGAGCGGATCAGCGCACGACACATCACGAGAAGATCTTCGCGTCACGCTGCGATCCTGTCCACGAATTTTTTGCCACAGAGGCACAGAGCCGCAGAGTTCGGAGCGCACGCGGATGGCAGACGACGCGCCGCATGCATCGGCCGGCGGAGCCAGCCACGATCGACCCGCGCACGAAGAGCGGCAGGAACGCAAGCGACACGGCTGCCGTGCTTGTGTTCCTGCCGATCTTCATGCGCGATGCACGCCGTGCGGCGGCGTGCGGCGCGTCGCAGCTCCGTGTCTCCGTGTCTCAGTGGCCCTACCGTCTGCTTTCGTGTCTTTCGTGTTTTCGTGTTTCCGTGTTGTTCGTGAAGATCGTGAGGGTCGTGAGAAATGTCACGTCGTCACCGCGCCGCGCCGGATCGGCGGAGCGCGGCGATCTCGTCGCTGCTGAACCCCGCCTCGCGCAGCACTTCGTCGGTGTGTTCGCCAAGCCGCGGCCCGCGGCGTGACGACGTCGGGCGGCGTCGCGCTCATCTTGATTGGCGAGCCCGAGCGTCTTGATCCGTCCGAGCGTCGGGTGCTCGGTCTCGACCACCATCTCGCGCGCGACGACCTGCGGATCCGCGAACACCTGCGCGTAGTCGTTGATCGGCCCGCACGGGATGTCGTTGGCGTCGAGCAGCGCGAGCCAGTGGCTGCGCGGCGCCGCGGCCGTGACCGCTTCGATGCGATCGGCGAGCGCGCTGCCGGTGCCGCACGCGGCTGGCGCCGTCGGCGAACTCGGGCAGTGCGCTCCACTCGGGATGGCCGAGCACGTCGCACAGGCGCCGGAACAGGCGCTCGTTGGCGGCGCCGAGCGTGATGTAGCCGTCGGCGCAGCGGATCGCCTGATACGGCGCGATCATCCGGTGCGCCGAGCCGAGCGCCTGCGGGATCCCGAGCCCGCGAAGTACTCCGGTCGCCTCCCACACCGACAGCGCCACGCCGGCGTCGACGAGCGAGGCGTCGACGTGCTGCCCGGCGCCGCTGCGATGCCGATGCTCGACGGCCGCGAGGATGCCGACCAGCGCGAACAGCCCCGCGCTCAGGTCGGTCAGCGGCACGCCGGCCTTCACCGGCGGACCGCCGGGCTCGCCGGTGATCGACATGATGCCGGCCACGCCCTGCGCGATCAGATCGAATCCGCCCTTGCGCGCGGTCGGGACCGCTCTGGCCGTAGCCGGAGATCGACGCGTAGATGAGGCCGGGATTCAGCGCCGACAGCGTCGGCGTAGCCGAGGCCGAGCGCCGTCCATCACGCCCGGCCGATAGTTCTCGATTAGGATGTCTGTCGAGCGCGCCAGCCGCGATGAACGCGTCGCGTCCCTCGTCCGTCTTCAGGTCGAGGACGACGCTGCGCTTGCCGCGGTTGAGGGCGTTGAAGCTCGGGCTGTCGGTGCCGACGGCGCCCGGCATCTGCCGCGTCGAGTCGCCGGCGGGCGGTTCGACCTTGATGACGTCGGCGCCCAGGTCCGCCGAGCAGCATCGCGCAGAACGGCCCGGCCATCACCTGCGTGACGTCGAGCACGCGCAGGCCGTCGAGCGCTGACGATCGTGCATGTTCATCTGGTTGTTTGATTATCTGGTTATTTGATGGCGGGATTGCTAATGCATACCATCGTTCGAGACCGACGGGCCGCTGGCGTTCCTGACCTTCAACCGCCCCGAGGCGCGCAACGCGATGACCTGGGAGATGTGCGGGCGCTCGTCGACGCGTGCGACCGGGTCGATGCGCGACGCGGCGCTCCGCGTGCTGATCCTTCGCGGCGCCGGCGACAAGGCGTTCGTCGCCGGCACCGACATCGCGCAGTTCCAGAGCTTCAGCGACCGCGGCCGACGGCCTGAAGTACGAGGAGCGGCTCGGACGCGCGTGCTCGATCGCCTCGAGCGCGTGACCAAGCCGACGATCGCGCAGGTGCAGGGCGTCGCCGCCGGCGGCGGCTGCGCGATCGCGCTCGCCTGCGACCTGCGCGTCGCGACGCCGGAGTCGTCGTTCGGGATTCCGATCGCGCGCACGCTCGGCAACTGCCTGTCGGGACCGACCTACGGCCGCCTCCTCGACCTGATCAACCCCGGCATCGTCAAAGATCTGCTGTTCACCGGCCGGTTGATGTCGGCGCGACGAGGCGCAGGCGCCTGGGGCTGGTCAACCGGCTGGTCGCCCGCCGACGAGCTCGATCGCACCGTGCGCACGCTGGCGACGGAGATTGCGGCGAACGCGCCGCTGACGCTCCGCGCGACCAAGGAACTGGTGCGCCGCGTCCTGGCGAAGCGACGGCTCGCCGCCGGCGAGGACGCCGACATCGTGGAGATGTGCTACACGAGCCGCGACTTCCAGCGAAGGCGTCACGGCGTTCCTGGCGAAGCGGAAGCCGGTGTGGTCGGGAGCTGAGGCGCGTCGCGCTGCGATTGCGATCACGAGAACTCACAGAAGCCACGAAGGCACGAAAGACGACGCCGAGACACACAGATCTGCGGCGTCACGCTGCAAATCGCGTCCACGGATTTACCACGGAACGCGGAGGCATAGACTCGACGGCACCTGCTTGACGTTCAGCGCGTCGTCATCGCGGCGGCGGGTCGCGCCACGTCGCTGCCGGCGCGACGACGCGTTGGCAGCTCTGATGTCTCTGTGGCTCTGTCGGTTTTCGTGCAGCTTCGTGTTCTTCGCTGTCTCCGCGAGTTACGATTTCTCAGCGCGGACCGAAACGTCTCGGCCGCGCCGCGCGGCCGGCGAAATCGAGCGCTGCGATCGCCGACCGTGCCGGTCACCGTACACTGGCCGGCCAGCTGGAGGAAATCGAGCGCGCCGGCCCCACGCCGGGCCGAGTCATCGACATCGCGCGTGCGCACCGATTCGCTCGGTCGCGAACGCCGAGCGTCAGGTCGAGCGATCGGCCTCGCGCTGAATGCGCACGGTCGGACGCCGCGTCGGCGCCGTTCGTTCCTCGAAGGTCACCGCGGTCGAGAAAGCCGAGCAGGCCTTGCGGCCCGAGGACGCCGAGAAAGCCCAGGAATGCGCTCGGGGTCGGCGACGTCGGCCGGCGGGAACACCCGGCCGTAAACGATCGACGACATCGTCGTGCGCCGACCTGTCCCCACTGCCAGCGCACGCCTTCCCAGAAGCCCCAGTTGTGATCGTGATAGCCGGCGGCGCTCGTCGAAGACGATCGCGTCGCCGCCGACGGTCAGCGCGCCGCGCACGGTGCCCGGACAAGCACGGGGCGACGTATCCGCTCAGCCAGCCTCGCGCGCCGCGGATGGCGGCCGGCGGCAGCGAGCGGCCAGGCGCCGGCGTCGAGCGTCGAGCTCGCCGGCTGGCGCTCGGGCAGCGCCAGCTCGATCCGGTAGCGCAGCCCGTCGAGCCGCACGCGGTTGCCGGCGATGTCGAGATCCGGCGCCGTCTCGAGCAGCGCGCGCTCGTCGACCTCGGCGCCCGCCGAGTAGGTCGATGGTCGTGCCGTCGCGCTCGAGCTGCAGCCGCACGCCATCGCGACGCGCCGCCCGGCGTCGCGGACCGCGGGCCGGCGAGGAACGTGAGGTAGAAGCGCAGCGTGCCGTCGGCCGTGTGGCCGTTGAAGTACAGCCACTCCGCCCACGACGCGCGAGAACTCGGCGTTGTCCGGGCACCGGATGGAAGCGGTCCATCGCGCGCAGCACGTCGCCCGGCGCCGGCGACGACCAGCGCGCGGTCGGCGGGCGTATCGATCCAGTCCGTCAGGTCCGGCGATCTCCGGATCGCCGAGCGCCCGTTCGAGGCTCGGGATGACGCCGGTCGCCGCGACTCGGAATCGGGCGCCGCGCCAGGTCGATCAGGAACAGCGTGGCGCGTCTTCGACGGCGACACGGCCACGGCGCTGCCGCGCCAGGTCGGGCGCGCCGAGCACGCTCGCCATCACGAACCGCGCGCTGTCGATCGCGCCGAAGCGTCCGAGGACCACGAGATCGCCGCCGCCTGCGAGCGCCGGCGAATGCGCCTGCTCGAGAATCACCGCGCCGACGCCGAGCAGCGCCGCCATCACCGCGATGCCGAAGCCGAAGCCGCACGCGAGCACGGCCGTCCGCGGATCGGCCGCGTCGCGAGCGATCGAACGGCGAGCCGCGAGGATCATCCGTCGACCAGCCATCCCGCTCTTCATCGCCAGCCGCCGTCCGGCGCGCGCGCGCCAGCACCGGGTTGTGCGTGACGACGACGATGGCGGTGCCGTCGGCGTGGACGCGATCGAACAGATCGCGCGATCTGCTCGCCGGTCGCTTCGTCGAGCTCGCCGGTCGGCTCGTCGGCGAGCAGCAGCGCCGGCCGATTGGCGAGCGCGCGGGCGATCGCGACGCGCTGCATCTCGCCGCCCGACAGCTGCGACGGCAGGTGATCGGCCGCGGTCGGCCAGGCCGACGTACTCGAGCAGCTCGCGCGTCCGGGCGCGGCGGTCGCTCGGCGACGACGCCGGCTTCCGCCTGCGGCAGCTCGACGTTCTCGCCACGCGGTGAGCATCGGCAGCAGGAAGAAGCGCTGGAAGACGAAGCCGATCCGCGTCAGCCGGATGCGGCTGCGCTCGCTCTCGACAGCGCGCGCGACGTCGCGCCCTTCGAAGCAGCAGCGATCCGCCGATCGGCGTGATCGACGCAGCCGAGCAGGTGCAGCAGCGTCGACTTGCCGCAGCCGGACGGCCCGGTGATCGCGACGTACTCGCCGGCGCGCGATCCGGCAGCGACACGTCGCGCGAGCGCGGTGACCGGGCCGGCCGGCATCGGGAACGACGCGCGTCAGGTCGCGCGCCTTCGACGATCGGCGTCGCGCGGTCACGACACGATCTCGCGCGCGCAGCGTCGCGGCGATCGGCAGTCGCGCCGCCAGCCAGCATCGGATACAGCGCCGCGAGCAACGCCGGTGGCGGCGAGCAGCGCGGCGTGCAGCACCAGCGTTCGCGGCTCGAACACGAAGAAGTGCAGCCGCTCGGGCAGGCCCGGCATGCCGCGCAGGATGCGGTCGAGGACCGACCGCCAGCAGCGCCGCCGAGCGGCAGCGCAGGCAGCGCCGCCGACGCCGACGAGCAGCGCCGATTCCCACAGCAGCGTTCGCCGCGATCCGCCGCCGCGGGAAGCCGAGCGCCCGCAGCGCCGCGACTTCGCCGAGCCGCTGGTTCACCGACACGGTCAGCAGCGTCGCCACCAGCAGGAACGCGAACGCCAGCGTCATCGTCGACAGGACGACGGAGATCTGCCGGAAGTAGGTGAACGCGCGCGCGTTGAACTGCTCGACCACCTGCGCGTTCGAGTAGACGCGCACGGTCGGGGCGCAGCGCCGCTGATGGCCCTGGCCGCCGGCATCGGGTCCGACGCCCGGCGCCGAGGCGACCAGCACGAGGTCGGCATCGGCTTCGCTGCTCGACGGTCCCACTGCGCCGCCGCGAATCCGGCCATCGTCGTCGCCACGGTGTAGCTCTTCGGCCTCGAACTGAAACGTGCCGACGCCGGCGACGCGGCAGTCGAGCGGCGGCAGCGCGGACGCGCCGCCGCCGAGGCTGACGCGCAGGCGCAGCGGCGATCCGCGGCGACAGCCCAGGAGCTCGGCAAGCTTCGTGCTGACGATGAGCAGGGCCGGCTGGCCGCGGCCACCGATGGCCGGGCAGCGGCGATCCCTTCACGATGTCGCACGCGCGCGCTCGCCGCGCGTCTCGGTGCTGCCGATGAGGCGTGACGCCGACTGCCGTGTCTCTCGTGGCCGGGCGTCACCGCCGTCGCATTGCCGGTGCGGAGCAGCGCGACGCGCTGCCACGCTCGGGCAGCCGCCGGATGGCGTCCGCGAGCGGCTGGCGTGCCGGCGAGCGGCGCGCGGTGGATCGGCGATCCTCGCTCGCGACCACGCGGACGTCGTAGCCGGCGGTGTCGAGCAGATCGCGGAACGAGACCAGCAATCCGCCGCGACAGCAGCAGCATGTCGAAGAGCAGCGCGCCGATGACCGCCACGCCGCCGATCGCGAGGCACGCGCGCGCCGGGTTGTGGACGAGCGTCCGCCAGGCCAGGCCCCAGGCGCTCATCGACGGACCAGCGTCACGATGTCGCGGCGCAGCAGCGTCCACGACCCGGCCAGGCCGGCGACGATGCCGAGCGGCGCCGCGAGGGCGATCGACTGCGAGGGCAATCCGCGCGAGACGCGGACGAAGACGAGCGTCGTGTCGTAGCGCCACTGGAAGAACTGGTTCACGCCCCCTTCCGCCGCGAGCGCGACGAGGACGCCGAACAGCGCGCCCGCGCCCGCGATCAGCACGCCTTCGGCGAGGACCACCAGCAGCACGAAGCGCTGCGAGACCCCGAGCAGCCGGATGATGCCGACGCGTCTCGCGCCGTTCTTCGGATCGCATCACCATCAGCGCCAGCAGGAACGCCGTGCTGCCGATGATGGTGACGATGGCGACGGCGAGGTGGAAGCGCTCGAGCACCGACGAACGGATCAGAGCCGTCGCGGGCGCGGGCGGTCGGGCGCGCGAAGATGCCCGGCGCCCGCGACGCGCACCGCCGCGGCAAACGCGTCGGCGTCCCCGGCATCGGTGAGGCGGACGTTCATCGCCCGCACCGATTCGCCCGACTGCCGGGTCGTCGCGGCCGGCGGTGAGCGCCTGGAGATCCGGCAGGTGCAGCGCGTGCCTCGATGCGGGCGACTCGTGAAGCGCATCGGATCGGGGTCGGCTCGTAGATGCCGGCGACGCGAAAGCGCGTCGCGCTGGCGCCGCTGGCATCGCTGGCGAAGGTCGCCGTATCGCCGACCGTGGAGTGACGCCCGTTCGGCGAGCTGCCGCGACACCAGCACGGTGGGCAGATCCGGAGCGCCGCCGGCGCGGTGAGGACAGGGATAGGCGGCGGCGACGAGCGGCAGCGATGTCACGAAGGCAGCCGACGACCGCGCCCGATGGGACGGAAAGCATCCCAACGATTATTCGTTAAACCAAGACGGCCAGCAATGCGCCGACGCGCCGCGGACGCAGGCCGGAACCACGAAGAGCACGAGAACCCACCGGCAGCGCAACGAAGCCGAACGAGGCTTCCAGCATGTCACCCATCCGATGAAGGATCCAGCGCATTCGCGCGTTCGCAAGATTCGAGTCAAGTTCTTAATTTCGAGGAGCGACGCGAGCAACTACGCCGGGTGGACGCGCACGCGCCGGTGAAAGTGCGCGACCTGCTGCCGGCACGACACGCCGGCGGCGACGAGGACGCCGTCCGGCGCCATCGCCGCGCGCGGCGGGCAGCAGCTTCCGCTCGCCAATCTGCCGCGACACCTCGTAGTGCTCGCGCGCGTACCCGAACGATCCGGCCATCCCGCAGCAGCCGGCGTCGAGATCGACCACCGTGCACGACGGGATGCGGCCGAAGCAGCGCGCGGGCCTGCGGCATCAGGCCCATCGGCCTTCTGAGTGGCAATGCCCGTGCAGCAGCACCGTCGACGGCCCGGCGCGCAGATCGAGCGGCATCCGTCCCGCCTGCCATTCCTGCTCGACGTAGTCCTCGAACAGCACGCACGCATCGGCGACGACCGCGCGCCTTGCGCTGCGCCTCGCCGCGCAGGAGCGCCGGCGCATCCTCCCGCACCGCCGAGAGGCAGCTCGGTCTCGAGGAAGACGATGCGCTCGCCGCGCGCGCGCGTCGAACAGGGCGTCGGCGTTCACCTGCGCCGCGCGCGCGCCTCGTCGAGCGAGCCCCTGCGAGATCAGCGGCCGTCCGCAGCACGCCGTGAGGCGCGAGGCGCACGCCGATGCCCGCGGCGTCGAGGACACATCGCCGCGGCGACGCCGACCTCCGGGTGGTTGTAGTTGGTGAAGGTGTCGTTGAACAGGACGACGCCGGGGGCTGGGACTGGAGGCTCGGATGTGCGCGGCTTGCAGGGCTGCGATCGCGGGACTGATCGCTGTCGCCGCGCGAAGCTGGCGCGCGAAAGTCTCGCGCGCGAAGGACGGCAGCGTGCGCCGGCGGTCGATGTCGAGCAGCTTCTCGTTGATCCAGCGGCCGGCGCTGCTCCGCGCGACGATGTTCGACAGCGGCGCGAAGCGGCTGCCCCAGCTTCGACATCGCGTGCGCGTGGCCGATCAGCGCGCGCGCGCAGCGGCGTCCCGTGCCGCCGCCAGTAGTCGGCGAGGAACTCGCTCTTGAAGCGCGCGACGTCGACGCCGACCGGACACTCGGCCTTGCACGCGCGGCACTCGAGGCAGAGGTCGAGCACGTCGTGCACGCCGTGGTCGCCGAGCCCCGACTCGCCGAGCGTGCCGGCCATCGCCAGCCGCAGCGCGTTGGCGCGGCCGCGCGTCGAGTGCTTCTCCTCGCGCGTCGCCATGTACGACGGGCACATCGTGCCTTCGAGCGTCTTGCGGCAGACGCCCAGGCCGCTGCACATCTCGACGGCGCGTCCCAGCCCGCCGTGCTCGGCAGTAGTCGAAGAAGGCCGGCGGATCCGGCGTCTGGTAGCCGGCGCCGTAGCGCAGGTTCGCCGGTCAGCGGCGGCGTGTCGACGATCTTGCCGGGGTTGAAGAGGCCGTCCGGGTCGAACGTCGTGCTTGACCGTGCGGAACGCGTCGTACAGCACCGGGCCGAACATCTTCTCGCGTGAACGGCCCGCGCACCAGTCCGTCGCCGTGCTCGCCGGACAGCGCGCCGCCGAACTCGAGCACGAGATCGGCGATGTCGTTGGCGATCGCCTCGAAGCGCCGCACGCCTTCGGCGGTCTTGAGGTTGACGACCGGGCGGACGTGCAGGCAGCCGACCGACGCGTGCGCGTAGACGCCGGCGACGGTCCCGTGACCGCGGACGATCTGCAGGAAGCCGCTCGATGTAGTCGCGCAGCTTGTCGGGCGCGACCGCGGTGTCCTCGACGAACGAGAGCGACTTTGTCGTCGCCCTTCATCGCCATCGACAGGCCGAGCGCCGCTTCGCGCAGGCTCCAGATCCGCGCCTGGTCCGCGGCGGCGACGCGCGCGGCGCCAGTGGCACGTGAAGCCCGATGCCGGCGAGGTCGCGCTCGAGCGCCTCGAGCCGCGGCGGCAGATCGTCGGCGCGGTCGCCGTAGAACTCGACGCACAGCAGCGCGCCGGATCGGTCTGCAGGATGCTCTGTCGCAGCGCGTCGAGCGCGGCGCTCTCCTTCGCGTGGTCGAGGATGAACCGGTCCATCACCTCGACCGCCGACGGCACGTGGCGCAGGATGAGCGGCGTCGCGGCGAGCGCGTCGAGCAGATCGTCGAACTCGATCGTCAGCACCGCCTTGGCCGCCGGCAGCGGCACGAGGTTGATCTTCGCCGCCACGACGAGCGCCAAGCGTGCCCTCCGAGCCGACCATCAGCTTCGGCGAGGTTGAACGGCTTCGACGGATCGACGAACTCGTCGAGGTTGTAGCCGCCGACGCGGCGCAGGACCTTCGGGAAGCGCCGGTCGATCTCGTCCGCGGCAGTCGGCGGCCAGCCGCCGCACGGTCGCGGTAGCAGCCTGGCCTCGAGGGTGTCGCCGGCGCAGGCGGCGTCGAGGCCCGGCCGATCGAGCGGCCGGAAGTGCGCGATCGATGCCGTCGGCCAGCACGACGTCGCAGCTCGAGCACGTGGTCGATCGTCTTGCCGTAGAGCACCGACCGCGCGCCGCTCGGAGTTGTTCGCGATCATGCCGCCGACCGTCGGCGCGGCTGGCGGTGGAGATATCGGGCGCGAAGCGCAGGCCGTGCGGGCGCAGCTGCGCGTTCAGCTCGTCGAGCACGACGCCGGGCTCGACCCAGGCCCACCGCTCGGCGGCGTTCACCTCGAGGACGCGGTTGCAGATAGCTCGAGGTGTCGAGCTGCAGGCCGGCGCCGATCGCCTGCCCGGCCTGCGACGTGCCGCCGCCGCGCGCGGTGATCGAGACACGGTGGCGCGCGCCGCGATCTCCACCGTCCGGACGACATCCTCGCGCGTCCGCGGGACGACCACGCCGAGCCGGTTCCATCCGATAGACGCTGGCGTCGGTGGAGTAGAGCGCTCGCGACACGCTGGTCGAATCGCGCACCTCTCCGGTAATGCTGATCGTCGAGCTCTTGCTGAAGGCCGAGCGGTTCCGCACCGTGCGGGATAGTGCCTACACGCTGATCCCAGCAAGCGTGATCGCGTGCGCCGTTTAGAGCACACATTGCGCGGAACTGCACGGAAGCTGCGCGCGGATGCGCGGCTTCATCTCGCTCCGTCCATCGAGTGCCGTTCGTGCGCAAGCAGTACCCAGACGCGATCCGTCCGTGGACGACCATTTTCGTGGCATTGGGGTTGCGGTAGAGCTCGCAGGCTAACAGGAGGGATTGGTCATGGCAACCACGAGCAGCGGCCGTTCGAAATGGACGACGTCTACGAGCTTCCCGCCGGTCGATGGCGGCCGGATCGATTCCCGACGAGTGGCAAAGCTCGCGCCACGCTACAACCTGGAGATGGCCGTCCGGTGCCCGCACTGCGATGAAGCGATTCGCACGATCCGGATCGTCGGGACTGAGCCGCTCGCAGGTCGCGTTCACGTCCACGCTGCCGCGCAAAGGGCGTGATCGCGGTCTGCCCCGAGTGCGATCGCATCCTGCCGGTGGAGTTGTCAGGAATGACTCGTGAGCGTCGTTCTGAGTTGCTGGTGAGCCGGCTGCGCTACTTCGACGGCCGCAGGATCACGTAGGCGGGCAGACCGACCGCGTCGAAGCGCTGCATGACGGCCTTCGCGGGCTGCTCGTCGGGATCTTCCGCCTGGAACTTGATCTTCACGTAGCCGGCCAGCGCCGCCTGCACCGTCGCTGCTCGCCAGCGTCGTCTTGTCCATCGTCAGGCAGTTCTTGCACCACGTCGCCCACATGTCGATCAGCACCGGCTTCTGTTCGCGCTCGGCGGCGGCGAGCCCGTCGGCGAGCGACGAGTGCCAGCCCGCCTTCAACTGCTCCTCGACGCTCGACGCCACCGCCGTCGGGATCGACCCAGCGGTTCGCGAAGAGTCGATAGCGCCTCGTAGCCGTAGTACGCGGCGGTCGCGAGGATGAAGACGCCGAACACCTGCTTGACGCGCACCATCCACATGCCCGGCTTCGGCAGCGCGGCGAGCCCGGCGCCGGCGATCGGCCAGGGAATCGCCATGCCGATGCCGAGGCACGAACGGCAGCGCGAGCGCGATCGTCGTGCCGGTCGCGTAGAGATTGCTCGAGAACAGCACGACCTGGATCGACGACCGGCGCGCACGCACGCGCCGGCGAGCAGCGCCGCGACCGCGCCCATCGTGAACGCGAGCGACGAACGCTGCCGCGGCTCGCCGCACCGTGCCGATGCCGCGCCGAGAACGCGAGAAATCGATCAGCGAGCACGTCGAACATCGCGAGCCCGAGCGACGACGAAGAGGATCGCGATGCCGAGGTTGAACCACGGCGACGACGTTGATCGTGCCGAACGTGCCCGCGGTGAGGATGACGATCAGGCCGAGCACGCCGTAGACGAGCGGCCATCGCGCCGCCGTACGCCGACCGAGCGAGAAAGCCGCGGCTGCGCGACGCGGCTTGCGCGCCGGCGCCGATGATCGCGAGGTTGATCGGAATCATCGGCAGGACGCAGGGCGTCAGGTTCAGCGCCAGCCCGCCGATGAGCACGATCAGCAGGATCGCGAGCGGGCCCGCGCCCCTCGAACAGCCCGCGCTCCTTCACGCCGGTCTCGGCGTTGTGAATGAACTTCAGGAAATCGGCGGTGTTCTGATAGCCGCCGGTCGTCGCCGAGCACGTTGAACGCATCGAGCTTCGCGATGCCGTCACCGGACGCGCGCCGGCCCCGGCGGGACCCCGGCGTGCGCCTCGCCGTCGCGGAGCAGGCGCCGCAGGCTTCGCGCCAGTGCCAAACGGAATCGACGCGAACACGGCGTCGGGCTCGCCGTCGACAGATGTCGTCGCCGGGCACGACGCGCAGCGTCCACGTCGAATTTGGCGGTGGTCGGCGAATAACAGAGGTTCGCGTCGCACGCCTGATAGCGCAGCGTCGCGGCGGGACGACGAGGTCGCCCGCCGGAACGGCAGGCGCGAGCGTCACCTGCGCGCCCGATGGCGAAGTGCTGTTCGAACACGTCGAGCGTCGAGTCCCAGGCCTGCCACCTTGAACTCGGTCGACGGCGGAAAGACGATCTCGTCGACGCGTCGACTCCCGCCGGGGCGTCGATCGTCAGGACCGTGGGGATGACGGTCGGGTCGCGCGGCTTGTCGGACTGCGTGTGCAGCCCCTCGGGAAGCGACACCTTTGAGCGCGAGCCGAACTGCTTCGCCCGCGTGGCTGCGGGGTGCTCGACCACTGGAGTCACTTCGCCGCGCGTGGTCTCGCACTTGTCCGCTCGGCCAGGCGCGCGCGGCACAGAGGACGCAAGAGGCGACCAGAGGACGCAGAGAGGGCTCTGTTTCATCGCACCTGGTTTCAATAGCGGGATGGCGCCCGGTGGCAGCGGCAGCGAACTCGGATCCACAGTGCCTTTGACCGGCGGCAGATCCTGGTACATGAAGTCCCACTTCCACCGCTCCGACGGATTCGAATTCTGGAGCCAGTGGCGCGCCTCGAGCGGCCGGTTGAACTGCGAGGCGTGGTCAAGCCCTCGAGCGCTTGCGACGCCCGGATGGCGCGCCGCGATATCGCTGCGGACATGGGCGGCAGTCGCAGTAGTCGAACGGGACGCCGAGCGCGACGCCGAGGTTCACGATGATCTGCCAGTCCTCCATGGCCTCGCCTGGCGCCGCCGATCGCGCGCGCGGTGGTCTGCAGACGTCCCTGCCCGTTGGTATAGGACGCCTCCTTCTCCACGATCGATGCGCCCGGCAGGACGAAATCGGCGGCCCGCGACAGATCCGTCAGCAGCACGCCCTGGACGATGAGCAGCGGCAGCGTTCCGCGCTTGCGGGCCTCGACGATCCACGCGGTGTCGCCGAGCGATCCTTCCGGACCGGGATCGAGCACGTACACGCCGTCACGCCGCCGGCCTCGACCGCCGCGCGCAGGGCGCCGAGTGTCCGCCGCGCCCACTTCGGTCGACCGGCGCGCCCGGCGCCAGCCCGAAATGCGCGCGCCGTTGACGTTCGGCGCATCCACGGCCGGCACCTTGAACTTCGTGCCTTCGGGCTGCGGCTTGTCGCGGTACCGCCAGCTGACGCTGATGGCGTTCGGGCCGCGCGTCGCCGACCAGTTCCTCGGTCAGGCGTCTGAACAGGAACAGCTCCTCGTGCGACGCGTGCGCCGAGAGCAGAAACCGGACGCCCTCGGGGTTCGATCGGCCCGCCGCCGCCAGGCGAGTCGCACAGCTTCGCGGTCAGGTCGCGCCAGGAAATCGGCGTCTGGCAGGTCGCCGGTCTTCTCGCGAGCGGCTTCCGGACGCGGTCGTCGCCTTCGATCCAGTGGTAGTCGAAGCGGCCGATGTCGCACATCCAGTAGCCGTTGACCTCGGGGTTGAACCGCGGCGTGAAGCGGATCAGCTGCGATCCCTTCGCCCACTCGGGCTTGGCCTTGATCCAGGCGGTCGATGTTGCAGCCCTTCGCGCACAGCGTGCAGATCGTGTCGACCGCGAGCGGGTTGTCCCAGGGCCGCGACTTGAACCGGTAGTCGCGCGTCGTGATCGCGCCGACCGGGCAGACGTCCATCAGGTTGCCCGAGAGCAGCGAATGCACGCCCTCTTCCTGGAACGTCGCGATCTCGCTGCCGTAGCCGCGATCGATGATGTTGATCTGCGCGTCGGTGTCGACCTCGCGCATGAAGCGCACGCACCGCGTGCAGAGGATGCAGCGGTTGCGATTGAGCATCAGCGTCGGTCCGAAATCGACGTCGGCCTTGACGCCCTCGCCGTCGAACACGCGGCGCGGAAACTCCATCCGGCTCCGGTCGGGGCCGAACGCATACGAAAAATCCTGCAGCGGGCACTCGCCGCCCTTGTCGCACACCGGGCAATCGAGCGGGTGGTTGACCAGCAGGAACTCGAACACGCCGGCGCGCGCCTCGACGACGTCCGGCGTCTGCGTCGACACGACCATGCCGTCCGTGCAGACCGTCGAGCACGACGTCTGCAGCTTCGCGCATCTTCTCGATCTTGACGATGCAGACGCGGCAGGAGCCGTCGATGCCGATGCCCGGGTGATAGCAGTAATAGGGCACCTCGATGCCGCTCTCGATGGCGGCCTGCAGGACCGTCTTGCCCTTCTCGACGGTCACCGGCCGGCCGTCTATCGTGAGCGTCACGGTGTCCATAGAGCACGATGATATCAGGGGATGGTGCTGGGGACGGTGCGGTACGGGTGCTGGGGGGCTGAGTCTTTGACGATCTCGGCCATCGTGCCGTCGTCCTTGCTGATCTCGACGCCGCGCAGGACGCCCTCGAGCGGCACGCGCTGCTCGACCGAGCGCTCGGTGACCGGGATCAGGACGTCCACCGGCTTGCGGTCGGCGTACTGCAGAGTCACGCGTGACCGGCACGTCGAAGACCTCGCCGATCTGCTCGACGTGCAGCACGACGTCGGTGCCTTCGACGCGGTAGGCGAGCTTCAGCTTCGGCAGCGTCGAGCCGTAGATCCAGCGCTCGAAGAAGCGCTCGAGCGAGCGGCCGGTCTCCTTCTCCATCGCCGCGCGGAAGTCCTGGGTGCCGACCTTGCGGAAGCGCGAGTCGCGGTAGAAGCGCCGCAGGCCGCGGAAGAAGCGCGTCGTCGCCGACCAGGCGCCGCAGCATGTGCAGCACCGCGGCGCTCTTGTTGTGAGACCAGCGCGCGGAAGACGCGGCTCTCGCTGCGGATGTGGCCGAGCCGGTAGCCGAGGTAGATCGGCCCCTGATCGGTCGCGTCCATGCCCCACTCGCCGCAGCTGCCGCAGCACCGACGACGAAGCCCTCGTCGCCGCGCTGGTGCTGCGCGTACAACGCGGCGAAGTACTGCGCGAAGCCCTCGCTGATCCATTGCTCGTGGTAGTTGCGCCAGCCGACCGCCTGTCCCCACCACTGGTGCGCGAGCTCGTGGGCGATGAAGAAATCGGGATAGTTGCGGAACGCCGCCGGATCGTTGCGCCAGACCAGCCCCGACGTGGGCAGCTGCTGGTTCGAGCGCCGCGAAATAGCCCGGGCTGTGGCCGCCCGGCAGATCGCTCTCGATCAGCGCGACGGTGAAGCTCGAATACGGCGAGTCGCCGATGATCGACTCGTAGAACATCGCGATCTCGGCGGTCCGCTCCGCGAGCTCGCGGCCGCGCTGGACCTGGCGCGGGTTCGCTTCGACCGACAGGTTCAGGCTGCGATAGACCGGGCCGGCGAGCGGCTTCTCCGCGGCGGCGTCCGTGCGCCGCCGAGGGTCCGGCCGATATCGAGGGCTGCCCGGCATCGGCGAACGCGATCGTCGTCGTCTCGGCGCGCGCAGAAGCGGCTGAGGATGAAGGCGAGATAGCGCAGCGGCTGCGCCGCCGTGAAGACGTGCACCTTGCGGTTCTGCGTCGGGATCCTTGCCGGCGACGATCGCCGGGAAGCCCGGCTCGAGCTCGCCGCTCGCGACGCAGTCGATCGCCGGCGGCACGGAAATGCGAATGCGCGCCGTCGCGTAGTCGCTGACCGGTGCCTGCGGATACCAGTAGCTCCGGCTGCTGTACAGGAAGCTCGGCTCGGCCTGCAGCATCATCGGACGTCTGTCGTCGGTCGCCCGCTGCCCCTCGAACGGCGCGATCGTCTCGCGCTCGCGGGCGCCTGCGGCTCGAGGCGTCCGGCATACGCGATCGTCAACGTCAGCTCGCTGTCGCGCGCGAGCGGCGTCGGCAGGTTCACCACCAGCGTGTTCTGGTTCTTCGACGCGGATGCCGAACAGCCGGCCGTGCTCGTAGCTGACGATCGACTGGACGATCGAGCGGAGTCGGCGAGCCGCAGCGTCAGCGTGCCGAGCGACGAACGAGCGGACCTTGAGGCGCAGGCGCGCGCGCCCGTCGATCCACTGCCGGTCGGGCGTCGCCGCGACCTCGATGTCGTAGTCGAGGACGTCGTAGTCGACGAGGTCGTCCTCGTTGTAGCGACGCCTGGCCGCGCCGCGCCTGCTTCTCCTGCGACGGGTAGAGCGCGATGTTGCGGTGCCGCTTGCGATCGAACAGCGTGATGTCCTCGGCTTCCGCGCTCGAGCGCGCGTAGGTCAGCGTGTCGAAGCGCCGCGTCCGCATCTCGGCGAGGAAATCGCCCTGGCCCGGCAGCAGCGTCCACGCGTCGCGGCTCAGATCGCCGAGGTCGATGACGAACGATTTCTGCGACTCCTCGCGGAAGATCTCCTGCGCGCGGCCGCATCTCGCCCGGGTCCACCGGCCGTCGGCTGCAGCGCCGACGCGGCGATGAGCGACGTCGAAGTCGGCCGGGTTCGATGCGGAGGTAGGCGGCGTCGAACCGCGTCTCGAGCGTCTCGCTGCCGCAGAAGATCTTGACCTGTCCTTTTTCGGTCGCGGGCGCGGGATGGAAGTTGAGCGTGCCCCGGCCGATCAGCACCACCGCGGTGACGCCGCTCGTCGATGTCGCCGACGAACACCGATCCTTCCGGCAGCGTGAGGTCGAGATCCTCGGCGGCGATCTTCAGGTTGCGCGCCGTGAACGCCTTGGTCGCGTTGAGCGACAGCCGGTAGATGTTTTCGACCGAGGACAGGCGCTCCTCGTCCGCGATCGTCCACTCGCGCTCGGACCCGGCCGCGCCGGTCCGCTTGATGTCGATGCGCCACGTCGCGAGCGCGCCCGCGAGCCGAACTCCGCGATCGACTTCGATGAGCAGGCTGTAGCCGGTGCCGGGCGGCGCGCCGCGCAGCGTCTGGCGGTCGCGCTCGTGCAGCACGACGCGGTTCGCGCCCGGCATGATCTCGGTGCCGGCGAAATCGCGCGCGCGCGTGCGGTCCGCGGACTCCGACAGCAGCGCGAAGATACGCGGCCGCGTCGCCGGCCAGGACGGCGCGCTCGAGCTGATCCGATGAACCGGCGCATGCCGTCGTCGTCCTGCGCGCGCGGCGCCGCCGCGCCGCACATCAAGAGAGCCAGGAATGCTGCCGCTGCGCGAACCTTCATGGCCAGGAGTCTTTGCCGGAGCCCTTCCGCTTAGACACCAGCCGCCACCGGCGCGGTGCAGTGGCGAGCAGGAGAATCGTCAGATCGTCGGCGAACTCGCTTCTCCGCGGTATGCCGTTCGACGGACTGGACCACCGCCGCGCCGACCGCGGACAGGCTCTCTCGCGGCGCTGGCCTTCAGCGCGGTTTCGAGGCCGATCTCGTCGAACGGCGTGCCGGCGGGTTCTCCGCCTCGGTGATGCCGTCGCTGTAGACCGCGAGCAGATCGTCCGGCCGGAGCGACGACGCTGCCCGGTCGGTGTAGGTCGAGTGCTCGAACATGCCGAGCGCGATGCCGCCGTCCGGTCAGCCGCTCGCAGCGTGCCGTCGCGCGCGGCAGCAGCAGCGGCGGCATGTGGCCCGCGCTGACGTAGGTCAGGTCGCCGGTCGAGCGGCTGATAGACCGCGTAGAACAGCGTGATGAACCGCGTGCCGGGCGCGTGGCGGCAGACCTGCACGTTCGAGCGCGCGTGATGAGGTCCGCCGGCTCGAGCTTCTCGTCGACGAGCGTGCGCAGCATCGCCAGCAGCAGCGCCATCAGCAGCGCCGCCGGACTGCCTTTGCCGGCGACGTCGCCGACCGTCACCACCAGCCGTCCGTCGTCCGAGCGGCAGGATGTCGTAGAAGTCGCCGCCGACCGTGTTCGCCGGACGGCTCATGCCGATCGTCTCCACGCCGGGCGCGCTGATACGCCGCTCGGCAGCATCGCCTGCTGGATGTCGCGCGCGATCTCGAGGTCGTTCTTGAGCGACAGCCGGTCGGCGACCTCGAGCAGCACCAGCGAGGTTCATCAGCGCGAACGCGAACAGCAGCGACCACGTCCCGTCGCTGAAGCAGCGGCCCGAGCACGCCGATCCCGCCGATGAACGGCACGCGCGACGATCTCGATCGACGCCGAACGCCGCGGAACAGATTGATGAGGCCGATGAGCGCCAGCACGAAGCGCGGCGCCGGAGACGACGCGGCGCGCCGGCGACAGCTTCATCGAGAACGCGAAGAAGAGGATCCGCGACTTCCTCGATCGCGCGCTGGTGCCACGGCAGCCGCTTGCATCGCCTCGGCGTCCATGCCGCGCGTGAAGAACCGGTAGGCCTCGCGCGCGTCGCGCGTGAACAGCCGCTGCAGATCTTCGGCCGTCACGTCCTTCGTGTAGGTGTCGAAGAAGTTCGCGAGTCGCGACGGGCGCTGGTGCCTGCTTCACGGTGCTGCGACAGTGCTAGCGTGATGCTCGAGTTCCCGGCCGACCTTCGGGCGAAGACGTCGAGCGCGAACTGCAGCTCGTCGCGCGTGTGCGTCGCGGTGACGATGGTGCGGACGCGCGCCTTGTCGCGCGCGACGGTCGGAAACGCGATGCCCTGCGCGAACACGCCCTCCTCGAACAGCCGATCCGACAGCTTCATCGCGCAGCGCGCCGTCGCCGGCGATGACCGGCGTGATCGGGCTCTCGCTCGAGGCCGGTGTTGAAGCCGAGCGCCTTCAGGCCCGCCTTGAAGAAGCGCGTGTTGTCCCACAGCCGCTCGATGATCTCCGGCTCCTGCTCGAGGACGTCGATCGCCGCGATGCACGCGGCCGCGACCGCCGGCGGATGCGACGTCGAGAACAGAGAACGGGCGCGCGCGGTGATACAGGAACTCGATCAGCGTCCGTGCTGCCGGCGACGTAGCCGCCGAGCGCGCCGATCGCCTTCGACAGCGTGCCGACCTGGATGTCGACGCGGCCGTGCATGCCGAAGTGGTCGATCGTGCCGCGCCCGTTGCTGCCGAACACGCCGCTCGCGTGCGCATCGTCGACCATCATGATGCAGCCGAATTCCTCGGCGAGCGCGCACAGCTCCGGCAGCGCGCCGAGGTCGCCGTCCATGCTGAACACGCCGTCGGTGATGAGCAGCTTGCGCTGGCCGGCCGGCAGGTCCGTCAGGATCTTGCGCGCGGCGTCGACGTCCTTGTGCGGGAAGACCTTGATCGCGGCGCGGCTCAGGCGGGCGCCGTCGATGATGCTCGCGTGATTCAGCTCGTCGGAGATGACGACGTCGTCCTTGGTTAGGACGGCGGCGACGGTGCCGGCGTTCGCGGCGAAGCCGCTCTGGAACACGACCACCGCTTCGGTCTGCTTGAACGCGGCCGAGCCGGCGCTCGAGCTCCATGTGGATCGTCCATGGTGCCGGCGATCGACCGCACCGATCCGGAGCCGACGCCGAAGCTGCTCGGACCGCGTCGAGCGCGCGTTCGCGCAGCCGCGGATGCGTCGTCAGCCCGAGGTAGTTGTTCGACGAGAGATTGACGACCTGACGGTGATCGAACGTCGTCTTGTGGCTTCTGCTCGCCTTCGAGGATGCGGAGGTGGCGGTACAGACCCTGCTGCTTGAGCGAATCGAGCTCGCTCCCGAGGTAGTCCAGCGGGTCGCGGCGCATGCCGCCCAGTTTAATAGGTTTAGTGCATCAGAAACAGCGCGGTCCAGGGCAGGACGGCGATGGTGAAGTAGATCGCGGTGAGCGAGCGCCACAACATTGTGCACGCGTCGCAGATGTAACAGCATGCCGAAGCCGATGGCCACGAGCCTTCGCGCCGCCCAGGCCGGCGGCGACGCCCGCGGCGCTCATGGCCGAGCTGATGAGCGGGTTCGCTTCGATCGCGGGCCCCCAGATGCCGACGCCGAGGTAGGTGAACACGCCGTCCAGGCACTGCATCAGGACGAAGCCGACGACCACCAGGTCGCCAAAGAGGCTTCTTCGGCTCGTTCCACCGCTTGGACAAAACAGCCATCACCTACCGTCGAGATGTGAAGTGGATGTGCACACTTCCGATCTCAACATCGGCCTCCGACGGTCATCATCATCAAAATCGGTGCCGTCCGAGCGGCTGTCGGAAGCGCGGTGGTCGACCGCCTAATGAAGCTGCAAACACCGCGGTCCGTCCCGAAAACGGCCACGTCGCGGGCGCCGTGGGCCAGGAAAGTCGCCGAAACGGCGACCTCGTTCATCCGCATAGGCGCCTTCGTGGACGACGCGCGTGGGTCGCCGTGGAGTCGGCAATCGCCTGCCAGGCGCGGTCGGGACGCGTCGCCACGTCTTTCACGGCCTCGCTGAGGAACTCAGTAGTGCAGCGGCGCGCCGCCGCGCTATGCCGTTGACGAGCCGCTTCCAGTGGAGCGTCGAATAGCAACATGTAACGCACGTCGAACGCCGGCTCGCCGAGCGGCAGCTCGATGACGACCGCCGACGGCGGAAGCTCGTGCGACGAAGCGATAGACCGCCGGCGCGTCGGCGCCCCGTCGCGACCGATGGCGGGCAGCGGCGCGAGCCCCGACTGCGCGTATTCAGTCGGAGTTCTGGTTGATCGGAATCGGAACCGCCACCGCCTCGAGCACGATCAGCGCGCCGGCGATGGCGCCCGCGACGTCGTTGCGCGCCGGCGATCGATCGCCGCCACGCCCAGCGCGGCCAGCGCGGCGAGGCCGAGCGTCACGATCATGCGCGAAGCGCGCCGGCACGCGCACGCCGTCGAAGCCCGGCACGAAGTCGTAGAACGCCGCGTAGAGGCTCGGTGCCGGCGACGACTCGTCCCTTCGCGTGAATCTCGGGCCCCAGCGACATCGCGGCCGCGAAGATCGTGATGACTGACAAGATGCCCGACGGCGACGCGAGCCAGCGGCGCAGCGCTCGCGCGCGCCTCGAGACCGCGGCGAGCGCCGCGCTGGCGGCCGACGGCCGATGGCCATCGTGCGCGACAGCTCGGTGATCCTCAGCCCGGCAGCCGGATCGACCCGCCGAGCAGCAACAGCGAGCACGGCCAGCCAGCACGCGATCACGACGACCATCAGCACGGTCCAGCGGCCCGTCCGCTGTGCGAACGTCCTCGAGTGCCTTCGCGCCGCCTGCCGTATCGCACGGTGGCCGCGCCACGGCGCCAAACGCCGCGAGCACGACGATCGTCAGCCCGGGAAAGAGCAACCCTTCAGCCTTCGGCCACGCGCTCGCAGCGCGGCCCCAGAACCGCAGGTTGGGATCGGCGGTGAAGTAGCGTAGACGTCGGCGGAGAAGCGCTTCGTCTCGGTCAGCGACCGCGGGCTGAAGCCGAGGCGTCTCAGCTCGAGCATACGGCAGCAGGAACGGCACCGTGGCGACGAAGCACCACCGCGCACGCGCGCGGCCGGCCGCGCAGCGAGCGTGCCGTCGATCGGCTCCACAGCCGGCGCGTCGTCAGCTCCCAGGCGATGTAGAGGAGCGACGACCGGGCTGAAGAACAGCAGGTAGTAGCCGCACGACAGGTTCTGCGCGATCCACGCGGCGGCGGCGCCGGCGAGCGGACGCAGCCGTCCCGTGGGAAATGTCGCCGCAGGCCGTAGAGGACGAACGGCATCCACGCCGACGACAGCACCTGCAGGTGCGGGATCGACGCGATGCGGAACGGCGAGAACGCGTACGCGAGGCCGGCGACGACGCCGGCCGACGCGGCTTCCGGTCAGCTCGCGGCCGAGCAGGAACATCCCGAGACCCGGAGAGGACGAACGTCGACAGGAAAGACGAGGTTGTAGCCGAGGATCGGGTTCTTCGTGGCCCAGTAGATCGGCAGCGCCTGCAGCCCCTGCGGGAGAAAGTGCTCGAGTAGGCGAGCGCCAGCGGCTGCGGCGCGAAGATGTTGGCGCTCCACCAGCCGCGGCCGAGATGCGTCGCGTCCCACGCCATCGCCCAGGACGTGAACAGCGGATCGCCGAAGTCTCCGGGATGTCTCGCGTGAGGCCGAGCGGCAGCGGCCAGGTGAGCGCGATGGTCAGCGCGAGATACAGGATCGTGACGGTGAACGCGTCGCGGCGCCGTCGGCGCGCGCTGAGGTTCGACGTCCACGTGCGGACGTGATTACATCGATCTGTCGTGCCGGAGCGCGGCGTCCTGGGCGACGGCGAGCTCTTCGACGATCACCGACAGGATCGCGACCGTGGGGATCGCCAGGATCGCGCCGACCAGCCCCACAACGCGCCGCCAATCAACAGCGCGATCAGCACTGCCGACCGGGCTGACGCCGACGCTTCGCTCCATGATCTTCGGGCACGAGGATGTTCGCCTCGAGCTGGTGGAGGACCAGGAAGTAGATCGCCGACCATCAGCGCGAGCTTTGGCGACACGGTGATCGCGACCGCCGACTGCGGCGAGCGCCGCCGATGATCGGGCCCGACGATCGGAATCGTTTCGCCGACCGCGGCGATGAGCGCGATGACATAGAAGTACGGCACGCCCATCAGCCCGAGTCCCGACCGCGGCGAACGTGCCCATCACCCCGCCAGGACGAACTGCGCACGCAGCCACGCGCTGACCTTCGCAACCGCCCTGCGCGCGCCGCGAGGCGCGACGTCGCCTCGCCGGTCCGCGCGGCACGAACCGGACGAGATACTCGAACATCGCGCCGGCCTCGATCAGCAGGTAGAAGGTGAGAATCACGACCGTGATCAGGCCGAAGATGCCGCCGATCACGCTGGAGATCGCGACGAGCACCGTGCCGACCGCGTTGCCGCCCGAGCCGGTCGGCGCGTTCTGCACCGCCTGCTTCGAGCGTGACGCGCGTGGACCATCAGGCCGTGGCCGATCAGGAACGTGCTGCAAGCGGTTGAACTCGCTCGGCAGCTTCGCCCAGAGTGTGGATGCCCTGCGCGACGAGCGGCGGAATGACCAGCAGGCCGAGGAAGACGACGAGCGGCGACGACGACGAGCGTAGATCGCCAGAATCGCCAGCCAGCGCGGCACGCGCCGCCGGCCTTGCCGGCGCGTCGCTCGATCAGCTTGACGAGCGGCGACAAGCCCATCGCGATCAGCGCGCTGACGTAGACGAGCATGCAGCGCTTCGCGCGCCGCCCAGAGCAGCGCGACCAGGATCGCCGACGCCCGCGACCGTCAGTCACGGTCTGAATCATGCGCCGCGTGAAGTCGCGATCAGAGACATCAGATTGCAGATTGCAGAGTTCAGATTGCAGATTCGATCTGCGGAATCTGAGATCAATCAGTCAATCTGAAATCTGAACTCCGAAATCTGAAATCTCAGCTGAGTACTGAGCCGTGAACGCCGCCATCAGGTCGTAGATCTCGCTCAGCTCGTCGAGCGGCGCGAGGAACACGATGCGCAGGAATCCTTCCTCGGCCGGCAGGCCGAAACCGGAGCCGTAGACGCACAGCACGCCGGTCGCGTGCAGCAGCGCCTTCACGTAGTCTTCGTCGGTGCGCCCGGGCGGAAGCGCGATCGTCGCGGCATCGCGTAGAACGCCGCGGTCGGCGCGACGCAGCTGACGCCGGGCATCGCGCACAGGCGCGCGACCGTGAGATCGGCGCGCGCCTTCAGCGCCGCGCGGAACGACGAGCTGGTGCGAGCGGTCGCCGGTCAGCGCCGGCGCGATCGCGTACTGCATCGGCACGGTGCTGCAGAGCCGTCCGTCCGCCAGCTTCTGCACCGCCGCCACCACATCGTCGAGGCGCGGCGAGCGGCCGCACGCCATCCAGCCCGTCCGCCAGCCCGGCGCCAGATACGCCTTCGACAGGCTCGAGAACGAGATGATCGGCGCGTCGGGATCGAGCAGGCCGTACGGCGTCGACCGCGGCCGTCGAAACCGAGATCGCCGTAGACCTCGTCGGCGAGGATCAGGCAGCCCGTGCCGATCGGCGAAGTCGAGCAGCGCGCGGCGCGTCTCGGTCGGGTAGACCGCGCCGGTCGGGTTGTTCGGGTCGATGACGACGAGCGCGCGCGTCGCCGGCGTGACCAGGCTCTTCAGGTGGTCGAGGTCCGGCATCCACCCGTGCGTCGAATCGAGCCGGTAGTAGCTTCGCTTTGGCGTCGAGCTTCGCGAGCACGGCGCGTGTAGAGCGGGTAGGTCGGCATCGGCACGAGCACTTCGCCGCCGCTGTCGACGACGGCGCTCGAGCGTCAGCTCGATGCCTTCCGACGTGCCGGCGGTGATGAAGACGCGATCCGGCCGACGACCGGAAACCCGTTCGCCGTGTACTCGGCGGCCACCGCTTCGCGCGCCGCCGGAATGCCGGCCGACGGTCCAGTAGTTGTTGTGGCCGTCGCGCATCGCCCGCTCGACGGCGGCGACCAGGTGCGCCGGCGTTTTGAACCCGAACGCGACCGGATCGCCGATGTTGAGATAGCGGACGCGCGTGCCCGCCGCTTCGACTTTCTGCGCCTCCGCGACGATGTTGCGGATGGCGTAGGTAAAGCGGTGGACGCGTGCCGGCCGTCGGGATTGGCGCATGGGCTCTGGCTGATCGTCACGCGAGATCTTACCCGTGAGCTCACAGGTGGACATTCCACTACCATGCGCTGCGCGTCGAGTACAGATTCGCGTAATTGTTACGCTATCAGATTGCCACTTGTCCGAGCCAATTGAACTCAGGCGATCAGACGCTAATGCTAGTGAATACAATGACTTAATCGATATGGCAACAGTCTCGCACTGATGACGTGCCGATGACGCGGGGACAAGCTCATCATCGGCGCGGCTAGCTCCTGGCTCTGGTCTGCCGGCAGCGGCGGCGCAGAGGCTCAGGAGCCGACTCCGCCAGTGGTCGCGTCCTTCAAGGGCGAGCATCGACATGGTGCGGATCGCGGCCGTCGTCCGCGATTCAGAAGGGTCGCTTCGTCCGGGATCTCACCGCGCGTGATTTCGAGGTGCTCGACGGCGGGCAGGCTCGCGACCCATCAGCCGATTTCCAGCACGACCTGGCGGGCGTCAGCGTCGCCGTGCTGTTCGACGTCAGCGGCAGCATGGAAGGCCACTTGCCGCACGCGCGCGAGGCGGCCACGCACGTCCTCAGCTGGCTCGACGCGTCGCGCGATGAGGCGGCGATCTACACGTTCGACACGCATCTCGACGAGCGCACGCCGTTCACGACGGGCCTGAAGGCGCTGCCCGACTCGATGACGAGCGTCGTGCCGTTCGGCGCGACCTCGCTGCACGACGCGATCGCGCAAACGGCGCGGCGCGTCGGCGAGCGCGAGGGCCGGCGGCGCGCGGTGGTCGTGCTGACCGACGGCGCCGACAACGCCAGCCGCCTCAAGCCGGCCGGATGTCTCGGCCATCGCGAGCGCCATCGACGTGCCGGTCTACATCTTCGGCATCGTGCCGTCGATCGACAACCCGACGGACGAGAAGCTCGACGCATTCGGTCGAGCAGCGATCGGCGTTCGCCGGTCCGCTCGCCGATCTCGCCGCGTGGACCGGCGGTCACGTCTTCGTGGCCAGCACGCCGGCGACAGCGCAGCATCGCGGCGCGGCAAATCATCGACGAGCTGCGGCATCAGTACCTCATCGCATTCGAATCGAGCGGCAAGCCGGGCTGGCATCCGCTCGTGGTCCGCGCGCGGAACAAGGACCTGACTGTTCGGGCCCGGAGTGGTTACATCGCGGGGCAATCAAGCCCGACGGCGCATTAGGAGGATCGATCATGTTCCGGAAATTCTTCGTTGCTATTCCCATCGCCGTGCTCTGGCCATCGGCGGATCGACCGCCTGCGCGACCAAGAAGTTCGTGCGCACGAGCGTCGGCGAAGTGAACGAGAAGGTCGACTCGCAGGGACGCGCGATCGAGGAGACCCAGGAGCGGACGCGCAAGAACGAGGGCCGCATCGCCGAAGTCGACACCAAGGCGCAGGCGGCCGCGCAGTCGGCGCAGGCGGCCAACGACGCGCGCCGCAGCGGCGCACTCGGCCGCAAGGCGGCCAAGCCGTCGGCGCCGGGCCAACGCCAAGTTCGACGCGATCGACAAGGCCAACAAGCGCCTCGTCTACGAAGTGGTCCTGAGCGAAGACCAGGGCAACTTCAAGTTCGGCAAGACCGTGCTGCCGGACGAAGCGAAGCAGAAGCTCGACGAGATGGTCGCGCAGCTGAAGCAGGATCCGAAGAACATCTACCTCGAGATCGAGGGCCACACGGACAACGTCGGCGACAGGATGACCAACGAGAAGATCGGTCTCGCAGCGCGCCGAGGCGGTGAAGCGGTATCTCTACGAGCAGTACCAGATTCCGCTGCACAAGATGAACGTCATCAGCTACGGCAAGGAGAAGCCGGTCGCGCCGAACAAGACCAAGGACGGCCGCGCGCAGAACCGCCGCGTCGTCATCAAGGTGCTCGCGTAAAGCCCCGCTGCGCTCGCGGCGTCGGATCGCCGCTCCGCTCGCTGCCGAGCACCGGCGGTCGACAGAGCGGCCGCAGGGTCAGAACCGCAGGGTGCCTCTTCGGCCTCGGTCCTCTGTTCTCCTCCTCGTGCCCCTTGTCCGTGCAGATCCCTATCGATACCCTTTGCGCATGATTCGAATCGAGCTGTCTCTCCGCCTGCCGAACAGCCCGGGCGCGCTGGCGGGCGTCTGCGCGCCTGCTCTCCGACGAGCGCGTCAACATCCAGGCGATGGCGCTCGAAGCCGAGCGGGCAGCTGCGGCTGGTCGTGGACAACCATGTCCACGCGCGGCGCCGTGCTGCGCGAGCACCATCATCAGGTCGACCGAGCGCGACGTCATCGTCACGGCGATCCCCAACGCGCCGGGCGCGCTGGCGCCGACGCTGAAGCTGGTGAGCGACGCCGAGCGTCAACGTCGAATACGCCTACGGCGGCGGCTCGGACGGCAGCCCGACGCGCGACGATCGTGCTCGGCGTCGAACGACGCCGATGCGCGCCGCCGCGGCCGCGGGCGTCTGATGAAGCTCTACGTCGAGCACGATGGACGCGGTCGTCGTCGACGTCGGCCGCCGACGGCCGCGTGCGCGCTCGAGAACGAAGACTGGTCGCAGCCGACGCTGCAGGAGCGGCGCGCCATCATTCTACGCGGCGCAGAACGCGAGTCGACGAGCTGACCGAGCTCGATCGAGATCCTGCAGGCCGACGAGCACTCTCGCCCTGCCGTGAGCGACCAGGCGGTTTCCGTCGCGGCCGCTCGCCTCGTCCTCGTGTTCTCCGTCGCGCTGACCGCGGTGATGACGTATCCGCAGGTCCTGCACATGCCGGACGGTGTGCACGACGATGGCGATCCGCTGATGGTGACGTGGGTGCTGGCGTGGGTGGCGCACCAGCTGCCGCGGGCGCCGGCGCACCTCTTCGACGCCAACATCTTCTATCCCGAGCGCAACACGCTGGCGTACTCCGAGACGCTGCTCGTGCCGGGCATCGTCGCCGCGCCGCTGCACTGGCTCGGCGTCGCGCCGATCCTCGATCTACAACCTGGTGTTTCTGTCCGGCTTCGCGCTGTCCGGCGTCGGCGTCGCGCTGCTGGTGCGGCGGCTCACCGGCCACACCGGCGCCGCGATCCTCGCCGGGATCGTCTTCGCGTTTCCGCCGCTATCGCATCGATCACTACGCGCACCTGCAGCTGCAGCAGACGCAGTTCATTCCGCTGGCGCTGTGGGCGTTTCACCGCCTGCTCGACAGCGCGGCCGGCTGCGCGACGGCGTGCTGCTCGGCGTGTTCGTCGCGCGTGCCAGATGCTGTCGTGCATGTACTACGGCATCTTCCTGATCCCCGTACATGGCCGTCGTCTGCGGCACGATGCTGATCGCCGGCGCGGACGATGCCGCGCGAGCGCCTGGTCGCGCTGCTGGTCGGCCGCGGCGCGATCGTCGATCGGTGGCGATGATTCCGGTCGGGCGCGCTTACCTGGCCGCGCGCGAGCGTGGTCGGCGAGCGCGGGCGCGGCGGAGGTCGCCGACGAGCAGCGCGACGTGGCGCAACTATCTGGCGCCGCCGGAGATGAACGCGGTCTACGGCAAGGTGTTTGCGCGGTTCATGCAGCCCGAGCGCCGGCTGTTTCCCGGGTTCGTCGCGGTCGCGCTCGCGATCGTCGGCCTGTGGCCGCCGCTGCAATGCGACGCGGCTCGCGTACGAGGCTCGGCCTGCTGCTCGCCTTCGACGTCTCGCTCGGCTTCAACGGGCGTGCTCTATCCGCGCGCTCTACGACTACTTCCTGCCGTTCACGGCGCTGCGGATTCCGGCGCGGATGGGGCTGATGGTCGGCTTCTCGCTGGCGGTGCTGGCGGGCTACGGCGCGGCGCGGATCGCCGAGCGGCTGCGGTCGGAGCCGGCCCGGCGCGCGGTGCTGGCGCGCTCGGGCATGCTGATGCTGGTCGAGTACGCGTCGACGCCGCTCGAGCTCTGGACGGCGCCGCTGCAGCCGCCGCAGGTCTGCGCCGATCTCGTCCGCGACCGCGGCGACAGTCCGACCGCCGTTCTCTTCGAGTTTCCGACCGGGCTCATCGAGGATCGCGGCCTACTCGTACTACTCGACGTTCCACTGGCAGTGGCTGGTCAACGGCTACAGCGGATTCTTTCCGCCGTCGTACGTGGCGGCTGCGTCAGCGGCGGTGCAGATCTTCCCGACGAGCCGTCGATGGACGCCATCAGATCGCACGGCGTCGCGCTACCTGGTGATTCACGGCGAGTATCTGCTGCGGCGACCGCTACGAGACGCTGATCCCTCAGCTCGACCGGCGGCCGCGACCTGACGCTCGTCGTCGCGGCATCCTCGGCAGCGTGGCCGACAAGCACGCCGGAGATCAGCGTCTACCGGGTCTCGTATCCTACACGCCGTAGCGCCAAGGCTTGCAGCCCGTACGTGAAGGCTTTGAGGCCGTTACGGACGCGCTGACCGACGCTCGGCTCCTCGAGTGCGCTTCGCGCTTTACGACGCAGCTAGCGTGTACCGTCAGCGCACGCCGTGGACGGCGCGGTCCGCTCTTCAGCAGATCCTCGATCGCGCTCGCGAACGTGTCCACTCTCCTCGAGCGTCGTGTAGACGTTCGGCGTGACGCGCAGCCCCTGGTAGTCGTCGCGCCTGATCGCGGCGGTGATGATCCGGTACTTCGGTCCACGAGGAAGTCGTAGGCCTTGGGCGCGTCGACGCCTCGAGGCTGACGTTGAACAGCCCCCACGCCTGATTCGGCTCGCGGCTGTTGAGGATCTTCACGCCCGGCAGCTTGTCCACCCGCTTCGCCCAGCGATCGTTCAGGTAGCGCAGGCGCGCGGCCTTGCGCTCGGTGCCGATCGCCTGGTGGAACGCCAGCGCTTCGCGCGATCGCGTTGTGGTTCGCAGCCGGGTGCGTGCCGATCTCCTCGAACTTGCGGATGTTGTCCGATCTTGCTCGCCGCGCCGGCGTCAGCGGCCAGAGCTTCGCGATGTTCTCGCGGCGCACGTAGAGGAAACCGGTGCCGACCGGCGCGAGCAGCCACTTGTGCAGCGAGCAGCCGTAGTAGTCGCACTCGAGGTCGGACACCTTGAACGGGAAGTGCGCGAAGCGCGTGCGCGCCGTCGACGATCGTCTGATGCCGCGCGCGCGCGCCATCCGCGTGCAGATTCGCGCACCGGGAAGAGCTGGCCCGGTCAGGTTGGTGATGTGGCAGAGTGGATGACCTTCGTCCTGGGCGTGATCGCGCCGCGTGATGCGATCGGTCAGGTCTGGACAGTTCGGTCGTCGGCACCGGGAAACGAGATCTTGGTGACCTCGATCTTGTCGCGGCGCAGCGCGCTGATCCCACGTCGTCGAGCATGCGGCCGTAATCCTGGTTCGTGGTCACGACCTCGTCGCCCGGCTGCAGGTCGATGCCGAGCTGCGACGATCTGCAGCGCCTCGCTGGCGTTGCGCGTGATCGCCAGCTCCTCCGGATCGCAGCCGACTTCCGCGCGCGAGCTTGCGCCGGACCGACTCGACGTTGCGGCTCCGATCTGGTTCCACATGTAGTGGATCGGGCGCCTGGTTCGAGATGTCGAGATAGCGCTTTCAGCGCCTCGTGGACGACGCGAGGGCTGGGGCAGGTGTAGCCGTTGTTCAGGTTGATGATCGTGCGGTCGAGCGTGAAGGCCTGCTGGATGTCGCGCCAGTAGCCCTCGTCGGCCGCCACCTCGGCCGCGGTCCGATCGGCAACGGCGGCGATGGCGGAAGCGACTCGTTCAGCGCACGGGGCCGGTGTAAATCAGCCCCAGATCACGCTCTGGCCCCGATCGGCCGAGCACCGACCGCCGACCGGAAACAGTCACGTCGAGCATTCATATCACTGCCTCCCGAGCCCCCTAGCCCCTAGCCTAGCCCCCAGCTCCCAGTCCCCGGGTATTATTCACCCCACATCAGCCATTGTAGCCATCTTTACACAGCACTGTCCCCAGCGCGGCGTAGTCGAGATCGCGCGCCACCTGACGCGACGAGCGCATTGATCAGCTGCGCGACGATGGCCGTCGCCGGTATCGCGACGCCGTTGGCGGACCGCCGCTTCGTTCGCGAGGCGCAGGTCCTTCTGGGTACAGCTTCGTGCGGAATCCCGGCTTGTAGTTGTCGTTCAGCATCCGCTCGCCGTGGACTTCGAGGACGCGGCTCGCCGCGAAGCCGCCGAGCAGCGCCTGCCGCACGCGCGCCGCGTCGACGCCGGCCTTCTTCGCGAGCGCGAACGCCTCGCTGACGCCGGCCAGCGCGCCGCCGATCGCGATCTGATTGCAGATCTTGCAGATCTGTCCCGCGCCCGACTCGGCCGATGTAGATCGATCCGCTCGGCGTTGCCCATGCCGTCGAGGATCGGGCGGACGCGATTGAACGCCGCCTTCGTCGCCGCCGACCATGATCGACAGCGTCCGCGTTGATCGCGCCGATCTCGCCGCCGCTCACCGGCGCGTCGAGCGTGCGTCGCGCCTTTTCGCCGCCAGCGCGGCGAAACGCTTCGGTCGCGACCGGCGAGATGCTGCTCATGTCGATGATCACGGCGCCGCGCTGCAGCGCGGACAGGACTCCGTTCGCACCCGTCAGCACCGCGTCGACGTCGGCCGTATCGGGCAGCATCGTGATCACGACGGTGACTCTGCCGTGCGACCTCGGCCGGCGAGCCGTCGGCGGTCGCGCCCGCCGTCGACGAGCTCGTCCACGGCCGGCCGGCTGCGGTTGTGGACGATGACGCGATGCCCTGCCGTTGAGGAGATGCTTGGCCATGGGCTTGCCCATGACGCCTAGTCCGATGAATCCGTGATGGTCTCTGCCACAGCGGATCCTTTCAGGTCCGGACGCGGGAGCCGGACGTCACGGAGCGGTATATCCTAATGCAGAGGAAGAGTTGCTGGCGACCCTCACCGACAAAGTCGCGCTGATCACCGGCGGCAAGCGCATCGGCGCCGTGGTCGCTGCGCGAGCTGGCAGGCGCGCGGCGCGGACGTCGCGGTCAGCTATGCGCGCTCGCAGGCGGAGGCCGATCAGGCGGTCGGACGAGGTGCGCGCGGCGAAGCGGCGGGCAGTCGGCGTTCCACGGCGGATCTGCTCGCAGCCGGAGGCGCCGGCGGCGCTCGTGCAGGCGGTGGTCGGCGACCATTCGGCCGCCTCGACATCCTGATCAACATGGCGTCGGTGTACGCCCAGCGGCCGTTCGACGACGCTCGACGCGCCGCCGACTGGAACGGCGTCCTCGACGTCGATCTGCGCGCCGCGTTTCTGTGCGCGCACGCGGCGGCGCCGCACATGCGGCGGCAGGGCGGCGGCCGGATCATCAACTTCAGCGACTGGATCGGCGAAGAGCGGGCGGCCTGCGCTATAGCGGCTATCTTCCGTACTACGTCGCGAAGGCCGGCGTGATCGCGCTGACCGAAGCGCTGGCGCTGGAGCTCGCCGGCGACAACATCCTCGTCAACGCGATCGCGCCGGGCCCGATCCTCGCGCCGCCGGAGCACGACCGACGAAGAGTCTGCAGAGCCGTGGAGGACGGCGACGCCGCTGCGGCCGGTGGGGCGGCGAGATCGAGATCGCGAAAGGCGTCGCTCGCGCTGCTCGACAGCGACTTCATCACCGGCGAAACGATCCGCGTCGACGGCGGACGGCACGTGAAATAGCACGGCTGGTCAGGACAGGTCGGGTCAACCGAGGCTGCGTGTTTACCTGCTAGCCGAACCAGCCCTGCCTGCCACACTGTCACGCCGAACAGCGCCTTCATCGACTGCCAGCGCGCCGGTCAGCTCCTGCCGATCGCGCGCGAAGCAGAAGCGGACGTAGCCTTCGCCGCTGCGCGCCGAAGTCCACGCCCGGCACGCAGCCGATGCGGCCGTTCTTGATCAGGTACTCGACCATCCGCCACGGACGACCGATCCGCTGCCGGCGCTCGCGCGCTCCACGCCGGATCGATGCGCAGGAACGCGTAGAACGCGCCGGCCGGCGGCTGCCCGCAGAAGATGTCGCCGGCCGAGCTCGCGCGATGCCGCGGTAGAAGAGATCGCGCCGCGCGCGCAGCTCGTGTGCGGAACGTCCTCGATGCAGTCCTGCGGTCCTTCGAGCGCGCCGATGCCGCCGAACTGCACGACCGACGCGACGTTGCTGGCCGTGTAGAACAGCACCTTCTTCGCGCGGTCGCGGATCGCCGGCGTCCTTGATCGCGACGTAGCCGAGCCGCAGGCCGGTCATCGCGTACGACTTGCTGAACGTGTAGAGCGGAATCGTCCGCTCGTACATGCCCGGCAGCGACGCGATGCTGACGTGCTCGCCGTCGAAGACGACGTCCTCGTAGGCTTCGTCGGAGATCACCCACAGGTTGTGCTCGCGCGCGATCGCGGCGAGCCGCTCGAGATCCGCGCGCGTCGAGCACGCCGCCGGTCGGGTTGCTCGGCGAATTGAGATACAGGACGCGCGTCTTCGGCGTGATCTTCGACTCGAGCTCGTCGAGGTCGTAGCGCCAGCCGTGCGCTTCGTGCAGCGGGCACGCCGACCGGGACGCCGCTGCGCGCGCCAGGACGTTGCCGGCGGCCGGCGGCCATTCCGGATCGGGAATCAGCACCTCGTCGCCCGGCTCGAGCAGCGCCTGGCAGATGATGTACAGGCCGTGGATGCCGCCGTTGGTGACGAGCACGTCCTCGGCATCGTCGACCGGGATGCGGTTCTTGTCGCGCAGCTTCGCGGCAATCAGCTCGCGCAGGCGGGGCACGCCGGTCGTCTGCAGGTAGTGCGTCTTGTTCTCCGCGATCGCGCGCGCCATCGCCGTACTTCACGCTGTCGGGCGCGTCGAAGCTCGACGTCGCCCTGATCGAGGCGGAACGGATCGGCGACGGAATACATCATGTCGCGGATGCGAATGATGCCGGAGAAGACGGCAACGCCATGTCGAAGAGTACGCAGTCGGCCATGACGAGCGCGCAGACGTTCGCACCTGAACGAGACGTAGGGGACGGAGTAGCGACACCGAGGACGGCCTCAGTGCCGGACGCGGGATAGCGATCGACGTCTCTCGCGACCAGGCCGATGCGCGTTCTCGAGCGCTCTCGCCGGAGCCGAAGTGATTGCCGGTGAAGATGCTGATGACGATCGTCTGGCCCGGCGCCTCGAGCATCCCGACATCGTCGCCGACGTAGGGCAGGAAGTCGCCGGTCTTGTGCGGGATCGTGAAGCCGGTCACGTAGCGCGGGATGCCGCGTGCGGTAGAGCTGGCCGCGCATGATGCTGCAGCATCAGGTCGGACGACGATCTTGTCGACGAGCGTGCCGCGCTCCATCATCTCGAGCAGCCGTCCCATCTCACGCGGCGTCGACAGGCCGAACGGATGCTTGCCGTCGCGGTAGAACTGCTCGGTCGTCGGCGCCGACGCGCAGCGCCGGAACCACTGCGACGGCGACGGTCATCGCGCGCGTGTGTCGTCAGGCCGAGCGCGTCCATCCGCGCGTTCACCGCATCGGGACCGCCGACCATCCGGTACAGCACTTCGGTGGCGGTGTTGTCCGGAGACGATGATCATCATCGTGATGAGATCCTTGACGGTCATCACGGCGCCGGGATCGAGCCGCTGGATGCGTGCCGGTGCCGGGCTGGAGTCCGGCCTGCCGCGAACGTGTACTTGTCGGTGAGCTGCAGCTGGCCGGCCTTGATCTGCTCGAGGACCTCCACCATCAGCGGAATCTTGATCGTGCTCATCGTCTCCATGAGTAATACGTAACTGAACGAAGTACAT
>ERZ1370068.2131-contig-1294_pt1:0-55000 | contig 81874 bp, 117 predicted proteins | sample MGYA00561227_ERZ1370068 | MGnify/ENA primary metagenome ERZ1370068 (study PRJEB38410, sample SAMEA6850437) | metagenome | study: Metagenomic assessment of the ecological functions of the soil: analysis of the soil microbiota associated with the...
GGTTACGTATTGCTCCAGCGCCGTCGGGCCGCGTGAGACCGCCCTTGGTGGCGACGATGACCTGGGATCGATCACCGGCCCACGTGTGGCGCGCGCGAGCGGTCAGCCGCCTGTTGCGCCCGGTTTCGGTCTCGTCCCAGCAGTAGGCATCGGCGGTATCGAAGAAGGTGATGCCGGCGTCGAGCGCCGCATGAAGGACCGCGATGCCGCGCGCCCGTCGCGATCGCGCTCCGTCGAGAGGCGCATGCAGCCGAGCCCGATCACCGGCAAGACCCCTAGCTTGGCACGCCGTAGCGCGTTAGCGCGGAGGGGTGGTCGACGAATCGGGACGGCCGGAATAGACCCCCGTCGTCTTGCCGTCCTGAAACACGATCTGGCCGTTGACCTCACGGCTGTCCGCACGCCGACGGCCTGCGCCTCGGGCCTTGCCAAGAAGTCGGCTCGATCGGCCACGGACGCGCGGATCGAACAGGACGAGGTCGGCGAAGTAGCCGGGCGCAAGGCGTCCGCGGTTGACCAGGCCGACGTTGGCGGCCGCAAGGCTCGTCATCTTGCGCACCGCTTCTTCGACCGTGAACAGCTTCCGATCGCGAACGTAGGGTCCGAGCACCTTCGCAGAAGCTGCCGAAACCGCGAGGATGGAGTCCCGTACGACGTGTCCGTCGCTGCAGACATTGGCGAAACGGCCACCGAAGCAGACCGCTCGACGTCGGCATCGGCCATGCCCTTCGGCAACGATGCCGGCGCCTGCACCGCCGGGTTCAGCAAGCAGGCGCCATCAGCGATCTTCGCGCGAAGCTTGCGCTGCACGCAGTGCGCCGACCTGCGCCAGCGTGTCTTGCCAACGTAGTCGGGATGGCGCGCGGAAGCTGTTGAAGATGATGTCGTCGGCCAGCGACACGTGCGCGAGGACGAACTCGGTTTCGGTCTCGTCCGCAGAAGTTGCGCTTTGGGTAGAGCACGCCGAGGTTCGACTGCCAGTAGGTGTACGGGATAGATGTCGGCGGTGAGCTGACGCCGATCGGCGCGCGCGCGGTCGAGCACGCCGATCAACTTTTCAGCCTGTCCCCACAGATCGTGCATGCCCGAGCTTGATGTGCGACACCTGCACCGGCATCTTGTTCGACGCGGCCGATCGCGATCAGCTCGTCGAGCGCTTCCCAGAACCAGCGGTCCTCGCTGCGCATGTGGCTGATGTAACGCGCCGCCGCGCGTCGCCGGCGACCTTCGCCAGCGCCAGCACTTCGTCGCGCGCGGAGTAGATGCCGGGTCGTACTCGAGTCCGGTCGACAGCCCGAGCGCGCCGGCATCCATTTCAGCCTCGACGAGCGCTTTCATCCGCTCGACTTCCGCCGCGGTCGCATGGCGCGCTGAAGTCTGTCGCCCATCACGCGGCTGCGGATGCGCGCCGTGCCCGGCATACGACGCGACGTTGACCGCGACCGGTCTGACTCGTCGAGCCGCGCGAACAGTCGCGGCGAGATCCGATCCGCCGCCATCCTGCCCGACGACGATCGTCGTCACGCCCTGGCTGACCATCGCGAGCGCGTCGCGCGCGGTGTCGAGGCCGCGGTCGTGGTGGCTGTGCGTGTCGATGAAGCCGGGCGCGAGCGCGAGGCCGTTGGCATCGACCACGCGTTCGCCCTCGATCGGGGTGAGATTGGCCGACGGCGACAATGCGGTCGCCGGCGATGCGAACGTCGTCGCGCCGGGACGGCGCGCCGCGCCGTGATCATCTGCGCGCGCCGAATGAGTAGTCGTCGTCTGCGCCCAGCTGTCAGGCGGACGCCGACGATGGCGGCGGCGATCGGCGCCAGGGCGATGGCCCAGGCGATGCGGTGGCGATGCATCATCGCGATTCTCTCAGTACTGGCGAAACGTCAGGTTGAAGCGCCCGGTCAATGCGAGCTCGGGCGGCGCCGTGTGCGGGCAGAATCCGCGACACGCCGTGATAGCGCAGGCGCGCGGGTCCGCCGAAGACGAAGGCGTCGCCCGACTGCGAGCGAGCGCGTCTCGACCGGGTCGCGGCGGCGGAGGCCGCCGAAGAGAAATCGCGCCGTGTCGCCGAGCGAGACCGACACGACCGGCAGCCCGGCGGCGATCGATCGCTCGCTCTCGTCCTTGTCCTGGTGCAGCGCCCATGCGGCCCGTCGGCATCGTAGTAGTTGAGGATGCAGAGGTCCGGCGTCGAGCGTCATGCCGACGGACGCGGCGATGTCGTCGCGCGAGCGCGCTTGAAGCTCGCCGGCAGCGGCGGCGCCGGCAGGCCGTCGAAGTCGGACCGCGTCGGCTCGTAGCTGGTAGGTCTTGCCGTTCCAGTGGCGGCCGAGACACAGCATGCGGACGTGCATCTTGCCGCCGCCGCGGACGACCGGCACGTAGGCCGGCACCGTCGCCGTCGACGAGCGCGCGGCACGCGTCGACGAGCGCCCGCTGCTCGTCGAGCGTCAGGTAGCGGTCGAGATGGAATGCGCCGGGCGCGATTTCCATCTTCCACGCGCGTAGCGTTACCATTCGCCGCGCTGCGATGCAGAAGGAGTTCTTAGCGCGTCTTTGCTGCTCTGAGCGTGCTGTGTCGGCAGCGCAGCCACGCGGCGGCGCACCCGGCGCCGTTCAGCTACTGTCGATCTGCGCCTGCAGCCCGGCGCTCATGCAGGGCAGCATCGTCGCGCACATCTTCGACGTGGCGCACGATCTGAACATCGCAAGCCGCGATCGGCTGCTCGATCCCGCGTTCGCGTCGCAGCAGTCGCGGCGTTTGCCGACGCTGATGGCGCCGCGGCTGACGCGTCACCGCCGACGGCCAGGTGCTCGCGCCGCGACGTGGTCCGAGATCGACGTGATTCGCGGATCGGCAGTCGATCCGCATCCATCTGCGCTATCGGCTGGCCAGCGCGCCGGGCCGCGTGGCGGTCGAATGCCGCGCTCTTTCCGCACGACCCGGCCGCACCAGACGTTCCTGAACCTCTACGACGGCGACGCGCTCACGCAGGCGATTCTCGATCATCAGCCGCACGCAGTTCGAGTATTTCGCCGGCACGCGCCAGGGCGCGTTCGCCGTCATGCGCCAGTTCGTGCCGGCCGGCGTGCACGCACATCGCTGATCGGGCGCCGACCACCTGCTGTTCCTGCGTCGGGCTGCTGCTGCTCGGCGGCTCGATCGCGGCAGCTCGCGCTGATCGTCACGGCGTTCACCGTCGCGCACAGCATCACGCTGTCGCTCGCGGCGCTCAACCTGGTGATGCCGCCGCCGCGCATCATCGATGCCGGCGATCGCCCTCAGCATCGTCTACGTCGGCGCCGACAACCTGCTGGTCCAGGGCGGCCGCGACGTGCGCGCCTGGATCGCGTTCACCTTCGGTTTCATCCACGGCTTCGGCTTCGCCGGCGTGCTGCGCGAGATGGACCTGCCGCCGCGCGCGCTCGGCTGGTCGCTGTTCTCGTTCAACGTCGGCGATCGAAATCGGTCAGCTCGTCGTCGTGCTCGTAGCCGGGGCGGCGCTGATGGCGCTGCGCCGGCGCAACGAGGCTGCCGGCCGGCGGCTTGCCTTCGCCGGGTCGCTCGTCGTCGTAGCGGCGGGCACGTTCTGGTTCATCGAGCGGGTGTTCTTTCCAGCAGGACTCTCGTAGGTCACATTTCAGAATTCAGAATTCAGATTTCAGATTTATTTCAGATTTTGGATTGTCAGATTTCGTTTGCAAACGGCTGGCGGCCGGCACGTCACGCGCAGCCCCGCCGAGGCACGAAACCAGAAACCGAAGCACTCAAAGCTCGAACCAAGAAGTTCGCCTCGAGCGTCCTCGACTTCGTCGATACGATTCCGCAGGAAGGCTCAAATCGGCGAATAAGCTGGCAACTGGTCGACTGCGCCACCTCGGTCGGAGCAAATTACCGGGCGGTGTGTCGCTCCCGGTCGGACGAGGAGTTCGCGGCCAAGGTTGGCGTCGTCCTCGAAGAGAGCGACGAGTCGCTGTTCTGGCTCGAGATATGTGTAGAACGTTTCCTTGGGGAACAGGCTACCCGTCGCAGGCTGCTCATCGAAGCGAATGAGCTGACGGCAATATTCGCGGCTTCATCGAACACAATACGAGCGAAGCTCGGTCGCACTCGCTGGACGTAATCTGAAATCCTGAAATCTGGAGATCAATCTGAAATCTGAACTCTGAAAATCTGAACTGTCTCAGTCCGTGAAGCCTCCCGCGCGTCCAGCCTCGCACGACCAGGGAACCGCCCACCTTGACGGGCGCGTCGGGAATGGTGACTCGGTCGAGGATCTTGAAGTCCGCGCGCATGGACGCTGGGGTGGCGGTGCACGCGATGTAGCCGCGGCGGCCGCTGTGGTAACTTGATGTGCGGGTTGTCGCCTTTGACCTGCTCCCAGCCGGCGAGAACACGTCGAAGCCGTCGCCGATGGACGTGATCGACGAGTTCGTGAACTCGACGCCGATCGTTGCCGATCGCGGGATTGGTGAAGTCGGCCTTCAGGTCCGCGCCGAAATGCATGTGGACGTCGCCGGACAGCACGATCGGGTTCGGCGCCTTCGTTTCCTGCAGCCGGTCGTAGAGCCGCTTCCGGGCGGCGACGTAGCCGTCCCATTTGTCCATCGAGAATCGGCCGTCGGGATCGATCTGCGCCATGTCGCGCACGTAGGTGGGAACCTGCTGACCGATCACCGTCCACTCGGCCGGTCGGCGATCCCAGGTTGGCGAACAGCCATTTCTCCTGCTCGGCGCCCAGCATCGTCGCGATCGGGCGCCAGCGCTTCGGCGCAGTTGCTGTGGCTGCCGTCGCCGCAGGCCTGATCCGATCGCCACTGCCGCGTGTCGAGCACGTTCAGGTCGATGAGATTGCCGAACTGCAGCCGCCGGTGAATCTGCATGTGGCTGCCCGACGGCCACGCGCTCGCGCGCAGCGGCATCGCTTCGTAGTACGCCTGGCAGGCCGCCGCCCGCCGCAGCACGAAGACCTCGGGTGGCGTGCCGTTCTCGTCGAAGTCGCCCGCGTAGTTGTTGCTCGACCTCGTGATCGTCCCACGAGACGACGAACGGCGCCGAGGCGTGCGCGGCGAGCAGATCGCGATCGGACTTGTACAAGGCGTAGCGGTTGCGGTAGTCGACGAGCGTGTAGGTTTCCTGGCCGACGTGATAGCGGATGCGATCGCTGCGGCCCGGCTCCGGCGCGCCTTCGTAGATGTAGTCGCCGGTGTGAAAGACGAAGTCGAACTGCTCTTCGGCGATGCGCCGGAACGCCGTGAAGTAACCCTGTCTCGTAGTGGCTGCAGCCGCACACGGCAAAGCGCAGTCCGATCGACGGGCGCCCCGGCGGGCGGCGCGGTGCGCGTTCGGCCGATCTGGCTGACCTCGTCGCCGGCGCGAAAGCGGTACCAGTAATCGCGAGCCGGCTCGAGGCCCGCCACTTCGACGTGCACGCTGTGTCCGAGCTCGGGCCGCGCGAGCGCGATGCCCTTTCTGCGCGATCGACGTGAACCGCGGATCGCGCGCCACTTCCCATTCGACGCCGACCACCACCGGCGGCATGCCGCCGCCTTCGAGCGGCTTTCGGCGCGAGACGCGTCCACAGCACGATGCCATCCGGCAGCGGATCGCCAGACGCCACGCCAAGCGTGAACGGATAGGCGTCGAAGAACGGGCGTCGCCAGCAGACGACGCGTGAGCATCGGACGGCGCGACCGCGGCCGCGCCGAGCATCCACGCAATCTTCATCAGCTCGCGGCGTGAGAATCGGGCGATGGTGCGGTCGTAAAGCGTCATGGCGCGACGATTATAAGGTTCCGTTTCGACGAAAGTGTGACGAGAGTAAACTGAGCCCTCGGAGGCCTACATGCTCAGCCGTAGCCGCTCCGTTGCCGTGTTCGTCGGGCTTTCATTCGTTGCGGTGTGCGCTCGCGCTCCGCGCGCAGACCCCGACGCAGCCGCTGGATCAGAGTCCACTGCAGCGCGAGACGCTGCGGCCCGCGCCGAACCGCGCCCAAGGTGAGAGGATTCGGTCCCTACAAGACGATGGTGGTGCGCGGCGCGATGCTGATCGACGGCACCGGCGGTCCTCCGCGCGGACCCGTCGACATCGTCGTCGAAAGCAACCGCATCACCGCGATTCGCAACGCCGGGACGCCGGGCGTGCCGATGCGGCCCAATCGCGCGCCGAAGGCGGACTACGAGATCGACGCCACCGGGATGTACGTGATGCCCGGCTTCATCGATCTCCACGTGCACGCCGGTGGCGCGCCGAAGAACCCCGACGCCGAGTATCGCCTACAAGCTGTGGCTCGCGCACGGCGTGACGACGGTGCGAGGCGTGCCGCTCACCGACAACGCGCTCGCGGTCAAGGAGAAAGGAACGCAGCGCGAAGAACGAAATCGTCGCGCCGCGCATCTTCAACTATCAGCGTCCCGGCTCCGGATGGGGCAAGGGCGTCCCGCAGACCGCGGAGCAGGCGCACGCGCATGTCGAGTGGGCGCACGCGAACGGCATCGACGGCCTGAAGCTCGGCGCCGAGCGGCCGGATCTGATGGAGATCTACCGTCAGGACGCGAAGAAGCTCGGCATGGGCACGACCGCGCATCTGCAGCAGACCGGCGTCGTGCAGGTGAACGCGATCAAGGCGGCGCGCATGGGCCTCGGCACCGTGACCCATTTCTACGGCCACTTCGAATCGCTGCTGAAGGACTACGTCGTCCAGCCCTACCCGGTGACGCAGAACTACAACAACGAGCAGGATCGCTTCGGCCAGGTCGCGCGGCTGTGGGACAAGATCTATCCGCCCGGCAGTCCCGGAGTGGAAGGCGTATCTCGAGGAGCACCTGAAGCTCGGCACGACATTCGATCCGACACTGACGATCTATTCCGCGGGCCGCGACGTGATGCGGTTCCGCGCGGCCGAGTGGCACGACAAGTTCACGCTGCCGTCGCTGATGGACTTCTACACGCCGGATCGCAACAACCACGGCGCCTACTGGGTACGACTGGACCACCGAAGACGAAGTGGCGTTCCGCAACTTCTACCAGGTGTGGTTCAAGCTGATGAACGACTACAAGAAGATGGGCGGCCGCGTCACGACGGGATCCGACTCGGGATTCATCTTACCAGACCTACGGCTTCGGCTACATCAACGAGTTCGAACTGCTGCAGGAAGCGGGCTTCCACCCGCTCGAAGTGATCCAGTCGGCGACGATGAACGGCGCCGCGACGCTGCAACGAGCCGATGCACAAGACGCCCGAGATCGGCGTCGTGCGCGAGGGCATGCTCGCCGACATGGTGATCGTCGATCAGAACCCGCTGCAGAACTTCAAGGTGCTGTACGCGAACGGAACGATCCGGCTGAACGACAAGACCGGACGCGTCGAGCGCGTCGGCGGCATCAAGTGGACGATCAAGGACGGCATCGCCTACGACGCGAAGAAGCTGGCAGGCCGACGTGATGGCCATGGTCGAGAAGCAGAAGCGCGAGCGAAGCACCAAGACCACGACGGCAAGTTCGAGGCAACCAAAGGTGAACAAGCCTCTACCGCTCGTCCTGAGCCTGTCGAAGGACGAGCGTTTTTGCGGAGGTTTCGATGAAGCGCCTATTCGCGTTGAGTGTTCTGATCGTGTGCCGCCGTATGGCGCCGCCGCCTATCAGCAGCCGGCGCAGCCGGAGGGGCCGAAAGTCATTCTGGTCGAGAAAGCTGAAGGACAACCTCTATGTCTTCCGCGGCGACGGCGGCGGCGAAACGTCGCCGTGTATATCGGCGCAACCGGGCGTCACTGTCGTGGACGCGAAGAACCCGGGCTGGGGCACGCCGATCCTCGACAAGATCAAGGAGCTCACGCCGAAGCCGGTCACCCTGCTGATCAACACCCACACGCACGGCGATCACGTGAGCGGCAACGTGGAGTTCCCGGCCACGGTGGACATCGTGGTGCAGGAAAACACCAAGATCAACATGGAGAAGATGGAGATCTTCACCAAGAACAACGGCCGTGGTCTGCCGAAGCGCACCTTCAAGGACAAGATGACCATCGGCAGCGGCAAGGACCGCTTCGATCTGTACTACTTCGGCCGCGGCCACACCAACGGCGACGCGTTCATCGTCTTTCCCGAGCTGCGCGTGATGCACGCCGGCGACATCTTCTCGGCAAGAACCTGCCGCTCCTCGATTACAACAACGGCGGCACCGGCGTCGAGATCGGCGACACGCTGGAGAAGGTGCACGCGGGCATCAAGAACGTCGACACGATCATCACCGGCCACAGCACGCATGATGACGTGGGCCGACCTCGCCGAATGGGCGCAGTTCAACAAGGATTTCCTCAGCGACGTCCAGGCCGCCAAGAAAGCGGGCAAGAGCGCCGACGATCTCGCGGCCAGCTGGACGATTCCCGAGAAGCTACGAGGCGAAGGGTTACGTGACCAATACCAACCCTGAAACTGGACGCACGCGGCTGAAGGACAACGTCACGAATCTGCATAAGGAAATCAAGTAATCGGCGCTCAGCCATCGCGCAGCGCGGCGACAGGATCGAGCTCGCCGCGCGGCGCGCCGGCACGTAGCAGGCCAGCAGGGCGACCGCCGCGAGCATGGCAGCCGACGCCAACAGCGTCAGCGGATCGCGCGCGCCGACGCCTATCAGCAGCGTCGCCAACAACCGCGTCAACGCCAATGCACCAGCGAGGCCAAGCACCAGGCCCAGGCCGGCGAGCGTCATGCCGTTGCGCAGCACCATGCCGAGCAGCGCGCCCCTGGGCGCACCGAGGGCCGCGCGGACACCGAGCTCGTGGGTGCGCTGTGCGACCGTGTACGAAATCACGCCGTAAATGCCAATGGCGGAGAGAAGCACCGCCAGGCCGGCGAACACCGCCAGCAGTGTCGTGCGCAAACGGTTCGAGGCCGCCGATTCGGTTTTGATCCGCTCGAGAGTGCGCACGTCAGAGACCACTTGATCTTTGTCGACTTCGTGCACGGCAGCCGTAACTGCGCGCGTCAGCGGCTCAGGCTCGATCTCCGCCCTGAGCACAACGCTGACAAACAGTGACGGACTTTGTTCCATCGGCACGGTCATGCCGGCGCGCGTCGTCCTCCAACCCACCGCCGTTCGTTCGTCGGCGATGAGGCCGACGATCTCCCATGGCATCTCCGGACCGAGCTGCGGCTTACCCGGCACGATCTCCTGCACGAGCACGCGCTGGCCGATCGGATCCTGGCCGGCGAAGAAGCGGTTCGCCATGACCTGATTGATGACGGCAACCGGCGGCGACCCCTTCACGTCGCGATCGGTAAACGCACGGCCCTTGATCACCTGAATGCCGAGGACGCTGAAGTAATCGGCCTGGACCATCTTGAATCCGCACGCCTGGCGGTTCGCGCGATCGACGACATCGCGGCCGGCGATCAGAAATGGCATGCCGTTGTTGAAGCCCTCCAGCGGCAGCGCGTCGCGTCGCCGCGGCGCCGCGCACACCGGGCACGGCTCGCACTTTGTCCACGAGCGTGCGCACCTGCGCCATGAGTTGATCGCCGGTCGAAAAGCGAACGCCAGCCATCGGCAGCCTGCAGCGTCAGCACGTTGGTCGCATCGAAGCCGAGCGGCACGTTCATCATCTGGAAGAAGCTGCGCACCAGCAGTCCTCCGCCGGCGAGGAGGATGAAGGCCAGCGCGACTTCAACGACGACGAGCGCGCTGCGGAGCCGCCGCCGCCCCGTGTCGCCTGAACTGCCGCGGCCGCCTTCTTTCATCGCGCTCGCCAGATCCGGCTTCGTCGCCTGCAGCGCGGGTGCGAGGCCGAAGATCAGCCCGGTCGTGACCGACAGCACGAACGCGAACGCCAGCAGGCGCGTGTCCATCACGACGTTGGCGACGGCGGGCAGGAAGAACGGAGGCAGGCATGATCGTCAGTAGCCGCATGAATGCGTAGCCGACGCCAATGCCGGCGATGCCGCCGGCCGCGGCAGCGACGATATTTTCAGTGAGGAATTGGCGGACGAGGCGTCCGCGTCCGGCGCCGAGCGATGCGCGGACAGCGACCTCGCGCTCGCGCGACGTGCCGCGCGCCAGCGTCAGGTTCGCGAGGTTCGCGCAGCCGATCAGCAACAGCATGCCGACTGCGCTCAGCAGCACGTACAGCGAGCTGCGCAGCTGCGGGCCGACGATCGAGTCCATGTAGCGGACGATCGAGACGCCCCAGCCCTTGTTCGAGTCGGGAAAATCCTGCGCGATGCGGCCGCCGATCGCATCCATCTCCGCGCGCGCCTGCTCGATCGACGACGCCGGGCTTCAGCCGCGCGAACACCTGCAGCCAGTGAAAGTTCCGTGTCCGCTCGCCGGCGGTGAACGCAAGCGGCCGCCACATCTGATTGAACGTCCGATCGAACACCGATCCCTCCGGCAGCACGCCGATGATCGTGTACGCCTCGCCGTCGAGCGTCACCGATCGACCGACCATGCCGGCATCGCCGCCGAACTGCGTCGTCCACAGCCGGTGGCTCATGACAATCACGTGCTCCTTGCCTGGCGTGTCCTCGTCGGAGGCGAACGTCCGGCCGAGCTTGGGCTTCACGCCGAGGATGTCGAAGTAGGCTGCGGATACGCGCGGCGACACGCATCAACGTCGGCTCGCCGGTCCCGGAGAGCGTCATCGAGCGGCCGGTAATCGCCGCGACGCCGGTGAACGATGAACTCTGGCTGCGCCAGTCGAGAAAGTTCATCGCCGACACGACGTTGTTGCCGCCGCCCGGCGGCTTCTCCCAGAGCAGCAGAATCCGTTCGGGATCCGGGTAGCGGCAGCGGCTTGAGCAGGACGCCGTCCACGAAGCTGAAGATGGCGCTGTTGGCGCCGATGCCGAGGGCGAGGGTCAGGACGGCGACGGCGGCAAAGCCCGGCGCCTTCAACAGGCTGCGGACGCCGTAGCGAGCGTCCTGCGCGAGTTCGTTGAGCATACGCCTCCCGGGACCGATCTAGCTTCGGTTAGACGGCGGGGCGCGATACTCCGTTGGCAGGTGTTCGAGAAGAAATGCGCGGACCTCGTCGAGCGTGTGTGCTTGAACAACGCCCGCCGGAACGCGCGCTGCGATGCGCGCCGTAGGCCACGGTCGGCACGCCGTACTGCGCCGCCAGCCACATTTCGGATTCGGTGCCGGCCTCGCCTGGCAGCGCGACGATGACGTCGGCCGACAACACGTTGATGTGGTTCCGGCTCGATCGCTGCGTGCCCTGCTGTCCGCTATCGGGCAGGTGCGTGTAAATCGCCAGCTCGACCCATGGATTCGGGTAGCCGTCCGACAGCTCGTATGCGACCGGTGTGGCGTCGCGGCGCTCGAGCGCGTGGAGTGGATCGACCGTCGCGGGAATGACGCCGACGACGATGCCGTTGCGCGGCTGCGATTCGAAGAAGGCGCGGCTGACCGCTTCCATGACTCCGCGGCCGCCGCCGGTCAGGAGATCGGCGCCAAGAGTAGCGACCAGTTGTCCGATTTTGACGCAAGCCGGATCGGTGACCGTACCTGAACCAATCACCGCCACGACGCGTCGGCGATGGAGGGCGCGCGTGTCTGGCCGCCGCTTCGCGTCGGGAACGTTCATCGCGGCCGATCATAGCCAACCTTTGCGCGTCTTCTCCCGTCTAAGCGCGGCAGGAGTCTACATCGTAGACATGCCTCCTTACCTGGGCGAATTCGAACACTTGCTGCTGCTAGCCGTTCTCCGCCTCGGCGCCGAGGCGTATGGCGCCGATATCGCTCGCGAGCTCCGAGTCCCGGGCCGGGCGGAGCGTGTCGCGCGGCGCGCTTTACACGTCGCTCGACCGCCTCGAAGACAAGGGACTGGTGCGCTGGAAGGTCGCCGCCGGCAGCGAGCTCCGCGACGGGCTGCCGCGGCGCGTACACGGTGACGCACGCGGGTATGGCCGCACTCCGCTCATCGCGTGGCGTGCTGCAACGGATGTGGCGCGGGCTCGAAGGGGTCCTCATGGAGCACACGTCGTGAGAGCGAGGTCCGGCTAAAGCCGGAGGCCACGCACACGACGCCGCCGCGGCTGGCCCGGTGGCTCCTGAATCGCGCGCTGCCCAAGGACGTTCGCGGCGACACAATCCGCGGCGACCTGCTCGAAGAATTTCGGATCCGGGGACGGAGCTCGGCGCAAGATTCGCGCCGCCGAGCTCCGTCCCCGATGTCCGCCGCGTGGTAGTATTGGCGCCATGCGCTGTCGCTGTCGCTCCGCTACGGCGCGAGACGCCGCCGCGACGCTCGAGAGGAGAAACCGTCCATGCTCGTCGAATCGGTCTGGACCGACATCATACGCGGCGCGCGTACGCGAAAACGCCGTCGTTCACGCTGGCGGTCATCGCCACGCTCGCGCTTGGCATCGGCGCGTCGACCGCCATCTTCTCGATGGTCAACGGCATCCTGCTCCAGCCGCTGCCGCTGCACGAGCCTCATCGTCTCGTTTACATCAACGAGCTCGCGCCGAACGGGAACCGGATGTCGGTCGCGTGGCCGACCTATCTCGATTGGACGACGCGCGTGCAATCGGTCGAGTCGATCGCGGATTCGCGCGAGGAAGCCCTGACTTACACCGGCATCGAACGCGCACAACGTATCCGCGCTCGCCGCACGACAGCTGGGTTTCTCACGGTGATCGGTGCACGTCCCGCCTTGGGTCGCGATTTCTCGAGAGATGCGGATCGGCCGAACGCACCGGGCGAAGTGCTGGTGAGCGACGGGTTTTGGCGCACCCAACTCGGCGCCGACGCAAACGTCGTCGGCCGAACGATGACGTCTCGACGGCACGACCTACACAGTGGTCGGCGTGATGGCTTCTGACTTTCTTACATCCGCCCGGCACGACGCGGTCGTGTCCATGGGACCGGTCTCCGGCACCCAGCAGCTCCTCGAGCGCGGCAATCACAGCGGCTTCAGCGTCGTCGCGCGGCTGAAGCCGGGAATCGCGGTCGAGACCGTGGACCGCGAGCTGAAGACGATCGCCACCTCGCTCGAACGCGAATACCCGAAAACCAACGCGGGTGTCACCGCCTATGCTGAGCCGCTGACCGCCCGCATCGTCGCCGACATCCGTCTCACCCTGCTCGCACTGTTCGGCGCGGTCGGGGTGCTGCTGCTCATCGCCTGCGTCAACGTTGCCAACCTGCTGATTGCCCGCGGCGCATCGCGACAACACGAGTTGGCCGTACGGGCTGCGCTCGGCGGCGGGCGCACGCGGCTCACTGCTCAAATGCTGGTCGAGAGCACGCTCATCTCGTCGGTCGGTGGCGTGTTGGGCATCGGCCTCGCGTTCTGGCTGCTTCGCGCGCTGATTGCCGTCGCGCCCGACGGGTTGCCGCGCCTCGACACTGTCCGCCTCGACAGCGCCGCCCTCGCCTTCGCGCTCGCGGCCTCGGCCGTGTGCGGCATCGTGTTCGGACTCTTCCCCGCCTTCCAGGCGTCGAGCATCGAGGGACAGCAGGCGCTGGTCCGCACGCGTTCGGTGGGTGCGTCCGCGCGGTCGCATCGCCTGAGGCGCGTGCTGATGGTGGTCGAAACGGCACTCGCGATCGTGCTGCTCACCGGCGCCGGGCTGACCATGCGCACCTTGCAGGAAATCACGCGGCTCGACTCGGGCTTCCAGACGGATCACCTCCTGACGATGCGCGTGATGCTGGCGGGCGAACAGTGGACGGAAGCGCGCCGCCGCACCTTCTTCAACGACTTCACCAGCAGGATTCGCGCCGTTCCCGGCGTGACGAAGGCCGCGCTCGCCTATTCGTTGCCAATCGACGGCTCACAGTGGAACTCGGTGTTCGTCGCGGCCGACAAGCCGGTGACGGTGCGGGCCGAGACACCGGCCGGGGCGTTCAGCCCGGTCGGCACCGGATACTTCGAGACGCTCGGCATGCGCGTCGTTCGCGGCCGCGTCATCGACGACCGCGACGGCGACGGCGCGCCGCTGGCGGTGGTGGTCAACGAGACGCTCGCGCGGCGCATCTGGCCTGGTGAAGACGCGGTCGGGAAACAGTTGAAGCAGGGATGGTCGGATACCAAGACGCCGTGGCGGGAAGTCATCGGCGTCGTCGGCGACGTGAAGTTCGAGGGCCTGACCGCCGACACGCCGATGCAGATCTACGTGCCGATGATGCAGTCCCCGGTGCGCATGGTTGCGGCGATCGTGCGGACGGCGACGCTGCCGTCAGTCATCACCCCGGCGTTGAAAGACGTCGTGGGCGCGCTCGACAAGGATCTGCCCGTCTACGCAGTGCGCACGATGGACACCGTGCTCGACGCGTCGATCGCGCAGCAGCGCATGTCGATGGTCGTGTTCGCGGTGTTCGCGGGCGTCGCGCTCGTGCTCGCGTCGATCGGCCTCTACGGCGTCGTCGCCCACGGCGTCACCGAACGGACGCACGAAATCGGCGTGCGCATGGCGCTCGGCGCGGAACGCAAGCACGTGCTCGCGCTCGTCGTGCGTCAGGGGTTGTCGATGGCGCTCGTCGGCACGGCGGTAGGCCTTGTCGCGGCGCTCGGGCTGTCGCGATTGATCGAGAGCCTGCTGTTCCACGTCAAGCCGACGGATCCGATGACGTTCGGACTGGTGATCGCGGCGCTGCTCAGCGTGGCCGCGCTCGCGTGCTACATCCCCGCCTGGCGCGCGACGCGCGTAGATCCGACGCAGGCGCTTCGCGCCGAATAGGCCGGTAGGGCAGGTGGGCCAGGTAAGGCGGGTGGGTTTTCCCCACCTGGCCTACCAGCCCCACCCGCCCCACCAGCCCTACTCGGATCGGAGCGCGTCCAGCGGTGCGATTTGGGTAGCTCGACGCGCTGGCAGATACGCCGCCAGCGTCGCCGACACCGAACAGGACGATCGCGGCGGTTACCAGGACGATCGGATCGACCGGGCTGACTTGATACAGTAGGCTGCTCGACAGCTTGCCGATGCCGGCCGCCATCAACACGCCGATCGCGAGACCAACGACGGTCGTGCGAATGCCTTCCCGAACGATGAGCTTCTGGAGATCGCCTGCCGTAGCGCCGAGCGCCATGCGGATGCCGATCTCCCTGGTGCGGCGCGACACGTCGTACGCCTTGAGGCCGTAGACGCCGATTGTCGCGAGCGCGAGCGCCAGCACACCGAAGGTGCTGAACAGCAGCGCCGCCGCGCGGACGCTCCATTCCGTCACGCTCCGATCCCGCTGCATCTCCATCGTCCGGGCCGACAGGATGGGAAGCTGGCGATCGATGGCCAGCAGTTCCTGCCGAATCGTTGCCAGCATGGTTGTGTCGGGAACGCCAGCCGCGGTGCGAACGTGAAGCGTCATGAACGCTCGAAACACGTCGCCGTGTTGACGCGTAGCAGATGCGGCTTGGGCTCGAGATCGAACAGATCGTGCTTCATCTCGCTTACGACGCCAACGATGTTGAAGGGCTCGAGCGCTTCGCCTTCGCGCGGCTGCACGAGCAGTTGGCGGCCCAGGGGATCGGCATCCGCGAACACGCGGCGCGCCAGTTGCCGATCGATCACCGCAACCTTCGCCGTCGATCCTGCTTCTTCCTCCGCCGCGGTGAACGTTCGCCCGCGCAGCAGGTGCAACCCCATCGTGTCGAAGTAATCGGCGCCGACGATGGTGAAGTCCGCGCCCACGCCGTCGTCTTCGCGCTTGAGCCGCACGGCACGTCCCTCACGGAACTCGCCGAACGGCACGATCGATCCGAGGCTCGCGTGCTCGACGCCAGGCAGCGATCGGACACGCGCGAGCACGTCGTGATAGATCGCCCGCGTGCGCGGAGGCGCGTAGCCCGCCAGGCTCGGATCCATCGCCACGACGAGATGCCGATCGACCGCGAATCCCGGGTCGATGCCCGCGGCGTTGATTGCGGCGCGCATGAACAAGCCGCCGGCGGCGACGAGCGCGAGCGACACCGCGACCTGCCCGACGACAAGCAACGAGCCAGTTGGAACGCGAGTCTTTAGACGAGCGCTCCGGGCGGACGCTCGGCTGAAGCCTCGCGCTCCAGTCAGATCCGACACCAGATCCGGCCGCGACAACGACCACGCCGGTCCCACAGCGAAGCAGATCGTGCTGACGACCGCGAAGGCGGCCGCGGCCAGAATCAGCCGCGCGGACGGCTCGATGACGACGTCGATGCCGAGCGGCAGCACGCTGCTCAGCCATGCCGACAGCGCGCCCGTCGTCCACCAGCCGAACACGATGCCCGCGAGCGCACCAATCGCCGAGAGCAGGAACCCTCGGTGACCAGTTGCTGGATCAGCCGCCGCCGTCCGCTGCCGAGCGCCTGGCGGATCGCAATTTCACGGCGCCGGGCGGCGCCACGCGCGAGGAGCAGGTTGGCGAGATTCAGGCAGGCGACCACGAGGACCAGCCCCGCCATGAACATCAGCAGCGCCGCGAGCGTGCCGATCGGTCCATCGCCCTGGGGTTGCGAGCTGACGCCCATCCGCGGCATGCCTGGCGAGCACGAACGATTGATCCTTGTCGGTGGTCGGATGTTCGGCTTCCATCCGCCGGGCGAGCGTGTCGAGCGCGCGTTCGGCCGCCTCGCGCGTAACACCCGGCCTGCAAAGCGCCGGCGAGATTCACTGCAAAGTGACCGCGATCCGTGAGACCGGTCGCGCGCTGCTTGAACATTTCGTTGACGATCGTGTCGAAGCTGCCGAGCGGAAACCACCACTCGGGCGACACGAGCGTCATCGTGCCGGCGAAGCCGCGCGGCGCCACGCCAATCGATCGTGTAGTCCGTGCCGCTCGCCCGAACCGTCGACCCTACGAACGCGGGATCGAGTCCAGCCCGGCGCCACGCCGCATGACGCGATCGCCACCCGGCTTCCCGATCCCGGCCGTTCTTCGTCTGCGCTGAACGCCCGACCCGCCGCCATCCGCACACCCAGCGTCGAGAAGTAGTTGGCCGAGACGATCGACGCGAACGTCTGCTTCGTCACGTCGCCCTGCGTAATGCCGACGGTCGAGAACGTGTGCGCCATCAGGCTGTCGAAGATGTCGACGCGTTCGCGCATGTCGAGTACGCGGGGCACGAGAAATCGCGGTAGTGATCCGGCTTGGCGCGATCGCGGCTGAAGACACCGACCACCTGGTCGATCCGTCCCTGCCGCGGCTGGAGCACGAGGGCGTTGACGATCGAGAACACCGCGGTATTCGCGCCGATCCCGAGCGCCAGGACGAGCACGGCCACCGAGGTGAACCCAGGGGTCCGCCTCAGTAGCCGCACGCTGTGCCGAATGTCTTGGAGCATAGTGATCCCCGCTCGATGGCTAATGGCTAATGGCTACAGCGTTGGGGTAAACCCCAGTGTTTAGCCATCAGCCTTCAGCCATTAGCCATGTCAAGAGCCGACTCTGAAAGGCACGGAGGCGACTACCTTGTCCCACATGATCGAGATTTTCCCGCCCGCGTCGCTCATGTCGAGGAACTGCCACGTGAGCTGATCGGCCGAGAACGGCAGCGCGCCCATCGTCATCGGCGCCCTGGACGACGTCCTTGTCCGGCGTGTAGCCAAACGCACCAAAGAGCTGCGTCTTGTTGTTCTCGTCGAAATCCTTCTGCGCTTCCCATCGCGACACGATCAGCGTCCAGGCGTTCGGCTTGAGGTCGATGAACATCGTGTAGGTGCCGGGAGGCACGGTCTTGCCGTTGACGACGAGCTGGACTTCGGTTTTCAGCTGCGTGGATTGATTCGCGCCCGCGCGCCAGACCGGCGCGTCAGGATTCACCGTCTTGCCGTAGTTCGCGCCGGTGCCGTCGAACAATATGCGTCCGCGTTTGATGGGGCGACTGTAGATGATTTCGATCCACTTTCCACCTTGATACGACCTGTCCATCGTTGCCCGGCACGTCATTCCCGCCAACCTGTGTCGCCGCCGTGCCCGCTGGGCTGGCGGGACGGCCACCTTGCGCTGCGATCCCGACGCTCGCGGCCATCACGGCCGCAGCGAAGGCAAACAACCTGCGTGTCATGCATTCCTCCAGTAGAATTCTCGACGTGCCGAAGACGCCTGGTGCGTCCAGTCCGATGCCCGACGCGTTCGAGTCGGGCGTCACGAATTTCGCCGGCACCCGGCGGGCGCCGACATCGGCGAACCGCTTCGCACCGGGGTCCATTATCGCCGGGCGCTACCGGCTGGTGGCGTTGCTCGGCAAAGGCGGCATGGGCGAGGTCTACCGCGCCGAGGACCTCACGCTCGATCAGCCCGTCGCCCTGAAATTTCTGCCCGACACCGTCGCCGCCGACGAACTGCACCTGGCGCAGTTCCATAACGAACTGCGGACCGCGCGCGGCAGGTGTCGCACAAGAACGTCTGCCGGCTGTACGACCTCGGGGAAGCGGACGGCCGCCGCTTCCTCACGATGGAGTACATCGACGGCGAAGATCTCGCGTCGCTGCTCCGCCGGATTGGCCGCATCCCGCAGGACAAGGCCATCGATCTCGCGCGTCAGCTCTGCGCCGGGCTGGCTGCCGCGCACGAGCGCGGCGTCCTCCACCGCGACCTGAAGCCGGCGAACGTGATGATCGACGGTGACGGGCAACGTCCGGCTCACCGATTTCGGTCTGGCCGTCGCGGCCGGCGACAACGACCGCGATCCACGCCGGGACGCCGCGGTACATGGCGCCCGAGCTCCCCTGTCGTCGTGACGACGACCGCGCCGCAGGCGACGATCAAAAGCGACATCTACGCGCTCGGGCTGCGTGCTCTTCGAGATCTTCACGGGCCGCCGCGCCTTCGACGCGAAGACGATGGCCGATCTGATCAAGGCGCACGAGAGCGGCGCTTCGCCGACGCCGTCGTCGGTCGTGCGCGATCTCGATCCAGCGGTCGAGCGCGTGATCATGCGCTGCCTCGAACGCGATCCGGCCAAGCGACCGGGATCAACGCTCGCCGTCGCCGCGGCGCTGCCGGGCGGCGATCCGCTCGCGGCGGCGCTGCGCGGCGGGCGAGACGCCATCGCCTGACGTCCTGGCGGCAGCAGCCGAAACCGACGCAATGCCGGTCGGCCGCGGACTGCGCATTGCTGGCGGCGTTCGCACTGTGTATGGCGTTTTACGTGCTCTTGTCGCCGCGTACGACGCTCGCGGATCTGGTGCCGCTCGAAAAGCGCCGGCGGTGCTCGCCGATCGCGCGGAACAGATCATCAAAGGAGTTTGGCTACACCGACAACGGCCGGCGGACACAGCAGCAGAACTTCATCATTCCGCCTGACTTCGTGCGTTGGCTCGCGAACACCGATCGAGACGCTGAACCGCTGGAGCCCAGCGCGCGTGTCGCAAGGTGCGGCCGATGATGTTCTGGCACGCACCAGCCCGCGCGATCTCGAGCCGGATTCGCCGTCGATGCGCGTGCTCGCCGAGCGATCCGGGCCTGACGCTGACCGACGACGACGCTGGTCGGGCCTCGACACGCGAGGACGCCTCGTCGAATTCCGCCGCCTGCCGCCGCAGCGCGAAGACGCGGCAGCTGAGCCTGACTGCGACGCCGGACTGGAGCCTCGCGTTTCGCGCCGCCGGCCTGCCGATCGGCGTCATTCACACCGGTCGACGCCAACGTGGTCGCCGAAGGATTTCGCGGACACGCGCGCCGGCGTGGGAAGGTCCGCTGCCAGATGCGCCCGGACATCACGCATCCGGGTCGAGATCGGCTGGCTTCCGCGGAAAGATCACGCTCGCTGTCACACGGTGGGTCCGTGGTCGCGCGCGCGGATGCAGCCGCTGACGCGATCCACGTTGAGCAACGTGCTGAACATCTTCTCGCGGCTGCTGTGGATTCACCGTGCTGGTCGGCGCCCTGCTGCTCGCGCGGCACAACGTCCGCGCGAACCGGGCCGACCGCCGCAGCGCCGCGCGGCTCGTCGGCTGTGTATCTCCTCATCGAAGCGGTGGCGTGGATCGTCGGCGGGCATCACCATGTGGCTTCGCTCTCGGAGATCAACAGCTTCTTCCAGTGTGTCCGGCAACATCCTGCTCCAGTGCCGCGCTGCTGTGGTCGATGTATATCGGCCTCGAACCATACGGCCGGCGTTTCTGGCCGGATGGGCTGCTCGGCTGGACGCGGCTCTTCTCCGGCCACGTACGCGATCCGCGCATCGGACGCGAAATCCTCGATCGGCTGCGCGCTGCGGCGGCGTCCTCGATGATCCTCGACGTTCTGCGCGGCATTGGACCGCATCTGATTGGGAGACCTCGCGGCATACCCGGGCACCGGCGGCGCAGCGTCAGCGCGCTGAACAGCGCGGGCAGATCTGGTATTGAGCTGGTCGGATCAGATCTACGGCAGCATCCAGACCGCCTTCATCGTCGTGCTGGTGTTCGTCGCGCTGCGCCTGGTCGTCAAGCGCACGTGGATCGCCACGACGATCGGCGTCGCCGATCGTAACGCTCGCAGTGATGCAGAACGTCCCGATTGGCGGCGTCGTGTGGCAGCATGCGCATCATCCAGCTTCTGACCATCGGCACCACTCACGTTCGCGATTTTCCGATTCGGGCTGCTGGTCACCGCGGTGATGACTGATCGACAACATTCCGAACGGCGGTGCCGGTGGTGCACGGACCGTCGTGGGCGGCGCTGCCCGGGAATGTTGTCAATCCTGTTCGTCGTCGCCGTGGCATGCTTCGGCTTCTACGCGGCGCGCGCCGGTCGAGCCTTTGCTTCGCCGACATGGCTGATGGCTGATGGCTAAATGGCTAAAAGTGCGGGCTAGCCCGATGTTTAGCCATGAGCCATCAGCCATTAGCCATGTCGGCGCGTCGGACGAGCCGGAGGCACGGCCGACCACGGATCCTCGGGCCACGGGTGCTTCGGGTAGCGGCCGCGCAATTCTTTTCGCACTTCAGGGATGCGTGCGATCCCAGAAGCTGCGCAGATCACGCGTAATCTGCACGGGCCTGCCCGTTCGGCGCGCAGCAGCGCGAGTGACACCGCCACACGACGCGGACCGATTCTCGGTGTGTCCGCCAGGCCGAACAATTCCTGCAGCTTGACCGACGCCGACACGCTGCCGTCCTCGGCGTAGTCGAGCGGCACGCCGCCGTCCGCTCGGCACGGCGAGCGTATCTGGCGCGTCGCGATCGAGGTCGCGCAGAACCTGCGCCGGCAAGACGCGGTCGAGGGCGATCTCGTCGAGGCGTCGTACGCCGTGGGCGGCCATTCTGATCGTGCCGGCGAGATCCACGTCGCGGCCGGCGAAACGCAGCCGTCGCAGCACGCGGTCCTCGTCTGCCGTGGGCCCCCGCGCGATCCACGCATCGGCGATCAACTGCGCTGCGACGTCGGGATCGGCCGGCACCGGATGTTCGGCGAGCACGATCGCGTCGTATCGTTCGACGCGACGCCGCCTTGACCGTGCCGGGTGCGGCATCGAAGCGATGCTCGACGTTCGTGGAGGTCGGCGTCAGCCAGTCACGATCGGCGATGCTGGCGATGCGCACGCGCAGGCGAACCGTGTTCGACCGGATCTCATGCGACTAGAGTCGAGCGCGATCAGAAACTCGCCATCACGGACGCCGCTTTCCGGAGAGATGACCGCGCCACTGCCGCTCGCAAGCAAAACGTTTGGCGACCCAGGTTCGCGGCGTTTGGCAACGCGGTCGGGATAACCGGCGAAAGCACTGCTCGGCGAAACGCCGCCTCGCCCATTTCAGATTCAGCCGCCTTCGCGCCGAGGGCGCTTCGGCGAGCCTCGCCGTAGCTCGCGTAGAAATCGAACGAGCGGAGGCGGGATTGAGATTTCAAATTGATTGCAGGATTTGAGAATTTCGTCCGCGGCACGGCGGACCTGTGGCGGCATGGCATCCCACCGGTCGATCGCCGACAACAGATCCGAGGTCGTCGTCGCCGTGCGCGGTGGGAGGAAATGGCGCTCCGACAGCAGCGCGCAGGGCGCGCGCGATGTCGCGGCTTCCACCCGCGGCCACGAGCATGCGCGCGAGCCGCGGATGCAGCGGCATCCGTCGCACCTGCTCCCCGATCGCCGTCAGGTGGCCGGTCGAGTCGACCACATCGAGAGCGCGTCAGCAGTTCGAACGCCGATGCGAGCGCGTCGGCGTGCGGCCGTTCGAACCACTCGAAGGTCCGCGGATCGGCTCCCCATGCGACGATGTCGAGCGCCGCGCTCGAGAGGTCCACGCGCTGAATGTCGGGCTCACGATGCGGTCGCAGGCGATCGCGCGCATCCCATAACCGGCGGACGATCCCCGCGGCGATACGTCCCGCGCGGCCGGCGCGTTGATCGGCCGCGTCGAGCGTGACCGCGTTCGGTTTCGAGGCTGTCGACGCCGCGCATCGGCATCGTAGCGTGCGACCTTGTGCAGCCCGGTATCGACGACGGCGGTGACGCCCGGAACGGTCAACGAGGTCTCGGCGATGTTCGTCGCCACGATCACCCGTCTTCCCGGTGGAGGGCTCGATCGCGCGACTCTGCGCGTCCACGTCGAGCGAGCCGTGCAACGGCAAGACCTCGACGTCCGCCGGCACCTCGGCTGCAGGTCGGCGACCACTCGCTGAATCTCGGGCGCGCCAGGCAGGAAGCAGAGGACCGAACCACTCTTCTGCAGTACGTCGCATGCTGACTCGACCACGGATCGTCCTGGCTCGTAGGCGATCTCCAGCGGGAACGTGCGTCCCGGAACGTCGACAACCGGACAGCCGTCCAGAAACGCCGACACCGGTGCGCGTGTCGAGCGTCGCCGACATCACGACGATGCGCAGGTCATCGCGCGCGCCACGCCTGCCGCGCCAGCGCGAACGCGACGTCGGCATGGATGCTCCGCTCGTGGAATTCGTCGATGACGATGGTGAGGAAGTTCGAGAGGAGTGGATCGACCTGCAGCCGCGCCGTCAGGATCCCTTCGGTGACGACGAGCAGACGCGTGTCGGCGGTGAAGCGGCGCTCGAACCGGATCTGCCAGCCGACTTCGCGGCCAAGCGTCCAGCCGCGTTCGGCGGCGATCCGCGCGGCAATCGGCGCCGGCGCCACGCTGGCGAGGCTGCAGGAGGATGACAGGGCCGTCGGCGGCAAGCGCCGGCGGGAGACGCGTGGTCTTGCCGGCGCCCGGTGCGGCGGTGACGACCGCCGCGCGCGAGCGTCGGATCGATTCACGGATCGTGTCGACGTGGCGCGTCGATCGGGAGCAGGATCAATCCCACGCTCGTCCTGAGCTTAAGTCGAAGTGACGAGCTCGTGGTTCGACAAGCTCACCACGAGCGGCTATCGCTTCAGGCCTGGGCCCCCACTCCCACCGGACAGGTGACGCCGGTGCCGCCGAGGCCGCAGTACCCGTCGGGATTCTTCGCGAGGTGCTGCTGGTGGTAATCCTCCGCGTAGTAGAACTCGGGCGCCGGCACGATCTCGGTCGTGATCGTGCCGTAGCGAGCCGCCGTCAACCGCTCCTGGAACGCGTCGCGCGTGCGTTCAGCGGCGCGGCGCTGCTCGTCGTCGTAGAAATAGATGCCGGAGCGATACTGGGTGCCGACGTCGTTGCCCTGACGCATCCCCTGCGTCGGATCGTGATTCTCCCAGAACACCTTCAGCAGATCTTCGTAGCCGATCTTCTTCGGATCGAACACCACGAGCACCACTTCGGCGTGTCCGGTCCGCGCCGCTGCAGACTTCCCGGTAGGTCGGGTTCGGCGTGTGCCCGGCGGCATACCCGACGGCGGTCAGAATAGACGCCGTCGAGTTGCCAGAACTTCTTCTCCGCTCCCCAGAAGCAACCCATCGCGAACTGCGCCTGCGCGAGGCCTTCGGGGAACGGCGGCGTCAAGCGGTGCCGGTTGACGAAATGCGCCTCCGGCACCGGCATGCGGCTCAGCCCGGCCCGGCAGCGCGTCCGCTGGCGATGGAATCGATTTGGGTTTGCCGAACATGTTTACCCTCTCAACGGTTTGTAGAGCGCGAACACCGCACCCTGCGGATCGCTGATCACCGAAAAGCGGCCGACGTTGGGAATGTCCATCGGCGGCACGATCAGCTTCGCGCCGTTGGCCTCTGCCTTGCTTGGCAGTCGCGTCGACGTCGGTCGTCTGGAAGTAGACCAGCCAGTTCGGCGGCACGTGCGCATGCTCTTCATCTGCTCGTTCATCGCCATCATGCCGGCGCTGCGAGCGTGTCGCCGACGCTGAATTCCGTGTAGATCATGCCGGCGCCGTCCGAGGTCTTTTCCTTCCAGCCGAAGAGCGAGGTGTAGAACTTCTTGGCCCCTTCGGTATCGGTGGTGGCCAGCTCCGTCCACGTGAGCGCGCCCGGCTCCCGCATAATCTCCGCGCCGATGTGTTTCTTGGCTTCCCACACCTGAAAAGTTGCGCCGGCCGGATCCTGGAGAATCGCCATCCGTCCGTGTTCCATGACGTCGAAGGCCGGCGCAAGCGACCTTCCCGCCCAAAGACTCGGCCTTCTTCACGCGCGTCGTCGGCGCTCGCGACGGCCGACGCATGAATTCCAGTGCGGCGGCACGTTGTGCTGCCGCTCTTCCGGCTGCGTTGGTTGTAGGCCGCACCGACCGATTTGCCGCGCAGCTGGAACGTGAGGTAGACCTCGTCCGGGCCGATGGGAGAGTCGTTGACGTCCCACCCGAACAGCGTGCGATAGAAGTTGACGGCCGCCTTCTGGTCGGTCGTCGAAAGTTCAGGCCAGCAGAACGTACCTGGGGGATGCGACGTGTACTCGGCCACGCGTTCTCCTTACGGCGCGACGTGCGCGCGAATCTGACGGTTCAACCGATGGATCTGGCGGCGGACGGCTTTCAGCGTATCGGAGTCGTGCGCCTCGATCGCGGCGTCGCGCTTCTGTTTCAGTTCTTTCATCTGGGCCTTGATCGCCGGCTTGTCGATGCCCACCACGTCGTGGTGTTCGTGGATCGGCACGCCCAACGCTTTGCAGAGCGCCGGCAGCAGATGCTCTTTGTTCAACTGCGAGTAGCCCTGCACGGCCTCCTGGTTCTCGGCGCCCTTCGCGATGTCGCGAAGTTCCTGAATCGTCTTTTCCTTCAACTCGTGGTAGGTGTAAGCCACGGCGTCCTCCAGCAGAAACACTCAGTATACTCAGGACCATGCGAACACGAGCCACCCTGGGCCTGACGATCGTCCTGGCGTGGACGGTCGCTTCCGCGGCCGGCGTCCGGCCGATGACGGTCGACGCGGAGATGCGACTGCACTCGATCGTCGACGTCCGCATCTCGCCCGACGGCGCGCGCGTGGCCTACGTCGTGTCCAGGCCGTCGCTCGAGAAGAACGAGCACCAGGCCGCCCTGTTCATCGTGCCCGCTGGTGGCGGCGCCTCCACCGCGCTCGGCGACACCGTGCGCATATTCAACACCCCGACGCCTCGGCCGCAGCTGCGCTGGACGCCCGACAGCACGGTCGTATCGCTGGTCGGTTTTGACGCCAATGGGCGGCCCGGAAGTGTTTGCGATTCCGATCGACGGCAGTGCGCCGCGAGCGGTCACGTCCGCGCCCGAAGGGGTGTTCGGCTACGAATGGTCACCCGATGGTTCCCGCATCGCATATCTCACGCGCGATCCGATGCCCGCCGACGAGGCTCGCCAGCGTCAGGACAAATCGTTCGTGATTCGCGCCGATGCGCCGGATCGGCCGGTGCGGCTCGTGGCGCAGGGACACGGACCGGTCAGCAAGACGCCTGACGCCGCCGACCCACTACGTCGACGGATTCGCGTGGTCGCCCGACGGACGCGAGATCGCGTACTCGGCGGCGCCGCGGTCGGGGTTCTCCGCTCCGCATGAAACACGCATTTACGCCGTCGACTCCAACGGCGGCACGCCGCGCACCATCGTCGACCGCGTCGGCATGAACACCGGACCCAGGTATTCGCCGGACGGCAAATCAATCGCCTTCATCTCGACGGGCGGTCGCGCCGACATCATGGCGTCGCGCAGCTTGACGGTGGCCGCGTCCACGAGTGGCTTCTGCACCACGCGTCTTCTCCATGGACGACGCGTGGGTGAACGACTACGTGTGGGCGGCCGACAGTCGAACGCTGTTCACCTGGGCGAACGACGGCACGCTCGCGCGCGGCGAGCATCATGTTCGAGCAGCCGATTGTGCGCGTCTCGATTGCCGACGGCAAAGCCGAGCGTCTGAGCAGCGGACCAATGGTGGCCTTCTCGCTGGGGCTCAGCGCCGACGGCAAGCGGATCGCCTACAAGTCGGTGGACGCCCGCACGATGGGCGACGTCGCAGTGATGGACGTCGACAGCCGCCGCGTCACCAAGCTGACCGACGTCAATCCCGAGATCAAAGACTTCGCGCTCGGCACGTTGAAGCCGGTGTCGTGGAAATCATTCGACGGCATGGACATCTGGGGGCTGTTGTTGACGCCGTCGGACGGCTCAGGCCGGTCGACGTCTGCCGTTGCTCGTGTACGTCCACGGCGGACCGGGCGGCGGTTTCACCTACGGCCTCTTTCCGCAGTTCATGCACATCGTGTCGCAGGTCGATCCGTATCCGACCACGACGTTCGCGAGCCGGGGATTCGCGGTCCTGTTCCCGATGCCGCGCGGGGGCGCCGGCTACGGCGAGGCCGGCCAGCGCGCGATCGTGAACGCGTGGGGCGACGCGGACTACAAAGACATCATGAGCGGCGTCGACAAGCTGATCGCGAACGGCGTCGCCGATCCCGATCGCCTTGGCGTGATGGGCGCCTCGTACGGCGGCTACATGACCAACTGGATCGTGACGCAGACCGGCCGGTTCAAGGCCGCATCGGCCGGCGCCAGCCTGAGCGACCTCGCCGACGATGACTACCTCTCCGAGGGCGGTCAGTTCATGGTCGATTACTTCAAGCGGCCGTGGGAAAACGCGTCGTCGCACGCCGCGCATTCGCCGCTGACGCACGCGGCAAAAGTCACGACTCCGCTGCTCATTCAGCACGGCGAAGTCGATCCGCGCGTGCCGATCAGCAACGCGTGGAAGTTCTATCGAGCGCTCAAAGCGATGGACAAGACGGTGGAGTTGGAAATCTACCGCGCGCGGCGGCCACGTATTGCGCGAGCCGATGCAGACAGCGCGAGCAGATGCGACGCAATCTCGAGTGGTTCACGAGGTGGATCAACTAGTCGTGCTGCCGCTCCGGCGCCTTCAACCGTTGCACGCCGTCGACGAAATACGCCAGCAACTCGAGGTTGGAAATCACCATCGTCACATCGTCGATGTGGATTGGGTCGACCGGGAGGCGGATTTTGCCCGACGGCCGGCGTAGATCGGCCGGCAGCGGCCGCGGCGGCTCGGCGACGAGCTCGAGATCGCCCGCGGGCAGGTCGCGGAACAAGAAACTTCCGTCGGCACCAGTCACCGCAGTGGCCGCACCGGCTCTGAGCTGCATGCCGACGACCGGCATGAGCTCGGCACGACCGGCATTGGCTGCAAGCGCGGTCTCTGAGGGTTTGAAATAGACGCGTCCGCCGATGGAGCGAATCGCCCGCAGCGGAATGTCGCGTGAGACCGTGGTCGCCGCCTCGGCGCGCACGGCGATCGGTCGCTCCGGCGCGGCGAAGCTGGGCGGAAGCGTTGCGCGGTCGACGATGAGTTCATAATCGCCGGGCGGGACGTCGTTGAGGCTACTCGCCGCCGCCATCGGTGACGAAGACGGCGCGTGAACCCGTTCCCGGACAGGATGATCGCGATTCCGCGCAGGCCGTTTGCGTCCGAACGCTTGCGGCCATCGAGCGCGTAATCCGTTGTATGCGACCCCACTGACCCTGGCGAAATTCACGACCCCGAACTCGACCGATGCCGTGTCGGCCCCGGACAGGTCGACTCTCGGACGTCCCCGGCACTGGTCAAGCTGAACGGCTTCGCCGAACTGATCGAGCGGAACGTGCACGGAGTAGGTCCGCCGGTCGAGCGACGCCGAATTCGAACCGTCCCTGTGTGTCGGTGAGCACCGTTTTGTGATCGCCGAGTGTCACCGCAGTCCGCCCAGGCCGGGCTCTCCGGCGTCGAACCGGCCGTTCAGGTTCGTCGTCGCGGAAGACGCGTCCCGCGGACCGCGCCGCTGTGCCGAAGCAGCAGCGGCGCGTGCTAAACGACTTGTTCACGCCGACAGTCATGATCCGGAGCGTTGCAGATTGCGCGTCGGCTGGTCGAACACGATCACATTCTGAAACCGATGACACGACCTGAACGGTGGACGTCGCCTGCCAGGCCGCGGAGTAACCGAAGAGCCACGACCGAAGGTTGGCGTTCAGGCCCAGGATGTTCCTCGAATACCCGACGGTGGGTCCGAGGGCAAGGCGCCCCCGAAAACGCATCTGGCCGCTGACGGTCGCTTGCGTTTCGGTCAGGTCCAATCCCTCGAGCAGCCGGTCGGATCTCTGCGTGGATGAATTCTTGGGCAAACACACCCGGTTGGCCGCGAAGGAGTTCCTGGAGGGCGGGCGTCAACACCCCCGTCTCCTGTTTGAGCCGCGTAACCAGCGAGGATCGCGCCGCGCCTGCTGGACGCCGAACGTAAGCGATCCAGCCTTGAACGGCACACTGAGCGAGTCGCGCCAGGTGAGCTCGCGCTGCGACTCGGTCGTCGATGTCTCCTGCGATACCGTCGTGATCTGCGCCGTGTTCATCGCCGGCCCGATTCGCGAATTGAGGGATATGTCGTAGCGCTCTGCCTGGCTCTGCCCCAGAAGCGCCAGTCCGGATCGGTTGTGGCTGGCCGTGCGGTTGAGCGCGAGCGACTCGCCCGGTGACAGTCGGGACGCTGACGTTCGAGCTCAGATAGTCGGAGGAGCTCTGGTGCCGGCAGGAACGATCGCGACGGCGTTCCGTGATACTCGTAGGCGATCGATGCGGCAAGCCGGCTGTTGATCCGCTCGGTGATCGTGCCGGTCAGCGCTGTTCCGTCGAACAACCGCAGCTGGAATTGGCTGAGCGGGAAGTCGGGGGCGATCCGGTTGCCGGTGACGATCGCGGTCAGATGATCGCCGGAATAGGACGCCGCACCCTGCATCAGCGAGCCGTTGGTGCTCGCGCCCGCGGTTGCTCGAGCCTGCCAGCGTCCGTTCGGCGTGTGATTGAAACCCACCGGTTTGAAAGACGCTGGTCGCTGGTGCCTGCGGCAGTCCGAAACACGGCGGCCGGCGATTTCACCCAGCCGGCAGTCGTTTGCATCGCAAGCGAAGGGCGCTCCTGGCGTCTGACCGTGAATCCGGCGATATGGCGAGTCCCTGGAGCGCGTCGAAAATAGCAGCAGAGATTGTCGTGCCGCCGAATACTTCTACTTCGTGGCGATCCTTTCTCACCAGCATGCTGAAGCCGCGCACCGGATACGCGGTGTAATCCGCCGTCGACTGAGATCCGATCACGTGAATTGCCGTTGACGTCGAGCGAGAAATCCAGGAATGACAGCCTGACTGCCCGGCTGTCGTGGACAATCGAGAACGTATTCAGGTTGAACGGATTGGCGCCGGCGACTGTGCTCTGCTGGGCCAGGCCGCGAAGGGTCAGGCCTTTGCCGGTGTTCGACGCCTGCCATTCGAAATGGTGCAGGCAGCACGTAGTCCGGCGGACGCGAGGCCGCGGCGACGGCCTGAGCCGACGTTCCGATAACGCCGTGACTGCCGCGTCGCGGCGCTCGGCCCGGCCAGGGAACGGCGCACCGGCTGCGCCCTCATCACAACGGTCACACGCCAGCTGACGCGCTGCCCATCCACTCCAGGCATCGAATGACTGGTCTCGCCGCGCGTAAGCCCGAAGAGCTCGACGCCATTCGCCACGACATCCGCGCGCACGATCGAATCGTCGACGGCAACGACCTGGGTGACACCACGCAACGGAATGGTCGTCGAAGCGCGCCAGACGAGCTTCGACGAGTCGCGGGCTGGGCTCTTGCGCGTGCGTCGCCACGCCCCACAGCGCGAACAGGAAGGCGGCGAATAATGCCGGGCCCGATCGGAGCCGGCGTCGGCATCAGGAATCCGTTACCGTGAAAACAACTTCTTCGGTCCAGAGCCGATCCTGCCCGATGCGAGATGCTCACGATCGCGCGATTGTACGTGCCGGCGGGCAAACGCCAGCCCACCCCACGGTCAGGCGTTTGCGCTCGCCCGGCAGGAATCGCAAGATTTCGCCCTCAGGCTTTCGCCGCAATTCCGTGATTCGCACTTCATAATCACGAACTTCGTCACCGGGAAGATGTGGCGTGTTGCTCTGGTTCGACAACGTCGGAAGTCCAGCGCGAGCAACCAGCTCGGCGGCCGGCGGCGTGATATGGAGATCCGACACGCCGATTTCTGGTAGTCTTCGCGGGTTTCTCAGCGCTCAGCAGAATGGAGCGACCCCAGGCAGAATCTTGGCGTAGACCGGCGGCTCACCAGTCGACGAGCGATCCATCATCTCAGGCCGTGACTCGAAAAACACGACGCAGCAATAGCCGCCGGACGCGTGCGCCGGCGGCGTGACGATCAACTCCGCGCCTTCGCCGTCCCGCCTGCTGGGACGGTCAGATCGGGCGGAACGACCTCGATCCAGTTGCCGGCCGACCGCGGCGACGATCCGGCCGGTCGAATGTCTTCTGATCCTTCTCGTCGTACTCGAAAAGTCGGTGACCACCGCGTGCATCACAACGGTCTGGCGGCTGGCGTTGGAGACCGCGAGCTCGAACTGGAACGGTTGGCCCGGCTTGAAGCGATGTTGAAATTCCGCCGGTGCTGAGGCCGAGCGATTGCGCGGCGGCAGGCGGCGCCCCTGCTGCGACCGCAGGTGCAGCAGAAGGCTGCAACACGCGCGAATCGCGCAACACGCGCCTGACCTCCACGGGCGTTGCGTCACCGGACTATCAACCGTGTCAGGTCAGCGTCGAGACATCGGCCGCTCGGTGAAGGTCCCCGATCCGTTCGCGTTCGATACGAACAGACCTAAATACCGCGTCACATCTCGTCCCGCTGGTTGCCGACGACAACGTCGTCGGGGCGCCGCTCGATCTCGAAATGGCGCCGAAGGTCCCGCCCGACGACGAGGAGTCGCGCAGCTCGAGAATCGATGCGGTGCGCGAAATCCGTGCTGATGTTACGCCTTCAGGGTGCCGGTCGTGGACGAAAAGCTGGAGAATGCCGGCTGCAGCAGATACGGGTCGCGTAGATCGATCCGCCCGACACCGGAGGCGTGGTCAGTCCGGTCGCCGGACCGATGCCCAGGCCGTTGACGTTCGAATAATCGACCGCGTAATCGGAGCCGGCAGCAATGGTGCTCCCACCTGAAGCTGTGGCCAGAGTGAGGCGAACAGCCGTCTGCGACCGTTTGGTTGTTCAAGGCGAGAGCGATGGTGTCACTCTGGTGCGATTTTGGTAGTTCGTAGCGACTGACAGGTGATCATGGCGGTGTGCCCGAGCCGGTGAATGCGCCCGACCCGCTGGTGTTGGCCGCGAGATGGCCAGCGTGGCCCTGGCTCGTCGCCTTGCCGGCGACGCCGGGCGTCAGCGATGATCGTCGTCGGCGCCGCCGCATTGGTCGACAACGCGGAAAAGTTGGCTGCCGACGTGCAGGTGGCGTTATAGGGACAGCTGCTTCAGAACGAGAATTGCAGGGTGGCTGAAATTCGAACCCGCGTACGCCGTGACGCCGTTGTCAGCGTTCTTGATCCCGCTGATGAACATGTTGTACGGCGTCGCATAGCACCCCTCCGGTGACGCGCCGCCGCTGAGGATCGTGACGCCGGCAGCCGGGCTGCCGACGCCCAAGCCGTTGATCGCGCCGAAGCCAGCCGAGTAGGTTCGGATAGGGCCCCCGAAATGATGACGCCACCGCTCGCGGTCTGCAGCTCGATCTGGACGGCGGCGTCCGCTGGAGCCGCTACGGTCAACAGCACGATCGCTTCGCGACTGAGCGCCGCAGCAATGGCCACATCGCGTCGGCCTCGCCTTTCATCACTCGGTCTATTGCACAGTGAGCGTGTAGGTGATCGTGGCCGAGTCGGCCCCGGTCAACCCGGCACCATTGGTCGGCGCAACCAGAGACACCCACATAACGCGTGAGCGCGGCGCCGCTTGTCGCGTTGCTCGCCAGCGACGTCTGCGACCCCGGGTTGGTCGACATCGCGGTCAGGTTGCCGATGCCGGCTGGCGCGGCATTCGCCTGCCGCACGATCGAAAGATTTGCCTTCGAGAAGGTGCTCGACACATATGCGGTCAACGTGTTCCGTCGCGACCGACTGGCTCGTAAACGTCGGCGTCACCCGTGTAGTCGGAATAGTAGACCGCGTTGGTCGGAACCTGGCGTCGTCGGGGCGAACTGCTGTCGCCGCAGGTCGGCGTGTTGATGGCGAGCGCGTCGACGTTGCCGAAACTGATGTTTTGTAGTCGCGCGCCGCCGCCCGCGTTGACGGTGCACCTGGGTACCGGTCGCCAAGCGTCAGCTGGATGGCCTTCTGAACCGTGACGCTGACCACGAGGGTCGGCGATACAGTATTCGTACTTGACGGCAGACGTCGCGGCAAACGCCGGAACTGCCATCGATATCGCCACGAGCGCCGTTACTGAGCGATGCATCGCATTCCTCGCCGACTTACCATCCCGTTTCTTGTACCAGTTATCGACCGCGCCAATGTCATGCGTCGTCCTTTGGTGCCACATCCGGAGGAGGCGGCGACACGCATTCCCGCGCAACGCGGAGCAGCGCCGCGCAACGACGAACGGGCTAGATGCCGAGATGTTCAGCGAGGCGCGTGTGAAGTTCGGCAGCGAGCGTGGACGTTCATCTTTCGCACTCACCTGGGCACGATGCGCCCTGACCGTCCGCTCCCGTGATGTCCAAATCATCCGCGATTTGTTTGTTCAGTTTCCCTCGCACGACGCGCGCGGAATACTCTCGCGTTCAGCGTGCCGAGAGTAGTTGAGAGACGCCACGCGCCGCGGCAGGGCGCGCGCCGCACGAGTTTCAAGCTCGCGCACATCCACCTGCCGCGGAAACTCGATCGCCGAGTCAACGCCGCGTTCCACCACTCGACGGCCGGATGTCCGCGGATGATCACGCCGGGCCGCACGCGACTTCAGCCGATCGCGGTTCGCGATCGCGATCGACGGCGGCCACTACATTCATGCCGCCGCGCGCGAGCCGTTCCTGCACCTTCTTCACCGATGACCGACTCGCGGTGAGATGACGAGCACCGAGGGGGTCGCGCGGGGCGTCACGCCAAGGGGACATGCGGTGCGGTCCGAGGAAGCTGAGCCAGCGGTCAATAAGTTAGCTGATCCCGGCCAATAAAATCAACCTAAATCGGTTTGCGAGTCCTTTGTGTCACTCATTGTCCATTTACGAACGCGGCTAGTAGACTCTATTCCGCTGCTGCAGGTTCTGAACGCGAGCTGCGGAATCCCGTTCATGCAATACCGCTGGCGCGTCGGGGCGGGTCCGTCTGGAAACACGTGGCCCAGATGTCCGCCGCACCGCGAACAATGCACTTCAACTCGCGTCGTGCCGTAGCTGCGATCTTCGGTCGTGGCAATCGCACCCTCGAGCGGCCGGAAGAAATCTCGGCCAGCCCGTTCCGCTCTCGAATTTCGTGTCGGATGCAAAGAGCGGCTGACCGCACGCCGCGCACGAAAAACGTGCCGTCGCGTTTTTCCCAATTGAGCGGGCTCGCGTCCTGGCGCGTTCGGTGCCGTGCTCGCGCAGCACGTGGAACTGTTCGGCGTCAGCGTGGTGCGCCATTCCTCGTCAGTTCGTTGCGTCATGAGAGTACTGCAGCATCACGCGATGGCTCCGACAGCCGCTTCGCTTCTCATGCGCCGCGCTCGTCGTCGCGTTCTCGGTGGCGCTCACCGCGCAAGCGCCGGCCCGATCGGCGCCTGCCGATCTCGACCAATGGGTGGCGCGGGCGATGAAGACCTTCGAGGTCCCGGGCATCGCGCTCGCCATCGTCAAGGACGATGCAGTGGTGATCGCGAAGGGATACGGTGTCCGCAAGCTCGGCGATCCGGCGCCGGTGGATGCGAAAACGCTGTTCGGCATCGCGTCGAACACGAAGGTGTTCACGGCCACGGCGCTCGGCATGCTGGTTGAAGAGCAGAAGATCGAATGGGACGCGCCGGTCATCCGGTATCTGCCCGGTTTCGCGATGTGGGATCCCTACGTGACGCGCGAGCTGACGATCCGCGATCTGCTCGTCCATCGCAGCGGCCTCGGTCTCGGCGCCGGCGATCTCCTGTGGTGGCCATCGTCGACCTACGACCGCAAGGAGATCGCGCGGCGGCTCCGCTACATCCAGCCGGCGACGAGCTTTCGCACGGCGCTACGCGTACGACAACGTGTTGTATCTGGTGGCGGGCGAAGTGATCGAAGCGATCAGCGGGCAGTCGTGGGAGACCTTCGTCGGCACACGAATCCTCGCCAAGGTCGGCATGACCGGCAGCAACGTTCGCCATTCAGCGGCGGCAGCCGGCGGCAACGTCGCCGCGACGCACGCGCCGATCGATGGGACCGTGAAGCCGATCGCGCCGTTCGACAGCGACAACACGAACCCGGCGGGCGGAATCAATTCGTCGGCGGAGGACATGGCGAAGTGGCTGCGTGTGCAGCTCGCACGCGGCAAGCTCCCGATGGTTCGCGACTGTTCTCTGAAGCGACCGCGCGCCAGTTGGCGACGATCGTGACGCCGATTCCCGCCAGCGATCCGCCGCCGGACCTTCTGCCATTGAAGGCGAACTTCCGCGGGTATGCATTGGGGCTCGACATCCGCGATTACCGCGGCCACAAGCTCGTCTCTACACCGGCGGCCTCCCGGCTACGTCTCGCGGGTCGCGATGATTCCGGACCTGAACGTCGGCGTGGCGGTGCATTGACGAACCAGGAGTCGACGATGGCGTTCGATGCCATCGTCGCTGCGCATCCTCGATCACTATCTCGAGGCGGCGCCGTTCGACTGGATTGAGGCGTTCTCGAAAGTCCGCGCGCAGATGCAGGCGGCTGCGAAGCAGGCGAGCGCGCGCGACTCCGCGGCTCGCGATACTGCGTCTCGGCCGTCGTTGCCGCTCGCCAAATACGCCGGCATGCTACCGTGACGCTGGTACGGCGACATCGCCATCACCGAGAGCGGCGGCAAACTCGCCATGCAGTTCTCGCACACGCCGTTGCTGGCCGGCACGCTCGAGCACTTGGCAGCACGATACGTTCATCGTTCGCTGGCGGGACCGCGAGTTGCGAGCCGATGCGTACGTGACATTTCGCCTTGAATCCGGATGGATCGATCGATCAGGTGAAGATGAAGGCGGTGTCGACGGAGACCGATTTCAGTTTCGACTTCCACGACCTGCTGTTGAAGCCGGTGGGTCGTTGATGCCCATGTGGAACCACGGAGATCACCGACACAAACGAAGGCCACTGTTTTCTCGTACCGGATGTTATCCGTGCACTCCGTTCGTCCCCGTGTCCATCCGTGTTGCGGCAGTACTGGTGACGATTGTCACAACGGCGGGGTTAGCGCACGCGCAAGGCGTCGGATTCACCGGCGGCGCAGCGATCGATCCGGCGCAGGGCTACGTCGGCAGCTACGTCGAGTCCGGGCAGATTGCCAATCACATCCGCCTTCGCGCGGACATCGACGGGGCGTTTGGCGGCGACGTTTCGGAAGCGCTGATCGACTTCGTCTTCCTGGCACGAGATCCCGTTCGCGCCGTTTTCGCCCTGGCACGTCTACCAGGGCAGCGGGTCGACGGTCGCGATCGCTCGCGTCAACGAAGAACGTCACGCGAGCGGCGGCTTCCTCGGGATTTTCGGGATCGGGAACAAGAACGGGTTTTTCTTCGAGGTCAAGGTCAGCGGCGGCGCGCGGACCGAACCTGCGCGTCGGCGTCGGCTACACGATCAGGCGCAAGCAGCTCAGTAAGACGCGACGTTCAGTCCGTGGTTATCGTTCTGCGTTCGGGTTCGAGGTTCGGCGTTCATCGTTCGCGGTTCGGCGTTCGTGTCCACGCGGCGCGACGCACGTCTCGATGAACGACGAACGACGAACGTTTCGCGAAGGTGCCACTGACGGACAGCCCTGAGCTCTCGACCAGTTCTCCACGTGGTTCGATTGACGTCGCCCTCGGGACTGGCATTGGTACGGCATGATGAACGCGTTTACCGTCGCCGGGACGTCGCATCGGGCGGCCGCCGGAGTTCGTGACGAATTTCGAGGTGTCGAAGAGCTTGCGGGTTTCGCGTGGAACGAACGTGCCCTTCGCCTCGACCGCGAGCAACCATCAATTGATTGTCGTGCGGCGAGATAGAACAATTCCCGTCCATCGTGACTCCACAGCGGCGCGCGCCCGCTAGTTCGCCAGATACTTCGCCAGCTTGACCGTCAGCCACGGATGGCCACGGCCGACGTAGACCTTCGATGCGCGGCCGGACTCCGACGACTCGTAAGCCATCCAGCGGCCGTCGGGCGAGATCCTCGCCATTGAGCTCACCGGCCGGCGTGGCCACCAACGGTCGCGGTGTGCGATCGCCGTCGAGTGCAAGTGGCCATCAAATCGGAATCGCCCTCGGGACTTGCTGATCTCTCCTGAAACACAACATGCTTGCTGTCTGGGGACGTCGAATTGGCGAATTGCGACTTGGCTGCCCTTCGTCAGCCGTTCGGCCTCGCCGGTGCCATCGGCCGCCTTGCCGGTACAGGTTCGGCGCACCGTCGCGATCCGGATGAGTAGATGATGCGCCGGCCGTCCGGGGTCCACACCGGCCAGCCTTCCACGCCCGCGCCAAACGTCAGGCGCGTCAACGTCGCTCGCCCGAAATCCCACACCCAGATGTCGTTCTCTTCATCGCGCGCTTCGACGGCGAGACGGCTGCCGTCCGGCGAAATCCGCGGATTGAAATATACGCGCGCCGGCGCCGGGATCGATTCTTCGCCGCCGGCGCGGTCGACCATATCAGGCGGCGGCCGCCGATCAGGGTTGCCGGGAAGGATAGGCAACGGTGCCGGTCATGGAGATTGCGACCCGGGCTGCGCCGATTGGGCCGGAATTGGCCCCGACGCCCGAGACGTCGTCCACCATGCGCGACCGGTCCACCTCGCACTTCCTGCGCACGCCAGATCGAACGCCTCGGCAAACAGCACGTTGTCATGCGCAAAGACGAGGTGGCCTGTGGGAAGAACCGTGGCGTTGGATCCGCCCTGCACGATGACCTTGCGCGCGGTGTGACGTGAGGGATTCCACGAACGATCTGCGCCTCGTTCCAGTTCGCCCGCGTTCGCCACGTGAACAGCATGGAATCGCCATCCGGGAGAGAGCTGCGGGTGCGCGGCGAGCTCTCCATCGCTGTCCAGGCGGCACAACCTGCGTCGTCGCGCCGCCCACAGTCAGGCACCGCGAGTGATGCCGCGCGTGCCGGCGCCGATGAAAATGCGATCACCGGTCCAGTGCAAGCCGCACGGCAGCGGCGCGATCGCCGATCGCGACTGGGGCAACCGCCAGCCGACCGGAACCTTGCGAATCTGGTTATTCGACCAGAACGCGACCCAGCATGCCGTCCGGCGAGGAACGTCGGATCGGCGGGGTCGACGTTCGTGCCGCGAATTGGAACGCGCCGTGTCTTGATCGAGCGGCCGGAGATACAGCTGCTGGTTCGCGACGAAGACCAGATTTCTTGCCGTCAGGTGACATCGTGAGAACGTGCCTGCCGGCGCGGCTGGAGTTCACGCCTTCCGGCAGCGTGACCGAAAAGCGCGCGACGTCGCGCGTGATCCTCGGCGTCGGCTTCAGAAACCAGGCGGCGGCAGCGGCCAGCTATGACCAACTGCGAGCGTGCTGATGCCGATCGCGATCGCGCGCGGCTCCGCTCGGCGGCGGCGCCGCAGGCGGCGGCGGCGGAACGCTCGGTCCGCCTCCTCGGCGATCCACTGGAGCTCGATCGCGCAACATCGTGGATGCTCGCCCACCGCCGCGCGGGATTCTTGCGCAGGCATTCGTCGACGACGTGCGCGAGCGCCGGCGGCGCTCACGGGCTGCAGCGTTCGGAATCGGCACCGGCGTCCGCTCGAGGATGGCGGCGATCGAGGCTCGGCCTGCGTCTGGCCACTCGAACGCCTTCTTGCCCGGTCAGCATCTCGCAGAGCACGCAGCCGAACGCGAAAGATGTCCGTGCGCGCGTCGGCGTCGTGTCCCTTCGATCTGCTCCGGCGACATACTGGAAGGTGCCGAGAATCGTTCCCTGCGCCGTCATCGGGCTCGAGATCGTCGGGCCCGACGTGACGCTCAACGGCGTAGCGGACATTGCGCCGTCGCTCTTCGCGAGGCCGAAGTCGAGGAGCTTGACCCCGGCGCCGGTCAGCATGATGTTGCCGGGCTTCAGATCGCGGTGAACGATGCCGGCGCCGTGCGCCTAGGTCGAGCGTGCGGACGCGATCTGGAGCGCGATCGTCGAGTCGCTCGTCGACGAGTCAGCGGTCCCTTCGACAAGTCGGTCGGCGAGTGTCTCACCTTCGAGATACTGCAGCACCAGGAACGCGGACGCCGTTCGGCATCGCCGACGTCGTACAGCGCGCAGATGTGCGGATGATCGAGCTGCGAGATGACGCGCGCCTCGCGGTCGAAGCGCTCGCGGAACTGCGGATCGGCGGCGAGCTCCGGCGGCAGGATCTTGATCGCGACCGTGCGATCGAGGCGCGTGTCGCGCGCCTTGTAGACCTGACCCATGCCGCCGGCGCCAGCGAGCGAGCACGACCTCGCATGGTCCGAGGTCGAGAACCGGACCGGCCAGCGTTCCATTCAGCGCGGATTATAAGCGTCTAGGGCCGCGCCACCGGGAGATCGCGCGAAGCGTCAGCGACTGGCGAGTCACTCGCCGAGCCGCTCGCGCGTCCACCAGACACCTTCGGCCCGTCGCGTGCTCATCGTCGGCGAAGTGATACTTGCATAGACTCGGCGCGGACGTACCGCGGCGCGCGGCCGTTGAACGGATCGCGCGCCAGCAGACGCTGCACCTCCGGCGATCCCTGCAGCAGCCGCACGCAGAAGTTCTGGAACCATGGGTTCTCCTCGTATCGCCCGAGCGCCGCGAACCACATCTGCCAGTCGAGCCGCGGCTGGTGCGGCGCGACGACTGGCGGGCGCCGGTGGAGATCGCCGGGCTTGTAGGTGAACTCGCATGCCTGCCAGCTCTCGCCATCGTCGGATCCCTCCATGATGATTTCGGGACGCGTGGTGGTCATCACGGCGAAGAGTCCGTAGGTGTTGACGCTTCGGAGAGGCGACATGAGTTCAGCGATCGGCGCGATCAGCGGCCACCCGGGCAGCAGGAAGCCGAGACTGCTGGTGAAATGCAGGAGCGAGACGGGCACGATCGACGACGGCGGCGGCGATTGCATGACGATCCGCCTGAAGGCGGACGCCACGCACTGACTCTGTGCGATCGCAGGCCTGAAGGCCTGCGCCACGTCTACCGCCACATCTCGTCATCCACCAGCCATACACAGCGCGATCGACAACAGATTGAAGAACGCGTAGTTCCCAGACGCCGCGATCAGCAATTGCAGTCCCACCAACAGTACAGCGGCGACGAGACGCAGGCGACGAGGACCAACGATCAGGAGCGGCGCGACGAGTTCAATCGCCAGCGTGATCGCGGTCGATGACTTTGTTGAACGCGACCGGGAGATGATGTGCGTAAAATGCGACGGGTTCGGAATAGGCTGCGTTTCGTAATGAAAGGTCATGGCGCTAGGTCGCGCCACGTCGGGTCCCCGCTCGCAAGCTGACTGCGCCCGACCCGAACATCAACCGGAACACCAGCCACCACATCAACCACACCGCGATGCGTGGCGGTTCGTGCGGATCGTTCGCGCGTTCGCGCCAGACCATCGGCGCGACCAGCATCGCGAGCGCTCCGGTTTCGAGCAGCAACGCGTCCCATTGGGCATGACAGGAACTCCGCGGCGATCGTCGAGAGCCACCAATAGAGCAGCCATAAGAGCGGCACCGCGACGATTGGGATGAAGCCGGCGACGAGGACCAGCGATACCAACGCGCCGCCGATGCAGGCCGCCCGCAGGATCGCATCGCCGGGCCCGGCCGGCAGAATGCCGTTGCGACCAACCAGCCCGACTATTTGAGGTATGAGGGGAGGCGAACGCACAGAGGTAGACGCAGCCCAGCAATCGAAGGAACACGAACCGCGAGGTCGAGAAACTCGACATGGCTAATGGCTGATCGCTAATGGCGAAATGGTCGGGTTTACCCAAACGTTTAGCCTTTGGCCATAAGCCATCAGCCATGATGGGGTGTTAGTATCCCAGACGACTATGAACCTGCTGCTCCTGTCGATGCCCGATTCGTTCGAGCACATGCCGCCGGTGGCGATCCGCATGCCGAACGGCGCCCTGGCATCGCTGGCGGGCAACGTGGATCCTCACCATCGCGTGGCGATTGCCGATTTGATCCTCGTGCAGTCGTCCGTGCGCGCAACCGTCGAACGTCTGGTCCGCGACATCGAGCCGGATGTCGTGGCCATGTCGGTGATGACGTTTCAGCGCGCGACGGCGCTCAGGATCGCGCGTCTTGTCCGAACGCTTCGGCCGTCGGTTCGGATCGTCGTCGGCGGATACGATCCAAGCCTCGGCCTCGGATGCGTATACGTCCTGCCCCGACATCGATTTCATCGTCCGCGGCGAGGGCGAGCATACGCTGAGCGAGTTGCTGCGCACGCTCGAGAGCGGCGGCTGCTTCGAGACGATCGACGGGTCTCTCGTACCGGACTCGCGACGGATTCGCCCACAACCGCGACCGCGCGGTGCTCACGCTGGCCTCGAACTCGCTGCGGCTCCCGAACCGTGACGCGCGTGTCCTCACGGACTACACGCTGCTGGGCCGGCGCGTGGACGTGGTGGAAACCTCTCGCGGGTGCACGTTCGACTGCAGCTTCTGTTCGATCATCGAGATGCGCGGGCGCAACTTCCATCCCTATCCCATCGAACGCGTCCTCGCCGACATCGCCGACGCGCGCACGCACGGCGCCCAGGCGATCTTTCTAGTGGACGACAACATCACGCTCGACGTCAAGCGGTTCGAGCAGCTCTGTAAAGCCATCGTCGATGCGGGATTCGAGGACTCCGACTACGTGGTCCAGGCGATGACGGCGCCGCTCGCCGAACATGGCGCCCGGCTCGCGCCGCTGATGAAGGCGGCCGGCTTTCGCTACGTCTTCCTCGGCATCGAGAACATCCTCGATGACGATCTGCAGTTCCTGCGGGCGCGGGCGAAGAACGCGCATCGTGACAAGGGACGCGCGATCGGCAACGCCAGCCTGGCGGCCATCCGCCATCTGCATGCGAACGGCATGTTCGTGGTGGGCGGCCTGATCGTCGGCAACCCGGACGACACGAGAGAATCGATCGAAAAGAATCTCGAGTTTGCGAAACACTACATCGACTGGCCGTACATTCAGCATCCGACCCCGCATCCGCGGACGCCGATGACCCGCGATTTCATTGAGCGCGGGCTGATCGTCGACGAGGACGTGTCGCATTACGACGGCACCACCGCCGTGGTGCGCAGCGAGCATGTGTCGGCCGAAGAGATCGAGTACCTGCGGTGGAAGGCCGACCGCTGGATGAAACTGAAGCACCTGCCGGCGGCGCTGCGGCACAGCCCGTGGTTCGTGCTCAAGAACGCGCCGAAGATGATGCGCCACACCTTCGCCGGCAGCTCGCTTCGATCGATATTCGGGCCTCGAAAGCGACCGTGTGGTGTTCGATCGCTACCGCGCCATCCGGCGGGAGCAGCGGGCGCACAGCGCCGCCTGACCCCACCCGACCCGGAAACTTCGACCCCGGGATCCTCGTCTCAGTCAGGGACCATGTGCGCGTCGGCTCTGGCAGTGCCACGTCTCGAGAATCCGGAGGCACCCTGGGCGCCTGGCGCCAACCCTGATTCCCGGCATCGCCGTCAGCATCTTCGCGGTGCTCGCGTTCGGCACGGTGCACGCCTGGCTGATCGTACCCATCTGGTCGCGCCTCGCGGGTAGCCTGCCGGCGGCGCTCCTCGCGGGACTCGCGCTGGCCTGGGCCTTCGATCGCGTCGCGAGCGTTCGAGGCTGGCAATCGCCGGTCCACGGTCTGATTTTCGGTGTCTACATGTTCCGGCATGTTGTTGCCTGCCACCGCAGTCGATGCGGCGCTGCGGCTCAACGGCATGCGTCTAGGCGACACAACGCCAGGTCTGGTTGGCGGCGTCGCGCTGTTCGCGCTGTCGGGATTTTTGTTGGATGGATCTCGTCACGCGAACGTTCGACCGCGCTCGTGCGCGCGGCCGCCGCCTTGGCATTGATGATCGTGGCGGGCGGGCCGTTGCCCATGGTCCGCTCGCCGCGGGCGGCCGCGCTCTCCTGGGCGTGGGTGGCATCGTGGCCGTCACCGGCGCCGTCATCGCTGCGATTCGCTCGGTCGTTCGGCATCGTCTCTAGCAGCACGAGGCACACCATGAGCCTGTGGCAAGACCTGCGGTACGCCGTTCGTCTCCTCATCAAGAATCGATGGTTCACGATCGTCGCCGCCACGGCGCTGGCGCCTGGGCATCGGCGTCAACACCGCGGTGTTTACGTTCGTGAACGCGGTGCTCATCCGCGGCCTGCCGTTCGACGATCCCGATCGCATCATTGCCCTCGGCACGACCGACATCCGCAACCGCCAGTTGGGCGTGTCGCGCCTCGATTTCGACGACTGGCGTGAATCGACGAAGTCGTTCTCGGCCGTGGCGCTGATGCTGGGGACGTCGGTCAACGTCAGCGACGAAGGCCGCGCCCCGGAGCAGTACCAGGGGGTCTACCAGTCGTCCAACCTGTTCCAGCTCATTGGCGTGCGACCGGCGCTCGGACGCGACTTCAGCGCAGAGGACGACAAGCCGGGCGCGCCGCCGGTCGCCATCATCGGTGGCGGGATCTGGAAAAACCGCTACGGCAGCGATCCGTCGGTGATCGGGCGCACGATCAAGGAAAACAGCATTGCCGTGACGGTCATCGGGATCATGCCTCCCGATGTGAAGTTCCCGTTCAACACTGATATCTGGCTGCCGACGTCGGTGCTTCCTGGGAAGCGCGCAACGCCAAGCGCGGCGTGCGCAACTACCAGGCGATCGGCCGGCTGGCGCCGGGCGTCACCCTCGAGCAGGCGCGCGCCGAGTTACAGACCATCGGACAACGCTTGTCGCAGCAGTATCCCGACTCGAACAAGGACTTCAAACCGCAGGTCGTCAAGTTCAACGACCGCGTTACCGGTCCGCAAATCACGCTGATCTTCTTGTCGCTGATGGGCGCCGTGGGATTCGTGCTGCTGATCGCCTGCGCCAACGTCGCCAACCTGCTGCTGTCGCGCGCCGCACACCGTTCGCGCGAGATCGCGGTTCGCGTGTCTCTGGGCGCGGGACGCTGGCGCATCATCCGCCAGCTCCTGGTTGAAAGCGTGCTGCTCTCGCTTCTGAGCGGCGTGATCGGCCTCGGGCTGTCGCTGGTGGGCATCCGCCTGTTCGACGCGGCAACCACCGATGTCGGCAAACCGTACTGGATGACCTTCACCCTGGATCCGATCGTCTTCGTGTTCCTGCTGGCCATTTGTGTGGGAACCGGCGTGCTTTTCGGTCTCGCGCCAGCGATGCACATCTCGAAGACCGACGTCCACGAGGTGCTCAAAGAAGGCGGCGGCCGCAGCGGCTCCGGCGGGATGCGCGCGCGGCGCTGGACCGGTGCGCTCATCGTCGTCGAGATCGTGCTGACGTTGGTGCTGCTCGCCGGCGCCGGGTTCATGATGCGCAGCTTCCTCACGCTGTATTCCACGGACATCGGCGTCGACACGTCACGGCTGTTGACGATGCAGCTGGCGCTGCCGCTGGCGAAATACCCTCGCGCCGAACCCGAACGGCGCTCTACCAGCAGCTCGAAGAACGGCTGCGCACGGTCAGCGCGATTCAAAACGCCGCCATCACGACCAATGTGCCGACCTTCGGCGGCTTCCTCCGCCAACTGTCCGTGGACGGCCGGGCCGGCGCCAGCGGGCGAGAAACTGCCCGATGTCACGATGGTCAGCATCAGCCCTGGCTACTTCGATACGCTCGGCGTCAAGCTGCAACGCGGCCGGAGCTTCACCGACGCCGACGGCACGCCCGGGCACGAGGCGGCGATCGTCAATCAGCGATTCGTGACGATGCACTTCGCCGGCGAGGATCCGCTCGGACGCCGCATTCGCCTCACGGATTCGTCGCCCCAGATTCAGCAGCCGCCTCCGGTGGACGCGACGATCGTTGGGATTGCGCCGACCGTACGGCAGCGCAACTTCCAGGATCCGGATCCGGATCCGGTGGTCTACCTTCCGTACCGCGCGGATCCGCAGCGGTTCATGTCACTGATCGTGCGCGGCACCGGCGATCCCGCGCGCATCACGGCGCTGGTCCGCGAAGAAATGCGCGCGATCGAGCCGGACCTCCCGCTATTCCGCATCCAGACGATGGATCAGATGCTGGCGCAGCAGCGCTGGCCGCTCCGCACGTTTGGGTCGATGTTCGCGCTGTTCGCCGTCATCGCGCTCGTCTTGTCGGCGGTCGGACTGTATGCCGTCACCGCCTACTCGGTGACCCAGCGAACGGCGGAGATTGGCGTCCGGATGGCGCTCGGGGCGCAGCCGAAACAGGTGATGTGGCTCGTGATGCGCCGCTCGCTGATTCAACTCGCGGTTGGCGTACCGCTCGGCATCGCCGGTGCGTTCGGGGTCGGGGTCCTGTTGAAATCGCTGCTCGTGCAGACGAGCTCGCGCGATCCACTGACCATCGGCGTGATCGCGCTGTTGATGATCCTGGTGTCGCTGGCGGCCTGCTTCTGGCCCGCACGCCGGGCAACGCGTCTCGATCCGGTCAGCGCCCTGCGATACGAGTAATGACACTCGAGACCGTCCGCGGAATCTGTCGGGCGTTGCCGCGGGTCACCGAAGACATCAAGTGGCAGCACGATCTCTGCTTCTGCGTCGCCGGAAAGATGTTCGCGGTGGTCGATCTCGAGCCGCCGCATTCGATCGCCTTCAAATGCACGCCCGACACGTTCGGTGAGCTTGTCGAGCGGCCCGGAATCATTCCCGCCCCGTACATGGCGCGCAACATGTGGGTGCAGGGAACAGGAGCTCGGCGAAGTCCTCGACCGGCAGGAGATGGAAGCGCTGATCAAGACCTCCTACGAACTGGTCGTCGCCAAACTCCCCAAGCGTCTCCAGCCTCGGAAGAGGTAGGACCGGCTGCGTTCTTGCACCGGCTTCGCTTCAGAAACAAGGAGCGACAGCTGTGGCCGAAACTCTTCTGCAATTCCCGCGACCTATCGCAGCCCCGACGGCACGCTCTACGAAGCCCGCGCCTGCGGCTCGGCGATGGCGGCCAACATGTGGCAAGGATGGATTGAGTTCATTCCGAACGACGGCGGCGCGCCGGTCCGCTCGCGGCGCGAAACAACTCAGCCGAATCGCACGGACACCGAGTATTGGGCGACTGGATTGACCGATGTAGTACCTCGAAGGCGCATTGCGCCGGGCGCTCGAACCTCCGGTGAGCGTGCCGACGCCGCCTCCGCAGGCCTCGGTCTTCGCCGGGCCGGCGCCGTCGACAGCGCCGACCTCCGCCGACGTCGCGCCCGGGAGCATCCTGGATCCGTTTTCCGTCTACGAAAGGGCGAGGCGTTGCTGCGCAAGCAACTCGCCGCGTTGTCGGCGCGGCACCTGGTCAGCATCGCGCGTGATATGAGCTGACCGATCTTCCCGTCGCCACGCTCAACACGATGCCCGGCATGGAGCTGATCGAATTGATCGTCGCCGGCGTGCGCACGGAAACAGGACGGCGGCACCCGCGTAGCGGTCTCGGCTAAGATCACGGGCGACGTGGCGGCGAAGAAAGCGCCGATGCGGCGTTTGCGCTCGTTGAAGGTGACGGACGCCTTCCGCACCTTCGTCCTCGATCAACTCGATGGTCTGGATGAGGTCGTGCCCCGCGCGATGTTCGGCGGCGTCGGTTTGTATTGCCGTGGCGTTTTCTTCGGCATCCTCGCCAGCGACGTGCTGTACCTGAAGGTCGACGATACCAACCGTCGCGACTACGAGCGGGCGGGAATGACAGCCTTCACACCGTTCCCGGATCGCCCAGGCTCGATGTCGTATCTTTCGGTACCGCTCGATGTGCTCGAGAATGCGAGCGAACTCACGGAGTGGGCCCGGAAGTCGGTCGATGTAGCCAGGCGTGCTGAAGGTCGGCGCGCCAGGCGCTAGGTCACGGTTCGTTCGCGTACGTGCTGAGCCACAGCGGATAGAGCGTGCGAAAGGTTTCGTCCGACGACCGTGGCGAGCTTCGCTCTGTCCCCAAGAATCGTGGCGTCAGCGGGCTTGTCGAGAAACAGCCATCGGCCGACGAACACCCAACCGGCCGCCGCGGCGTTTCGAAGATTCAGCAGCCATTCGACGGCGCGCTCCGGCTGAACATCCGTGGCCGGCTCGTGCTCGGCGTGCTGGATGAAGCCGGCATTCGCGGCCATCCACTTCGCGAGCTCACGCTTCCACGACTTGTCGAGCGCTCTGCTGGAACCGTTCGAAGTACTGCGAGCACCTGTTCGTGACCGGACGAACGGTCCGGATCCTGTCCGGCTTGCGAGCAGTTGAAGCCGATTCCGATCCGCACGCAGCACGAGGAGAGCGGAGGACTGCTGAACCAGCCCAGATTGAACTGCGGCTCCCAGCGCCCACCGTGGTGATACGCGTAGATGTGCCCTTTTCCAGCGGGATGACAGCTGTTCGCGAAAAACAGCTTCGATCCGTTCTGGCCCTCTCGCTGACGCGCCTGCACGATGCGACCGGCGACGCTGGTGGCGTTGATCGAGTCGAAGAGCGCATCGATGCGCGGTTTGAGCAGGCGGACGGCATCGTCGGGCGCGTGCGACTCCAGCAGCGCAAATTCGCGAGCGGAGAACCCGGTGGTCGCGCGCTCGCGCGCCGTCGAGTCGGTCAGCGCGCGCTGCTTGCGAACCTCCGCCAACAGCCGCGTCGCGATGGCGTTTGCGGGATTGAGCGACAGCGCGGAGCAGGAGGGCATCGACGGCCTCGTCGAATTGCCGCTGCTCGAGCCGGCAGCGCCCCAGTCGCGTCCACGCGGACTCGCGCGAGGATCGAGGCCGACGATCGCCGCGTTGACACCTGATCGCCTCGTCGCCGAAGTCTGACCGTTTTCATCAGCTCGAGCGCGCGCCGTTCAGAGCTGATCCCAGTTCCGTAGTCATGGGTGCCGGCTCACGCCCAACTCGCCTGCGGGCGTCCTTTCAATACCAGACGATCAAGTCCGTCGACGGCGGAACGCCGCCCAGCTCGCGCAGCCGTGGTCGCATTCTGGCCGCGATGGCTGATGGCTGTGCATCGCGCACTGCGTCAGGGCCTCCGTGACGGAGATCGTGAGCGGCGGATCCTTGAACCACGGAATCCGAATCGGCGCGGCGAGGCGCTCCTCGGTCAACCCTTCGAGCCCCGCCCGCATTTCGTCGTGGACTGCCGTGAGCGAAGGCGCGCAAGTCGTCGAATGTGGTGAAGTCTTCCGGCCTGGTCAGGCTGAAATGGAACAGCGCCGCCGCCAACTCCCCAGAAAAACGCGCGCTGGACGATGTGGATGTGATGCAAGCGATCGCGAATCGCCTTGTCCTCGCGCGCCTGCCTCATGGGCGGCGACGGCGTTCCACAGCTCGGCATCGGCCCAGAACTGGTGATCGAACATGTCGCGAAGGATGGATTCATGGCCGCGAATGGATTGTAGTGCGCCCGCACCGCTCGCTCATATTGCAATCCCATATGAGTTGTGGCCATCCTGCCTGTCAGACGACCATGGCTGACGTCTGGCAAGGCACGCTCGCGTTGATGGTGCTGAAAACACTCGAGGGCCTCGGACCGCTTCACGGCTACGGCATCGCGCGCCGCATCGAGCAGACGAGCTCGAATCACCTGTCCGGTGAACTACGGCACCATCTACCCGGCCCTGCTCAAGCTCGAGCAGGAGGGCTACATCGCCTCGGAATGGGCGTCTCCGAAAACAATCGGCGGGCCAAGTTCTACCGCCTGACTCGTGCGGGGCGCAAACACCTCGAACGTGAAGCGCGCTCCTGGGAGCTCACGACGGAAATCCTGTCCCGCTTTCTGGCCCCGCGCGAGTCGTCATGAGGCGCCTGCGAGCCTTGTGGGTCCGGATCGACGACGCGGCGAAGCCGGGCCGGCGCGACCGCGACTTCAACGAAGAACTCGCCAGCCATCTGCAGCTGCACATCGACGACAACATCGCCGCCGGCATGGCCTCCGACGAGGCGCGGCGCGCGGCGATCGTCAAGCTTGGAGGAATCGTGCAGACGCAGGAGCGCTATCGCGACCGTGCGCGGCTGCCGTTCGTCGATGCCGCCGTCGCAGGACCTCGGCTACGCCGTGCGAACCGCTGCGCAAGAATCCGGCATTCGCGCTTACCGCCATCCTGACGCTCGCGCTCGGCATCGGCGCGACGACCGCGATTTTCAGCGCCGTCAATGCGGTGCTCCTGCAGCCGCTGCCTTTCGCCGATCCGGATCGGCTCGTGATGATCCACGGCGTGGCGCGGACCTATCGCGGCATCGATCACGCAGGACGCGGTCTCCTATCCGAACTTCGTCGACTGGCGCGATCAGGCGCAAACGCTCGACAACGCAGGTGCCTATGCCACGCGACCGATCACTGTCTCGACCGGCGCCGAGTCGCTCTTCGTGCGCGGCAAGCTCGTGTCGCCGTCACTGTTCGGCGTGCTCGAGGTCGAGCCGGCGATCGGACGATCGTTCCGGCCCGAGGAGGAAGAACAAGGGCGCTCGCGAGTCGTCATCCTGAGCGACGGATTCTGGAAACAGCAGCTCGGCGGCGATCCGAGCGTCCTGGGGCGGACGCTCACGATCATGGATGCGCCGTATCACCATCGTCGGCGTCATGCCGGCCGGCTTCCACGTCGAGATGGCGGAGCGCGAGCAGCGCTATGCACCGCTGCTCGATCGATCCCAATCGGACCCACGATTTCCTTCACGTGATCGGACGCTTGAAACGCCGGCGCCTCGCTTTCGCAGACGCGAGCGGATCTCGGGGCCGTGGCGCAGCGCGTGTCGCGCGTCTACCCGCGGGGTGGCGGCGAGGGCGTCGGGGCAAACGTGGTTCCGCTGATCGAGGCCCTGGCCGGTCCCGGCCGGCTGCCGTTGCCTGATTCTGTTCGCCGTCGTCGTGCGTGGTGCTGCTGGTTGCGTGCACCAACGTGGCGAGCCTGCTGCTCGCACGCAGCGCGACGCCGCCAGCGCGAATTGGCTGTCCGGGCGGCGCTTGGCGCCGGCCGCGGCCGGCCTCGCCCGACAGCTCTCGTCGAAAGCCTGGTGATCGCGATCGTCCGGCGGTGCGGTTGGATTGATGATCGCCGAGCTTCCTGGCCGCGTGTTCTCGTCGACCTGCGGGCACCGTCGCGCAGGTGCCTCGACTCGACGCGACGCGGCACGGACGCCTGGGTGCTCACCTTCACCACGATCGTGTCGCTCGCGACCGGCATCGCCTTCGGCGTCGTGCCTGCGCTTCTGTCCGCATCGCCCGACTTGAACGATGCCCTTCGCGACGCCGGACGATCGTCGACCGGTGCGCGCACCGCAGCTGCGCCGTGGCCTCGTCGTGGCCGGGACGCGCGCTCGCGCTCGTGCTGCTGGCCGGCGCCGGCGTCGTTGACGCGCACGCTGGTGACGATGCGGGCGACATCGCCCGGCTTCGATCCGACGAACCTGCTCGCCGCGGACCTCTGGATGCCGCCGACCCGCTTTGAAACCGCTCGAAAGCCGCGCGCGATTTTTCGACGCGGCGCTGACGCGCGATCGTGCGCTGCCGGGGTGCGCTCGGCGGCCTTCGTCGCCGATCTGCCGCTCAACGGCTCCAGCAACAACAGAGAGCTTCCACATCGTCGGCCAGCCCGACCCTGCGCCGGGCCGGGCGTTCACCGGCGGCTTCAACATCGCCACCGCGGGCTACTTTCACACCATGGGCATTCCGATTCGCGAGGGCCGCGACTTCCTGGACGGCGACGGCACCGGCGGCTCCGGGCGTCATCGTCGTCAACCAGACGGCCGCCAGGCGCTTCTGGCCGGATCGATCGGCAATCGGCCAGCAGATCGATTTTCCTGTCACGCGGCAGGAAGACGGTGCGCCTGACGGTGGTGGGCGTGGCGGAACGATGTGCGGCATGTCGGATTGGCCGTGGCACCTCGCGCGAAATCTTCGTCAACTCGATGCAAACGGATCTCAACTGGTCCGCGGTGCTCGTTGCACGCACGGCGGCAAACCCGGAGGGCCTCGCCGACGCGGTGAAGGCGGCGCTGCGTGACGTGGATCCGAACGTGCCCCTGTCTCGCGTCAGCACGGTCGACGACCGTGATCGCTCGTTCAATGGCCCAGCCTCGGCTCTACACGCTGCTGCTCGGTGCCATTCGCGGTGGCCGCTGTCGTGCTGGCGGCGGTTGGTCTCTACGGTTTGATTGCCTTTTCGGTCGCGCAGCGGTCGCACGAAATGGGGATCTCGAGCGGCGCTGGGTGCATCGCGGCCCGAGCTCCTGCGGCTCGTGCCTGCGCGGAAGGTGTCGGACTGGCGGCCGTGGGCACGGCGATCGGCATCGCCGGCGGACTCGCGGCCACGCGTGCGCTCGTCGGATTGATGGCCGGTATCCAGCCGAACGATCCGCTCACCTTCGCCGTCGTCGCCGTGATGCTGCTGACGTGCGCGAGTTCTGGCCAGTTACGTCCCGGCGCGGCGAGCCGCCGCCGCGGATCCGCTGGCCGCTCTTGCGCGCAGAATAACGAGGACCCATGCGCGCGCGGATTTGGCTGCTTCGCGTGACCGGCGGCGCACTGTTGTTCGGAGCAACGGCGGCTGGTCAGACCCCGCCGGCTTCAGGCCGGATTGACCGACGTCGCCGGCGTCAAAGTCGGGCATCACACCCTGACCTCGAGGCCGACCGGTTGCACGGTGGTGATCGTCGAGCGCGGAGCCGTGGCCGGTAGTCGACGTGGCGAGCGCCGCGCCCGGCACGCGCGGAAACGGATCTGCTGGATCCCGTCAACAGCGTGCAGCAGGTTCACGCGATCGTCCTGGCCGGCGGCAGCGCGTTCGGTACTCGACGCGGCCAGCGGCGTGATGCGCTACCTCGACGAACGCAACATCGGATTCAAGTTCGAGTTCTGGAAAGACTCGGTGGGCACGATCAACATTCCGATCGTGCCGCGCGGCGATCCTCATCGATCTCGGCGTCGGAGGGAATCCGAAGATCCGGCCGGATGCTGGAGTGCGGCTATCGCGCGGCCACCGGCGGCAGTACTGGTCCGATCGCCGAAGGCAACGTCGGCGCTGGAGCGGGCGCGACCATCGGCAAGCTGGCGGGGCCGGGGCGTGCGATGAAGGGCGGACTTGGAACAGCCGCGATGACGCTTGCAGACAGGACGATTGTCGCGGCGCTCGTCGCTGTCAACGCCGTGGGCGACGTCGTCGATCCTCGACAGGACGGTGGTGATCGCTGGCGTTCGAACGGCTGACGGTCGCGGTCTCGCCGGATGCGCGCGGCGGCCGTTGCGCTCGGGAGACACGGCGCGGCCGGCGATTGCCGGGAACACGACGCTCGGCGTGATCGCCACGAACGCCACGCTGTCGAAGGCACAAGCCACCAAGGTGGCGCAGATGGCGCAGGACGGCTTTGGCGCGGACGATCGTCCCGCTCACACTCCGGGCGACGGCGATACGATTTTCGCGCTGGCGACGGGCGAGCGATCGGGCGAAGCGAACGTGTCGCGGATTGGCGCGGCTGCCGCGGATGTGATGTCGCAGGCGATTCTGCGCGCGTCCAGCAGGCCGAGGTCTGCGGGGTATCCGCCGCACGCGATTTGCCGCGCTGGCGAAGATTCAGGACTCTTCAGGCGTTCCATCAGGACTTCGCGCGCCCGGCCAAATACCGTGGTGGTATGCGAACTCCGACAGGGCCGCCCTCGTCGCGCTGCCCTCGTCATTCTTCTCGGGTCAACGGCTCGCGTTCCGGTAGCGCGGACGATGCTGCCGTGCGCGCCACGCAGACTCTGGCATGTCGTCAACTTGACGGTCCCACCGGCCGACGTCGTTCCAGCGGCTGACCTCAGCGACGGAATCGCAGCTCTTCGGCCAGAGTCGAGTCGATCGACGACGATCTCGATCGTGTTCAGGAGCATTGCCGACGTCGTCATGTGTGCCACGCGCCAGCGTCCTCGACCTGCGAACGACATCTGGACGCCTGGTGAACGCGCGCGTTCCAGCCGCACGATCCGCACCAACAACCGTCGTGATGTTCGCGCCGACGGCGCGGATGCGGTGGGGCGAGGATGGTACTTTGGCGTGTGCTACGTGCTGCCGGTCCCGTCCAGGTCGCCGGCCTGCACCGATCGATTCTCCGTCCGGCGGCGGCACGCCGCCGTTTTTCGGCGAGGGCGCGCATCCCGTCTGGTTCACGCCGAAGATGCAGGTGCCTCACGCAAGCATGATGCAAGCCGCGGCTGGGGTCCTCCATATCACCGGCATCGAGGACCTCGAAGCCGGCATCGCATGCAGGGTGTGACGACGGTCGGCTCCGACGACAGCGCGGCGACCATCGGCTTCAGGCGCGCGTACAGCGGCCACGGCGGTCGCGGCATTCTGATGATTGGCGGCGAACATCGCCAGAACCCGGCGGATCAAATGGATCATGGAAAACTGGTTCTGGCGTGGGGAGGCGCGAGGGTTGTGTCAGCGGCGGCGTGCGCTTCTGGGCGAGCGGCTATCGGCCGATCTCTGTCGCTGGTCGTGCCGCTGGTCGATGACGCGGCGGTCGCGTTTCCGATCGTCAGCTTTGCCTGGCACTTCTAGCGTCTTGTGACGAAGAGGCCGACATATACGAAGAGCCCGACGCGATCCTCACGTCGGGTCAGAGGATTAATGCCGGCAGCGACCTACTCTCCCATACAGTTTCCCATACAGGTACCATCGGCGGTAGCAGGCTTAACTTCCGTGTTCGGAATGGGAACGGGTGTGACCCTGCTCCTATGACCACCGGGGCAAACTTGGGGCCTGGAGGTCCGACGTCGCGCGGCGCCACCCACAAGCGGCGCATAACGCCTCGACGTCGATCGTCCCGAAGCGATATCAAAGAACGGACAACTGAATATTCTGCAAACGGTAGTTTTACTCGACCGCATCACGCAGCAGTTTCGTGCGCATTACGTTCTTGTAAAAACCGGAGCCGGAGCTTCGGCTCGCTCGCCGAGGAAGTCGCGGGCGAAAGAATATATGGTCAAGCCTCACGGCTGATTAGTATCGGTAAGCTCAACGCCTCACCGCGCTTACACACCCGACCTATCACCTGGTCATCTTCCAGGAGCCTTTAGGGATCTTGCGACTCAGGGAGATCTCATCTTGTGGAGGGTTTCACGCTTAGATGCCTTCAGCGTTTCTCCCTTCCGGACGTAGCTACCCGGCGCTACCGCTGGCGCGATAACCGGTACACTAGAGGTCCGTCCATCCCGGTCCTCTCGTACTAAGGTCAGCCCCACTCAAATCTCCTGCGCCCATGGCAGATAGAGACCGAACTGTCTCGCGACGTTCTAAACCCAGCTCACGTACCACTTTAACCGGCGAACAGCCGGACCCTTGGAACCTGCTACAGCTCCAGGATGTGATGAGCCGACATCGAGGTGCCAAACCTGAGCGTCGATGTGAACTCTTGGCTCAGATCAGCCTGTTATCCCCGGCGTACCTTTTATCCGTTGAGCGATGGCCCTTCCACGCGGAACCACCGGATCACTAAAGCCTGGTTTCCCACCTGCTCGTCTTGTAGGACTCGCAGTCAAGCTCGCTTCTGCTTTTGCACTCTCTGGCTGATTTCCAAACAGCCTGAGCGAACCTTCGCGCGCCTCCGTTACACTTTAGGAGGCGACCGCCCCAGTCAAACTACCCACCTAGCAGTGTCCCTGATCTGGATGACAGAACGAGGTTAGAACGCCGAAGTGTTAAGGGTGGTATCTCACCGTTGGCTCCCCGAGTCCGAGAACCCGGGTTCAAAGTCTCCCACCTATCCTGCGCATAACACGTCAGCATTCACTACTAGGATGTAGTAAAGGTGCACGGGGTCTTTTCGTCTAGCCACGGGCAACCGGCGTCTTCACCGGTACCACAAATTCGCAGTGCCCCTCGTTGAGACAGCGCCCAAATCATTACGCCATTCGTGCAGGTCGGAACTTACCCGACAAGGAATTTCGCTACCTTAGGACCGTTATAGTTACGGCCGCCGTTTACCGGGGCTTCAGCTTCGAAGCGTCGCCTTGCGGCTAACCTCTCCCTTTAACCTTCCGGCACCGGGCAGGCGTCAGGCCATATACGTCGTATTCGACTTCGCATAGCCCTGTGTTTTTAGTAAACAGTTGCTTGGGCCTCTTTATTGCAACTCCCTCACGCTTCGTGGCGCGAGGCCGCTGACGCTAACGGAGCACCCCTTCTTCCGAAGTTACGGGGTGAGTTTGCCGAGTTCCTAAACGAGGGTTCTCACTCGCACCTGAGGATTTTCTCCTCGCCTACCTGTGTCGGTTTGCGGTACGGGGTACTCCAAAAGACTCCTTAGAGGATTTTCTCGGCAGCGTGGCGTCTGCGACTTTACGAGCCTTGCGGCTCTCGCCATGACCCCTCGAGGATAGTGACCCACCGGATTTACCTGGCGGATCCCCCTACAGGTCTGAACCTACACGTCCAATCGTAGGCTCGCATAGCCTCCTGCGTCTCCCCATCGTGATAACGTCTTTTAGGTAGTTCTGGAATATTAACCAGATATCCATCCGCTACGCCTTTCGGCCTCGCGTTAGGACCCGACTAACCCTGAGCGGACGAACCTTCCTCAGGAAACCTTAGGCTTACGGTGGAAAGGATTCTCACCCTTCTTATCGCTACTTATGCCGGCAGGGTCACTTCTCACCACTCCACCAGTCCT